>ERZ1370068.9504-contig-8279_pt1 | contig 75865 bp, 126 predicted proteins | sample MGYA00561227_ERZ1370068 | MGnify/ENA primary metagenome ERZ1370068 (study PRJEB38410, sample SAMEA6850437) | metagenome | study: Metagenomic assessment of the ecological functions of the soil: analysis of the soil microbiota associated with the... | reverse complement strand
TGTACTTCGTTCAGTTACGTATTGCTAGTATCCTGACGATTTCGTCGCAATCATCGTACTGTCTCCAGCAGGAATCAAGATCGACAATTCCGGATGTGGTCTTTATTTTGGATACGGCGTCGTTGCGCCGGAATATGGCACAGGACGATTACAAAAACGTTGATGACTGCGTACCAATACGCTGCTGATGCTGATGGCGATCCCCAATTCCGATCCGAAAGACTCATCAAACTCATTGAAAATGTTTAAGGGAAAAAGCATTGACCTCACTATGGCCGTTGGACTTACAAATGAGAGATGCCACCCAAAGGGGCTCACAGCCTGTTTGTTCTTCTGAGACTGATTGGCCAGGCCCCAGCACTCCGTGCTCAAATTAGAAGCAGGAGCTGACCAGGAGGAACTTCCCAGAGTTGTTCACCAGCCAAGGCATGGACTCGCTGGGAAGCTGCCTGTTCTGGATCACTCTCTGTTAACACCAGAAAAATTACTGTGATTGCTTATGATTCTAAGGTTTTGGATCATACTCTTCTCAGAAAAAATCTATGTAACTTTGTCTACAGGTTCCAGCCCCAGACGCTTGAAATGGCGAAGTCAGCATCAAGCAGCTGTTCACTCTCTGTTCAGATCTTTGAAATGTGATCCTGATCGCTCGAGGAGCTGATCCAGGCTATGACAAATCTCTTTCCATGAATTTACTGTACCGCTGGGATTTTTCTCAGGAGTGTCCAGTTACCGGGCGATCAGTTCAACCAGGACATCAGTCTAGATGTTCCATCAGTTAAATGGATCATCCCAGCTCTATTCCATTCTTTAAGTCAGATCATATGAAGCAGCTCGGTTTATTCAACAGCCCCTGACTTCTGCTGAAGGAAACAGCAGGATTCTCGCGCCTGAAATTTCTGCCACCATACATCGCTGGAGAGCAGCTGGCCCAGGCATCAACATCATTTGTGGGATCCTGTTATGGAAGAGAAACCACAGCCGTCGGACCTCATTAATACTGGTGATCTTGCATCGACGAGCTTATTCAGCTGAGTGTAGAGCACAATAAGATCAGGAAATAAGAGCCCCATGATCAGCGGAGAGAGGGTGGGTTTTACCAGCATATATGATCTGTTCAGGAGTACCCCCAACTGCAGTGCCTCGCTCCTGCCAGCTGCAGGTTTCGTCAGGAAGCCAGCAATTCAAATAGGAGAAGAAGGGCAATTCACCACTCACTTTCCATTGTCATCGAGTCTGCTGACAAGTTGATCAAACTGGAGGATCCTTTCCGGCTGTGCAGGACGTCAGCCTCTTAGCCAGTTGGATTGTGAGATTTTACTCTTGCCGTCAATTTCCAGAATGAAACTGAACTGGGGATTAACTAACCAGATGAAGATCTTAAAAATGAGTTGGATGATTCAGGCCCAGCTTGACCTTCTGAAGCATTGATTCATTTTACAATGAGGATAACCTGCCACTTCTAAGCCTTCTCCATCCACACACACTCAGACCACACGTGAAACTTTCAAGGAACTGCGAAAAAGAGGAGTTTTTGGTTTTACGATGCATCAGCGTTCAAATGGCTGTTCAAACTATCACTCAGCCACTTTGTATGAAGCGGTTCCAGTCCCACTCAGTAAAAAGAAGTAAGTTTCGCAGGCATCAGAATTCGATGGTTCAGAATCTAAGCTACCAACAGGTCAAATCTGAGATGAATATCTTCTGGAAGGGCATAGCCAGAAATTGCCAAGCACCGACACCTAAGCTCATAAGCTTATAGGCACAGAAGCTATATCAGTTATGGACAGCTAGCGTGAGGCGTTTGAACGATTATCCAACCAGGGACTGCCTCCAGTTATGATCTGGAGCTCAGGACTGGTTGCAGGTTTTTACTCCAGAGCTAACTATCTCTGAAACAGTGAGATCTAAGGAAAGAGTTCGGAGAAATTAACTTTCTGAGTTATTACTCATCTTATCAGTCTGGGATGAAGCCTTACCATGAGCTAAGCTCAAAACTGTGGAGAAATTTCATTTATAAAAAAGCCTCAGTTCATCAGCAACTAATTTCTAGTGTTGGATGGTTCATCAGTTCAGGCGTGCTGCAGCGATGAGTATTGATCAATCTGTTCACTTACCCAATTCATGAAGGAGGGGAGCCTGAAATGGGACTGCCTATTTGGAGATGTCCTCCTCTAGGAAAATAATAGCTGCAGAGGACAGGATCTTCTTCGGCTCCATCTGCGTGAAGTGAATCGCTAGTCCATTCGTCACCCGGCTCTGCCTGCGCACGGTGGCGGCTGTTCTGATCAAGGCGGGAGGGTTTCGCCTCAGGCTGATTCATGGAGCGTGACTCAGAAGGATCCGTCGAAGCGTCGGATCTGACCTTATCGCCTTCGGCGCTGTTTACCCGACCATCAGAAACCAGTCTCGGTGAAATCTGATTACTCTATTATATCATCTGATTCAGGCGATATCTAAAGAAGGGGTTTCAGCGCATCCAGTGAAATCAAATTAAGCGGGACTGCTGCAAGAAGAAGAAGAACTTACAGGTTTCCTGGATCACGCCTGGTTCCGAAATGCTGTGGCCCGAAAACGCAAACAACTGAAACTTTACATGGCGGGTTCTTTCAGTCCGATTCTGCCAAGTCCGACGAACTCAAGGATATGAATTTCAAGCGACCAGGCATGGCGACAGGCCTGTGATCCCTCAAGGGATATTCTGTGACTCTTTATCCAAAAGCCTCTCCAGCAGTGGAAAACGATTCCACTTTTTATCTCTGTTGTTCCCAGGCACGACCGTTACCAAACGTTACCAAACCATAGCGGTTTATCCTCACTGGAATCAGCAGGTTAACAGATTCCGGAAGATCTCCGAGCTTAAATCACTCCGAGACATCCCAGAAGGAAAGTATCTTCTGACTGCTAACTTTCCAGACCCTGGATGGTGTTCCAGATCCCTCAACTTTCGAAAAGTCTCGACCAGGAAACAAGCTGGCCTTTACTAAGTATGCAGTAATTCTAACCAAGCGCTGGATTCAATCTGATCAATGTAACCAGGACGTGTTGCGCCTTTAGCGAACTATTCTGGACCTTTGAGGAAACCCCAGATCAGGCGTCGGAAGTTTTACTCACCGCAGAAGCCCGGCGCCACTTTCTGGCGCGCCGAGATCGTTTACTATCAGCTATTGCTGGCGAAGCCGAAACAGGCCCAGCATAAATAGTAGCCCATTTGGCATTACTAGAAACTGCTCAGTGAGCGGGACCAGCTGACATCTGCCAGCGCGGGTTCTGTTTCCAGCTCTGAAACTGTAACCCTTGGGAATAAGCGAAGGATCCTATGCGGCGCGGCTGATCTATCCGCAAATCGATGGCGCTCGATCCGGCGGAAGCTCAGCTGGAGCGCCACTGATTATCTCAGCTATATGGCAGACCGCGATCTAACACCAGGCACATGGATGAGGCCGAAATGATGATTCATGCCGCTCGGATGGAACCGGGAATAATGCATCCTATCTCGATGGCCTCAGGTTGGGTCGAAGTTCCGGAAGGGCGAAGGTAAATTTATTGGCTGGAACGAAATCTCACTCGGTGCGGCAAAGACGTTTACGATGATCCGGTCAAATTCTTCGAACATATTCGGCGCGAGCGCGTATTCAAAATTCGATCCTGAACACTTCTGAGGCGCTGGAATCATCGGCAAAAAGCGCTGCTCGATCAAAAACAAGAGCCACCAGCGCTCAGAATCGAAAGAACCGGGCTTTCCAATCGGCGCCAGTTGCAACAAGACGATCAGCCCCAGTGACCTGGGGCGTTTCTCATAAATGAACTTTATGAGCGTTATCCCCACGCACGTGGCGGCACTAAGATGATGTGGCGGCTGCTCACGGCCTTCTGTGGCCGGTTCTTCTTATCCTAAATCAATGTTTTGGTGATTTGGGCGAAGCATAATATCGTTAGTTTTCTCCAGCCGATCCTGATCCGGTGGCTGGCAGTGATTCTTGACTATCTGCTGGACCCGCTGGTGGCAGCCATCCTCAGGACGCTCAGTCGCACCAGGCGGTTGCTCTGCTTTTTTGCCATGCCTTTCGCCCTCATTGGATTGGCCGCGTGGCTTATTCGATATCTCGATACACAGCGCGAATTTCGCCGGCAGTCTACCGCCTTGCGGGCGCGGCCACGACTGTTGTAGATCTAATCTATGTCGAGTTTCGATCAAACGTTCGGCTTTCTTGGCGGCAGGCGCGGAAAATCTGCATCCAAAGTTTTGCAAGCTGGCTAATCGGACCGTGGCACCGTCGCATCTCCTCATACTGACTGCCTCCTCCATCCCAAAGCGTCTGCCAGACTCGCTTGCGGCGAGCAATCGCGTAATTCCTGACCCAGCTGGAAGCTACTGCCAGAACGCCCAGCGCATTCAGCGTGCGTGGAAGAAACAGTACCATTTGCAGCAGGCGCTAACACTGATGGAAAAGTTCTGGGATATCGTTCAGAAAAAGTATTGGCGGTTTTTCTTGGCGTCTGGTTTTAACTCGATCGATCTTGGTGCTAAGTCTATCTGTTCTTCCTACTGGGACGAAGCCGCGGATCGAGCAGCACTGGACAGAACATCTCCTGCTCTGCGGGCATCCTCCTCCGCTGAACTGAAGTGGCGATATCGCGAAAGTCGAATTCGTGTGACCGCCCCTATTTCGCGTTAACTGCTGGTGTGTCTGGTCGACGGCATACTGATCGGCACCGACCGCCACGATAGTGTTGGTCTCAAGTGCCAGTGATTGGGCCATGGTGGTGGTCCTTACCAGCGATTCCCCATCAGGATCATCATCTGTTAGGTGCCGACGGAACTACGATTGCCGCTTTCCAAGCAGGGCGTTGGACGCATCCGCTCATTGTGACAACAACTCTTCATCGCAATACAAAATCTGTGCGGAGAAGGCATATTTTGCCCCAGATCGTTTGGAAATTCCACGTTGGATTGCATCCGATGACGGTGATCGTATCGATCTTTGTCTGGGGTTGTTTCGTGGCGGAGTAATCGGGTCCTTCTTCGTACGCTTGCGGCCCACCAATTGTCATTTTGCTGGGACGATACGTTTGGGGCCCAAGCGTTTGAGGAAAAAGATCGAGGACTCGGTTAAATCAATTCCTGGCTGAGGCCAGAGCTAGTGACTCGTTCACCCCGGCCTCGGTGATCGGCACGGTGCGATGGGAAGAAGAAGCGGATCGTTGCCTCAGAGACGCGAATCGCGGAACCGAAAGGGCTGGAATATAGAAGAGTTGCTTAATCGCTCTCTGCCTGGAGTCTTTCATTCAAAAGCAGGTTTGACTGGCCCGTCTCGCTCTTGCTTTAGCGCTGGGATGGCACAATCGCGATTCTGCTCTGCGCTTTTTTCGATATGGCTTAAAACTATATGCGGGCGGCATCGCCCGCCTGTTACAACAAATAGGTTTCTTGCTGCAGCATGGAAGATTGACTGAAAAGCTAGCGCGAGAACTCGTGGCACAACATCCCGAGGTCTCTTGCCATTTTCTACATCTTTCCCAGCAGAAGCAGCAGAGAAACAAATCTCGAAAGGGGGTTTGTGTGGCGGCGCAGAACCGTCGCGCGTCAAAGATCCGGACAGTCGGCTTAATCTCTGAACCCGCCTGGCGCTCCGTTTGGAAACTCGATCTGCACGAAGAAGGCGCTCGATCAAATTCCTGCCAGAAGATCTGCGGCGGGCACGCCTTTCCATTCCATCTTCAGGCTGGCTGGCGTCTGGAGGAAATTTTGCCGAACCGGAAAGACAATTGCAGCCGCCGTAGAAATGGGAACACAGAACGATCTCTACCAGTTTAATCTCTGCGGCGCTTGCAAATCCATTCAGCGACGCGCACAAAAAGGCAAGCGCGCGCGAAAATCTCAGGCGGAAACCAACCCAGCTCAATCCATCGGGCTGAGCGCGGTGCGCGCGTTGCTGTAGTGCTGTGGGACGCGGCCGATGCCACCGGCGGCGGATAACTTCGCTCAACAGCTCCAGAATGTGCGGGAGTCACCCTTCGGCGATTACCTTGTCACCGGGCGCGCACCGAAAGCATGTTGAGGAAAAAAATTCCGCCTATTGCTGGAACGGTAAAATCTTTTGCACGCAAAAAATCTCAAAATCCAGTCTCGCATCACTCCACTTAGAATGGATGAATCAAATGAACTTACCAGAAGGGTTCATCAAGAAGTGGATGAACTTCAGCAGAAGCCCCGAATGCACCACCCAGAAATTAGCTGCATTAGCAGACACGCCTGCATAAAGCAGAAATTGGACGAGTGAAACGGTGGACCGCAAGGGAGATGTGGGGCGAATCAAGCTACGCCAAGTCTTGTTTCAGGCCAATTGCCATACGCCAATCAGAGGCAGCTCCAAACGAATTCGACAAGCGGTGGGGTGCCGCAGAACAATCGATATGAAACGATCTGACCTGGCTTTGAACTTGTCCTCGCGCGTCTCGCGTCGAAATGGGATCTGCAGAAGGAATCGAACGACTATGGCACCACGTCGCAGAAAACCCGTCTTTGCGCCGCGAGGCATCGGCGCCCTTGCCGGCACTATCGCGGAAATAATGACACCGGGGAAACTTTATGATGTCCTCCAGCGTCTGCACGAAAGCTCTCTAACGAATTTGTTGCGTGGCGGATCTTCGCGCGACTCGGCCTTATCTCGAGCGAAATATCCGAACGCTCAAATGCTCTCGCCAAAGGAGGCGTATGATCGCGCCAAACGAGGTCAATTGCGCCGTAACTTACGCATTCTCTCTTTATCGCTGAGCCGAAGCCCGGAGGCTCTTGCCGACATTCAAGGATTGCCAGCCGACCAACTACGCCTGATCCGCATGCAGCGGTTTACGGCATTGATGCTGGCCGATTCAAAGTAAATCGGCGCAGCAAGGATACACGTCGTTTGACGCCACGGCGGATGTGGGAATTTACGCGGAAAAACCGACTGGCGCCGAGGGAAGCGGGCGAATCCGGCGCATGCCTGGACCGCGTCGCCAGCGTCTACCCCGTTTATCAATCAGAGTCCAAAGCCGGCATCAACACGCAGCCGCGATACCAGCGGCCTGTAACACCAACTGCGAACCACGACGCGGACGTCGTTTGCAACACGCGCATCACGCGTCTCAACGTCTGCGCCGGCGCTTCATAAAACCGGCAAGCCTTTACCGTCTCGTCAGATTCTAGGGCGTCTGTGTCCGGGCGCCAATCGATCGAGAGGATTTCTCAGCCACCACGCGCCATGCTTCTACATCGGCGCGGCGTCGTGGTGAAACCATCGGACAGCTTTTCAGTGAGTCAAACATTACTTCAGCAAATGGCGTCAGTCAGATACGTCAGCAGGTGTCGATCTGAGTTGAGATCGTTTATAGAGGAGGCTCAAGTGCGGATTTAGCTGGTAATCAGACGAATTTTGCGCCGCGATACGAATGCTTTGATTAAGCCGCTGCAATTTCGAGTTCAGCCCGAATTCGACAAAGAGTGTTTTGATAAGTCATCAGATGGCTGACCTCGAGCGGTTGGGCACGATTGGCTCGCAATCTCGAGCGGCCTTTGAAAGCGTTCTATCGGCTGTCGGTGCTGTCGCTTCAGCGTAAATCGTCACGTGCAGGCGCACCGAAACTTTGGAGGCCATCGTATCGGCGGGCAGAATCATTAATCAAATCCTGAAAGAAGCGGTGCGCCGACCTCGGCCGGTATGAGCCAGTGAGCACGCTAACAATTCGTCTAGACACAGGCAGGGCGCAGAGCGATCTGCGGTTCAACTCCACTTCTGCAATTCAACAATATTTCCTTCAGGATCTCTGCGCATACGCATGCCTGGGAAGCCGACGCCATCTACTTCTGTGGTAACAATGTCTCCGACTGTTGCTGCCGCCAGCCGCAATACTGCTGCACCTGCAACGCCTCGTCGACATCGTCTACCGCAAATGCAATGAATGACCGAACCCGCGCTGGTTCGCGGACGGCGGATTTGGGCTCGACCAAATTCAGTTATAAGCTGAAAATCTCCAGCGTCGGACCATCATCGCCGTAGCCGGGCAATCGCAGATGAACGCCGCTAAATTAAGCGTTCTGAAGTCAGTTGATCCAGCCAGGCGCCAGACATATCGCGATTCGGGGCTTGAGCTCATCAGACTCGGAATAGGATCGGGCCACTCTTCTACGATCTGGCAATCGTTTGTGGCCGAACGTATCTGGCGGGATTGGCATTATCGTACTCCTTCGATGCCATAAAAGTTTTCAGATACTATTTGCGTAATTTCCTTTACCATGCCGACGAATGTTCTGGGAACTGAGCTGAAATGTTGTTGTCGCGATCCGATGACCGGATTTTACCGGGACGGTTTTTGCCGCACCGGGCCGGAGGATATCGGGCTTGCATACGGTCTGCGTGAAAGTCACGCGAGAATTTCTCGATTTCTCTGTGCTCGATGGAAACGACCTTGTCACGCCACATCCGGAATGGGGTTTCCCGGACTGAAGCCGGGCGACAAATGGTGCGTCTGCGTGACGCCGCTGGAAAAGCGCGCTGGATCACAACCGCGCGGCTCCTGTTGATCTTGAAGCAACGCACGCTTCCGCGCTTCGAGTTCGTCGACGCTCGAAGAACTGAAAGCATACGCACTCTCTGAGTAAAGCGTGCGTTTGAATTCGACCGAGTTTGCCGCCACGCTAATCCCGAATTTGAAGCTTCCGTTTAGTCTTTCTCTTGGCGCTGCGGTATTTGAAACCGAAGCGCACATTTCTTTCGATCATCACGCTGATTTCGGTGCTTGGCGTGATGCTCGGCGTGACGGTGCTTGATTCTCGTGATTTCTGTCATGACCGGGTTCGATCGCGAGCTGCGCCAGAAAGTGATCGATTTCGATGCGCACATTCTCGTGAGCACCGAAGACGTCTTGCGCGATTGGCGATCACTCAAAACAAAGATCGACAACACGCCCGGCGTGGTCGCAACGGCTCCCTACATTCAGGGGCCGGTGATCGTGGAATTTCAAAACCGGCGGCTCGCCCCGCTGATTCGCGGGGTCGATCCGGCGCGAGGAAGAGAAGGTCATTCCGCTGCGAAAATTCATCAAATACGGCAACGCTCGATCTGGAAGGAGATTCGACCGTACTCGGAATCGAGCTCGCGCGAAAATTGCAAGCGACACGTCGGCGACAAACTCACCGTCTATTCGCCGGGCAATCTCGGCCAGATTCTCGACGGCATCAAGAAATTGAGAACGCGAAGGGCGACGAAGAGAAAAAGGCGATCGACCAATTGCGCGATGTGATCCTGCCGAAAGAACTGACTGTTACCGGCATTTTCGAGACTGGTCATTACCTGCACGACTCTGAGTTTCTGCTCGTGCCGGTCTATGTCGGACAGGAGTTATATGGACTGCGGAGACGCGATTGCACGGCATCACCGTTCAAGACCGACAACCCGTACGGCGCCGAGCGCGTGAAACAGGCGATCGAGCAATTTCTCGAACCACCCGAATACGCACAGACCTGGATCGACATGAACCGGCCAATTTTTCGAAGCAGTGCGGCTCTGAGCGCACGGTGCATGTTTTTCCTGTTGTTCTTCATCGTGGTCGTCGCGGCCTTCGGAATCATGAGCACGCTCATCACGGTGACAGTGCAAAAGCGGCGCGAGATCGGAATCATGAAAGCCCTCGGGGCGAACATTGCGCAAGTCATCTGGGTTTTTCTCGGCCAGGGAACGATCGTCGGTCTCTTTCGGAACTCTGACAGGACTAGGGCTCGGCATGACGTTAATCCGTTACTCGCAACGAGTTCAGCCAGTGGCTGGCATGCGACATTGCACATCGAGATCTTCCCGCGCGAAGTTTATCAATTTTCGGCAATCCCGGCGGAAGTCATCCCAAGAGATGTCGCCATCATTTGTATCAGCGCGTTTTTTATCTGCTCAATTGCCGCGCTGATTCCCGCATATTTCGCCGCACGGCTCGACCCGGTGAAAGCCGCTGCGTTACGAGTGAGTTGTCAGCTTCTGCTTACTTCCGCAACCGCCGCTACGCATTCAGCCCACAAAAGACCTCCAGAGCGCGGTACGTGTATAGTCATATCCTTCCGCCCATTCACTTCTGACGCGGGACCGGCTACGTTAGGACATCGATCTTGTTCGCGCGGACAAAATCGGCGATCAACTGCGCGGCCTTTTCAGTGGAAACGTTGGAAGAGTCAATCAGTTCGATGCGGCCGTCGTTGCTCAACGCAGAAGTGGACTGTCTGCTCGGTCCCGCCGCTCAGTTTGCCGGGGTAAATGATAACCGTTCCATCTGAATCTTTGACGTTCTGCAAGGTTCGCTCGGCGAAACCGCCGTTTTCCAACTCCTTAACTGGATAACGATCCGGAATCCTACCGAATTCATCGAGACGCCCAGTTGGACACCAACCACCAGACGTCGATTCCGTGCTTCAGCGCAACATCAAGCGCTGCACGATCCACGCCCGTTTGTCCGCCCGAGATGATTTTCACCTGCCTTCGGCGCGCTTAGTCGCCCGTAGGAACGATATCCGCGCGCTCGACCATTAAGATCACAGTTCGTTCAGGCGCGCGCGTGCGATGGCGCACACCCTTGGGCACAACGAAGCCCTGCCTCGGTGCAAGATCGACAACGCGATCTTCAAGATCGATCAGGAAATGTCCATCGAGAACGAAAAAGAATTCGTCAATGTCCTTGTGTTCGTGCCAATGATATTCGCCCTGAATCACCGCCATCCTGACGACAGAGTCGTTCACCTTGCAAAGCGTCTGGTTGTACCATTTGTCCGTGCAGGCATCTGCCAGTTTCTGCACATCGATTAGTTCAAGCGGTCCGTGCAAAACGTTGAGGTAAGTCTTGTACGGAAAATCTTTCGGCGATTTATTGGAATCCATGATATGACCTTAAGCGCGGAGACCAGATCAGCGCACGCGGTGACGCAGGCAGTCGAACTCTGCGAGCTCTAGCAAGACGCAGACATGATTGTCTGCGTCACAGACATCGATTCTTCGCCGTCGAAATAATCGGTTTCTTCGCCCTTGAGGACGATCCGATCCGCTTGGCTGATGACTTGTTCACCTTCCACTTCCCGCTATCTGGGTAGTAAGTCGACTCGCCGATTGGGTTGTCTGCGATCACGTAATAAATGAAGTCTTCCTGTGCCGGGGTTGCTGAGTTGATGCGGTTCGTCTGGTCCGAAAATGAACGCGTCTCCAGGGCACGACGTCAGTCGCGCCATCCTTGTGACGAACGCTTCCTTTTCCAGAGACGACTAAATAGAACTCCCATTGGGCCGAATGCGCATGATAGGGAAAAGCTTGTTTCCCAGGAGGCACTCGATTCCATTCCAGATCAAATGGATGACGCTTCGCCAGATCGAGCGAGCTCGGTTCGCGCCCGAGCGCTTCCGAAATTCCTTTGAAAGACACCGCGTATTTCCCGCCGGGCGACTGCCACGGTTCTTCCTTGATCTCGTTTAGATTTACTTTGCGCATATCAGACAAACTGTAGCGGCGGAATCTGTGACCGCCGACTCTATGAGGCGCGGCGTCTGACGACAAACGCCTCGACAGACAATCGGTTCATTCCTCGCCATCGAAATAATCAGTCTCCGTTCCTTTCACGACGACTTCTTCCCGGCGCATCTGTTGTCACTGCCCATTTTCCGCTGTCGGGGTAATAACAGGAATCACCAGTTGCTCCGCCGCTGCGCGGATTATCGGCGATCACGTAATAAACAAAGTCCTCGTCGCCCGCATTCCAAAGCTGGTGCGCCTCACCCGGCTGAAAGAAAAATGCGTCGCCCGGTCCAACCTCGGTTGTCCCATCCTTATCGCGGACGCTGCCACGACCGGAAACGACGAGATAAAGCTCCGATTCAGCCGCATGCGCGTGATACGGGCAAAGCGATTTTACCTTTGGGAATTCGCACTAAGCGTCAGATCAAACGGATGCCGTTTGGACAGGTCGAGCGACTCCGGCTCGCGGCCGAGCGCGATGGAAATATTCTTCATGTACCGTGCAAACTTACCTTTCGGCGATTGCTTCTTCCTTCTCAGCGACATCGTTCAAATTCACCTTGCGCATATGGATCAGGTCAATCTTTCGCAATCAACGTCCCAGACAGCGAATCGACGTCGCGTTGTGATCGAAAAACAGCTATCCCGGCCCAAATCAAGTTCACAAACGAAGAAGGATAAGCTCGATAAAAGATCGTGTTTACGACCAGGAGAAGGCTGCCAACGATGTTGAGGAGCTGATAAGGCAGTAGAGTCCGCCTCCAATTTCCTGGAGGAAACCATTGCGTAAGCGACAAGGAGAGCTGCGGCTCCCAGCCATCCAACCGCATCAAACCATATCGTGATTGTTCATGCTCTATTATCTTTGCGTTGAAGACCGCATCACACGTTCAATTTCTTCGGCAGCTTTTGTTTGAGTTTTTCGACCGGCTCGAAGAGGTCGCCGAGTTTTTCGACGCGGGCGAGGACTTGGTCGGAGCGGAATCTCAGAAGCTCGGCTTTTTTCTTTTTCAGGCAGTTTTCAACTTCAGTCCCATCTGACGGGAGTTGAAACGGTCGGTTCTTCCCTGGCGCGAAGTGAATAGACGCAGATCGTCGTTTTGTGTTCGTCGTTCTGGCTCCAATCGACGAACACTTTTCCTTTGCGCACCGCTTTGGACATGTTCGAGGTGACCAAGATCGGCATGTTCGCGCTCAAGATACTGGGCCAGAGCGCGCGACAAATCCTTGGTTTGATCGTAAGTCACCGACGTATTCAGCGGCACGTAAACCTGCAGTCCCTTTCGATCCGCTCGTTTTGGCAAACGATTTCAGTTTCATTTTGCCTAACAAATCGCGAAGCCATAGCCCGACCTGGCAGCATTGGACGATGTCGGCTGGCGCGCCGGGATCGAGATCGAACACCATCATGGTCGGACGCGCGATGTCGTTCTTGCGCGGACAGCGACGTGTGCAGCTCGAGGTCGGCAAGGTTGGCGGCCCATACGAGCGTCGGCAAATCATTGGCGAGGCAATAATGCATCATCCGCTGGTTGCCTTCGCTCCAGACCTTCGCCGTCTGCACCCACTTCGGGCCGATGCGATGGGCAATTCTTTTCGTAGAAAAATTCGCCCGTCCACGCCGTTGGGATAGCGCTTCATGGTGAGCGGACGATCTCTCAGATGCGGCAAGAGAACTGGCGCAATGCGGATGTAGTAATCGATCACCTGCCCTTTCGCGAATCCGACTTTCGGATAAAGCACCTTGTCGAGATTCGATACCTGAATCTTGCGGTCTTCGACGACTAGCTCGGCTTTTTGGGGCATTGCATTAAGAGATTCCACGACTTCGACGCCGGAATGCCAACACGAATTCAGGCGAAGAATCGCTCAGGCGGAGAGCACGGGCTGCGGTTTGCAAATGCGCGCCACGCAATGTTCCCAGCTTTCGTGGCCGCTCAGGATCTCAATTTCCACTCGCAAGAAATAAATGGGCACCTTCACTTCGGCCTCCGGGCAAACGCGGCATGCGCACCGAATCTTTTTCTGTTGTCACGATCATCTCCAAGTCGCGCCGGATGCAACGTTTGATGAAACTGATTAGCTCCGCTTCGGAATAGTAATGATGATCAATGTAACGCGTGGCCAGATCGACATGCGCGCCGAGCTTTTGCCAATGCGGCTTCAAAACTTTCCGGCGCGGCGATGGCGCTGATCGAGCCGATGTAAGCGTCACGCAAGCGTTCCAGCGGCACTTTTTCGCCGGTGAAGACATTCTGCAGATACAGCGGCTTATGCGCGCATTCGATAATCTCGGCGGTGCGATTGTAACGGCGAATGCGCTTCATCAGGGCATCATTCGGTTCGCCGGTGTTTTTGGTGATGAAGATGTAGCTGGCGCGGCGCAGATTTCGCGGCGCCTCGCGCAGCGTGCCGCGAGGAAGAAGGAATTCATTGCCAAACGGGGCTTGCCGATCCACAAGCGACGATGTCCAGGCGATGTTTGAGATGGAGATACTGCAAACCGTCGTCGAGCAAGCAGCGTATCAACCTTCCATTTGTCGATGGCAAGCAGACCGCTTTTGACGCGGTCCTTGTCCACGAGGACGATCACGTTCTTCAAGTTATGCGCGAGCATGTAAGGCTCATCGCCGGCAGTAAGTGAATCCAGCAAGAGCGATGCACCGTCGGAGACAATCCGCGGCGGATCGGCATCTTCTTTGTATAGCCGACTTAGCAAACTTCGTTTGCGCGGCACGCTTTTGTAACCGCGACTCAGAATTGCCACCCGGCGCCCGCCGGTTTGCAACGCCGCGAGCAATTTTTCGACGATCGGCGTCTTGCCCGTGCCGCCGACAGTCAGGTTGCCCACGCTGATCACCAGAACGCCAAGCGCGCGCTCACGGAAAATTCTTTTCCGGTAAAAATAAAGCCGGAGCTGCACGAGTCGATCGTAGACGAAGGAAAGCGCGTAGAGGATTCCGCGCAAAATCGAGCGCGCGAACGCCATGACGGCGTTCGAGCACAACGTCGATTCCAAACTGCTCCAGGTTTTCAAGCCGCCGGCCCATGATGAAATGGTGATTCAGTGATCGTAATCTGGTGATCGGATAACATGCGCGCCGCGATTATCGGCGCGCGTGACGATTGTACGGACAACGATGGCCGGGCGGCGCGCTTCATTGCCGCAGCGATCCGATCTGGATGTTGCAACGTGATGGCGCAGATTGTCGAGCCACTGCCGCTGAGGAAGGCGCCGAGCGCACCCGCTTTTTCGGCCGCAGCGATGACGCCGGGAAGAAACGGCATCAGTTTTGCGCGAAACGGCTGATGAATGAAATCGACGAATGCGCCCGCAGATTCTTGTAATTTCTTGAAGCGAACGCCGCAGTGATTGCACACGCGTTTCCACAATTCTCAACCGCTGCGGCATGCGAAATTTGTGATGGCAGGAGCTTGCGCGCTGTCGAAGTTCGAATTTCAAGTCCGGGACCAGTAAGAACGAAATATAACTGCGGCGAAACTTCAAAGCGCTGAAAGGCAGGCGACGTCAGCTGGTCGGCGCGCAGCGCCGACCTAGCACCACCGTAAAACCGCCGAAGGTTGCTGGCGCAGCGTTATCGGGATGACCTTCCAACTCGGCGCATAGTTGGAACAGCGCCAATTGATCGAGCGGATCGCCGGCTGAGCCGGTTAAGTCCATGCAAAATGCCAAGGCGAATGCGTTGCGCTGCCGCCCAGACCTCGCGACCGTGGAATTTCTTCGACGATTGAAAAAGAAAAACGAAAACGGACGGCGACGGGCCTCGTTTAAAAAATCGTCCGCGCGGCGTCTGCGAGCAATTTGCGGGTGGGGTTGTTCCGGCTCCCGACCGCTAGTAACTGTTACGTTGTTGTAAATGCGCAGTGCGACACCGAGGCAATCGAAACCAGGACCCAGATTTGAGGTGCTCGCCGGGACGCGAACCGGTAACTTGCTGCATTCGGAGACGGAGTGTAGCGACGCCCAGCTTCAGCGGCAACCGGTCCCTTAGGCTATGCCGTATCGAAGCATGCCATTGGAGTATGGCTGATGAAGATGAATCCTGGCTGGATTGATGCAAGCTTGTTTCGGGACTTCCAAGCCGAGGGAACGGACGCGCACAGGCTCTGCACGATGGAGGATGGCTGGGTGGAACGGTTTGGGCGCGACGTCTTGATCTCGTTTACGAGAGTTCTGGTCCGCGAGCGCCTCATCCAGGAATTGAAGGAGTGGGCAAGCGACGCCCTTTTCAACGTTGGACGCGTTTTCGCTCGCTTCGTTCCTCGAAAAAGCGAACAACGCGAACCGCCACGTCTCATGTGTGGCGACCCGGCTGAGAATCTACAGACGATCGCTACCGAGCGACGTTTGAAATTTGGGATCGACTTCGGTGCGGGCTTCTCTGTGGGCTTGTTTCCCGATCAAAGAGAAAACCGCAGCTATGTGCGTCAGATTGCGCCCAAGCGGCTGTTGAATTGCTTTGCCTATACCTGCTCTTTTTCGGTGAGTGCAGCCTGTGTAGGAGCAACCACGCTCAATGTCGACCTTTCCAAGAAATCTCTGGCACGCGGACGCGAGAATTTTGCGCTGAACAACCTGCCAACGATCGATCATCGCTTCATCGCCGACGACGTGATGACGGTACTGCCGCGGCTGGCGCGTAAAGGCGAGAAATTTGATGTCATCATTCTTGATCCGCCAACTTTTCGCGTGCGCCCGGAGGAAAGACGTTTCACGTTGAAAACGATTTTGAGAAATTGCTCGTCGATGCCCTCGAACTGGCAGAGCGAGACAGCCATGTCCTCGCTATCGACGAATTGCTCCACATTGCGCGAGCATGCACTGGAAGTCATGGCTCGCTACGGACTCAAGGCCAGCGCGCCGCGCCGGCACGTTTCATCGATAGCCTCCGCTGCCTGATTTCCACCGGGCACAGGCGCCAGCTCGATTTGGCTGACTTTGCGTTGACAGGTCGATGCGCGCAGGGCAGGATCAGAATTCGAATCATTAAACGAAATGAACCGCTCATCTGCCGAAATTGCTGCCGAATTTCCGGAACGCGGACTGCATTGGGTGAAAGAGCAGGTCGAGACAGCTCTCAGCGAGACTGAGGATTACGTTCGCGAAAAACCGGCGCAGTCGCTTCTGTGCGCATTTGTGGCCGGGTACATTTTGAACCGGTTGCCGCTGGGCCGAATTGTGGGCGGCCTCTTTCGACTGCTCGTCGTGGCATTGAGACCAGCGATTCTGATCTACGGTGCCGCGAAGCTCTATCAGGCGGCCCAGGAAGAAAAATAGATATCGCAGTAGTGCCTCGCTGGAGGCGTTGGAGCTTGTCTCAGGACCCTGCGTTTTGATACATAGCGCCGGTAACGCGATCACTCCTCAAGCGTGAACCCAATCTTGAGCGTCACCTGCCAGTGACTCGACTTTGCCGTTCTCGACGTCTCCACGGGTCTCGGTCACCTCAAACCAGCGCATGTTGCGAACGGTCTTTTCAGCGCGTGCCAGGCGCATTTTTACCGCCTCCTCAAATCCGTTGGGCGAGGAACCAACCAGCTCAATCTTTTGTAAATATGATCAGACATGCGCCCATTATTTCCCGATGACATGCATCGAAAACAACAAAAAGCCGACGTTTGGCAGGGTCGGCGCCTGACGCCGAGCGGACACCGCGGCTCGCCGACTAGGCGGCATATCGCCACAATTTGCTTTACAAACGCATCGTAATTTCGGCAGCCTCGCCTCGTGGGAAAAGTTGCTGACAGCCTCGGTGTTGCTCCTGGCTGCTGCTTCTTGCCTCCGCGCTCAGGATCAAGAGCGGCAAGCTGGTCGATCGTCTGCTGAGGCCCGACATGACTCTGCAAAGCAGCGAACAGAAGAAAAATTCATCGCTGATGGCACATCGATAAACAAAAAGGCAAGCGTCGGCACATTTTACGTGGAGAAAACCGAATTCGAAAACGTTTTCGAAGACACGCGAATTCTCGACGCGGCAATTCGATTCGCAGCCTTTCCACGGCAATCGCAGCGCATTTGAAAACTCATCGCAGCAAGCAGTGGGAAATTCTCGATCTGCTTATCCAACGCAAACGGCCCGCGGTCTCGCGATGCGCCTCAATCCTGACAAAGCGTTGCCAGCCGCGCATACGCAGAGAACCGGCCTTTTCTGGATCAGGGTAAAAGCCAAAAGTCGCTCAACCGCAAAACGGCGCCGCTCACGATCGACCAGGTGCGCGAGTTGTTGAACAAAAACAAGTAGCGCGCAGGCTGGTCCGCGCTATTGTTGATCATGCAGCCGGATGAAGCTCTCGCGTTGTTAAAGCAAGGCGCGGCGCAAATCATCAACGAAAACGAATTGCGTGAAAACTCGCGCTCGGCCGACCGTGCGTGAAACTAGGTGTCGATCCAACCACCTCCGATATTCACCTTGGGCACACCATTGTTTTGCGAAAACTGCGGCAGTTTCAAGACTCTGGGCCATCAGGCGATTCTCATCATCGGCGATTTCACCGGGAATGATCGGCGATCCGAGCGGTCGGTCCGTGACGCGGCCGCAATTGACGCACAGACAGTGCATGGCGAATGCGGCGAGCTTACCGCGAGCAGGCTTTCAAGATTCTCGATCCCGGCGCGGACGGAAACCGTGTGCAATGGCGACTGGTTTCGGAGCGATGTCGTTCGAGGATGTTATTCGACTCAACAGTCGCGTGACGTTGCAGCAAATGTTGCAGCGCGAAGATTTCAAGACGCGGATCGATAACCAGCAATCGATCTCGCGCCCACGAAATTCAATATCCAATCATGCAGGGGTGGGATTCAGTCATGGTGAAGGCCGATGTCGAGCTCGGAGGAACGGACCAGCTTTTCAACATCTCTAATCGGACGCGATTTTCAGAAAGAGGAAGGTCTGCCGCAGCAGGTCGTTTTTCTTCTCCCATTCTAGAGGGCTTGGATGGCTCCAAGAAAATGAGCAAGAGCCTCGGCAACTTCGTCGCAATTAAGCGAGCCTGCCGCGGAGATGTTCGGGAAACTGATGAGCATTTCAGACGATTTGATGGCGCGCTATTATCGATTGCTCCTCGGACGCGTTCTGCCAGCTGACATGCATCCGCTCGAAGCCAAGAAGCAGCTCGCGTTCGAAATCGTGCGAACCTATCACTCGCCAGCTGCCGCCCAAAAGACACTCGATGAGTGGAATACTCGGTTTAGCAAGCGCGATTTGGAACATGCCGATCTTCCTGCATTTTCAGCGACTTTAGGGACGGACTAGCGGCCGTCGCGCTCGTTTCGAACGTTTATCGAGACGTTCCAATCTGAAAAATCACACAGCGAAGTCTCGCGACTGATCAAACAGGGAAGCGTAGAAATCGATGGAGCAAAAATTCGCGACCCAAAGGCGACAGTGAGCGCTTGAGTCCGGTCAGATCTCTTCGCCTAGATAGAAAACACGCCGTGCGAGTCCGCTGATGCCGCAGACAGACGCAGCGAAGAGTACGTCGGCTTCGCGGTTCTTGCAGACGTTCGCGTTGTCAGGCCGTAGCCGTCTGGAACATGGGCAGAACGCGCGAATGCTCGAGGTAGCTGGCTGCGATCCCTTCGAAGTGCGCACGAATACTGCGCAGTTCGGCCGTCACAAAGCTGTCCACAAAATGCAAGCGCCGATCCAGCCAGGCAAACAGCTTGTTCTTAATCCTCGTAATGAACCGCCGAGAGTAACTTCAGTGCAGTTTGGCCTGAATCTCGGCGAAATCAACAATGCCCATTAGCGCATATTTCCGCCTACCGACTCAAACGCATACTCATCGGGCGAATCGCCATCGACCGAGAGCAGGACTGTGTAGTGCCTCAAAGCCGAGCGGACCGGCGAAAGCTGAAATCGACCGTCTTGACGAAGTCACAGTAGCCCTGCGTTACCATTAAGAACTGCCGCCGGTATGATTGAATACTGGCCAGGCGCGCCTTGCACTCCGGCTACCGGCTGACTCATGTGTGTAGGTTTTTTGTAAAAGCATATAATAAGCGTTGCTCGCGGATAAGAGAGCAACAGCAGATGCCATTCTCGTTCTCCTAGTGAATCGCATATAACCCACGTCGAAGCGTGTTCGGTTTTTTTTACACACCTGTATCGGTGCGACACGCTATCAGCCGATCGTCGAATCAACCATGCAAATCGCCAGTCAGCGGGCAGTTCGGTAAGGTTTCCCCTAGTCCGGCAAGCTACTGGAACATCAAGAATTTTCCGGAGAATATCAGCATTTGTTTGCGCGGCGATATCGCCCATTTCCTGAGCGTTATTCAATACAAGCCCAGCACAGCGCAAGCCGCGTCCTACGAGAATATTTCGTACGGTGAGAACCGCGTGATTCAGGCAACCGAGCCGGTTAGCATGCAACAGCCAGGATCGGCACCTTCATCGCAACAGCCAGATCGCTGACGAAGTAATTGCTGGTGAATCGGAACCATCCAACCGCCCGTCCTCTTCAACAACGACGTGTTCGACCCGGTTCTGGAAGAGAATGAAAGGCAGCGAGGATATGATCGACATCGATATCCAGCTTTCTCCATCAAGCTACCCACGATGGTGCCGCAGGCGTTTTCAACCAAACCTGGATTAACCTCGTCGATCGTCAAGCCGTCACTGCCAGCGGCCAGTAGAAGTTCTGCATCTCGACGGTCTCCACAGCAGATCGGTTTCATCCCGGCGCAAGACGTGCCCGATGCCCGCAACAGCTGCAGAAGCCGAGCCGCGGTATAGGTCTTGCCTACACCCGTATCCGTCCCGGTGATAAAGAGGCTCACGCGACCTCGCTTCACGCGCCCGACCTCGCCCGTCGCACGATTCGCGCTAATGGTTTGCACCATTGACCGGAAGATCTTCGCACCATCCATACCGCTGCGCGCGCGTCCGATGCGCGATCAGGGTGAGGCATGAGTCCGAACACGTTTCGCTCGCGATTGCAGATACCGGCGATGTTTTCAATGGATCCATTTGGATTTGCTTCCGGCACAACGCGACCCTCGCTCATCGGAGTAGCGCAAAATCACTTGTTGATTTGCGTTGAGCTCTCTGCAATGTCGCCGCGTCCGGCAGAAACAGCGCTTCGCCGCAATGCGCCACTGGCAATGCAGGAGCGAACCCTTCCGACAACCTATGTGTGAATGGTGAGTCTCATCGACTTCGACGCGGGTAGTAACCATTTCGCATGACAAACGCAGCGAGCGATTGCGAACCAGCGCACCCGGCAAAAGGCCGGCTTCGCACAGAACCTGAAACCCGTTACAGGTCCCGAGGACGAGCTTGCCTGCCCGGCGCATCACCAGTCACCGCTTTCATGATTGGCGAAAAACGCGCAATAGCGCCGCAACGCAAGTAATCGCCGTAAGCAAACCCACCAGGCAATACAACTGCGTCAAAATCGTCCAGCGAGGTTTCTTTGTGCCAGACTTACTGACGCGTTCAATCCGTCGAGTCCATTAATCGCCGCGAGGCAATCCTGATCGCAATTATGAGCCGGGAAACTGAATAACTGCGAATCTCATCTTGGTTTCAGTGCGCAGCGGCACGCTGCTCCGGCGTGATAATCATTAGACGACCAGGCACGCGTGAATAATGCCCGGAATCCAGCCAGCAATGTCAAAATGAGGCTGAGAAAACAACTGGCGATGCGACTCTGTCAAAAGCACCGCAAGGGGTGGCAACACAACAGCAGAAAAAGTATCGCAGCGCTTTCATTTCGATTTCTTCGTCTTTGGCTTCTTTGGTTGAGCCTTGGACGTTGCACGCTGAGCGTTGAGGCGCTTTCTCCCGATCTCTCACACCAACGTTTTGCAGTTCGTAGTCTTCAATCACTGGATTCGAAAGCAAATCGCGACAGAGACCGCGCAATCGCTTTTCGAGATCACCGTTTTGCCCATCGATATCGATCTCCATGTATTTCCCGATTCTAACACTGCGGACTTCCGGCATGCCCAGATGCTGCATGGCATCACGCACTGCATTACCCTGGGATCGAGCACCGCAGCTTTCGGCATGACGATGACCTTTGCTTTCACCTCCACACCATATTTGCGTGCGTCCTGCGAACAAGCGCAATTCAAAAACGGGACTACTTCACGACAACGACGTCCAGCACTCCGTCGCGGCGTAGGACATTGACGCCCTACATCTCCTTCGTCGTGTCTGGTCAGCAAAAGATCCACGCGCGCCTCTCCTATTTTCAATCCGCGGATCGTCACCTGCTGGAGGAAACGCGGTAAGATCGGCTTTGAGAACGTCACCCTTCGTTCCGGAGCCGACACGCTTCAGGCCCAGGCAAGCTTCGAGCAGGAAGAAACACAGCGCCCGATGCCCAGGATTGAGGAGCGCACGCTACAGGGTAAAGCGTTGGCGCCTCGCCAGCACGTCTCCGGAAAACCGCAAAACAGTTCGGGGAGACGATGCAGATCGAGAAACAGACTCGCATCGAGCAAGCCGGCAAGGACAGTCGCTGTCGATTCCCTAAGGTCATAGCGTGTGAACCCGGCGGCGATTAGCGAGTTGTCGTGTGGCCAGACGGATCCGTTGTGATACGACATCGGATTGTAACGCGCCTCGCTCGTAGCCACCGTCCCCGAATTCCCCAACCGGACAAGGAAGTTTCATCCGTGAGCGTCGCCGCCACGCGACGCGCATGCTCCGGCGGTCGCAATACCAGCGAAAAGACAATGACCTCGCGTTGGACGTTCGCAACTTTACAGGGCCTGCTTTCTGCCATCGAGCGCAAGTGCGTATGTGGAAAGTTCGTCACACCAGAAACTTTCTTCGAATCGTCGGAACAGGGTTTTCGCTTGTTTCGACAAGTCGCGCGCCTTTGCATCATCGCCGAAGAGCTTAGCCAATTTGGCTGCCGCCACCTTGGCAGCGTAAACGTAGCCTTGAACTTCGCACAAAGCGATTAGGTCCTTCGGCAGACGTGCCGTCGGCGTGGAAAATCGCATCGTGAGAGTCCTTCCAACCTTGATGGATGAGACCGAGTTTCGACTCGCGAGTATATGCTCCACGAAGCCGTCGCCATCGACGTCGCCATAATGATCGATCCATGCAAGCGCGCGCTCGACGTTCGGCCAAATAGACTCAACGAACGCGCGGTCACCCGTGCGCGTGTAGGTACTGCACCGGCGAGCATGATGAAAGCGGTGTTGCGTCGATGCTGCCGTAGTAACGCTTGAACGGAATCTCGCCCAGGACGGCCATCTCACCGCGCGCGTCTCGTGGAGGATCTTGCCCGGCTGAGCATCCTGTTCCGCGATTCTCCGCGTCCGCTTGCGTGGCAGCCAGTACGCGAGGACACCTCGCGCGAGACTGGGATCAAACCACATGCACTGGAGCGCGTGTAATAATTCCGTCCCGTCCGAATTCCGTGCTGAACCAGGGAACGCCTGCGTAGGGATACGGCCCATATGAGGTTTCGGTCCGCATCATATGGAGATCGGCAATGGAGCGATTCAGCCAATCATTGAACTGTTCGTTTGACGCAAAAATCTGAGGCTCTCGTGCGCGCGTCGCTTCCAGCGCGCTCGCCGCCTCCTGGACGACCTTTCGTAACAAGGCTTGACCTCCCCCGGAATCGGCACCGACTTCGCAGACAATCGCCCAGCGGTAGCTGCGTCGCGCCTCGCCGGGTCCCAACCGGATTTGGTACGTGGCCGCTGACTCACTTAGCCGCGTTGGCGGTGGATCGAAGACGATTGCGGCGTCCGGCGGATACAGTCGTCCAATCCATCATACGCCGAGCACCAGCCCATCCTGAACATGCTGCGTCGGTATCCGCTGGCCGCGACGTTCCCGCCTAACACCTCGCACTTCGAAGATGTCAGCGAAATCAGCATCGAATTCGACCGAAACTGAAAATCCGACAGGCGCGCGACCGTAGTTATGGATTCGAAGTCGCTCGTAGACATGCTTTCTCCCAGAGATATCTTTGAACGGAAGACATGGAGTGTTCCTTGCGGGTATTACTATCTCGCCATTGCGCCACAACATCGGCGTTGGTGGCATCCACCGCCAGAACGGCGTTGTCCTCTCGATGGTAGAGCCTGCAGAAAGAGGACGATCCTTCCAGCATTAGAGTCAGTCGGCGATAAGAATCGAGTATCTTGGTAGTATACCCCAAAGCTCACCGAGTGCCGAATGGCTCGATGTCGCCGAATCGGTCGAAGACAGCGAAAGCATCTGCTCGGCTTCAGGAACCCGGGTGCGGACGTCGATGCGATGGGACGACGAGCGAATGTAAACTCGTCCTGATGCGAATGACCTCCTTAGCCATATGCGCGCTGCCTCCAACGGTCGTCTCGGTTTGCGATTAGTTCAATCGCCCGTACACCCGCAGGTAGTCATTGGCCATGCGAGTGGCAGTGAAGCGCCGTCGTCAGACTTCCCGACAGCGCCTCCGGCTGAGCTTTGCGAATCCGGCGCGCTGCCTCCACCGCACCTTCCAGTTCTTCTACGATGAAGCCGGTATGACCTTCTTCCATTATCTCGGACTGCGTCCTCCGCGTACGCGATCACCGGCGTGCCGCAGGCCATCGCTTCAATCATCACCGAGCCCAAACGGCTCTGGCCAGTCGATAGGCAATCAGCAGAGGCATAAGCGTTTCCCAGGAACTCATCCTTCTCCCTGTCGCCGATCTCGCCGACAACCTCGACCAGCGAGTCACAGAGTAATGGCTCGATCGCGCTCTTGAAATACTTCTTGTCCACGCGATCTACTTTGCAGCAATTTTAAGCGGAATCTGGACCCGCTTGGCAATTTCGATTGCCCGGTCCACTCGTTTTTCAGGCGAAATCCGCCCCAGAAAGGCAAGATAACTTCCCGGCTGCGCTCGGAACCGATACAGGTCATCCGGGCAATCCGTGATAAACGGTGGCCTCGCCAGTTTGCCCAGGGTAAAGGCTCTCTCGTACATTCGAGATCGAGATAACCGGCATGTCTCGAAACTCCTGGTAGAGAGGAAAAGGTCCGGATTATCGAGCCGCCCGTGCAACGTTCGTCACATGCGTTATCTGCTGACGTCGACTCATGGAAAAGTGCAGATAGTCAACGTGAAAATGGACGATATCGAATTCTGAGGCCTGTTGGAATACGCGTTCAAGCATGACAATGTGGTGCGCCAGTTGATCTATGCAGTGCTTGTCGAGACGCAATGAACGCCGGGATGCCGCGACAAGCCGAGCCTTGGTTTCCGAATCTCCGCTTGCAAAGAGGAGGTCACCTCGTGACCCTGGCGAACCAATTCCTCGGTGAGGTACGACACCACCCGTTCGGTTCCTCCGTAATATTTCGGCGGAACGCTTTCGTAAAGTGGCGCGACCTGAGCGATTCGCATAAAAATCCCAAACCCTCCCTAAGAAGCTATCGGAAAATTCCCGCCCCAGCCTTGGCAGGTCAAGGCTACCCGTCCACTATCTCTTAACCTCCTGACAACCTCGCCCGGCTTCTTATCTTCCCGCAACCCGAGGAAGACCGGCGCACGCAATTTCTTGTCTCGCGTCCACTCGGCGAATTTAATTTCACAAACGAAAACCGGATTTACCCAATGCATTTTCCGCATCATTGAGGGTGTGATGTCCTGCACCCATTGCCCATTTTGCTTTGATGGTAAATCGACAAACGGGCAATCGTCGCGCGCTTCCTTTTGGAATTTCTTGTAGAGCATCGACAACGATTTTGCAGTGAACCCAGTGCCGACTTTCCCGGCAAAAACGAGCTTTTTGTTCTCATAGTAGCCAACCAGAATTGCGCCGAAATATTTGCGATGCCCCTGCGGCGGAGTGTATCCGCCGATGACGAATTCCTGTTCACTGACGCATTTAAGCTTGATCCACGCGCCGCTTCTGCGTCCAGGTTCGTAAACAGAGTTAACGCTGTTTGCCGATAATTCCCTCGAGACCGCGCCGCTTCACTTCTTCGAGCAAGCCGCTTGTGCGTCCCCGCCAATCGCGCCCGAATAACGAATCGGATCGCCCGCGCCGCCGCAGAGCTTTTCGAGAACGTTCTTGCGCGCCTCCAATGGCAGTGAAAGCAGGCTTTTTTTGCCGTCAAGCTGGAGCAGATCGAATGCATAAAAATAAACAGGACTCTTTTCGCCCTTCCATCTCGCGCGCTTGCAACAGTTGAAAAAGAAGACCGCCCTCCTCGTCGAGCGCAACCACTTCGCCATCGATTACGCATTCGCGCGCCGGCAAAGTTTTTATCGCTTCTACGATCTCCGGGAATCGCTTCCAGTCAATTCGTTTTCATTTCGCGATAGCAGTGAAACTCTTTGTCGTCCTTTTTGACTCCGATCAGGCGGATGCCGTCAAACTTAAGCTCATAAATCCAATCGCCCGTCGCTGGTGGTTCCTCAACCAGCTTCGCTTTCATCGGTTCGATGAAACGAGCTTTTGCCGAGCGCAAATCTGGCAGGGATGCCATTGTAGGGCGACCCGCCTGAGGCGGGTTGCCCCGCTTCGCGACCGGCAGGCGACGCGCCTGCCCTACAACCTCATCCTTTTCTTTTTTTTTAATGCGGCACGAATCCGTGCTTTGAATTGCGATGTGGGACTCTTCGTCTGCTTCGCGACCGGACTCCCACTCGGCATCGCGATCTTTGCGATTTGCTGCATGGTGCGTCCAGTTTTCACCGAACGGTCTTCCATATTTTTCGATATCGGCTTCTGCGCTCATCTCCCGTTTTCAGGATCAACCACTGATTCTGGCATCATCACGACCCCGAATCCGGACCAGGGTCCATTCGCCTTTTGCTTTCTCGCCGTCGAGAACGAGATGGAGCTTGCCTTCGCGCAACGATTTCACCGGCTGCTCGCCGATAGACGTGATAATTGCCACGGTCCCACACCATCACGGTGCCGCCGCCGTATTGCCCCTCGGGAATAATGCCTTCGAACTGCTCGTATTCGATTGGATGATCTTCCACTTCTACGGCCAGGTGTTTCTCACCTCGCTTCCAAGGGAGTCCTTTCGGTAATGCCCACGATTTCAGCACACCCTCCATCTCCAGGCGAAAGTCATAGTGCAAACGGCGCGCTGCGTGTTTTTGAATAACAAAACGCGACGCCCCTTTGACTTTCGCGGTAACGGTTTGCCCCCGGCCGGCTCAGCTGTTTTCTTGAAGTCGCGTTTCCGCTTGTATTCGGCCAGTCCCATTCCGCTGTAACTTAACCGCGGATCGGCGACCTGCACGCGACGTCGTAGAGCCGACTCGCGAGCGCCCATTTTGATATCCGGCGTTCGCTGCGGCGAATGCCGTTACAAAACCTACGCTTCGCTTGGCAGCGCGCTCGCCGACGAGATAGCGAACGAAACGGCGGATGACGATGTTTTCGCCCAGTTCCGCAATCTTGCCATTGAGCAAGTCCCTGACGGTCACATCGGGATTTTTAATGAAACCTTGTTCGAGCAAGCAAACCGTGCTGTAGAATTTCTCGAGTTTTCCTTCGACAATTTTGTCGGCAACATTCTCCGGTTTGCCCTTGACCTGGGCCTTGTAAATTTCGCGCTCAGCTTCGATAAGATTGCGCCGGCACATCAGCGCGGCTGACATAAAGCGGGTGGGCCGCCGCAATATGAAGCGGTGATGTCCTTCACGAACTCGCGAAAATTCTCGTTCCTCGCCACGAAGTCGGTCTCACAATTCACCTCTACGAGCACGCCAACCTTCCCTTGCAGGTGAATATAGGAAGCAACGATGCCTTCCTTCGTTGCACGCGAAGCCTTCTTTCCAGCGCTGGCAATTCCTTTGGTCCGCAAAATCGCCTCCGCTTTCTCCAGATCACCGCCGCTCTCCACGAGAGCGCGCTTGCAATCCATGAAACCCGCGTTGGTTTTTTCGCGGAGCTGCTTTAACTAGTTGAGGATCAATTTCGGCCGTTGTTTTCATTAAAGTGATTAGAGCGTTGAGAAGTGGAATCCAGCGTCGATTAACTATCAACCATCGGCTATCAGCTCGACTGGTTACGCTGAAACGCCAGCCATTTCGACCTGCTCGCGGATGCGCGCTTCGTTGCTAGCCGAGACAATCGCATCCACGAGCTTCTGCAAAATCACGCGAATCGCGCGGATCGCATCATCGTTGCCGGCGATTGGGTAATCGATGATGTCTCGGATCCGCGTTCGTGTCCACGATGGCGACCACTGGAATCCCGAGGCGCGTCGGCTTCGTTCACGGCGTTTTGTTCGCGAATCGTATCGATTACCACAAGCGTGTCGGGCAATTGCGACATCTCAAGTATCCCGTCGAGATTGCGCCGAAGCTTCTGCCGCTTCGCGATTAAGCGCAGCCAGCTCCTGCTTGCCCATCTTCTTGTATTCGGGCGATTGCTCGATCTGCTCGATGTATCTCAACCGTCCAATGCTTTTGCGAATGGTCGCGAGATTCGGTCAATGTGCCGCCCAGCCAACGCTGATTCACGTAAAATTGACCACAAGCAAGCGCAGCCTCTTTTATCGCTTCCTGCGCCTGCTTCTTGCAACCGACGAATAAAATCCTGCCTCCACGGCGCGTTACTTCCTGGAGAAACTCCGTGGCCCGCCGAAGCTGAAGCACGGTTTCATCCAGATTGATGATGTAAATCTGATTGCGCTGCTCGAAGATGAAGGGCTTCATCTTCGGATTCCAACGCTTCGTCTGATGTCCAAAATGAACACCAGCTTCCAAAAGTTCAGGCACTAATTCTGTGGTATCTGCCATAGGAGAAAATCCGCGAGGGGGAACTCCAGAGCGGGACGATGAAGATGCTACAGCCCGCGTCGATGCGCAACCTGAAATTCAGCGCTGTTACTGCCCTCATTAACCGCCGCGTTGGGACTCGGAATAATGGGACTTTGCGTGTCGATCCCTCGACGCCCTGAGACGCAAAAGCGTGACCTCATTGAGGATTGAACCGTAGGGCGTGTCCTCCTTCCCAGAAAGATGTGGATCAACAGCAAAATCGGCAACGCCAGGCCGACAGCGAGATGAATCCAACTCGTCCACGCACGCAGGCTTTCGCCACCGGCATAATAAAGGCCGTAACCGGTGATGGTTAAAACGGCGAACGCACTCAGAAGAATCGAGCCGTTTGCTCGATTGCGGCGCGCACGCCATGCGAATCTCACATGACCGCTCAGGAGCATGCCGATCAGCATAAAGAATCGCCATGGCGGCAGCGCCATGGATTTTCATTGCCCAGGATTTCGCGCTTGTCTCAAAATCCCAGGCGATCGAAGGTAATTCCAATACGCCCACGCCAATTCGCTCAAGAAAAGGAGTGCCAATACCGCGTAGAGAAAATATCTCTGCGAGCGCTTCAATCGAATCCAACTGGTCGCGGGTGTCGCATGATGAGTGAAACATCCATGATGGCGCGCCTCCGCCCCCTCAAGCAACAATGCATCCGCCCGACACTGCGCCAGCAAACCCGCGGCTTTTTTCGCGCAGTGCGAAGACGATTTTCGTCAATGCATCTGCTACCATGCATTCCGCAGCCGCCACACTCACGCTGATTAGGTCACGCGAAGATTGACCGGTTCGCCCGTCGAGCAATGGGCCCACATTTGCCGCGATATTTTCGACGCTCAAAATAGATTGCAGAAGTCGCCAGCGGCACGCCGCGCAGCCGCACCGCTCCGGCAACGCGCGTCGGATCTTGATGTCGGTAGATGAATAAGCTGCGATGCCAGGCCAAATGTTCTTAGGTCGCCGCCGGCATTTACGAGTCCGCACTCAATTCCATTCTCCTTCAACGCATCGACTGCGCGATCGACTGCAAACCCCTTCGCGATCCTCCAAGATCTACAATCAAGTTCCCGGCGGAAAAAGACCTCGCAGTTCGCCGAAGAAAATGTCACGCGAGCTGGCGGTTGGACTAAACTGATAACCGCGACGAGGAAGATAATTCCATTTGGTGAGCCATGGAGCGACCGTTTATCGAACGTGCCGTGGCTCTCTTCGGCAAACCGCTTTGACGCCTTCATGACCTGCCAGGTCCACGGGCGCACGTTCACACCTTTGAAACGCGTCCCGATTCATGCGCGACATCACTTAAGCGTTGGTGTTATCCGTCATCGCGGGCGCCATCGACTCCCTTGTTGTAGAAATAATGTTGGATGGAGCAGCGTCGCCTGAGTTGATCGGTGAATCCATATTCGGCTTCCGTTTCGAAATGAGCCCATAGCACGTTCCTTCAGCTCCTTCCTTCGCCCAATGTAACGAATTGATAAGCCTCCCAACGATGCAAGGGTAGTGTTTCGCGCCGCGCACGAAACCGAACAGTTGCTCATCTCCGCGGGGCGATAGAAACGCATAAAATCGCAGCTGTAAAAACTAGTCGGAGTTTCATCGCTACGATTTGTAACATCGTGCGATGAATCCCGCTGCCGGGGAGTTGCCAATTTTTGACGCTGGATTGCAGCGCAATCCAGGGGCGTGTCGCAGCAACGCGCCGACTAACCTGGAATTCCGCGAACCTTTCTCGACGTATCTGGCGAGGACCCAGCAGAGATCGGAAAGACGATTCAGGTAACGCAAAATCTCACCATTGAATTCCGCGTCACTGGCACTGAACGCAGCGATGTGTCGCTCGGCGCGACGGCATGTTGTGCGAGCAAAATCGAGAGCCGCGGAAACGCGGTGTTCCCTGGGAATCACCCAGTCCTTCGGATAAAGCGATTTGTCTTTCAAGTTCGTTAATCACCGCTGTGATGCGGTCGACCATCGCCGACGTGGTGATGTGAAAGCCATCTTTCGCGAAACGCTCCCTATCGCTCGGAGCGGTTGCCAGTTCTCCCATAACGACAATCAAATCTTTTTGTGCGGCTAAGATTTCGTCAGAAATGAATGTATCGGTCGCAATGGATCGAGCCAAACCAAGCGCAGCAGTCAGCTCATCCACACAGCCGTAAGCATCGACGCGCGCATCGCTCTTCGAGACGCGATGGCCATACATCAGGGACGTTTCGCCCTTATCGCCCGTTTTTGTGACGATCGACATCAGGCAAATTGTAGGCGTTTGATTCGCTCGCGCCAGCTCCCTGACCCGGTCGGGGCTTCCGTCTATGTCGCTCGGCTCCCGCCGGCTCCATTCTGTGAAACGCTGATCCGTTAGATGGCGCCGCACACAGACACCCTACAACTGTCACCCGATGGCCGGCTGCGGCTCGGCTTCTTCCATTACCGGTGCGCCGATCGGCTCACCTTTTTCGACCAGCTTGATCTCGCGGTGCTCAGGGAAACCGGTGCCGGCGGGAATCAAGTGACCCATGATCACGTTTTCCTTGAAGCCGCGCAGTTTATCGACTTTACCCAGTGTAGCCGCCTCCGTAAGAACGCGAGTCGTATCCTGAAACGAGGCAGCGGAAATAAAGCTGTCCGTTTCGAGTGAAGCCTTCGTGATGCCGAGTAGGACGGGAACGGCTTCCGCCGGCTTGCCACCTTTCTCGACCACCTTCTTGTTTTCGTTTTCGAAGTCGAGTTTGTCGACCTGATCACCCCAGAGCAACGACGTATCGCCAGGATCGGTAATCTTCACCTTGCGCAACATCTGGCGCACGATGATTTCGATATGCTTGTCGTTAATCTCCACACCCTGTAGCCGATATACTTCCTGCACTTCGTTGACCAGGTGCTCCTGCAAATCCTGCGGTCCGCAGACCTCGAGAATTTCGTGAGGTACTACAGGGCCTTCGGTAAGTTGCTGACCTTTCTTCACGAAGTCGCCCTTAAACACGATAATGTGTTTGGTAAGCGGGATCAGGTGTTCTTCCTCGGCTCCGGTGTCGGGGTCCTTCAAAATCAGGCGTCGCTTTCCGCGGACAGTGCCACCCATCTCAACCACGCCATCGATCTTGGCAATCTCAGCCGCGTCCTTCGGCCGGCGCGCTTCGAATAATTCGGCCACGCGCGGCAAACCTCCGGTGATGTCCTTGGTCTTCGCGACTTTCCGCGGTGTCTTTGCCAGCAATGCGCCACCTCGCACCTTTTGACCTTCTTCCACGATGACGTGAGCGCCGGCCGGGATGGAGTAGCTGGCGAGCACTTCCTTCTTGTCATCCACGATAACAATTTGTGGGTGCAAATCTTCCTTGTGCTCAATGATAACCGGTGCCCATCAGACCCGTCGCCTCATCGACGTCGCGTTTGATCGTGACACCCGCGATCATGTCGCGGAACTCGATCTTGCCACTCTTGTCGGTGAGAATCGGCACGTTGTAGGGGTCCCATTGAACGAAGGTCTCACCCTTCTTGACCTCGGTTCCGTCGCCTTTAGAAATCATTGAGCCGATCACCACGTTGTAGCGTTCGAGTTCGCGGCCTTCTGCATTGTGCACGCTGATTGAGCCGTTCTTGTTCAACGCGATCCAACTGCCGTCGAGTGCCTGGACAGTCCGCAGGTCATTGAAGCGCACCGTGCCGTCGTTTCTTCGCCTTGATGATCGGTTGCTTGAAAGTCTGGCTGGCCGTGCCGCCGATGTGGAATGTGCGCATCGTCAACTGCGTTCCCGGCTCGCCAATCGATTGGGCCGCAATAATGCCTACTGCTTCGCCAAGCTTAACGAACTGGCCCGTAGCCAGGTTGCGCCCATAACACATCGCGCAGACGCCGCGGCCGCACTCGCAGGTAAGAACCGAACGAATCTTCAAGCTCTCCACGCCGACGCGCTGAAGCTCCGCCGCGATCTTTTCATCAATCAACTGATTCGCTTTGACGATCTTCTTCTTCTTATCCACTGGATCAGCGATGGTTTCGCAACTTACGCGTCCGATGATGCGCTGGCCGAGATCTACTACTTCCTCGTCGCCCTCGTAAATCGAGCGCACTACGATGCCGTTTACAGTGCCGCAGTCCTCTTCGTTGATGATCACGTCCTGAGCAGCATCGACCAGTTTGCGCGTTAGATATCCGGAGTCGGCAGTCTTCAGCGCCGTGTCCGCAAGACCTTTGCGAGCGCCGTGAGTAGAAATAAGCTTACTCGAGCACGCTCAACCCCTCGCGGAAGTTCGATGTGATCGGCCGCTCAATGATTTCGCCCGAAGGTTTGGCCATCAAACCTCGCATGCCTGCGAGCTGACGAACCTGCTGGCGGTTGCCGCGTGAGCCGGAATCGACCATCAAGTAAGACCGGATTCAACTCCTTACGGCCGTCGTTGTGTTCCAAAGTGCGAAACATCGCGCTGGAAATCTCATCACCGGCGTGCGTCCAGATGTCGATGATCTTGTTGTAGCGCTCGCCATCGGTGATGATGCCCTTGCGATATTGCTGCTCAACCTGTCGAATCTGCTTGTAAGCGTTTTCCAGCTCGGTCTCTTTCTCTTTCGGAATGATCATGTCCGAAATTCCAATTGAGATGCCGGCTTTGGTTGCCTCGGCAAAACCGAGTTCCTTTAATTTGTCCAGCGTGGCGACAGTCTCTGCCGGGTCCTGCGATTTGATAACAGCGCCAGATGATGTCGCTGAGTTGCTTTTTGCCAGCCGGCCTGTTGAAAAATCCAAGCTGCTTGGGCCAAATCTCATTGAAAATGACACGGCCTGCAGTGGTTTCGATCGTTCTGGCCTCTGCGTTTCCGTAGATTGTTTGCTTACCGAAATCGGGGTTCTTAATCCGGATGCGGTCGTGCGTGTGAATGCTTCCTTCTGCCATCGCAAATTCCACTTCGGCTGCATCGGCGAAACAGTGGGAGCCGCTGTCCATCCTTGCCCAGCACCGCGCGGGTTTTGGGTGAGATAGTAGCAGCCGCAGCGTGATGTCTTGAGAAGGCGTGGTAATCGGCTTTCCGCTGGAAGGAGAGAAAATGTTATTCGGCGCGAGCATCAGCATGCGCGCTTCCATCTGGGCTTCCACCGAGAGCGGCACGTGCACGGCCATCTGGTCGCCGTCGAAGTCCGCATTATAAGCAGTGCAAACCAGCGGATGAATGCGAATGGCTTCGCCCTCGATCAATTGAGGTTCAAAAGCCTGAATGGACAATCGGTGCAAAGTCGGCGCGCGATTGAGCAACACCGGATGACCCTTGGTCACTTCATCGAGAATGTCCCAGACCTCCGGCGTCTGGCGCTCGATCATCTTTTCGCGCTGCGCACGGTATGCACGTAGCCAAGGTCTTTAAGCCGGCGAATGATGAATGGTTCGAAAAGCACAAGCGCCATCTTCTTCGGCAATCCGCATTGCTGCAGCTTCAGCTCCGGACCGATCACAATTACAGAGCGGCCGGAGTAATCCACGCGTTTGCCGAGCAGATTTTGACGGAAACGTCCACCCTTGCCCTTGAGCATGTCGCTCAGTGACTTCGAGAGGCCGATTGCCGGCGCCAGTTACAGCGCGGCCATGTCGGCCGTTGTCGAACAAAGCGTCCACCGCTTCCTGCAACATTCGCTTTTCATTGCGAATGATGACGTCCGGCGTCTTGAGCATGAGCAGGTTTTTCAGCCGGTTGTTACGGTTAATAACCCGGCGATAAAGATCGTTCAGATCCGAGGTCGCGAAACGTCCGCCTTCGAGCGGAACGAGAGGCCGTAAATCCGGCGGAATAACCGGCAATACATCCAGAATCATCCATTCGGGACGCGCGTGCGAATTTTGGAAGCCCTGGATGAGCTTGAGACGCTTCGCCAGTTTCTTGCGAATCTGTTTGCTCTTGGTCGCGCCCATCGCTTTCTCAAGCTCCTTGTTGAGCTTGTTGAGATCGATCTCGGCCAGAAGTTTTCTAATCGCTTCCGGCGCCCATGCCGGCAACGAAATCCTCGCCGTATTGCTCCTGCGCCTCGCGGTATTCGACTTCGTTCAGCAGTTGCGTCTTCTGCAACGGCGTCTTGCCCGGATCGATGACGATGTAGTCCTCGTAATAAATGACGCGCTCGAGCTGGCGTGCGCTCATATCAAGCATAAGCCCGATACGAGAGGGCATGCATTTGTAAAACCAGATGTGCGAGACAGGCACAGCTAATTCGATGTGCCCCATCCGTTCGCGACGGACGCGAGCCAGCGTAACCTCCACGCCGCACCGGTCGCAGATGACGCCCTTATGTTTAATCCGCTTGTATTTTCCGCATGAGCACTCCCAATCGCGCGTGGGACCAAAAATGCGTTCACAGAAAAGACCGCCCTTCTCCGGTTTAAAGGTCCGGTAATTGATTGTCTCGGGATTTTTGACTTCGCCTTTGCTCCACGAGCGCATCGTGTCACTCGACGCGACGCCAATTGCGACTTGATCAAAACCCACGGGGCGTTCTTCGCCCACTAACTCACGCCAGGAATGTTCGTTCATGTTTTTCCAAATAATTTACAACTTTAAAATTATGCGACGCTCTCCAGAAAGGTAGGCGCCTGGCCACCGACCTTCACGTCGAGGCCCAGGCTCTGCATTTCCTTGATGAGAACGTTGAAAGATTCAGGGTACTCCGCTTCAAGCGAGTTATCGCCCTTGACGATCGACTCATAAATCCGGGTCCGTCCTTGCACGTCATCGGATTTAACGGTGAGCAGTTCCTGCAAAGTATAGGCAGCTCCGTACGCTTCCAGCGCCCACACTTCCATTTCACCAAAACGCTGGCCGCCGTATTGCGCCTTACCGCCGAGCGGCTGTTGAGTGACGAGCGAATACGGTCCAACCGCACGAGCGTGAATCTTGTCAGCCACCAGGTGCCCGAGCTTCATCATATAGATGTAGCCAACGACGACCTCCTGATCGAAAGGATCGCCGGTGCGTCCGTCGAAAAGCTTTGCCTTTACCGCTTTCCTGCACCCAAGTGAATCCCTCCTTCTTCCTGGCATCGTGCAAATACTCGCGAATCTGTTTCTCCTTAATTCCGTCGAACACCGGAGTCGCGACTTTGAATCCCAGCGCCTTGGCGGCAACGCCCAGGTGTGTTTCGAGAACTTGTCCCACGTTCATGCGGCTCGGCACGCCCAAGGGATTAAGCACAATCTCAACCGGCGTGCCATCTGCCAGGAAAGGCATGTCTTCTTCGGGCACGATGCGGGCGACAACGCCTTTATTTCCGTGGCGACCGGCCATCTTATCGCCCACGCTCAGTTTGCGCTTGCTTGCGATGTAAACCTTGACCTGTTTGATGATTCCCGGGTCGATATCGTCACCGCTTTCCACCCGGTCCATGGCGCGATCGCGTTCGAGTTCGAGCTCCGCGAACTTCTGCTCGTAGGCGCCAATGATTTCGCGAATCTTGTTGCGGATCGGACTCGGATCGATCTCGATGTGATCGTGCGCCGTCGCCAGCTTGCGCAAGAGCGTTTTGGTGATCTTGCGATTGGCTGGAATGATGATCTCACCGTTCTTGGCGTTTACGACATCCAGAGGAACTTTTTCGCCGAGCAAAACGTTTGAAAGCGAATCCGTCAGTTGCTCGATCAGTCCGTCTTTCTTGCGCTTATGCTCTTCGCTGATGGTTTTGAGTTGTCGTCTGGTTTCCGCCGGCGTCAGTTTTTCGCGCGAAACTTCGCGACGGGACGAGACCTTTACATCCATCACAATTCCGTAAGTCCCTGAGGGAACGGTAAGCGACGTGTCTTTACGTCCGCTGCTTTCTCGCCAAAAATTGCACGCAAGCAGGCGTTCTTCCGGCGCCAATTCGGTTTCACTCTTCGGCGTAATCTTCCCAACCAGAATGTCGCCCGGCTTCACTTCCGCGCCTACACGCACAACGCCATCAGGCCCGAGGTTGCGCAGCGCCTCTTCGCTGACGTTGGGAATGTCGCGCGTAATTTCCTCTGGTCCGAGCTTGGTATCACGCGCACCGATCTCGAATTCATCGATGTGGATGGACGTGTAGATGTCTTCTTTGACCACTTTCTCCGAGATCATAATGGCATCCTCGAAGTTGTATCCATTCCAAGGCATGAACGCGACGAGCACATTGCGCCCCAGAGCCAGTTCGCCGTGATCGGTGTTTGGACCGTCGGCGATGACTTGACCGCGTTTCACGTGCTGGCCTTTGCGCACGATCGGTTTCTGGTTCACGCACGTGCCGGCATTTGACCGCATGAATTTGCGGAGCTCATAAACGTGAATCCCAGCCTCCGGGATCGGTCTTGAGCTTCTTCTTGCTTTCGGGCAGATGGCCATCCTTCGTGACGATGATTTGGTCTGCCGAAACCGAAGCGACCTTGCCGCCGTCGGCTGCCAGAACAACCGCGTGCGAGTCTCGCGCCACTTTCTCTTCCAAGCCCGTGCCCACGAGCGGCGTCTCGGAAACGACGAGAGGAACGCCCTGGCGTTGCATATTGGAACCCATCAGCGCCCGGTTTGCGTCGTCGTGTTCGAGGAACGGAATCAGGCCCGCCGCCACCGATACAAGCTGTTTCGGCGAGACGTCCATGTAATTCACCTTGGAGGGCTCGACTTCCAGAAAGTCGCCGCGATAGCGCACGGATACTTTCTCACCCGTGAAATGTCCACGTCCGTCAACAGGCGCATTAGCTTGCGCAACGAGAAAATTCTCTTCGCGATCGGCAGTAAGATATTCGATCTGATCCGTCACGCGGCCCTTTTCCACTTTGCGATACGGTGTCTCGATGAAACCAAACTCATTGATGCGCGCGAAAGTGCTCATCGAGCTAATCAAACCGATGTTTGGTCCTTCTGGTGTCTCAATGGGACAAATGCGCCCGTAATGAGACGGATGAACGTCGCGCACCTCGAACCCGGCACGTTCCCGGCTGAGGCCACCCGGCCCAAGAGCAGACAAACGACGCTTGTGCGTCAACTCTGCGAGTGGATTCGTTTGATCCATGAACTGCGACAGCTGTGACCGGCCAAGAAATCGCGGATGACCGCACTGAGCGCCTTTGGATTGATCAGCTTCTGGGGCGTCATGCCGTCGACATTGATGTCGAACAGAGTCATGCGCTCCTTGACCAGGCGCTCGGTGCGAGCAAGACCGACACGGCACTGGTTCGCCAGTAATTCACCAACGGTGCGCACACGGCGGCTGCCCAGATGATCAATGTCATCGAGCGTACCTTCGCCCCGTCGAAGATTGATCAGGTATTTGATCGCAGCGATAAAATCCTTGTCCGTTAAAATCCGCTCGGTAGAATCAACGTTGATCCCAAGCTTTTGATTAATCTTGTAACGGCCCACCCGCCCGAGGTCGTATTTCTTCGGATCGAAGAAGAGCCTTTTTAGCAAAGCACGCGCATTGGCGACAGTCGGCGGATCGCCAGGGCGAAGACGCCGGTAAATATCCTTCAGCGCTTCTTCCTGGTCGTGCGCTGGGTCTTTTCGAAGCGCCTTCACGATGGTGTCATCGTTTGCGATGTCGATCACTTTCACTTCGTGAATTTTGAGCGCCATGATCTGGCGCACGGTCGCCAGGGTAAGCGGTTCGAACGCCCGCGCCACCGTCACATCGCCGTCGCGGATCTCCGCAGTCAGCACTTTCGTAGCCAGCTTCTCTTCGTCGAGTTTCTCGCTCAGCTTCAGGGTCTCGATGTTGTAAAAAGTTTGATGACGTCTTCGTCGGGTCCGTAGCCAAGGGCGCGAAGGAATGTGGTGGCAAGAAACTTCCGGCGCCGCTTGCGTCGATCGAGATAAATGTAAAGAAGGTCAGCCGTATCAAATTGGACCTCAATCCATGACCCCCGATCTGGAATAATCCGGAAACTGTAGAGGACCTTGCCGTTTACGTGGACGGTGGATTCAAAGGCGATCCCCGGAGAGCGGTGCAATTGGCTTACTACTACGCGTTCCGCGCCGTTAATGACGAAAGTCCCCTGCGGAGTCATCAGTGGGATTTCGCCCATATAAACTTTCTCTTCCTTCGTGCCTTTTTCTTCGCGCAATTGGAACGTGACATGCAATGGCGCGCTGTAGGTCTGTCCTTCCCGCTGCGCCTCCAACGCGCCTAATTTCGGGCTCGCCAATCTCATAGTGACTGAAGTCGAGCACCGCTTTCTCGTCGTAGCTCTCGATTGGAAAGACCTCTTTGAAAACAGCCTGCAGTCCCTGATTTTTCCGCTTGGAAAAAGGGGCGTCTTTCTGAAGGAAATCAACGTATGAGTTTGCCTGAACCTCAATTAGATTCGGCGGTTCGATCCCTTCTTTGATGCTTCCAAAGTAAATACGTTCCGACATAAACTACTAGCCAAGAGTTAGCCTCGCAACGTCCACCCCAAATCGTGGACGAAACGGGCAAGATTTATAGGGCTCAGCAACGAGCGAAGGGCACAAAAATGCATCCAAAACAGCGGCTTGTCAAATTGACACCGCCGTTTTGCTGCCTTTCTTGTGCTTTGCCGTTGAGCGCCGGGTTAAAAATAAGTTCTGCCTGCCTCTAACCAGAATAAGATATTAGTCTGAAATTTCCGCTCCGCAAGGAAAATCTGCGGCGGACGGTCTATAGACTCATCCGCCTCACTCACTGATAGGAACCAAACAATCCCGACTTAGCGAGTTGTTGGATTATTTAATTTCAACCTTCGCACCGGCGGCCTCGATTTTTTCTTGATCTCGTCCGCCTCTTCCTTTGTCACGCCTTCCTTGATTGTCTTGGGGCGCCTTCCACAAGCGCCTTGGCTTCCGCGAGGTCCAAGTCCCGGCACCGCGCCACGAACCTCCTTGATCACAGCAATCTTGTTCGAGCCCATCTCTTTCAAGATCACGTCAAACGTGGTTTTCTCCTCCGCCGGAGCTGCTGCTCCGCCGGCTGCGCCCGCTGCGACCGGACCAGCCGCCATCGCCACCGGGGCCGCTGCGCTTACACCCCACTTTTCTTCCAGTTGCTTGACCAACCCGGCAATCTCCAGCACCGACAGGCTGCTGAGTTGCTCCACCAATTTATCTGTGTCTGCCATTTCTTATTTCCTCCAATTGCCGCTTCCGAAAGCCTTCGGAAAATTAAGGCCAATAGCCACTGGCCCGGACAGTTTTTGTTTCACTTCCCGTCTCGCCATTGCGAGCGGAAAACCATCTTACGCCGTCGCTTGCGCGGCCGCGCCCTCCTTTTCTGCCTTCGCTTTCAATAGCCGCGCCAACGCAGAGCCTGGTTCATTCAGCAAGCGCACCAAGCGTGTTGCGGGAGACAAGAGTAGCCCGAGCAATTGCGCCTGCAAAATCTCGCGCGCCGGCAGATCCGCCAACTTCTCCAATTCCGCGGCGGAAAGAACAGCCCGCTCAACAAAACCAATCTTAAGCGACGCGACTTTGAATTCAGCCGCAAACGTCTTGAAAATTTTGGCCACGGGCGCCACATCGTTCTCACCAGTAACAACGGCTGTTTGACCGGTCAGCTTCTCGCCCGCATCAGGAAAACCAGAATCAGTCATGGCACGCTTGAGGAAATTATTCTTTACGACGTGCACTTCTGCGCCGGCTGGAGCCAGCCGGTTCCGCAATTCACTAAAATCGCCGACCTTCATCCGCTGGTAGTCGGTTACGAGCACGAAAGGAGAGCGTTTCAACTTCTCGGAAAGGTCGGAAACGACGCTGGCTTTTTCTGGTGTCATTTTATTTTCGATATTGCGTCTCTAAGACTACGCGTTCAAATACGGTGCCGGATCAACGTGAACTCCCGGAGACATGGTCGCACTGATTGTCAGGCCTTCAAGGTATCGCCCTTTCGCTGAGGCGGGACGAGCTCGAACGACCGCATCAATTACCGCGTTTCCGTTTTCCACCAAAGCATTTTCCTCAAATGAAAATTTCCCAACAGGCACCGCCACGTTGCCGTTTTTATCCAGTTTGAACTCCACGCGGCCTGCTTTCACTTCCTGCACAGCTTTGGCTGTGTCGTCCGTTACTGTCCCAGCATGGGATTCGGCATCAGTCCGCGCGGCCCGAGCACCTTCCCCAATTTGCGGACCTCCGCCATCGCTGCCGGCGTCGCAATCGCGACATCAAAATCCTGAAAACCTTCCTGACACTTCTGGATTAGGATCTTTCATCCCAACAAACTCCGCGCCCGCTTCCCTGGCTGCCTGTGCGGCCCCGCCCTCGGCAAAAACCAGAACCCGCACCTTTTTGCCACTGCCATGCGGAAGCGGACAGGTCCCGCGAACCATTTGATCGGATTGCTTGGGATCAACACCAAGCCGCAATGAGACGGTCACGGTCTGATCAAACTTTGTCGGCGGAAATTTCTTTAACGTCGAGACGGCCTCATGAAGACTATAAGTCTTTGCCCGATCTACCTGTTGCGCCGCTGCGCGATAACGTTTGCTTCGATTTCTTTGCATGTTGGTTTGCAGTTCTTATCGCCGCGGTCTCTTAAGAGAAACACGGGGCTCCTGCCAAAATATTGCCGCCCAAACCGGCGGCGGGTGCAGAAATTTAGCGGCGATTCTCACGTTGTCAAAATCAACTTGCTCTCGTGACCGTGCGGACCCGTCAATCCACTGGAGCCGCAACGTTTGCAGGGTCTGTCTCTTTGGCAGCGGCGTGGACAGTCGGCGGCCCGTTCCTGATGATTTTTCCCTCTTTCATGACAAAGAATACCCGCTCGGTTGCGGTGATATCCGTAATCGGATCGCCTGGCATCGCAATGACGTCAGCAAGTTTCCCTTTTTCCAAGGTGCCAGTTTTTGCGCGATGCCGAGAAGCTCGGCATCATTGGCAGTTGCAGATCTTAGCGCTTCGATTGGTTGCATCCCAAGATCGACCATCACCTTAAACTCTCGCGCGTTTTGACCATGTGGAAAAACGGCGGCATCAGTGCCAAAGGAAATCTTCACTCCTAATTTCACTGCGTTGCGAAACATTTCCGAACGCGCGGCTGCCGCCGCTTTCGCTTTTGCCTGCAATGCTGGCGGATAGTTTTCCAGTTTGCTCATGATCCATTCGGTGGCCATAAGCGTTGGCGTCAGGAAGACGCCCTTTGTTCTTCATCCGGGTGAGCGTTTCCGGTTTCATAAATGAGCCGTGCTCAATAGAATCAACGCCGGCCTCAATCGCTTCCCTGGCAACTTCGTCGCCGTGACAATGCACCGCTACCTTTTTCGCAACCGATGGGATTCATCAACGAGCGCCGCCATTTCGGCAGGCGTTAATTGCGGCGTATCCACTTCGTCTGCTAACGAAAGGACGCCACCCGAGACTGGCAGCCTTAATCACGTCAGCGCCATTTTTGACTTCGAATCGTACGGCTTTCCGCGCGTCGTCTGGACTATCAATGATTCCATCCGTGTAATCCGGTTCGCGCCCAAAGAGGAAATCACGAAATCCGCTGGTGGGATCGAAGTGACCGCCGGTAGCGCCGATTCCCTTGGTCGCAACCAGCATGCGCGGACCCACGACGACTCCTTTGTTAATTGAATTGCGCAGGGCGACATCGACAAACTCGCGGCTGCCGACGAAGCGGCTTCCGAGATCGCGCACTGTAGTAAATCCTGCTTCGACAGTGGCCCGGGCGTGCACAGTTGCGATGATCGCCTGCTCGGAAACGTTTAGATCGACCTCTTTCAGTCGACGCTCATTGTAATCGCCGGAGTAATCCAGCGTTAAATGGGTGTGTGCGTCCATGAATCCCGGCGCAAGCGTGGCGTCGCCCAGATCGATCACCTGCGCGTCGCCTGGTACAGCCAGATTACTGCCAACATCGACAATCCTATCGCCTTGAACGATAACGACGCCATTTGGAACAAGTGATTTCGATTTTCCGTCGAATATGCGTTTGGCTTTTAGGGCGATCGCATTGTCAGCCGCCCGAATTGAAATCGTTCCAATGGCCAAGGCCAGATTGCCGGAAGAAGACGCGCCCATCGATCACAAGCCAGGAGATTCATTGCCGCATATAAAGGTTCGCGCGAACAAAGCAAGACTACGCCGGGAAATGGCGAAGTCCCAGTGGGGAGCGAAGCTTGAATCAGCGAATGGCGAAAGGAGGGCTGCGCTACGGTCTCCGCGCTTTCGCCGCGCTTTCGGCGAGGCCCTGCCGCGCCAAGGCCAGGTCCGGATTGAGCGCGAGCGCCTGTTCGAAGGCAGCAATGGCACGTTCATGCTGACCGAATAAAGCAAGATAGCGTCCGCGATTGATCAAGCATGTTCGCATAGACCGGCAGTACCTTAACGTTGACGGGATCGCCTTTTCCGAATCGCAGTTTCCCATCGGCAAGGCCGCGAATTTGCAGACGCACATCCGGCGAATCATGAAAGCCCTGACCGTCCGCGAGATTAAAGACAAGCCCTTGTGGAACCAGTTGATATTTTTGCGTAAGCCATCTGGTCAGCTCGCCGTTGACTGAGTCGGAGGAAATCAAATCGTTCGTCATGTAAACCGGCGCAACCCTGCTTTCATTGGTCACCATTGATTGAATCATCTTCTAAGAATGCTGTGCTGATTCTTTGAGTCAGCGCCGGACTCCTGGCAAAAGCCCCGGGATCGCGCTCCCATTCTTTGAGATTCTCGACAAATACGTCGATTTTTTCGCGCGATCGCTCGATCAAGCCGGATAAGCGTGTTTTAAATAATCGAAATACCACGAGCGCCGCAGAAGATTGATGTCCACCACTTTTACGTCCGGCCGGAGCTGTTCGATCTCCTGCGCATACAACATTGGGGACACGACTTGCCAATCGAGCGTGAGCAGGAGCCCGTTGGGCGCGATCGCCTTGAGCAGATTGTCGACATAATCGTGCGCGATGAAGTATTGCCTGCGATTATTAAACGGCCAGTTCGCTGTGAGAGCGATCGTGCAAACAACCAGAACGGCAATTGCCGCTGCCAAAGATGGCTTCACGCCAGGTAAGGATTTGGAAACGGCGCTTTGGACCAACCATCGAATGCCCAAACCAGCGGCAATCGCTATCGAAATAAATGTGGGCAAATAGTACGCATCTTTGTCTTCTGCAATTTCGTAGCTGAGGGCATAAGCCAAATCGGCGATCACGATAGTCAGGAGAAACCAGAAAGTCGTGCGGTCTCGCTTGAAAGCGTCACCGAAACCCGCGAAAGCCAGAACGAGCGACAATGGAACCCACGGAAACGCCGAATTCGCGCAATGCCATCCTGCAGAATTCAGCAAACTGTTCTCCCATTATCTCCGGTTTAAAGGAGAAATAGACCTGATACTGGCGGCCCGTCAGATGCCACCATATTTCCTGCAGCGAACGCGGATGGCCCCAGTTAATGACAGGCGAGCGCGAAGCTGCAAGTGGCAGGTAAGCATAAACGGCCAACGAGTGCGGCAATTGAAATCAATGCGGCATAAACCAATCGTCTGCTGGTAAAGAACCTCACGCCCTGGGTTCTGAAAAACAATGACTGCGATGGCAGGAAGGGTCAGCGCCACGGTGACATGATGAACGCCGAGAGCCAGGCCGAATATCAGCGCAGCCGAATAAAGAAAAGCGTCGTGCCTCGTTACTTGGCCAGCGTTCGCCGTTGTCGAAATATGCATCCTGTCTTCGACGATGCGCCGGCGCCACCGAAGCATCAGGAAGAAGATAATGACGATCAGCAGTGCATTCAGAGCATAGACCTCGGTGATCGTCGCATACGACCAAAGCGTCCGGGAAAACGCCATGAGCAATCCCGCGCCCACCGCGGGCGCAGCCACCATAAGATGCGTAACACCCAATTCCTCGAGTTTTCTTGGTGCCTCTCTTTCGTCGCTTTGCCGCAGCTAGATATGACGCTGTAATCGATCAACTCCGCCACGACTAACGTGAGCATTGCGCAAGCGAGCGCCGCGAAAAGCGCGGACGAAAATTGATCCGTTGCGCAACGTTTCCAAAGGGCACTAGCGATGCGAGATGGGCGAGAATAATCCATAACGGAACGCCCGGTGGATGCGCGATCCCAAGGCCCCGAGCAACTACGATTAGCTCTCCGCTGTCAGTCAGGGTAACCGTCGGCGCGAGCGTCCAGCTATAAAGAAGGAGCGCGACAAGAAACACGGTCCCGGCGCAAAGTAACTGTGCCGCAGTCAGAGAAGTTATTCGAGAATTCGCCGGCTGGGCAGACTTTGATTTCGGCTCGGATGTCGCTGCACTCTGCTGAGTCGTGCCTCTGAGACCTTGCGTGTTCTTCGAAAGCCCGCGCGCCATTGCCTATCGTCTCGCAAACTCGCTCTCCTGCAAATCAATGATCAAGGGACAAGCTACCTAGACGCTGAAGGGCCACAACTAGAAAAGCGGCAGGCGGGCAGTTTTCAAGTCACCTATTAGCGCTTTGTTCACCGGCCGATTAAAAGCCCGCTTAGCAACCTCCGAATGGGTCCCGCGCGAAGATATTTGTCCGTTGTTATCCAGCGGGTTTCGCTTCAATGCTGCATGACCAGAAATCATTTAACGCCGCTCGCGGTGTTTACTTCTGTGTCTTCTCGTTGCGATACCTCTAGTCACCGCCAGGAACGCTACAAGCGCAGACTCCGCCGCCCTCGTCGACGCCGTCTCCATCTACGGCCGATTATGACCTCCGCTGGGGCGTAAAGATTCCCATGCGCGACAAGGTCGAACTGAACGCAACATTGTATTTGCCGAAAACTCGGGATGGCTCTTTACCGAAGACGCCGGTCATCTTCACACTGACTCCTTACATCTCTGATAGCTATCACGCGCGCGGCGCATATTTTGCATCGCATGGCTATGCATTCGCGCTCGTCGACGTTCGCGGCCGCGGAAATTCCGGCGGCGAATTCGAGCCGTTTGTAAATGATCCTCCGGACGGGCACGACTTCGGTCAGAGTGGTTTGCAAAACAACCGTTCTGCGACGGCAAAGCAGCGATGTGGGGTGGTTCGCACGCAGGGATTTGATCACATGGGCAGCGGCGAAAGAATTGCCGCCTCACCTCGCGACCATCGTCCCCGCTGCGGCCGCTCACCCTGGACTCGATTATCCTTCGACCCAGAACGTGGGTCTAACCTGCATGACATGCAATGGGTACACGTTCACCAGTGGCCGGACCGGACAGCAAAACCTTTTCGGTGATCAAAAATTTTGGCGAACGAAGTTTCTCGATGCCTACAAGAAACATATCCCCTTCAAATCGTTGGACTCGTTTGTCGGAAATCCGTCAGTCAATCTTCAACGCATCCTCAAACATCCCACACTCGATGCGCACTACGACGCGATGGTGCCAACGCGCGAGCAGTTCCAAAATCACTGTCCCCGTCCTGACAATCACGGCGCAATACGATGGGGATGAGCTTGGCGCACTTAGCTATTACCGAGATCATCTGGCAAATAGCTCGTCAGCGAGTGCGCGCAAAACATTTTCTGGTTATCGGCCCGTGGGACCACGCGGGCACGTGCACCTACGGATGAAGTCGCCGGCATAAAGTTCGGACCCGGAGCTGTTATCGATCTTAATGATCTGCATCGGCAATGGTATGACTAGACAACGAAAAGCGGCCCGCGGCCGGAATTTCTTAAGAACCAGGTCGCTTACTATCTGCTCGCAGCCGGCAACAGCGGCGCCAATGGCGAGCGGAAATACGCCGATAATTTGCGAAACGCTGGTCGCGAACCTGAAAATATTTTACCTCGATTCGAAAAACGGCGACGGCGAATGGAGTGTTTCGTCACAGGCTCGCTTGCCGAAAACCGGCCGAATGAGGGTTCAGACACTTTCATTTACGACCCACTCGGATACCACGCGCGGCGAAACAGTTGATGGGATCGATCCGAAAGAGAAAACGGCAGGTATCGATCAAACGTATCCTTTGAGCATCGGCAAGGATGGTTTGGTAACCACACGGAAGCGCTGCCTAACGAGCGCACCTGTCATCGGCTGCCCGGCGGTGACATTATGGGTATCTATCGATACGCCTGATGTCGATCTCTCCGCTCATCTGTATGAAATCCAGCCCGATGGCACCGGCATCGTTGCTCTGGAGCGATACTCGCCGCCTGCGTTACCGCGACTCGCTGCGTGAAGCTGAAACCGGTGAAACCAGGTGAAATAGTCCGTTGCGACTTCAATCCCGGATTATTCGTTGCTCGCCGGTTAATGAAAGGGAGCCGCCTTCGCCTGGTCGTGTCATCCCCGAATCCGATTCACTTCCAAAAAGAATTACTGTTCTGGCGGCGTAGTCGCAGAAGAAACGGCAAAGGACGCCCGCACTTCCCACGTGCAGGTCTATCACGACGCGACGCATCCCCCAGCACGATTCAACTTCCGCTGCGATGATGCGCTGCACTTCTGGAATTTTGCTCCTCGCGGGCACGTCTTTGCTGTTTGGGGCGCCGGCGCAAAGCGCTTCGAAATCGTGATCGCAATCCGTTATCTGCAAGCGGAGGGCACGAGCCACGCCCATCTGTATCTGTATCGCGAAGACGGAAAGCTTTTGCGTCAATTAACGAATGATAACTCTGGACAGGACTCCGTTCCAATTTTTGCGCCTGATGGCAGCGTGATTGTCTTCACCCACGAAAAATCCGATAACGCCTCACGAATTTTGGAGCGTTGATCCACTGGCAAAGCGTTGAAAAACTGGAGGCTGCGCCTGATTGGCACATTTCGGCTAAAAGCTCGCGATATTTCACAAACGTCGAGCCGGAGGAATCGGCATCTCCCAACCCGTCGATCTCCATCTGGAGGAATCTCCATCTCCCACTGTCACGCCAATACCCATTTACAAATCGCCTGATGGTTCTGTCGAATTGATCTTACGCGAAGATCCAGACGACCAAGATGATCAGATCGACGGGACGGGTCATGGAAAGCATTACCTGCTTCGCGATCTGAAAAACGGAGTGGAAACAGAATTCGGGAAGATAACCGGATTTTACGGTGTTTCCGGGTTGCTTCACGACAATCAGGGACAAGGACCAGCATTTTCTTTCGAAGGGCCGCTGAGACTGGCGTCTCTTCGACCTGCATTTGAATAGCACGGACGGCGATACGGTTTTCGCCCCTGGACTCACTGGCCCGCGTCTCGTTAGGTTATCGCCGAATTGGGCTACTCCAACTCCGCTGCCTGGCGAAGCAGCGTTTCTCACATTTACAGAGAATCGTTACGTGCCCATCCCAGGCAACAAGAAAACGGCGAATTGTTCTTAAGCATGGAACACTGGGACGAAAAACTGAACGAGATTCGCTACGCGCGCGAGAAATCCGCCGCGCTCGCCATGTTGCGGCGCGTCGATGTATCGGCCAGGCAAAAATCCCAGTGTTATCACGCTGCGGCGCGGCGCCGAATAATTTCTCATGAAGAAACGTTGGGCGAGCGCTTTTCTTCTCTCGCGGTGCTCGTTAGTCAATGCTTTCGGCTGCAACCGAATCACCAGATAAATTGGCGAGCGATTTCTGGGCGTGGCGCGCGAATACGCGCCATTTACCGGCGACGATGTAAACCGCATCGAGCGACCCGACGGGAGTCGCGACTGGTCGCGCGCCAGCATAGACAAACAACGAAAGGACCTGGCCGAATTTGAGGGCGCGCTGGAAGAAGCTTGACCCGACGCAATGGGCGGTCTGCAGCCAGGTGGACTATCGTCTGACCGGTTCCGCTTTGGCGCGGGTGCGCTGGGAACTGGACATTAATCCGCGCTGGAAACACGACCCGAATTTCGATATCGCTCAAACGCTTACGGCAGTAATTGAAGCGCTCACTGTGCCGGGGACCGCTACGACGCAGCGCGGAGCCGGGAAATTTTCACGCGAATCGAAAACATTCCGTCGATCCTGCAGCAAGGCGCTGAGAATCTTGATAAGCCGCCTGCGCCATTCGCCTCTGTCGCTATCCAAGCCCTGGAAAACATTCGGCCGCACCTGCGTCAAATGGCGGCAGCATTGATAAAATCCACAACTCTCAAAGAAGAGGAACTAAACAGCGCAACTGATCGCGCAGCGGACGCGCTGGAACGTTTTCGTGAAAAGCTTCCGGGAAATGTTGCCGTCGCTGCCGAATGAGACCGCTCTTGGGCGAGACGCGCATGCGTATTCTTTCTCAACAACGTCGCGCTGACGCCGTATTCGCCTCGAGAGACCTTCTGGCGATGGGGAGCAGGAATGGAACCGAGCCGTCGCTTTCGAGGCGTTCGAGAAAAATCGCAACAAGGATCTGCCCCGCTTGAAGACTGCAGACAACATCGTCAATTGGATCAAAGAAGCATCGGAGAAAGAATCGCAGATCCGGAAGTTTCTCGAGGATCGCCGCATTCTTACGGTTCCTGATTGGGTTCAGCACTACACACTTCGGGCGATGCCGGAATATTTGCGCGCGCTGCAGGGCTTCGGTGAAATGGACGATTTCACTTCGCCATCGCGATTGAATGAGAATTGCATCCGTTACGTGACCCGAGCCTTCAGGAAAGCTCGGCTACTTCTGGCAGGCAACGGCGGGAAGACCCACGGCCGATTACTGTTCACGAAGGAATTCCGGGACATTATTTTCAGCTTTGTCCTTTCCTGGAAACAGCGAGGACCCGATCCGGCGGCATTACTACGACTCCGGCGCGAACGGAGGAATCGGCTTTACGCAGAAGAGATGATGTTGCAGGCCGGGCTGTTCGATAACAGCCCGCACACACGCGAGATCATTTACAACTTCATGCGTCTCCGTGCTGCATACGCGTGGAGGTCGACGTGAAACTCGCCCTCGGTGAATTCACGCTCGATCAGGCCGCGAAATATCTTCAGGAAAAAGTGCCCGATGGACTCAGATACCGCCCGTCAGGAAGCAATCGCCTTTTCAACCGGTCCCGGCCAAGCCATCACGTATCAGATCGGCAAACTACAGATATTGAAATTTCTGGCTGAGGCCCGAATGCAACAAGGCGACAAGTTCAACCTCCGCACGTTCCACGATTTCGTCTGGAAAAACGGAAATGTACCAATTGCGTTGCAGCAGTGGGAATATCTAGGGCGGAGGCTAGATTCTCCTGCCGTTCGGTGAAGTTCGTTTCGGCGAGCACGCCGAAACCGGCACGCAGGCACGTGCGCTCCCCAATCCGTGATATTCGCAAGAATCCGCAGTTCCGTCTAATCGACGATTTCCAGGCCCATCTGGCGGGCCGTGCCGGCGATCGATGCGGAAAGCGGCTTCGTCGTTGCGCGCGTTCAGGTCTTTGCGCTTGGTATTCACGAATGTCCATCACCTGTTTGCGCGTGACTTTGCCAACTTTGGTCTTGTTAGGCTCTTTAGAACCGGCGGCGATGTTGGCCGCTTTCTTCAAGAGAATCGCGGCGGGCGGACTCTTCGTGATGAACGTAAATGATTTATCTTTGTAAACGGTGATGACGACCGGGAGAATGTCGCCAGCTTGCTTCTGCGTCGCCGCGTTAAATTCCTTGCAGAACGCCATGATGTTGACGCCGCGCGGACCAAGCGCCGTTCCAACCGGCGGCGCCGGGTTTCGCCTGGCCCGCAGGAATTTGAAGTTTAATCTCAGCTACTTTTTCTTTTGCCATTGTGGTTCGTTGAAGCGTTGAAGGGTTGAATCGTTAAAGCGAACACTAACCGCGCTCGACCTGCCAATATTCCAGTTCCACCGGAGTCGCGCGGCCGAAAATGGTGACTGAGACGCGAAGTTTGCCGCGTTCCGGATCGATTTCTTCGACGATTCCGGTCTGGTTTTGGAACGGGCCGTCGGCGACTTTCACCGATTCGCCCACTTCGAAGCTGACCTTCGGTTTCACCTTTTCTTCGCGCTCTTTCATTTGCGCCAGCATGCTGTCCACCTCCGACTGCCGCATCGGGATCGGTTTGTCCTTAGTGCCAGCAAAACCAATCACGCCGGATGTGTCGCGGATGAAATACCATGTGCGCCCGACCAGCTGATTGTTTTCGTCGAGCAGATGCATGTTAACGATCAGATAGCCCGGGAAAAACTTCCGCGTGGTCTCGCTCTTCTTCCCTTTCTTGATTTCCGAGACGCGCTCTGTCGGGACAAGCACGTCATAAATCAGATCGCCCATCTCTTCCGTTTTGACACGTTTCAAGATATTCTCGCGCACCTTGTTTTCTTGTCCGGAAAGCACGTGCACGACGTACCATTGATCTTTGCCTGCGAGTGTCTGTGCCATAAATCAGTGCAACCGGGTGAAAAAGTGGACAACGTTCACCAGAACCAGATCGAAAAGCGCAACGTATCCGCCAAGCAATACCATCGCGATAAGCACCACCACGGTCGAGTCACTCAGTTCCTTGTAACGGCGGAAGCCTTTCTCTTTCGGATCCCACGGCCACGAACATTTCTGAAGCTCGACCTTAACTTCGCTGAAGAAGTTTTTGACTTTGGTAATCATCTCAAATCTAAATCGTGATACGTTGAAGCGTTAGAGCGGCCCGATTACAATGCAATTTCATTTCTTCCGATTTAACGTTTCAACGCTTCAACCCTTTAACGCGGCGTTAGCCACACGCCAGGAGGGACTCGAACCCCCAACCGACGGTTTTGGAGACCGCTACTCTACCAATTGAGCTACTGGCGTAAGTTTACTCTTCCTCTTCCGCTCCTCTTAATCTCCTCTTCCTTCCACATCCCACAAGTGAGCAGAATCAGAGAAAGAGTGTTAATCCAGAATGTCACTCACGCGACCGGCGCCGACGGTCTTGCCACCTTCGCGAATGGCGAAGCGAATCGTCTTTTCCATTGCGATTGGCGTGATCAACTCGACTTCGATTGAGATGTTGTCGCCGGGCATGACCATTTCTACGCCTTCCGGCAATTTAACCGTGCCAGTTACGTCGGTGGTTCGGAAGTAAAACTGCGGCCGGTAATTGGTGAAGAACGGGGTGTGACGTCCGCCTTCCTCTTTGCTCAGCACATAGACTTCCGCCTTAAACTTCTTATGCGGCGTAATCGAACCGGGCTTCGCAATGACCTGGCCGCGCTCGACTTCTTCCTTCTTTAAGCCGCGCAACAAAACGCCGACGTTGTCGCCCGCGCGCGCTTCATCGAGAAGTTTGCGGAACATTTCGATGTCGGTCGCAACCGTCTTCGCGGTAGGACGAATGCCGACCAGCTCGACTTCCCCCATTTTCTTGAGAATGCCGCGCTCGACACGACCTGTAGCGACGGTGCCGCGGCCTTCAATGTTGAACACGTCTTCGATCGGCATCAGGAACGGCTGATCGACCGGCCGCTCCGGCACGGGGATGTAATCGTCAATCGCCTCGACGAGCGCGAGAACCTGCTTCTCCGCGTCGGCGTCGCCATTGAGCGCCTTGAGCGCGCTGCCTTTGACGATCGGGATTTTGTCTCCTGGAAATTCATATTGCGTCAGCAGATCGCGCACTTCCATCTCGACGAGATCGAGAAGCTCGGGATCATCGACCATGTCGACCTTGTTCAGGAACACGACGATCGAGGGCACGCCGACCTGCCGCGCGAGCAGGAATGTGCTCACGGGTCTGCGGCATCGGTCCATCGGCGGCGGAGACAACCAGGATGGCGCCATCCATCTGCGCCGCGCCAGTGATCATGTTCTTGACGTAGTCGGCGTGGCCGGGGCAATCGACGTGTGCGTAGTGGCGTTTGTCGCTCGGATACTCCACGTGCGCAGTGTTGATGGTGATGCCGCGCTCTTTTTCCTCCGGCGCGTTATCGATCGATTCGTATGCGCGCACTTCGGCCATGCCCTTTTTGGCGAGCACCATGCGTAATTGCCGCGGTCAGGGTAGTCTTGCCGTGGTCCACGTGACCGATCGTGCCGACGTTCACGTGCGGCTTGTCGCGTTTAAATGCTTCCTTAGCCATTTCAATTCTCCTGTTTAACTAAACTGTCTTTTTTTTAATTATCTGCTGCCGGTCGCGAGCCTATTCTGGAGCCCATGACCGGGATTGAACCGGTGACCTCGTCCTTACCAAGGACGTGCTCTACCAACTGAGCTACATGGGCCTGCTCGTCGCCAGCCCAGCGCCTCCGCGGCAACCCGAGCGGCAAACCGGTTTCGCCTTCTGCCAGAGATTCAAAAGTCCCAAAGCCGCGTCAAATTTGCAATTTGAACGACCATGGGACCGCCTCGTTCCAGCAAAAAGCGTCCGCAAGCTAACCGCGCGCACCGTCGTGTCAAAGAAATTTCTCGGTAGCGACAAGGCATATCGCAAAGGCTGTAGAGTGCGCTGTCCGCAGCGCATCACCTTGGAGCGAGACAACCACATCCGCTGAGGACAGCGGACGCTACAGCGCTGCAAGATCCTAGCGGATTCTGCTGCTTGTCTCTTCTGCTTTTCCTCGCGTGACGAATCGCAGAATGACTGCAATGATAATGAGCGCCACGATGGCAATGCCCACATTCAGCGGCGTGATCAAACGCGGTCCGGGCGTTGGAGTGGGAGTAGCCGAAGGAGGGAGGCGGTGCGTTTTTCGCCTGCAGCATTCCTGCTGCATATTGCAAACGCTGAACAGTGTCATAGTCGTCTGGTTTTAACTTTAACGCCGGCCTGGTAGTCGGCGACCGCCTTCTCATACTGCTGCAACGGGAAGCTGTAGGTCGCGCCTCGCTTCACCAAGTGCTCGGCATCGTTCGGGTCTTTTTCGATCAGCACTGTGTAGTCGGCCACGGCAGCGTCGTAGTTTTTCAGGTTTCGGTTTGCCCAGGCGCGCCGGTCATAATTTTGCGGATCGTCCGGCTGTTTCTGAATTGCGGTGGTGAAGTCCGCGACCGCTTTGTCCCATTGGTTGAGACCGATCTCAGCAAAACCGCGAAACTTGTAGGCGAACGCGTCGTCGGGCTTGAGTTCGATTGCCTTGTCAAAATCTGGCAATGCTGCATCGAACTGATTTTGCATTACCGCAGTCATCCCGCGCTCGCGATAGGCCACTTCATCCTTTGGAGCGACTTCGATTGCCTTTGAAAAATCAGCGTAAGCCTCGGGGAGCCGGGGAGGGTTGCTGGCACGATACGCAGTACTCACGATTAGTGTAGCCACGTGGATCTTTCGGATTCGCTTCAATCGCCTTGGTGAATTCGGCTACGGCGCCTTCGAAATTCTTTTGTTGAGCCAGCTCGATCCCACGCTGCATATGGCTTGCCCGCCCGCTGCCGGCTTCGCCGGTTTCCCAAGCCGACGTGACTGGCTGCAAACACAGAAGTGACGCGGTGGCGATGATAATTGTTTGCTTGTTCAAGATATTCATTTCTCCTTTCAGGCCTAACTGTTTGAGCGATTTATGCGTTGTAGGCGAGCAAATTAACGTGCCGAACGCCTAAATGAACCAAACAAATTCGATGGCGGGATTTGTCGATCGACATCCGTCGCACCAGCCTGTCGGAAGGCTACGCTGCAGTCTTTGCCACGGTCCTTATTTGGTCCACGCCATCACTGTTCATGTATTATTTGAATCGCTATTACGATCCGTGGGCGCAAAATTTTTATCGTTATTTTGTGGCCTGTCTCGCCATTGCACCGCTCCTGATTTACCGGATGCTCGTCGCGGTGCCCGCTAGCTCGACTGGCGGGCTGTAACGATGTGTCTTGTCCCATGTCTCCCGAACGTAGTTCATCAAGTCACGCAGGTCGTTGCTCTGTTCTACATGGGTCCGGGCGTTTACACGATTTTCGCCCGGGCTTCCGTGATCTTCACCGCCTTACTCGCCCTCGCATTTTTTCCTGAGGAACGCCGGGTGATTCGCCAATGGCAGTTCCAAGTCGGCACGCTCCTCGGCTTAATTGGAGCCTTTGGCGTAATCTGGTTTCAACCAGGTCGAGAAACAGAACACATGAAACTGCCCGGATTATTCATCGCCTTCACCGCGACATTTTGTTGGGCACTCTACGGCGTTCTCGATTAAACGCCCTTCCATGCAGCTTGGCCCAATTCGCAGCTTCGGGCTGGTCAGCTTGATTACCTCGATCTTGTTGCTTCCGCTTACATTCGCGTTCTGGAAAAATCGGCGCACCACTTCACGCCGGAGCCCAGGTAAACTTGATTTTGATCGTTTCGGCTGTGACCTGCATCACGCTGGCGCACGTAGCTGTACTATGTCGCTATTCGTGAAATCGGCGTGGCGCTCGCGCAAACGCTTCAACTCCTTTGCCCGGCACTCGCACTGGGTCTCTCCGCCTGGATTTACGGGGAACGACTGACTCACGCTCAGCTTTGGAGCGCCGCCATTTTGCTGCTAGGCGCGTTCCTGGCCATGCGCGTGAAACCGATCGCCACCACTGAAACGGCGGAGAACATTTGAGGCGCTGGACACCGCTCCGCGGGATTGCATTATGCAGTATCGCAGAATCGAGCATCCAGCATCTGCTTCCATCCCGTGAATCTCAAAAATATCTACGAGACTCGCCAGAAAGAGATCGACCGCGCGCTGGATCGCTATTTGCCCAAAGCGAGTACGAAACCCGCTACGCTCCACAAGGCGATGCGGTACAGTCTTTTCGCCGGAGGTAAACGATTGCGACCGATTCTGTGTCTCGCCGCGAGCTGAGGCTTGTCGCGGCAACATCGATAACGCACTTCCCCTCGCCTGCGCCGTCGAATGCATCCACACCTATTCGCTAGTGCACGATGATCTTCCCAGCATGGATAATGACGATTTCCGGCGTGGCCGCCCGACATGCCACAAAGTTTTCGGCGAGGGCATCGCGGTGCTGGCTGGAGACGCGCTGCTGACGATCGCATTTGAAATTGTGTCAACCGCCAAGCCCGCGCCGCGTTACGACATTTCAGTTTTGTTGCGCGAGATTGCGGTCGCGGCCGGGAGCCAAAGACTCATCGCTGGTCAGGTGGCCGATCTCGAAGCAGAAGGCAAGAGAGTCAAACGCGATCAGCTGCGATTTATCCACGAGAACAAAACCGCAGCCATGTTGAAAAGCTCGGTCCGGCTGGGCGCGATGAGCGCCAACGCAGACGCCAGGAAACTTTCCGCCATCACACGGTTCGGGAGCGGCTTGGTCTCGCTTTCCAAGTCATCGACGATATCCTCGATGTAACCCAAACCTCGGAAATATTGGGCAAGAGCGCCGGCAAAGATGTCGCGGCAAAAAAGGCGACTTATCCTGCGGTGATTGGTCTGGAGAAATCACGTGCTGAAGCCAGGCGGCTCACGCGCCAGGCGCACGATGCTCTGTCTGTATTTCGCGGTAGCGATGCCGAAGCGCTTCACGCGCTCGCAAACTACCTTCTCGAACGCGAGTATTGATTGGTAGGACGGCGGCTGCGCACCGACGCGTCGCGCCCTTACTTCGCCAACGCGAGGTTCGGATCGATTTCTTCGGTCACTTCGATTCAAATCCAGCCTGTAATCGCAATAACGCGGCAAACGCAATCATGGCCGCGTTATCCGTGCACAACCAAGGCTCGGCATTTTTGAATTCAAATCCTTCGCGCGCACATGCTTCGCCCAATTGTCTTCGCAATTCCTGATTGCAACTCAACCCCGCCGCTGACTGTCACAAGATCGACGCGGTATTTCTGCGCTGCTGCAATCGTCTTTGCGCACCAGCACATCGATAATCGCCTGTTGGAACGACGCGCACAGATCAGCGAGAACATGATCATCCAATTGTGTGAGGGCGTCTGTGTCTAGAGCGCTCGCTCTTGATCCGGCGTTTCGCAGAAACGCTCTACAATTTTCGGCAGCAAATAACGCACGGCGGTTTTCAATCCGCTGAAGCTAAAGTTTTCCGACTCAGGCATGCTGCGCGGCAAATCAAAGCGATTTGGATCCCCGCCGCGCGCGTGTTTTTCAATCTCCGGTCCGCCGGGATACCCAATGCCCAGCATCTTGGCGACTTTATCGAATGCCTCGCCAGCAGCATCATCGACAGTTCGGCCGATTAGCTTGATAATCACCCAGCCCTTGCACTCGAACCAACATCGTGTGTCCGCCGCTCACGATAAGCGAAACATTCGGCCTGCAATTCCTGGTCTGCCATTCTCGTACGCCTCCGAAAAAGGCGAGAGCAAATGTCCTTCGAGATGATTGATGGCGAGGTAAGGGTTTGCCAAAGCCGATCGCCAATCCTTTGGCAATCGACGCGCCGATCATGAGCGAACTCGCCAGACCCGGTCCGCTGGTCGCGGCAAATGCATCGACCTCTGACAAATCGATGTTCGCTACGCTCGCAGCGCGATTGAGCAGCCGCGGTGCGTAGATAAGGTGGTTCCGCGACGCGATCTCGGGCACGATCCCACCATACTTTTCATGCGCGGCGATTTGCGATGCGACTTCGCTGGCGAGCAACTCCGATCCTGAGTCGCCGTTACGTCCGCGCAAGATCGCGACGCCGGTTTCGTCGCACGAGGTTTCTAATGCCAATACTGTTTTCATGTCGAGCGAAGTCGCAGGACATCTCTGGCGAAGCGTAGAACTTCCAGAGAGCATCAGACACACAGTTAGAGATTCCTCGACTGCGCTCGGAATGACACACGTATGCGGGATGACGTGCGCCTATTTCTTTACCGCTTGGGCTTTCGGGGCGTTCTCTTGCGCGTAAATCATGACGCCCTTGAGCGCATCAATTGCTCGTAACATCTGCGGATCTTTGGCCTTGATAATGCTTTTCTCGTCCTCGGGCTTCATATTTCCCGCATTGCGCAGAGCAGAAAGAGAACGCTCCTGCTCGGCGGTCACCGCAACACGAATATTCGGCGTCACGCCATTACCCTGAATGACCTGTTTGCTCGGCGTGTAGTATTTCGCGGTCGTAAAACGCACTGCGGAGCCGTCCGGCAACTGCATGACATTCTGCACGGAACCTTTTCCGAAAGTTGTTTCGCCGACAAGCACCGCTCGATGCAAATCCTTCAGCGCCCCTGCAACGATCTCTGCTCCGCTTGCGCTGCCTTCGTTGATCAACACCACCATCGGAAAGTTCGGGCGTTCCTTTTTCGCGCCGGAAGTCGAATAATCATGCTGTTGCGAAGCGACCCGGCCCTGCGTTGAGACGACTTTTGTGTTGGGCGGCAGGAACTGCGCGCATACATCGACCGCGCTATTTAACAGCCCACCCGGATTGTTCCGCAAGATCGAGAATGAGCGCCTGCATCCCTTGCTTCTGCAATTCATCGAGCGCTTTCGACAGTTCGTCGGCGGTCGGCTCGTTGAACTGCACCAACCGGATATAACCGATCTTGAATGGGCCGGTCAGCTCCGGGTCAAGCAATCGCGCTCCCTTGACACTTTGGATTTTGATCTCCGCGCGTTGCAACGTGTATTCCTTGATTTCCTTGGTCGAAGGCCGCAGCAGCGTAAGCGTTAGTTTTGCTCCAGCAGGTCCGCGCAAAACATTGATGGCGTCCTGGAGATCCATTCTTTCCGTTGAAATGCCGTTGATTCGCAAGATCTGGTCGCCAGAGAGGATTCCAGCCTTGGCCGCAGGCGTGTCCTCCATCGCTGTAATCACGGTAGGCAGCCCGTTTTTCATCGAAACTTCGATCCCAAGACCGTTAAAACGACTGCGCGTGTCGTCCTGCATATCGCGGAAATCATCGGGATCCATGAACTGGCTATGTGGATCCAGCGAGGAAAGCATCCCCTTCATTGCCGCGTTGATGAGATCGTGATAGCTCGTCTTGTTATCATCCACGTAATCCTGACGAATCAATTCCGAGCGCTTTTGCGAAAATTGAAATTTGCGCGTAGCCGTTATCCTCTTCACTCTTTCGCCGGCTGCGCCTCCTGTGCGAAGGCAGCAGGAAAAACGCCGAACAAGAGACAAGCCAACAACGGCAAGATCATGAAGCGCCTCATACTTCGACCCCAGTTTGAAAAACAGGCTCACCATCGCTCACTGGAAATTTTTGGCAACACCCAACGCGAACCGTTGTCTTAATTCTGCGCCGCCAATGAAACCAGCCTTTCGCGTTAAAGCTTTCGTCGTTCATTCTTTTCCTCACCGCGCTTTCTTTTCTCAAACGTTCGAGCTTCGCTGCGGAAACAGAAGACGGCGAGTATGAGGCGGTGGCCGAGGAATACATTAAAGGTTACTTGAGCGCTCATCCCCTGGAGGGACCGCTCTCGGACTTCACGAGTACGACGGCAAAATCACTGATTACAGTCGCCTCGCGCTCGATGCCGAGCTTTCGCGGCTACGGCGCTTCGACGATCGGCTGAGCCAAGTTCGATCCGGCCAAACTGAGTCCCCGGCAATCCATCGATCTGCGAATTCTTCAGGCCGCAGTAAAGAAAGACCTCTTTGAAATGCAGGACATGTCGGTCTTCGAACGGAATCCCATGGTCTATGCACGCGCTGCCGACGTGAATGTTTATATCAAGAGGAATTTCGCGCCGCTTGAGGATCGCGTTCGCAGCCTGGTCGCGATCGAATCGCAAATCCCAAATATCCTCATCGCAGCGAGGACAAACCTCAATGACGGTCGTTCCCAAACCGTACGTTGAGCTTGCCATTCAGATCGCGAAAGGTTCCGCAGATTTCCTGAAAAAGATCTCGTTGCCGCTATCGGCAACCTCAAGGACGAACAGCTTCGCGTCGCCTTTCACGAGGCCAACCGCAAAGGCGCAAATGCGCTCAACGATTATGCCGCGTGGCTGGAGCGGGAGAAACTTCCGAAAGCCTCCATGGATTTCGCGTTGGGCGAAGAAAAATTCAGGCGCTTCCTGGCGCAGACAGAACTCGTTGATCTTCCTCCGCAAAAATCCTCGAGATCGGCCTGGAGCAATTAAAAGCCGAACAAGCAGCGTTCGCCGAAGCGGCAAAAAGATCGATCCGAACAAGTCGCCAATCGAAGTTTTCAAGCAAATCCAAAGCGAACATCCCACGCCGCAAAATCTCATCCCGGACGTGGCCAAAGATCTGGACAAAATTCGCAAATACGTCTTGAGCCAGTCATTTGGTCGAGCATCCCATCTGAGGTTCGAGCGAAGGTGAAAGAGACCCCGCAATACCTGCGCGCCACCTCTTTCGCGTCGATGGACACGCCAGGTCCATTCGAGAAACGCGCCAATGAAGCGTATTACTACGTCACGCCTACGGAGAACGATTGGCCGGAGAAACAAAAGCAGGAATGGCTCACCGCCTTCAATTATTACACCTCCGACGTCGTTTCGATTCACGAAGCTTACCCCGGTCATTATGTGCAGTTCCTGCACCTGAACGCATCGCCGGCGAGCAAGGTGGAAAAATCTTCGGCAGCTACGCGTTCGTCGAAGGCTGGGCGCATTACTGCGAGAAAATGATGCTCGACGAAGGCTACGGCAGTTCCGACCAACTCGACTCCCAGCGAAGACGACGTGAAACGCGCGGCCAAATATCGCATGGCACAGGCCGACGAAGCGCTGCTTCGTCTATGCAGATTATGTGTGTCGATCAAGATGCACACGCAGAAGCATGTCGCTCGACGAGGCAACCAAATTTTTCCAGGACAACTGTTATTACGAGGAAAAGCCGGCGCGCCAGGAAGCAATGCGCGGCACTTTCGATCCCGGCTATCTCAATTATACCCTGGGCAAATTGCAGATTCTGAAATTGCGCGACGATTACAAAGCGCAGCAGGGCGACGAGTTCTCATTGCAAAAATTCCACAACGAGCTGCTCAATCACGGCATGCCGCCCATTCGTCTCCTCCGCGAAATCATGCTCAAAGACCAGAGCAAATGGGATCAAGTGCTGTGACCAAAGAGTTAAAGAGTTAGCAAGGTTGAAAGTTAGCCACTAGTTAACAGTTCCGCTGCAACATCGTTCACGTCTTTAACTCTCTTAGACGTTTTACCAAGGTATTTCTTTACGATCACGGAAGAATTTTCCCGTGAGCTCTTGCGGCGCATCAGTAGCGAGCCACACAATCGTGTCCGCGCCCTCCTCCACTGAGCGGGTAGCGCCTTGCCCGCCCATATCCGTGCGAACCCAGCCGGGGCAAACTGAATTCACCGCGAACTTCGGCAATGCGGCTGGCAAGCTGCGAGGTCACACCATTGAGCGCAGTTTTCGAAATGCAGTAGGCCGGCGACCAACCATCAGCGCCGCCGGTCAATTGACCGCCGCCACTGGAGACATTGATCACGCGCGGCGCTTTGCTCTTTCTGAGCAAGGGCACGAACGCGCGTGTCACGCGCAGACGCGCCGAGCGTATTTGTCTCAAGCGTCTTTCGCAACAGCTCGTCGCTGATCTCCAGAATTGCGTTGTCGCCATCAACAATGATTCCTGCGTTATTCACGAGCACGTCCAGATGATCGGCAGCTTTGGCAAACTCGCGCGCAGCAGCAGTGACACTCGCATTATCTGCAACGTCGATCTCCAGAAAGGTCGCTTGCCCGCCTTTCTTCGCGATCTCAGCCACCGCTTTGCGACCGGCGTCCCGGTTCCGAGCGCCGACGAAGACTTGAAATCCCTTTTCCCGCGAGCTGACGCGCCACCTCGTAGCCAATCCCCTTATTCGCGCCCGTGACCAATGCCGTCTTCATGTGTGGCGATGCGATATCGCTTTAACCGGCGAGGCCGTCGTCATTCTCGCCCGGCAACAGGTCCCCAGCATTGGCTGCGGATTAGAAGGTAATTCCTCCACGTCCCGCAATTTTTTCGTGATAACGCGGGATCGAACATCGACATCCTCCATTTTGCGTGAGGCTTGATCGATTTTCTCTTTCACCGCCGATAATGCGTCACCGAATTTTCCGAACTCGGTTTTCACTGTCGCCAGCAGATTCCAGACTTCGCTTGAAGCGTTTTTGAATCGCGAGCGTGCGAAAACCCATTTGCAGACTGTTGAGCAATGCGGCCAGCGTAGTCGGTCCAACGAAAGTCACACGGCAATCGCGCTGCACGTTCTGAACCAGACCCACACGGCGAATCGCTTCCGCGTAAAGTCCTTCGCTTGGCAAAAACAAGAGAGCAAAGTCGGTCGTCTTTGGCGGATTAATATATTTCTCGCAAATATCTTTCGCGCAGCGCTTCAACTGCGTCTCCAGGATTTTCATCGCCGCTTCCACCGCTGTGGAATCGCCACTTTCCTGCGCCGCCGTCAAGCGCTCGTAGTGTTCCATCGGAAATTTCGCGTCAATCGGTAACCAGACCGGCGCGCCGTTCTCATCACCCGGCAACCTGATCGCCAAACTCAACACGCTCATCAGTGTCATCGCGGGTCTTCATGTTTTTAGCAAACTGCTCGGGCGTCAGCATTTCTTCCAACAAGACGCCGAGCTGCCATTCGCTCCAGCCGCCGCGCGTTTTCACGTTCGTGAGCACGCGTTGCAGCCGCCTACGTCGCTCGCCAATTGCTGCATCGCGCCGAGTCCCTGATGCACCTGCTCAAGGCGATCGCTCACCAACTTGAACGATTCGCCGAGGCGCTTTTCCAGTGTGCCCTGCAATTTCTCATCAACAGTGGCCCGCATCTTGTCGATTTGCTTCGAGTTGTCCTCCTGCAATTGCTTCAAGCGCAGATCGACAATTGATCGCACGCCTTCGAGGGACTTCGTCAGTTCTTCGCGCTGCGTTTTCGCGGCATTCGCACCTTCTTCGCGACTACGTGCCATCTCTTCGCGAAGCATCCGCTCGCTTCGCTCTTGCGCGCGTTCGAGTAACTCGAGTTTTCCGCCAAGCGCCACATCGCCAGATCCGGCGCGTCGTGCCAGCAGTAAGATAATTGCGGACCAGCAGGCCCGCTCCAAGCGCGCCGATGACCAGATAAAGAACGTTCATTTTCCTCGAGCTGAAATCCCCTGCTGTTAACCAATCAAGAGATTCCTCGACGTCGCTCGGAATGACAAGAGCGACTACGAACCGTAGATGAACGCGCCGAGCACGGCGGAGTAAAGGCAAATGATTTCCGAATGGGCTAAATATTTCATCGACCGGGATAGAGGACTAAAACTTGACTTATATTCTAACTTATTCTTGGACCGTCTCAGACAGCAACCTTGACTAATAACTTGACTTACGCTTGACTAATCGCGTGAGTTACAAGCTCGGTCTACAGCATCACGCCAGCTCCTGCTCTACGCGCGTGGAGCGAGATCGCCGGCGTTGCGCGAACGCATCCTGGCGGCGCAGTCCAGGTGCCGTGGATTCCGGCGTTGCAGAAAGACACGCGCATCCGCAACGCGCATTCTTCAACGGCCATCGAGGGCAATCCGCTGACGTTGGAACAGGTGCGCGCGATCGAGGAAGGCCGCGAGATTCCGGCGACAGCACAGCGCGCCCGCCGGGAGGTGGCGAATTATTTTCGCTGGCTTGCGCTTCGTGGAAAAGAACGCCCAACGCAGACGCCATCACGCACGCGGAAGTGTTGAAGTTGCACCGCATCATGGCTGGCGAGCGTGATGGATCAGGGAATGGCCGGGCAGTATCGAGACGATTCGCGTGCAGCGTGGGTAGTTATGTGGCGCCGCCTCCGGAGCGAGTGACGTCCGATGATGTCAGACCTGCTTGAGTGGTGGAACAAAGACGCGCCAAAAATTTCTCCCGATCCTGAGCTCGGCCATCGTGCATCACTCAGTTTGAAATCATTCACCCGTTTGCCGACGGCAACGGACGGGCCGGCCGCATGCTCAGTCTCTGGAGCTTTATCGGCGCGGTTTCGACAATCACCACATTTTTTCGATCGACGAATTTTATTGGGAAGATCGTCCGAGCTATTATGCCGCCTTGGCAAAAGTGCGGCAGCAAGACGGCGACCTCACCGAGCTGGCTCGAATACAGCGCGGCCGGGTTGCGCCTGACGCTGGAGCGAGTCTGGAGCCGGATTCAAAACTGACGGCCCGCTCCAGGCAAGGCGAAGCTGGTGCTTCGTCCGAAACAGGAGCAACTGCTGCATCTTTTGCGCGAGCACAAGGCGCTGACGCCGCGTGAAATCTGGGATGGAGTAGGCATATCGAAACAAGGCGCGCTCGATCTATTGCGACCACTGATCAAAGCCGGTTTGGTGCGCCGGATCGGAACAAAGAAGACGCGGCCGTTATGTGTTGAGATGAGGATTTAAGACTCTCGCGCGAAGCTTTGAAAACTCGCAGGCGAGAGGCTTGCGCCGCTCCAGAATCGCACTTTCATCCCTCCATAACGCGGCGCGGCCAAGCGGGGCGGGAAAGCCGAAACACTCCGAGTAATGTTCGTTCGCCAGATTGTCGATCCGGCCGAAGATCGACAGGTGCGGGTTCACTTCGTATTCCGCTGCAATGTTCACGAACGCTGTAATCTTCGATGTCGAAATTCGGTCCGCCGAAGTTCAGTTCCTCTCGCGCGTTCACGAAGTTCGCTTCCACCGTCGTGCGCAGCCTTTTCCACCAAAGATACGAAGCCGAAACGTAAACTACGTTCCGCGGCCGGCGCGGCAAACGCGAGCCTTTCGGTTGCGAAATGTCTGTGGCGTCGGTCTTTTCCGCGTCCAAGATAAGTGTAGCTGGCCGTGAACAGAAGATTGGCAATCGGTTGCGCGCGCAATTCCGCTTCGAGTCCCTGCGTCTCGGCTGCGCCGAGGTTGAGCGTCTGAAAAAGTCCGTTGGATCCGATCGCGTTCGACAGGTCGTTGTGAAAATAGGTCAGGCCGACGGCAACGCGGTTCTCCCAGAGCTCCTGCCTGACGCCGATGTCCCAGCCAAGATCGTGCTCCGGGTTTCAGTCCGAAATTGTTCCCGAAAATCTTGTCCTGACTGCTTGGCGGACTGAATCCGGTCGCCACGCTGGAGTGCAGCGATTGTGTTTGTCTTGGCGATCTTGTAACTGCCGGCGACGCGATAAGTCCAGACGCCGCCGAATTGATTGAAATGATCGAAACGCCCGCCGGCGACGAAGATCAAGTTCTTCGATTGGCGTGAGCGTCGCCTGCAGAAACCCAGCGATTTCTTCGGTATGATCGCTCACAAACGTTGGCTGCGGTCCGAAAATTTGCAGAACAAATGGGCGCTCCTGCCCGGCGTTAACGCGGCTGTAGAAAATCCGGAGGTGAGCGTGAGCCACGAGGTTGGTCGCAAATCGTTTTGATAATCGACTTGTGTCCGTTCAAAGAGCGCGCGTGTCGGCCCGACGAAATCCATCCTCGTTCGGATCGTTTATTTGTCGCTCGTGATCGTAACTGACAATGAATTTGTGGTCCCACCAGTCAGCCGGCTTCCAATCGATGTGAGGCGCCGATTAACCAACGCTCCGTGAGAAAGTGATCGATGGGACGCGGATCGAAGATCGTGTTCGGATTTCCGGTGTCGCTCACGCGAATAAGTGAACAAGCTGCCGATGCGCAGTTGTTCGTCAGGCGACCAGCCGACGTCGGTAATCGCAGCAGTGTTGCGGTAATTGATTGTTCGGGCGCGCGTTGTCGGTATCGAGGCGGCTCGCGCCGACTGAGTAATCGAAGTCGCCGATCTTGCCGTCGCTCTGGCCCCATTCGCGGAAACGTGTCGTACGATCCGCCTTCCGCAGCGACCATGACCCCTGGCGTTCCTGTGCCTTGTTTGGTGAAAATTTGAATAACGCCTGCAAGAGCGCGCGGTCCGTACAATGTGCTCTGCGGCCCGCGCACGACTTCGATCCTGTCGATATCGTCCGTGGTCAGATCGGCAAAATTGAACGCGCCCTGCAAGCCTTGATTGATCGGAATGCCATCGAGCAAGACCTGCGTGTGCTCGCTGCGCAATCCGCGCGTAAAAACCGACGTCAACTGGCCAGCTGTTCCGGTTTGAACAACGGACAAGCCCGGCACTTCGCGGAGCGCATCGCTCACGCGCTCGATTTGTTTTTGCTCGAAATCTTCCGAGCGTGATCACGCTCACGCTGGCGGGCGATTGATCGAGCGGAATGTCGAAACGCGTTGCGGTAACGACAACCGGCTCGGCTTCCGTTTCGCTCGGTGAAGGAGTCGGCGATGCTTCCTGAGCGATGCAAATGCTCGGCGCAAAAGCCAGCAGTGCGAACGAGAGAGACGCGTCCTGCGCGCTTCCAAACATGAAAAAACCAAACTGGACGATTTTGCATAACAAGTTACCTCCAACTCACTCCGAGAGTTGGACTTGTTAGGCACATCGTTTCGACGTCGTAGACCGCCGTACAACAGGCCGGATCGCCCAGCTCTCATTCTTCTTTTTGCGAAGAAGTTTTTCGCGTCGTAGTCGCTGTGAGCCGTTGTCGCGGATCGCCGCGATCAACGGCCGCGGCTACAGCACGAATGAGGTGGACCGGACAAATATTCTGGCTCCTGGCGTATGGTCCGACCCTGTCGGAACGCACCTTCTTCCCGCCTTCACCCCCGAAAGTTTTCGGGGATTGGCCCAATTGGGAAGTCGTATCCAGTTACAGCAGCGCAACTGCTCCCGATTCTCACGGGATTTCTTGCGCCGATCCACTTTTTCAAGCTCGCAAAGAACTGGATCCAGAAGTAGCGGCTTGCGCTCAGCGCTCAAGATTTATTTAATCAACCCAGCAACAATCGTTTCGTCGTGCCGTCAACTGCATCTTCATCTCCAATCTTCATTGTCACCGGCGGCGCCGGTTTCATCGGCTCGAATCTCACGCTCGCGTTGCAGGAAAGATTCCCGGACGCGCGTCTCACGGTGATCGACGATTTTCGCTCCGGTGATTTCAAGAATCTCGCCGGCTACCGTGGCGACTTCGTCGCGCAAAACCTGGCGACGCTCGATTGGCGACGAGCAGTTCGGCGACGAAACGTTCGACGCGATCTTTCATCTCGCGTCGATCACCGACACGACCAATCACGATCAGTTCGAGCAGGTGCACGACAACGTGGAAAGTTTCCGGCGAATCCTGAATTTTGCGCGCCCGACCAAGACGCGAATCATCTATGCTTCTTCTGCGGCGACATACGGCGCTGCGACTGAAGCCAGCGTGGAATCAAATGGCGCCGCGCCGGCAAACGTTTACGCCTTTTCCAAAGTGATCATGGACAACATCGCCAGCGCGAGCTGCCGCTGAGTCGCCAGACTGGATCATCGTCGGTTTGCGTTACTTCAACGTTTACGGACCGCGCGAAGCGCACAAGGGCGTGCCCGCCAGCATGGTGTATCATCTGTCGCAACAGATGAAGGCCGGTCAGCGGCCGCGCATTTTCAAGCACGGCGAGCAGAAACGCGATTTTGTTTACGTGAAGGACGTCGTCGAAGGCAGCATTCGCGCGCTCGATGCGCAAGACAGCGGAATTTACAATCTCGGCTCGGGCCAGGCGCGTTCGTTCAACGAGCTGGTCGACGTTCTAAACAAATGCCGCTGGGCACAAACTTTCAGCCGGATTACATCGACAATCCGCACGCGCATTATCAAAACTTCACACAGGCCGATCTCACGAACGCCCGCAGCGCACTTAGGTATGAGCCGCGGTTTCCGCTGGAAGAGGGCGTACGCGATTACATGCAGTGGTTGTATCTGGGTAGAGCACGCGTCTCGCGTTTTCGCACACGGTGGATCGGCTTCTCCGAAGACGATGGCAAATATTGCCGAAAGCTGATCATGCGCGGCCGTCTGCAGTCGATGAAATTTGGCGGCAAGGCCGCGTCGATTTGCCAACGCGTTGAGGACAACGCGTTCCACCCTATTGCGCAACGTGCGCTACCCGGATGCAGCCAAATCGCGAAACGATCTTTCCGACAATTGAAATTCGTGCCAATCGCTGTCGATTTTTGCACCGAGACGTTTGTAAAACTCGATGCCGCGGTCATTCCATTTCGCAACCCACCACTTAACCATCCCGCAGCCAGCCTCCACAGCTTCTTTCGCGACGGACTTCATTAAAATTCGCCGACTCCGGCTCTGCTCCGGTGTGGTCCGGCGACATAGAGCTCCTTGATGATCAGGTTCGGCTTTGCTCGATAAGTGAACGCCACGAAATAATAGACAAGAAATCCAACCAGTTCCCCGCCTTGTTCAGCGACAAGACAATGAAAGTCCGGTGGCGGATTGCGGAACCCTTGTTTGCGCAACACCTCTTCGGTAACAGCGAAGTCTGCCGCATATTTCTCAAACTCGGCCAGCTCGCGCATTAACGGCAGCAAGCTTGGAATATCGGATTCGACTGCTTTTCGAACTTTCACAGTTGTCATCGGGAACTTACGCAAACTGCGCCGCACGTGCGCGAGGCTTCGCACGGCGAGACGATTACAGCATCATCCTTCCCAGAAGAATTTTGTTGGGCGATGGATTTCGGCCGGCAGACTTTTGTGCACCGGGCAATTGAGGCGCGGTCTGCTCCAGCACTTCGCGGTGCGGCGAATCGGGCGGAAGCGGAATGTGAACTTCCGACGGGAGCGCAACGATCCGGCGCGGCGCGTCCTTGGACATTTCCTTTTGCACGGAGACGCTCATTCCGCGCAGATCGACACCGAGTTCCTGCGCTTTGATTCCCATGGTCGTGCTCATGCACGTAGCCAGAGCCGTAGCGACGAGATCAGTCGGCGAAAACGCTTCACCTTTGCCCTTGTTGTCGGTCGGTGCGTCGGTAGAAATCTTTGACTGCGACGGACCATGCTCAGCGTCGCAATGCAAATCCCCGGTGTAAGTGACGTCAACTTTGACCATACTGGAGTATGTGCTGCGTCTTTCTTTTGTCATGTCGAGCGAGCCTACTGAGAAATAACGGAGTTTCCTGAATTTTGTCTGGCGTGTTTTGCGAATTGGTCCCGGAACGCTCGGGTGAGATCGGCATCGTGCAGGATGACCATGTCTGTATCGTGCTTTTTATGATCGTCATTTTGCCACCCTTCATTCCACCAGCAGAAACCGATCACGCCGGGCCATCGATTAGAGAAGAGGTCTTCGAGCGCTGCTCTTGCCCAGTCAGCTGCATTGACATGCCGGTTAGTGTAAATCGCAACCGAACTCGGCAAGGATGATCGGCTTGCCAGGCGCGATCTTCACGAGGCGCGGATAGGCCTCGCGCATTTTAAACGCCAAACTCTCCGTGCCATCGTGCGTCGCTGGCGTGGTTGGTCCATAGGCGCTGACAGCGACCCAGTCGCAATAGTCTCCACCTGGAAAATAATTCTCGAAACGATTCCAACCTTCTCCGGCTCATCGAGCCAGTTGACGTGCCAAACCCATTGCAAATTATCGGCTCTCTCGGAACGCATCAGGTCGACAATATGCCGGTAGCTGCAACGCACTGTGCTGGACCCTTCTCCGGCGCCGCCATTCCACTTGCCGTTCCAGCTGAACCACTCTCCGTTAGGCTCGGTCCCCCACTCGATCAAAATCGGTGAGCCAAACTCTTTGGCGTCGCGCGCCCATGCGCGAAGATCGTTATCGAATTCGCCAGCAATGATTTTTGGAGCGTGAACTTCACCTCGCGATGCCTTGATCGACGTCCGAACGAAGCATCAATCGGACATATGGAAATTTTTGAGATCACGGATCCAGCTGCACATCGCAGCTGGAAATTTCCGGGACTCGAACCAGTTGTTCGCGAAATAGACCCAGGCGGTTTGTTTGCCAACGGTTTGCTCATACCTCGCGACATCGTTCGGCGTAACATCGTGCTCAGTTGGGTCGTGCTCGTCAGTTCCAACGCCGCCCCAATAAAGGCCCGTGATAAAGCTTCCCTCGGGCGGAACCGCGACACGAACGGCTTGTGCGTTCAACGTCGCGGCACAAGTCATGAGCAGCAGGTGAATTGCTTTCACCGCACAACTGTAAGGCGCGCGCTTTGGCCTGCCAAATTGGCAACCGGATCCCCTGCTCTATCCGAAACACGCACGACATGAAAAAGAAAATCACTGGAAAAGATCTAACGAAGAGAGCCTCCGCGCAGTCCGCGCATCCGCGTTGGCGGCTATCGCGATTCTTGGCCGCACGATCGATAAATGCCGCGCATTGGTGGCGGGAAATATTGGCGAATATCACTTCGATTGTCCGCTGGATAACATGGTCTTTGGTCTTCAAAGGCGTGAAAGGCGACGATTTCAAAGCGCAAATCGAACAGGGCGCGAGCGACCAGGAAATAGTCGAATGGCTCAACCAGGCGGGCGAAGAGAAAACGCCGGAGGAAATCAAACGCTGGGCTGATGAGGTCGAGGCAAGCAGCCTCTACAATCGATCCGAAAAGCAGGATTTCTTCAGCGAAGAGGTCAGGAAACTCGGACTCGATCCGGCGAAAGACGACCACGTTTGAGTGGCTGGAAGTGGACGATAAGTCGAGTCACGCGCAGCAAGCGGCGTAAGCGCACAGAATTTCGATCTGCGCGATCTGAGGAAGACTACGTTTTGATAAACGGAGGGGAACGTCTTCGGTGATCCCTGCGTCCACTGCCGCGGCGCAGTTTGCTGTGGCGCACGCTGTAGAGGAAATAAATTGTCAATCCGATTCCGAGCCAGACAAAGAATCGGATCCAGGTCATCGAGCTGGCAGGCTCAGCATCAGTGCGATGCAAAGGATTACCCCAAGGATTGGAAAGACAGGAACAAACGGAACACGGAATGGGCGTGGACGCTCAGGCGCGACACGTGCGAAGCACGTTCACACCAAGACAAACCAGGATAAATGCAAAGAGGGTCCCGATATTAGTCAGATCTGCCAGATCGCCGATGTTCGGTGACCATTGCGACACCGCCAACGACAACGCCGGTCCAAATCGTAGTGATATGAGGCGTGCGGAATCGCGGATGAATCCGCGCGAAATACTGCGGCAACAAACCGTCGCGCGCCATGGCCATGAAGATGCGCGGCTGGCCGAGCTGGAAAACCAGGATGACTGAAGTCATCCCGGCGAGCGCGCCCGCGCTAACGAGCGCACTGCGCCCACGGCTTGCTGGCGAAAGCCGTGGCCACTGCGGCGGCGTCTCCAGTGTAGACCGTGTATATGTTTGATCCCCGTAAGGATGCTCGACATCAACACGTAAAGCAGTGTGCAGATGATCAAGCTGGCGATAATCCCGATGGGCATGTCGCGTTGCGGGTTGCGCGTTTCCTCAGCTGTAGTCGACACGGCATCGAACCCGATGAAGGCAAAGAAGACGATCGCGGCACCGCTCATGACTCCGGCGAAACCGTTCGGCGCAAATGGATGCCAGTTCGTCGGATTCACCATGAAGGCGCCAAATGCGATGACGAAAACAACGACCGCGACTTTGATAATGACAATCATGGTATTGGTCGCGCGCTCTCGCGAATTCCGTAAACCAAAATCGCCGTGACTGCGCGCGACAATGAGAAGCGCAGGCAGGTTGAGCGCGATCGAGATGGCCTGCGATGACTGGCAAGGTGGTCGGAGGAATAACTTTCGCAGCGCGTCTCCGCCTGTGGCGAGCAATACTAGTGGCCGTTTGGTGATCGTTGACCGCCCAGAGCGGAAACCTTAGATGAAACAAGCTGTCGCACAATTGCACGAAATAACCCGACCAACCGACCGCCACCGCCATGTTGCCGACGGCGTATTCGAGAATGAGGTCCCAGCCGATTATCCACGCCACTATTTCACCCAGCGTTGCGTATGAATAGGTATAGGCCGATCCGGAAACCGGAATCATCGACGGCTAGCTCGGCATAACAAAGCGCAGCAAAACCGCATGCGATTGCCTGCCACAATAAATGAAACAGCAATCGCCGGACCCGCCCCGGGCCGCCCGAAGACCACGCCGCTGCCAGTCAACCACGCCTGAATAAAATTGATCACCGGTGTCTCGAGAGTCAGCGACTGAAAACACCTGCACCGGCTGCCGCCGTTCCGGTGAGGGCGAAAATTCCCGCCCCGATGATGGCACCAATCCCGATGGCTGGTCAAGATCGAGAGCGCCGAGAGCGTGCGTTTGAGTTTGTCGCTCCGGTGCGGCGGCCTCGCGCCATGAGATGGTCCGGGCTTTGGTCTTGTAAAAGATTCAGACGCCACGTCGCGCGATGATCGTGTCATCGCGCCTCCTGCCGCGGTCAATGCAAACTTTACGATGAGACAAGCCACACCGTTGCTAATGCGACGTCGTCTTGTAGGTACGCGGCTTATTGACGCCTTGAATCATGAGCATAGACTCTGCGCAAAGCGTTTCTGTAATCTGGAGCTAGTATGCCCGATGAACTGGAGAAAGTTTGATCCTGGGCGATACCGCGATCTCCGCGATCAGAGCAAGCGCTCATCGACTCGGAAGCGCACTTTTTGGCCGGCGGAAAAAGCAGCGCCCGTGATCAACGCATTGCGAGAATTGTGGAGCACAACTGTGGACGGACATTGGTGCGCGCAAGTGTGGCCAGCCGGCAATCGATTATCGGCGCTCCTTCCGGCACGTCATTGCCGATTTACTCAACGAATTTCTGAATTGGGACTCGAAGTTTTTCAGCAACGATCGGCCTCCTTCTGGCTCGCCCGTGGAAACTGACGAACGAGTTTCTCGCCGGGCATCGCGTGCGCTATGTGCATCCGCTGCGACTTTATCTTCTCGCTAAGCATCTTGTTCTTCTTTGCCGCGACATTACGGCATCAAGTCGGCGCATCTCCAGCCGATTGACCTTTCACCGAGCACTCGCGCGGAGATTCGCGATGTGAACTGGAGAAGAGAACGTTCCACCTGAAGTTCGAGAGAAAATTGAGCAGGCTCTGGCGGCAAGCCAGTTTCGCCCGCAAAACGCGCTGCGTTAGAGGAGCAGTTGAAGAACGAGAGCCTGCCGAAAGAAGCCCGCGACGCGATTCAACAACGCCTGGATTACGGCGACCCTGCACCATTGGACGCGCGCGCAAAACTGGAAGGCACGTTGAGAGATTTACCGCCGGAGGTGCGGACGAAAGTCGAGGAATCCCTTCAAAAAAGCGCAGAACAAGGCCGTCATTTTCGAAGCCGACAAGGAAGAAAAGCCTAACGACTTATGCCCAAATGGCTTGAAAACGGGCGCGCGAAAAATTCGGTGGAGCACGGGACGAACATTCAACTCTTTCTGGTCACGCTCATGAGCAACCTGCCTTACATGATGCTCGCCTGTATTCCGCTCTTTCGCGTGCGTCCTGAAGCTTCTCTACGTCCGCCGCCGCATTTTTTACATCGACCATCTGATTTACGCGCTTCACATCCACACGTTCGCTTACGTCGGGATCATGCTAATCGTGCTCGCAACAATCGGACTCAACCGCGCGGTCCCAGGTCCGATTGCGGGATTGGATTATCGCGCTCCTCTGGTTCGCGTTCCGTGGTGCAAATTTTCCTGTCGATCCGTCGCGTTTATCGGCAGGGCTGGTTCATCAGCATTTTCAAATTCCTTTTGGCGGATTTGTTTATCTGATCGTGCTCGTGGCCGCGGTCGCCACGACCTTCTTCGTCACTTTGGTCATGCCATGAGGAAAATAGTTTCTATCGCTTTCGCATCTGGCCGGCCTTTCTGCCACGGCATTTCCTGCCGATCGGCACATCGCTTTCGAACGCAATAACGCGGTTTACGTCGCCAATCTTGACGGCATCGAACGAGAAAAAGATCGCCGATGGAATTTTCCCGGCGATCTCGCCTGATGGAACTCGTGTCGCGTTTAACACCGTCGAAAAAACAAGCGACACGACTTACGTGCGTCACATGGCGGTGGTCGACGTCGCGACCGGCAAGGTGAACGTCTTTAAGGACGTCCCAAGCGAGAATTCGTATTACCCGAGCTGGACGGCTGACGGGAAACAGATCCTTTTCACCACGCGTCCACACGAAGTCTGGGATCTCGTCGCTATCAATTCGGACGGCACGAATTTTCACGTGCTGAAACCCGGCGTGCAAAATGAAGTGACGCTGCTACTCGCCGGTTTGGGCACGTGACGGCCAATCGGTTTTTGCCAGGACATGACGAACGTCTATCAGCTCGGACTCGACGGCGCGGTTCGTGCGCAATGGAAGATCGAGCAAGATCGTGCCGAAAGGCGACATGAGCGGCGACGGCCGGATCGACGTTTCACCGGACGGCAAGCGATTGCTTTTGAGCATCGACATGGGCGAAGAATCCGGCCGCAAAGATTGGGACGGGCCGTTGCCGGCGCTCTGGGCGTTCGATCTCGAATCGCAAAAGGCGACGCGGCTAACGCCGAAAAACTATTCGGCTGGGACGGCGTTTGGATCGATAACGACAATATTCTCTTTCTCAGCCGCGCGGCCGGCGAAAAGGACGATTCGATTTATCGAATGTCCGCTGACGGAAAAATCTGAAACGCCTGATCAAGAATGGGCGTTTCCCGTCCGTCAGCGCGCCATGAACTCGCCTGCGATACCTTAGCTTAAAGCTCTCGCGCTTTTGCCAGCGCTTCCGCGACCTTGCTCGCGTCCTTGCCGGCGCCTTGCGCGTTTTCCGGACGGCCGCCGCCTTTTGCCGCCGACGATTGGCGCGATCTGCTGAATCAATTTGTTCGCCTGAAATTTCGCGCGTCAGTTCTTTGGAACAGCGATGCGACCAGTGCAACTGATCCATCTCTTGCACTCGACGAGAAAAATCGGGCCGTTGAATTTCGGCTTCAAGTGCATCCGCGACAGCCTGCAGCAGCTTCGCGTCTCCATCTTGCCACTTCGGCGACGCACAAATTTTTTCCTGCATGCGATGCCACCAGCTGATTCGCGATTTGAGCGGCCCGGCTTCTCAGTTCCGCCTCGGCCGTTTTGGCCGCTTTGCTTTTCCCAATCGCGAACTTCGAGCCTCGATCTTTTCAAGATGCGCCGCGCGCGCATCGATCTGCTTCAAGCATTTCAGCGGTAGCTCGCCGTCGTTCTCAAAAGCAGGCAGTGGCGCGATGTCAGGTTTCTTGCGCGCGAGAGCTTCAAACTTCTCTCTGTTGGCGCGCAGCTTCTTCCTTCGCCCAGCTGCGTGCTGCGTCGCCGGCAACCGCTTCGATCCGCCGAATTCCAGCTGCGATCGCTTCTTCCTCTCACGATCCGGAATGGCCCGATCTCGCCTGTCGATCTCACGTGCGTCCCACCGCAAAGTTCCATCGAGTAGCCGTTCAGCGCGTGGGGCGCTCCGCCGATCTGCAAAACACGCACGGTGTCGCCGTATTTCTCTCCGAAGAACTGGATGATGTCTGTTCGCTTCTTTCGCGTCCGCATACGGAATTTCAGTCCATGAAACCGGCGCATTCTCGGCGATCTTTTCGTTCACCAATTTTTCGACATCGCGGACTTGTTGCTTCGTCGTAAGTGGCGCGCTCGAAAAATCAAACGTCAGTTTGTCCGGTCCGACGTAGCTTCCCTTTTGCGACGCGTCGCGCGAGACCACTTCGTGCAACGCCCAGTGCAACAGATGCGTCACGGTGTGATGTCCCTGAATCGCGCGTGCGGCGATCAGCGTCCACTGAAACGCGCACCGCCTCGCCCGGTTCCGGGCGCGCGGCCTTTCACAAGTGCGGCACGATGAACAAAAACGTCGCCGCGCTTTTGCGTATCAATCACGCGCAACTGACCGACTTCCGTGCGGTCATGCCCCGGCACATGAAGCAATCCGCGATCCCCGACTTGTCCGCCCATCTCGGCGTAAAAGGGCGTTTGATCGAGAACGATATTTAGTTCGTCCGGTTTTTTGCCCGGCAGAACGGTTTCAACAACTGATTCGGTCTCAAGAAAATCATAGCCCAGAAATTTCGTCGGCTCCGCTTTCAGCTCGTCCTTCTTCGACACTGATTTCTTCCTTCTTCTGCGCCTTCGCGCCCGTGCGCGCTGCTGTTCCATCAATCTTCTCAAATCCGCTAACATCGACAGTTAGCCCTCGCTCACGTGCCATCAAGCTCAGTGAGATCAAGCGGAAAACCGTATGTGTCGTAGAGTTCGAACACGTCTCGCCCGGATGATCGGCTCTCCCAACTCGATCGGTTGCGAACCAGCTCGCGAACAGACTTCGTCTGCTCTCGATACCTCGAATGGATATTCGTGGTCGCCTGCAAATGGCTGTCGCTCTCAACGTATGTGATGCGGATGCTGAGATGAAGTGATGTTTGCTCCAACCGACATTGATTGAGTAGTCCTTGCGGCGTTACCGTCGGCGTTGCAAAAGATCTCAATTCCTCGGTCCAGCGTTTTGTTAAACGCTTCTTCTTCGCGCTGAATTGTCTCTTTGATCGTTTTTGTTTTGCGCGGATTTCGGGAAAGACGTCGCCCATCGTTTTTGCGACGACGTCGACCAGTTTGAAGAAGAACGGCTCGTGAAAGCCTAAGCGAACGCCCATAGCGAACAGCGCGACGAAGAATGCGGCGCAAAACGTAACCACGGCCCTCGTTTGACGGAATGATTCCATCGGCAATCGCAAACGAAAGCGCGCGGATGTGATCGGCAATCACGCGAAAAGCGCACGTCGGTTGACTTGTTGCGAGTCTGAGAGTCTGAGGCGTTTGCGAGGAATCGTGGCAGCGTGCTCGCGTATTTCTTGCCGCTCAGTTTTTCGAGCTCATCAAAGATCGGACGAAAGATGTCCGTCTCGTAATTCGAGATCGGTCTCGGAGAAATCGGTGAGATTTTTGTGCCTTGAATGATCGCGGTGAGCGCGCTCGAAACCCATTCCGGTATCGACGTGACGCTGCGGGAGCGGGACATGATCGATGCGGCCGGGGTCACCGTCCGGCTCAGGTTGCGCGTTGAACTGGATGAAAACGAGGTTCCAAATCTCGATGCAACGCGGATCATTTTTGTTCACGAGTGCGCC
>ERZ1370068.6301-contig-5293_pt1 | contig 75891 bp, 94 predicted proteins | sample MGYA00561227_ERZ1370068 | MGnify/ENA primary metagenome ERZ1370068 (study PRJEB38410, sample SAMEA6850437) | metagenome | study: Metagenomic assessment of the ecological functions of the soil: analysis of the soil microbiota associated with the... | reverse complement strand
AGCCGCCGGCTGCGCTGGATTGTCCGGCCCGAACATGGCAGGAACATGGGCCAGCCCCTGATTCCGGCTGCATTTTTCGCTTGCGGCGCGCCGGCCGCTTCCCATCTAGAATGAACTCCCATCCAACGGAAAAAGCCCGTGAACCCGTTCAACCGTAACGCCGCCCTGTGGATCGTCATCGTGCTGCTGCTGGCGCTGCTCTACAGCGTGTTCCAGGGCGGCACGACCCGGACGGCGGGCAACACGGTTTCCTATTCGGACTTCGTGCGCGCCGTCGAGCAGCGCCAGGTCCAGGACGTCCGCATCCAGGGCAACACCATCACCGGCACCTTCCGCGAGCCGCGCAACGGCGTGCAGAAGTTCGCCACCTACGTGCCGAGCGCGCCGGTCGACGAACAGCTGATGCCGATGCTGATCAAGAACGTCGACCGCGTCGATGCCGGGCCGGCGGAAGAGGGCGTCAATCTCGGCAGCATCTTCGTGAGCTGGCTGCCCGTCCTGGTGCTGGTCGGCGTCTACATCTTCTTCCTGCGCCAGATGCAGAGCGGCACCGGCCGCGCCATGGGCTTCGGCAAGTCGCGCGCGCGCCTGCTGACCGAGAAGCACGGCCGCGTCACCTTCGAGGACGTCGCCGGCATCGACGAGGCCAAGGCCGAGCTCGAGGAGATCGTCGACTTCCTGAAGGACCCGCAGAAGTTCCAGCGGCTGGGCGGCAAGATCCCCAAGGGCTGCCTGCTGGTCGGCCCGCCGGGCACCGGCAAGACGCTGCTGGCGCGCGCCATCGCCGGCGAAGCCAACGTGCCGTTCTTCACCATCTCGGGCTCCGACTTCGTCGAGATGTTCGTCGGCGTCGGCGCCAGCCGCGTGCGCGACATGTTCGAGCAGGCCAAGAAGAACGCGCCCTGCATCGTGTTCATCGACGAAATCGACGCCGTCGGCCGCCATCGCGGCGCCGGCCTCGGCGGCGGCAACGACGAGCGCGAGCAGACGCTGAACCAGCTGCTGGTCGAGATGGACGGCTTCGAGTCCAACGAAGGCGTGATCCTGATCGCCGCCACCAACCGTCCCGACGTGCTCGATCCGGCGCTGCTGCGGCCGGGCCGCTTCGACCGCCAGGTCGTGGTGCCGAACCCCGACGTCGGCGGCCGCGAGAAGATCCTGAAGGTCCATATGCGCAAGGTGCCGCTGGCGCCCGACGTCGATCCGCGCGTGCTGGCGCGCGGCACGCCGGGCTTCTCCGGCGCCGACCTCGCCAACCTGGTCAACGAGGCCGCGCTGCGCGCCGCCCGCGTCGGCAAGCGCCTCGTCACCATGGCGGACTTCGAATACGCCAAGGACAAGGTGCTGATGGGCACCGAGCGCCGCTCGATGGCGATGACCGACGAGGAGAAGAAGCTCACGGCCTATCACGAGGCGGGCCACGCCCTGGTCGCCATGCACGTGCCCAAGAGCGATCCGCTGCACAAGGTGACGATCATCCCGCGCGGCCGCGCGCTGGGCGTCACCATGCAGCTGCCCGAGCGCGATCATCTCAGCCACACCAAGCAGTTCCTCGAATCGCGCCTGGCGATCATGTTCGGCGGCCGCATCGCCGAGGAGATCATCTTTCGGACCGGAGAACGTCACCACCGGCGCGGCGAGCGACATCCAGGTCGCGACGCAGACGGCGCGCGGCATGATCACCGCCTTCGGCATGTCCGAGAAGCTCGGCCGCGTGCGCTACCAGGCCAACGAGCAGGAAGTGTTCCTGGGCCACGCCGTGACCCAGACCCAGAACGTCTCGGAGGCCACCGCGCAGCTGATCGACCAGGAGGTCCGCCGCCTGATCGAGGAGGCCGAAGGCAAGGCCACGCCAGATCCTGACCGATCATCTCGACAGACCTGCACCTGATCGCCAAGGCGCTGCTCGAGTACGAGACGCTCAGCAACGACGAGATCGGCCACGGTCCTGCGCGGCGAGAAGGTCGTGCGCGACGACACCGGCGGCGCCGGCTCCGGCCCCGATCGCCGCCGCCGCGCCTCGGTGCCGACCAGCAGCACCGGCGCCGGCGCCGGGCGGCGCCAATCCCGAGCCGCAGCCGGGCGTTTGACGGCGAGCTTTCGCCGGCGTCGTCGCTCGATCGCCTCGAGGATGATGGCGATCGTCAATGTGACGCCGGACTCGTTTTCCGACGGCGGCGAACGCCTCGACCCAGCGCAGGCCATCGACGATGGCCTGCGTTTCGTTTCGGAGGGCGCCGACATCGTCGATGTCGGCGGCGAGTCGACGCGGCCGGGCTCGCGGCCGATCGACGCCGGACGAGGAGCTGCAGCGCGTCCTGCCCGTCGTCGAGGGCCTGGCCAGGCGCGACGTCGTGGTCTCGATCGACACGCGCCGCGCCGCGGTGGCGCGCGCCTGCCTCGATGCCGGCGCGCGCATCGTCAACGACGTGTCGGCGCTGCGAGGACGATCCCGACCTGATGCCGCTGGTCGCCGCAGCGCGGCGTGCCGGTCGTGCTGATGCACCGCCGCGGCCGGCCGGAGGACAAGTACGCCGTTCCGGCCTATCGCCGACGTCGTCGAGGACGTTCGCGCGCTTCCTGCTGGAGCGCGCCGAAGCCTGCCAGGCGGCAGGCGTCGCCCGCGACCGCATCGCCCTCGATCCGGGCCTCGGCTTCGGCAAGAGCGTCGAGGAGAACGTCGCCCTGATCGCCGGCGCCGGCCGCCTGGCCGATGCCGGCTATCCGGTGCTGATCGGCGCCTCGCGCAAGAGCTTCATCGGCCGGCTGACCGGCGATCGCCGAGCCGCGCCGGCGCGATCCGGCCTCGGTCTGGCTGGCGGTCGAGGCGGCCCGCCGCGGCGCCGCCATCGTGCGCGTCCACGACGTCGCCGGCACCCGCCAGGCCCTCGCGGTTTCGGCGGCAATGCGATAGAGTTCGCACGGTCATGTCCCGCTCTCTCTTCGGCACCGACGGCGTGCGCGGCCGCGCCAACAGCGAGCCGATGACCGCCGAGATCGCCATGCGCATCGGCATGGCGGCGGGCCAGGTCTTCAACCGCGGCGACCATCGCCATCGCGTCGTGATCGGCAAGGACACGCGGCTGTCCGGCTACATGATCGAGCAGGCGCTGACGGCGGGCTTCCTGTCGGTCGGCATGGACGTGCTGCTGCTGGGGCCGCTGCCGACGCCGGCGGTCGGCTTCCTGACGCGCTCGATGCGCGCCGATGTCGGCGTCATGATCTCGGCCTCGCACAATCCCTACGAGGACAACGGCATCAAGCTGTTCGGTCCCGACGGCTTCAAGCTCTCCGACGCCGTCGAGAGCGCAGATCGAGGCGCTGGTGACGGCGCCGTCGCGGATCCGCGCTGGCCGGCGCCGGCAGCGATCGGCCGCGCCAAGCGCCTGGACGACGCCGAGGGCCGCTACATCGAGGCGGTGAAGGCGTCGGTCGGCGCGCGGCCTCGATCTCAGCGGGCCTCAAGATCGTGGTCGATTGCGCCAATGGCGCCGCCTACAAGGTCGCGCCGACGGTGCTGTGGGAGCTCGGCGCCGAGGTGATCCCGCTCGGCGGTCGCGCCCGACGGCTTCAACATCAACGGCAATTGCGGCTCGACCCATCCCGGCGCTGCTGCAGGAGCACGTGCGTGATGCACGACGCCGACATCGGCATCGCGCTCGACGGCGACGCCGACCGGGTCGTGCTGGTCGTGCGAGCAGGGCCAGCTGATCGACGGCGACCAGCTCATGGCGACCATCGCCGACCGGTGGACGAGCGACGGCCGGCTGGCCGGCGGCGGCGTGGTCGCCACGGTGATGTCCAACCTCGGGCTCGAGCGCTATCTCGGCGCGCGCAAGCTCGACGCTGGTGCGCACCGCAGGTCGGCGACCGCTACGTGCTCGAGCGCATGCGCGCCGACGGCTTCAATCTCGGCGGCGAGCAGTCCGGCCACATCATCATGACCGACCACGCCACGACCGGCGACGGGCTGATGGCGGCGCTGCAGGCGCTGGCGGCGATGATCAAGAGCCGGCCGGCCGGCGAGCGAGACCTTCCGCGCCTTCGAGCCGGTGCCGCAGCTCCTGAAGAACGTGCGGGTGCGGCGACGCCAATGCGGCGCTTGCAGCGGCCGTCGGTGACGCAGGCGATCGCCGCCGCCGAGGCGGCGGCTGGGCAAGGGCGGCCGCATCCTGGTGCGCAAGTCGGGCACCGAGCCGCTGATCCGCGTCATGGCCGAGGGCGACGATTCTGGACCTCGTGCGCACCGTCGTCGACCAGATCATCGAGGCGATCCGCGGCGCGGCGTGATGAGGCCGGCATGAAGGGCCGCGTCCTGATCGTCGCCGGCTCCGACTCCGGCGGCGGCGCGGGCATCCAGGCGGACATCAAGGCGGTCACCGCCATGGACGGCTTTGCCGCCACCGCGATCACCGCGCTGACGGCGCAGAACACCGAGGGCGTGCACGGCGTGCGTGCCGGTCGAGCCCGCCTTCATCGCCCAGCAGATCGAGGTCGTGCTGACCGACATCGGCGCCGATGCGCTCAAGACCGGCATGCTGCACAGCGCCGAGGTGATCGACACCGTGGCGGCCTCGCTGCAGAAGCATGCGCCCGGCGTGCCGCTGGTCGTCGATCCGGTGATGGTCGCCAAGGGCGGCCACCGCCTGCTGCTGAGCGAGGCCGAGGCCGCCTTGCGCGACACGCTGCTGCCGATGGCGGCGCTGCTGACGCCCAACCTGCCCGAGGCCGAGGTGCTGGCGGGCTTTCCGGTGCGGGTCGAGGCCGACATGCGGCGCGCCGCCGAGCGGCTGGCTGCGCTCGGCGCCAAGGCGGTGCTGATGAAGGGCGGCCATCTCGAGGGCGATCGCGATCGTCGACCTGCTGTTCCACGACGGCCGGTTCGATCGCTTCGAGGATGCCGCGCATCCAGAGCCGCAGCACGCACGGCACCGGCTGCACGCTCGCCTCGGCGATCGCCGCCGGCCTGGCGCAGAAGATGAGCCTCACGACGCCGTGGCGCGCGCGCGGCTACGTGCGCCAGGCGATCGAGACCGCGCCCGGCTTCGGCCGCGGCCACGGTCCGCTCAACCACGCGGTGACGGTCAGGTCGTAGCCTCGGAGCGTGCGCGTCCGCGCGCTCATGACGGCTGCGCGGCTCGCGGAGACGCACGGCCCGCTCATCGAGCATGGCGACGCCCTGGAGTGGCGCGACTCCAGCGCGTCAGATCAGCGTCGCGCTTGGCGACCGGCGCGCGCCGGCGTCCACTTGCCGGCCTCGGCCAGCACCAGGAAGTTCCAGAGCTCGCGGTTGAAGGCGTCCGGCTCCTCGATGTTCACCGTGTGGCCGGTCTTGGCGAACATGGCGAGGCCGGCATTGGGCAGCACGCGCTTGAGGTAGAGGCTGGGCTGCAGGCAGGGCTCGTCCTCGTCGCCGCAGATGATCAGCGTCGGCAGGTCGAGCTTCTTCCACTCGGCCTCGAAGTCGTAGAGCGACGGCCGCTTGCCCTGGTAGTTCTCCATGGTGTTGGCGGCGCCGACGTCGGGATGCTCGGACAGGTACTTCACGAACTCGGCGAAGCCGCGCGGGTCCTTTCTGCTTGAAGCGCGAGCGCGTCGGATTGGTGGTGAGGCGCGTTGGCATATTTGGCCATGCCTTCCTTGCGGATGCGCTGCGGCCGTCGCCTGCGCGTCCTTCTTGAACTGCTCGTGGCCCTCGCGGCCCGGCGCCTGAGCCGACGCCGGCCAGCGTGAGCGATGAGAGCGCGGTCGGCATAGTGCCGGCCGAAATGCGCTGTCGGCGAAGGCGCCCTGCGACAGGCCGACGACGTGCGCCTTGGCGATCTTGAGGTGATCGAGCATGTGCTTGGCGTCGTCGACGGCGTGCTGCTGGCCGTACATCGCAGCCGCTCTCCGGCACGTCGGAGCCGGGATAGCCGCGGAAGGAGTAGGTGATGCAGCGATGCCGGCGCGAGAAGAAGCGCATCTGCGGCTCCCAGCTCCGCCAGTCGCCGCTGTATTCGTGGACGAACAGGATCGGCGTGCCGCTGCCGGCTTCCTCGTAGTAGAGCTTCACGCCGTCGGGTGTCGTCGCCTGCGGCATCCTGTCAGACTCCGTCTTGAGACCTAGGCGCCGAAGCGTTCCAGCCGCTCCAGCACGGCGGGGATCTTGTCGTCGGCCACGTTGGCGAAGGCCAGGCGCACGAAGCGCTCCTGGCCGGCGCCGAACATGTCGCCGGGAATGGTGAGCAGGTTCTCCTCGTCGGCCAGCCGCTTGGACACGTCGGTCGAGCGCTGGCCGGCGAAGGGATGCTCCACGTAGGCGAAGTAGGCGCCGATGCTGACCAGCCGCCAGCGGTTGGAGCGCTGCAGGCCGTTGCCCAGCAGGTCGGCGCGCGCCTTCAGGCCCTCGGTGTTGCGCCGCGCCCAGGGCAGCAGGTTCTTCAGACCATAGAGCGCCGCCTCCTGGCCGAGCCGCGGCGGGCAGATCGACACGCAGTCCATCGCCTTCTCGATCTCGGCCGATCAGGTCGGCGCCGGCGGTGATGCCGCCGACCCGGTAGCCGGTGAGCGCGAAGACCTTGGAGAAGCTGTAGAGATGCACCAGCGTGCCGCGCCAGCCGGGATCGCCGAACAGCGCGTGCGGCCGCTCGCCCTCGCGGCAGGAAGTCCTTGTAGGTCTCGTCGAGGATCAGGGCGATGCCGTGCCGGCGGCGCGAGCTCGTAGAAGGCGTGGATGGTCGTCGCGCGGATAGACCGCGCCGGTCGGGTTGTTGGGCGAGATCAGGACGATGGCGCGCGTCTTCGGGCCGATCAGCTTGGCCGCGTCCTCGGCGTCAGGCACCGCGCCCGAGCCCGGGCGGAAGTCGAGCGACACCGGCTCGACGCCCTGCATGCGCATCCACATGTCGTGATTGAAGTAGTGCGGGCGCGGCAGGATCACCTGGTCGCCGGCCTTGGCGAGGCTCATCAGCGCCAGGCAGAAGGCCTGGTTGCAGCCCGAGGTGATGCCGACCTCGCCGGCGCGCGATCGCGCACCGTAGAAGTCGGCGAGATGGGCAGCGTAGTTCTCGCGCAGCGCCGGCAGACCGAGGATCGGCGTGTAGCCGTGCATCGTCGGATCGAGCAGCAGCTCGCCCAGATGCCTGCGCAACTCGATGCGCCGGCGGATAGCCCGGCACGGCCTGGCTGAGGTCGATCAGCGGCCGGTCGGCGGGAAAGGTGCGGCCGAGCACCCAGCGCTTGGTCTCGCCGATGGGCGAGGGCTCGACGGCGGCGAGCCGGGGATTGGCGGCGGCTGCATGCATCGTTGCGCACAGTCTCCGAGATCGATTTCACAGTGTTTTCCCGTGCACGAAAGTTCACTCCCGCTCCTGCCGGCGGACCGGAGCATCCGGGTCTCGTCGAAAGCTGTCAAACCTGTGCCCGAAATGCGGGCCTATCCGAAAATGCATTGCTTGATCCGTGGGTTGTGCATAGCATCCCCATCAAGACTCCCCATGAGAGTCAAACGAAGATGGGACTAGGAGGAAACCGTATGGTATCGAGGAAAGTCAGTCGTCGTCGTTTCGTGGCGGGGACGGCCGCCGCGTCGACGGCGCTTGTCGCCGCACCCTTCGTGCGCGGCGCCTATGCCGCGGGCAAGCTGTCCGTCGGCTTCTGGGACCACTGGGTGCCCGGCGCCAACGGCGCCACCGAGACGCTGATCAAGGAGTGGGCCGAGAAGGAGAAGGTCGAGGTCACGATCGACTTCATCACCTCGCAGGGCAACAAGCTGCTGCTCACCATCGCGCGCCGGAAGCGCAGGCGAAGTCGGGCCACGACATCCTGGCGCATGACACACCTTCCTGCCGGCGCGCTACTCCGAGCAGCTGGTGCCGATGAACGACGTCATGGAGCCAGCTGATCAAGCGACAACGGCGCGGTCAACGCCACCGTCGAGTATCTCGGCAAGGTCGACGGCAAGTGGCTCGCCGTGCCGGCGACGGTCGGCAGCCAGATCAAGGGGCCGTGCTCGCGCATCGATCTCATGAAGCAGCATGCCGGCATCGACGTCCAGGCGATGTATCCGGCCGGCGCGCCGCCCAAGGCCGACGACTGGACGCTCGACACGTTCCTCAAGGCGGCCGAGGCCTGCCACAAGGGCGGCAACCCGTTCGGCATCGGGCTCGGCACCACCGTCGGACTCGGTCGACACGATCGGCGCGATCTTCCACTCCTTCGGCGCCGTGCTGGTCGACGCCAAGGGCGAGATCGTGGTCAAGAACGATCAGGTCCGCCAGGCGCTCGACTACTACAAGAAGCTGATGGCAGTTCCTGCCGCCCGACGTGCCGGCGTGGGACGATCGCCTCCAACAACAAGTGGCTGGTCTCGGGCCAGGGCGCGCTGATCATGAACCCGCCGAGCGCCTGGGCGGTGGCCAAGCGCGATGCGCCGCAAGGTCGCCGAGCAGTGCTGGACGCACGGCTTCCCGGCCGGGCCCAAGGGCCGCTTCGCGCCGTTCCTGCCGTTCTTCTGGGGCACCTGGAACTTCAGCAAGAACCAGTCGGCGGCCAAGAGCCTGCTCGCGCTATCTGTCGCAGGCCTCGTCGGCCGAGAAGATGGTGGTCGCCAGCGGCGGCTACGACCTGCCGTCGTTCGCCAAGCTCACGACCTTCAAGACCTGGGCCGAGGAAGGGCCGCCCAAGGGCACGCTCTACCACTATCCCAACCCGCACAATCACCAGATCCTGCTCGATCGCCGCGGCGCCCGCGCCGCACAAGATCGCCGAGCAGATCTACACCCAGGGCATCGCAGACCCAGATGGCCGTCCGCTACTACAAGGGCGAGGCCATGGACAAGACGCTCGACTGGGCGTCGAAGCGAGATCGAAGGCTTCATGCGCAACTAGGCAGGCCCAAGGAGATCGGCGGGCGCTGCCATCGGATGGCGCTCCGCCGAGACTGCATGAGAACCTGCAACGTCGGAGCTAGCAATGGCAGACATCGCCGCCAGAGGACACAGTTCGATCACCGGGCGACGGCCGCAGCAGCCTGCACAAGCTGATGCAGCGCAAGTCGACCATCGCCTTCCTGATGGCGCTGCCGCTGATCCTGCTGATCACGCTGCTCGTGGCCTATCCGGCCGGCTACGCGGTCTACCTGGCGACGCTCAACAAGGCGCATGACCAGGTTCGTCGGCTTCGGCAATTTCGACTTCCTGTTCGAGCGCGAGACCTTCTGGATGGTCGTCTACCAGTCGTGCCTGTTCGCCATCACCGCGGTGATCTTCAAGGCGATCATCGGCTTCGTCGTCGCCCATTTCGTGCACAACATCCCGAGCCAAGGGCCAGCGCAAGTGGCGCGGCATGCTGCTCGTGCCGTGGGTCATCCCGCCGGCCATGAGCACGCTCGCCTGGCTGTGGCTGTTCGACCCGTCCTACTCAGCGCCTTCAACTGGATCCTGGAGCATGTCGGCATCGACCGCATCGCCGTGGACCGGCGAGACCGGCTGGGCGCGCTTCTCCGTCATCCTGGTGAACGTCTGGATCGGCGCGCCGTTCTTCATGATCATGTACCTGGCGGCGCTGAAGTCGGTGCCCGAGCAGCTCTACGAGGCGGCCGTCGATCGACGGCGCCACCTGGTGGCAGCGCATCTGGTACGTGACCCTGCCGATGATGCGCAACATCATCGCCATCACCGCGCTGTTCTCGCTGATCGTCACCTTCGCCAACTTCGACATCGTGCGCGTGCTGACCGCGGGCGATCCGCTCAACACGCACGCACGTGTTCGCCACCTGGGCGTTCCGGCGTCGGCATCGAAAGCGGCGACATTCCGCTCGGCGCCAGCGTGTCGCTGTTCATGGTGCCGATCCTGGCGGTCGCCGCGATCTTCATCCTGCGCGACATCACCAAGCGGGGAGTGAAGTCTGATGGCCGACGCCGCGATCGACCACGCCGCCGCCGCCGACGCGCCGCGCGCAAATACGGCAGCATGAGCCGCGACCGGCGCTGGGCGCTGCGCTGGTCGTATTTCTTCCTGGTGCTGTTCGCCATCTTCTTCCTGATGCCGCCGGTCTACATGTTCATCACCTCGCTGAAGACCAGCGCGGAGATCTCGGCGGCGACCAATCCGTGGTGGGTCTATCACGCCGACGCTCGGCGAACTACGTCGAGCTGCTGACGCACGAACCAGTATCTGACCTTCTTCCGCAACTCGGCGATCGTGTCGGTGCTGCGTCGTCGACCATCACCATGCTGATCAGCGTCATCGCCGCCTTCGCGCTCGCCGCGCATGAAGTTCTGGGGCTCGGCGACGCTCGGCGACCGGCGTGTTCCTGACCTACCTGATCCCGGAGACGCTGCTGTTCATCCCGCTGTTCAAGATGTTCGCCGTGGTTCAACGAGACCTGACCGGCATCCAGCTGATCAACCACTGGTGGGCGCTGCTGATCCTCTATCCGACGCTGACGGTGCCGTTCTGCACCTGGATCATGATCGGCTACTTCGCCTCGATCCCCAAGGAGCTCGACGAGGCGGCGCTGATCGACGGCGCGACCTGGATCGCAGACGCTGACCAAGATCTTCATCCCGGTGGCGCTGCCCGGCATCATCGCCGCGACCATCTTCGCCTTCACCGTGTCGTGGGCGCAGTTCCTCTATCCGCTCGCCTTCACCACCTCGACCGACCGAGCTGGTGCTGCCGGTCGGCATCGTCACCACGCTGATCAAGGGCGACGTGTTCAACTGGGGCCAGATCATGACCGGCGCGCTGCTCGGCGCCGCGCCGCCGCTCATCATCTACGCCTTCCTGATGGACTACTACATCGCCGGGTCTGACCGCCGGCGCGACCAAGGGCTAAGGCAAGGTAGCACATGGCTCAGGTCACGCTGCGCAAGGTCGTCAAGACGCTACGACGAGGTCGAGGCCGTGCGCGGCATCGACCTCGACATCGCCGACAAGGAGTTCATCGTGCTGGTCGGGCCCTCGGGCTGCGGCAAGACGCACGACGCTGCGCATGATCGCCGGGCTCGAGGAGATCACCGGCGGCGACATCGCGATCGGCGGCGACGTGGTCAACGACGTGCCGCCGAAGGACCGCGACATCGCCATGGTGTTCCAGAACTACGCGCTCTATCCGCACATGAACGTGTACGAGAACATGTCGTTCGGGCTGAAGCTCGAAGCGCACGCCCAAGGACGAGATCGACGCGGCGCGTGCAGCGAGGCGGCCCAGCATCCTCGACATCACCGAGCTGCTCGACCGCAAGCCGCAGCAGCTCTCCGGCGGCCAGCGCCAGCGCGTCGCCATGGGCCGCGCCATCGTGCGCAATCCCAAGGTGTTCCTGTTCGACGAGCCGCTGTCCAACCTCGACGCCAAGCTGCGCGTGCAGATGCGCACCGAGATCAAGAAGCGTGCACCAGAAGGTGCGCACCACCACCGTCTACGTCACCCACGACCAGGTCGAGGCGATGACGCTCGCCGACCGCGTGGTGGTGATGAACGCCGGCCTGATCGAGCAGGTCGGCACGCCCAACGACCTCTACCACTCGCCGGCCACCACGTTCGTGGCGGGCTTCATCGGCTCGCCGGCGATGAACTTCATCCCCTGCCACCTCGAGCAGGCCGCCGGCGCGCTGCGCGTGCGGCTGAGCGACAAGCTCAGCTTCCCGGTGCCGGCCGACCGCACGGCGCGCTATGCGAGCCACGTCGGCAAGGCGAACCTCGTGCTGGGCCTGCGCCCCGAGCACATCGCCGAGACCCGCCCGCACATCGAGCCCAACCAGCACGATTTCGACATGCTGATCGACGTCGTCGAGCCGATGGGCATGGAAGACGCTGGTCTATTTCACCATCGGCGGCGCCGAGGTCTGCGGCCGGGTCAATCCCAACGCCGGCGCGGCGCGCGGGCAAGTCCATGAAGCTCGCGGGCCGACCTCAGCAACATGCATCTGATCGACGACGGCACGGGCAAGGTGCTTTGATCGTCCGGTCGCGCAGCAGCGTCATTAAGGAGACATCGATGGCTTCGTTGACGGGCAAGGTCGCCTGGGTGACCGGTGCTGGCTCGGGTATTGGTCAGGCGGCGGCGATCGCGCTCGCCAAGGAGGGCGCCACGGTGGTGCTGACGGGCCGGCGCAAGGAGCCGCTCGAGGAGACCGCGGCCACCATCAAGAAGGCTGGCGGCAAGGCGGTGGTCAAGCCGGGCGATCTGATGAAGGCCGTCGGCAGTGACCCGCATCGCCAGGGACATCGACAAGAAGTTCGGCCGCTGCGATATCCTGGTGAACAACGCCGGCCTCAACATCCTCGAGCGCAAGTGGAGCCAGCTCACGCCGGCGGGCGCCGAGCTGGTGATCGACGGCAACCTGTCGAGCGCCTTCTATTGCTCGACGGCCGTGCTGCCGATGATGCGCAAGCGCAAGGACGGCGTGCTGATCCACACCGCGTCGATGGCCGGCCGGTCAGGCCAGCACCTTGAGCGGCGCGGCCTATTCGGCGGCCAAGCACGGCGTGGTGGCGATGAGCCACACCATCAACATGGAGGAATGCGTCAACGGCATCCGCTCCTGCGTCGTCTGCCCGGGCGAGGTGGCGACGCCGATCCTCGACAAGCGGCCGATCCCGATCACCAAGGAGGAGCGCGCGCGCATGGCGCAGTCGGAGGATGTCGGCGACCTGATCCGCTACGTCGCCTGCCTGCCGCCGCACATCGTGATCAACGAGGTCATGATCAATCCGACCTGGAACCGCCGGCTACGTCGCCGACCTGGCTTCGCGCGAAGGCCTGACATGACCATCGTGACCATCAAGGCGAAGGCGCTGGAAGCCTTCGTCGCGGATATCTTTGCCTCGGCCGGATGCTCGGCGGACGAAGGCGAGCCGCATCGGCCGCTACCTGGTGAGCGCCAACCTCTCGGGCCACGACAGCCATGGCGTCGTGCGCGTGCCGCGCTATGCCACGCAGAAGAAGAACGGCACGGCGTGGTGGCCGACGTCACGGTCGAGGTCGTGGTCGACACGCCGGTGATCGCCGTGGTCGACGGCAAGTACGGCTTCGGCCAGACCGTGACGCCGCAGGCCGTCGCGCATCGGCATCGACAAGTGCAAGGCAACAACGGGCTCTCCGCGGTGACCCTGCGCAACGCCGGCCACGTCGGCCGGGTCGGCGACTGGGCCGAGATGGCGGCCGAGGCCGGGCTGGTCTCGATCCATTTCGTCAATGCCTCGGGCAGCGTGCTGGTGGCGCCCTATGGCGGCGTGCGAGCGGCGCTTCTCGACGGCGCCCTACTGCGTCGGCGTGCCGCGGCCGGGCCAGCGACCCGCTGGTGCTCGACTTCGCCACCTCGGTCGTGGCCGAGGGCAAGGTGCTGGTGGCGAGCCAGGGCGGCAAGAAGGTGCCCGACGACGCGCTGATCGGGCCCGACGGCAAGCCGAGCAGCGATCCGCACCTGCTCTATGGCGACTACACGCCGACCGGCCCGCGCGACCACAGCAAGGGCACCGGCGCCATCCAGGCCTTCGGCGACCACAAGGGCTCGGGGCTCGCCTTCATGTGCGAGATGCTGGGCGGCGCGCTGTCGGGCAACGGCACGACCGATCCCAAGCGCGGCCGCTTCGCCAACGGCATGCTGTCGCTTCTACGTCGATCCCACGGTGTTCGACCCGGCGGGCTTCTTCCCCGCCGACATCGCCAGGTACGTCGCACTTCGTGAAGAGCGCCACAGCCGGCGGCGCCGGGCGGCGAGGTGCTGGTGCCCGGCGAGCCCGAGGCGCGCATGCGCACCAAGCGGCTGGCCGAGGGCGTGCCGCTGCCCGACGACACCTGGGCCGCCATCGTCGAAACGGCGCGCTCGGTCGGGCTTGACGAGCGGCGTATCCAGCAGGCGACAATGTAGCCGACACGACAACACGACAGGTGGCGAGATGACGACCTACGAGCGCATCACGGTTTCACCGATAGCCGGCGCCCTCGGCGCCGAAATTGGCGGCGTCGACATCGCCGCCGGCTGTCGACGATGCGACAATCGCCGAGATCCGGCGAGCCCTGCTCGAGCATCTGGTGATCTTCTTCCGCGACCAGCAACTCGACGATGCCAGCCACAAGGCGTTCTCGCGTCGCTTCGGCGAGCTCTTCATCCATCCCAACTACGATTTCGGCGCAGGCCGAGCGCGAGATCGTGCGCGTCGTGCGCGCGCCCGGCGACGAGCGCATCGTCGGCGAGGAATGGCACACCGATACGACGATGATGCGCGGAGCCTCCGATGGGCTCCATCCTCTACGCGCTCGAGGTGCCGCCCTACGGCGGCGACACGCTGTTCGCCAATCAGTACCTGGCCTACGAGTCGTTGTCCGACGGCATGAAGACGATGCTTGCCGGCCTGAAAGTGGTGCATAGCGACATCAGGGTCGCCGGACCGCAGGCCGGACTCAACGCGCGGCGATCGAGCAAGGTGCGCGAGGATGCCAACTGGCGGCCCACGGAGAACGTGCATCCGGCCGTGCGCACCCATCCGGAAACGGGCCGCAAATGCCTGTTCGTGAACCACTCCTATTCCTGCCGGCTTCGAGGGCATGACGGATCAGGAGAGCCGGCCGCTGCTGGACTTCCTGATGAATCACGGCCATCGGCCCGAGTTCACCTGCCGGTTTCGCTGGCAAGCCGGCTCGATCGCGTTCTGGGACAATCGTTGCACCAAGCATCTGGCGGTCCACGATGCGGGTCCGTTCCACAGGAAGATGCAACGCACGCAGATTGCCGGCGGGCCGGTCGCCTAGGCCTGAGCGACCCGGCCGGCGCTTGAGAGCGGTGCACCGCGCCGGCGACGGGATCGGTGAAGGCCGGGCGTGGCGACGTAGTCGCTGTGCAACAGGCCGCGCAGCGCCGCGAGGCGGCCGCTGTCGGCCACCATGCCGGTCGCGACCTCGAGCTGGGCCAGGTCCATGTCCCACAGCCGCACCACCAGCACGTCGTAGCCCAGCGTCCAGCGCGCGGATCGATCTGGCGTCGGCAGATCGGCGACCTGCCGCTCGTCGCTCCAGTCGGGATGGCGCAGCACCTGGCCGGTGAAGCCGATCCACTTGAACTTGGGACAGCCTGCGGCGCGGGCCGCAGCGTGTCGCTGCCGGGCTCGGCACTGCCCCAGTGCAGCGAGCCGTAGACCATCGCCCAGTCGAAATCATGCATCAGCCAGACGGTGCGCGCGGGATCGGCCTCGCTGCTCCAGCCGCTCGATCGCGCGCTGCCAGGCGCTGTCCAGCCCGCGCAGCGGCGCCAGGCTCCAGACATTGTAGGCGAACAGCGCCACCGTCAGCCCGGCCAGCGCCGCCAGTCCGCCGCGCGCCGTAGCGCTGCCGCGCCGCCACCAGCACCAGCGCCCAGGCCACCGTCAGCCAGCCCATGACGTTGATCTGCATCTGCGGATCCTGCGGCTGGGAATAGAGGTTGAAGACCGCGCCGGCCACGAAGGTGATGCCGAAGATCGCGCGCCAGCGCCCGCGCGCGCGGATCGTGCCGGGCGCGCCACAGCATGGGCAGCGCCACGGCCGCGACTGCCACCATCCAGACCGTCGAGGTGTAGCGCCAGATGTCCCAGCCCGGGATGCCGGGGATGGCGGCGACGCCTGCGCCCAGCAGATAGGCCACCATGCCGTCCCACAGATAGCCGACCTTGGGCCAGGTGAAGCCCGCCCAGACCGAGCGCACGGCCTTGCCCGTCCACAGGAGGTCGAGCGGGCCGACGGCGTCCTGGTGGCCCCGCCAGGCCCAGGCGACGACGGCACGCCGTGGCGACCATGCCGGCGAGGAAGAGCGCGATCCAGCCCAGCCGCCGCGCCGGCCGTTCCTCGCAGAGCCACAGCGCCGCCAGCATGGCGGGCAGGGTAGGAACATCAGCCGCCATTCCATCAGCCAGGCGAGCGAGAACAGCACCGCGACCGCGGCGACCCGCGCCGCGGTCGGCCGCGCGAACCACACGCTGGCCAGCGCCATGGCGGCGAACAGCACGGTGTAGCTCGGCAGGATGTCCTCGTTGACGATGGCGAGGAACATCACGAAGCTCGAGGCGAGGTGGAACATCGCCGCCAGGAGCGCGATCAGGCGATCGCCCGTCACGGCGCGGATCAGCAGATAGACGACGGCGAGGCAGAGGCTGCAGCTCACCGCGTTCAGGATGGTGATCTGCCGCCGCGGATCGCCGGCGAACACGCCCAAGAGGTCGAGCAGCCGGCAGAGCGCGCCGTAGAGCGGATAGATAGAGATAGTTCGAGGGATAGAGCGGCGCGTTGGCGGGGTCGGTGACCCAGGGCTTGAGCTCCAGGCTCTTGAATCACGCCGTTGCCGGTGAGCCCGCCCTGGGCGTTGTCGAACCACAGAACGATCGCGATCAGGAGCGCGCTGCCGCCCAGCACGAGCAGGGTGAGGTCGGCGAAATAACCGCCTGAGTCGGCGGATGGGCGGGCGGAACTCGAGGCGAAGACCAAGGCGGCGAATTATATCGGCAAGCAGCCCGGCGTGCCTATCGGCCGATCTGGGGAATGACAGTCGCCCACATCCGCTTGTGGGCGCGATGCGCCTCCGTGTAACCGTCAGCCATTGCGGCCGTTGACCTCGCCATCGAGGGAGTTACCGATGAAAAGCCTTCCCATCGTAGCCATGACCGTTGTCGGCATGGCCAGCTGCCTGTTCCGTCAACCAGTGAAACCGTTCAGCGGGCGGCACCGCCGGCGCCAACCGTTGCCACCGGACCGGCAGCGCCTCGGCCGGCAATAATCGGGTCAACCCAGCCGACATCAACAACGACGATGACGACTAATCCGGGCGCGCCGGGGCCAATCGTCGTCAACGATTTCGACCCGCCCCAGAGGTGCGATAGCGTCGATCCGAGAGCGGTTGGCGGGCGATTGCCGAGTGGTGCGGGGTGGCCGGAACCGTCGGGTGCGCTAGTCTAGCCATCGAGCACGGTCAGCAGTCATTGTAGGCAAAGCCTATTCCGGGCTGGAAGCTCTGCCCATGAAATCTCTCGCCGTCGCGTTAGCACTCCTTGGCGTCGTCGACGCGCTTGCGCGACAAAACAAGAAAATGTCGAACAGCCTGCGTCGCCGAGGCCGGCAGCCGATACAGACTTCGCCGCCTCCGTCGGGATCGTGGATCATGGAGGGCCTAACCCGCGTCCGCGGTAGGTTATCCCGTCGCTTCAGGCCGCCGGCAGCGATCTCAGCGGCTGGGATTTTGGCGCTCCCTACGGGATTCGAACCCGTGTTTCAGCCTTGAGAGGGCCGCGTCCTGGGCCTCTAGACGAAGGGAGCGAGGCAGGAGGCGACAGATAGTCGAAGGACCTCGGCGGCGCAACCCCGCTCGTTCGGCCGGCTTGTCAGCCGGGTTTGCGCCCGGCCACCCGCGACAGCACGCCCGGCACGAACGGATGGACCGCCACGTCGACGAATCCCGCGCCCTGCAGATAGCCTTTCACCTCGCCCTCGGTGTGGGCGCGGCCGGTGCTGCCATAGACCGCCTCGTTGAGGCCCCACAGGGCGGCCGAGAGCGGCCCGCGCCGGTCGTCGTGCAGGGTCTCGCCGACCAGGTGCATCTCGCCGCCCGGCACCAGGGCGTCGAACGCCTTGCCGACCACCAGCCGGATCAGGTCGGGCTCGTATTGCGGCAGGTTGCTCGCCATCACCACGACGTCGACGCCCTGCGGAAAGGGCGTGCGCGTGAAGTCGCCGGCCAGCGTGCTCACCCGGTCGCTCGCCTGGTTGGCGGCGATGTATTCGCCGGCCACCACCGCGACCGGCGGCAGGTCGAGCACGATCGCCGTCGAGGTCCGGGAAACGTCTTGGTCGCCACGATGCTGTAGGCGCCCGAGCCGCCGCCGAGATCGAGCATCTTCTTGCGGCCGCTGAGGTCGACGCTGCGGCTGAACAGGCGGGCCGCGCCCATGCCGATCGAATAGGTGGCGGCGTGGTAGCGCCGCGCGTCGTCGACCGTGAAGCTCTCGTAGGCACCGAGCCGGTTCTCCGTCGTGCTGCGCAGGCGCTGGCCGAGTTCGCCATAGGCAGTCCAGCGCGGCTTGGTGAACAGGATCCACGGCCCGGCATAGCGCTCGCCGTCCTTGACCAGGAAGCGCTGCACGTCGGGCGCGTTGGCGAAGCGCCCTTGCTCGCCGTCGCCCTCGCGCGTCAGCAGCGTCATGGCGGTGAGCGCCGTCAGCAGCCGCTCGGCATTGCGTTCGCTGATGCCGGCCGCCTTGGCGGCCGCCGCGATCGTGTCGTGGCCGTGGGCGATGGCGGTGAAGATCTCCAGCTCCACCGCCGCCATCAGGGCGGCGCTTTCCCAATAGGCCTGGGCGATCTTCTGCAGGCGCGTGGTGTCCAGTCTGGGCTTTTCCGACATCTTCGTTTCCTCTCCGGTTGCCCGATCATAGCGCGCGGGCTTAAGCTTGCCTGTCTTCGCCGGAGGAAACCCCATGGACATGCACATCGCGCAGGATGCGCCGCTCACCGGCATCGACGTCGATTCGCTGCCGCCGGCCGAGGGCGAGGCGGTGCTGCGCCGCCAGCTCGCGGCCGCCTATCGCCTGGTGGACTATTTCGGCTGGACCGAGCTCATCTACGGCCATCTCACCGCGCGCGTGCCGGGCGAGCAGGCGCACTTCCTGATCAACCCGTTCGGCCTCAACTACGACGAGGTCACGGCCTCCAACCTGGTGAAGATCGACCTCGACGGCAACAACGTGGGCGAGTCGAAGCATCCGGTGAACTATGCCGGCTTCGTCATCCACTCGGCGGTCCACATGGCCCATGCCGCGCGCCACAAGGTGGTGATGCACACCCACACCCGCGCCGGCATGGCGGTGTGCGCGCTGAAGGAAGGGCTGCTGCCGATCTCGATGGCGGCCACCGCCTTCCACGGCAAGCTCGCCTATCACGACTATGAAGGCCCCAGCCTCGATCTCGACGAGCGCGGCCGGCTCCTGAAGAACCTCGGCGACAACCCGGCCATGATGCTGCGCAACCACGGCCTGCTGACCACCGGCCGCACGGTGCCCGAAGCCTTCCTCGCGGCTCTATCGCCTCGAGCGCGCCTGCCAGATCCAGGTCGACGCGGCGCGCGGCGGGGACGCTCAACATCATGGGCGACAATCTCGCCGGCAAGTCGGGCGCCGACCTGGACCGCTTCGCCGAGGTCGAACACCGGCCAGGGCGACCTCGAATTCGCCGCCCTCATCCGCAAAGCTCGACAAGGTCGACACGAGCTGGCGGCACTGAGAGCTGCCGACTAGGGCTGCTTTAGCAAGTCGCTCAGCGAACCGCTGGGCCCCTTGATGTCGGCGATGCGCCAGCCGACCTGGGTCTGCACCAGATCGAGGGTGATCTTCGTGGGCTTGCCGAGATTGTCGAAGGCGACCTCGCCGGTCGCCTTCGGTCCGTCGGCCTTGACCGATATGGCGAGGTTCTTGATCTCCCAATCCTGGGCATCGAGGAAGGGATCGCCGTCGAGCTTGGGCACCTCGCCGCGCCGCTTGGCGTCGCGCATGTCGGCGTCGATGGCGCGCGCCAGCGTCGGGCACGAAGAAACGGTTGGCCTGCTCAGAAGGGTTGGCCTCTGAAGCTCCGCCTTCAGATAAGGATCGTAGATCGACTGCAGGAACGCCTGGGGCGATACGCGCCTGGCTGCGGGCCTCGAAGGGCAGCGCCAGAGCGCCGCGACGATCGCCCGGCGCCTAAGCACGGAACTGCGTCCGGTCGGTGCCGGCATAGAGCGCCTTGGCCGAGCGCTCGACGGCATCGCGATGGGCGGCGAGGGCGGCGGCATCGAGGTCGGCTGCGCGGCGCGGGCTCGAGGTCGAAGTTGCCGTGCGTGTCGCGGCCGCGCACCAGCATCGCCGAGTCGCGCACCTTGAGCTGGCGCACATGGGGCGGGATGTAGCGGATGGCGTAGCCGATGCGCCGGTCGTCGGTCGTGTTGGGGCCCGAGCCGTGCGCCAGCAGCACGTGGTGCAGCGACATCTCGCCGGCCTTGAGCGCCACGTCGACGCCTTCGCCCGCCGGCACGTCGACCGCGATCTCCTGGCCGCGGGTCAGCAGGTTGTCCTTGTCGAAAGTGTCGCGGTGCTCGAGCTGCTTCTTGAGGTGGCTGCCCGGCCAGAATTTCATGGCGCCGCTTTCGACCGGGGCATCGGCGAAGGCGACCCAGGCGGTGATGACGTCGTCGGTGCTCAGGCCCCAGTAGGTCGCGTCCTGGTGCCACGACACGAAGGAGGGCGAGTGCGCCTCCTTGGTGAAGAAGGTCGTGCTCCAGCACAGGATGTCGGGTCCGATCACGTCCTCGACGGCGTCGAGGATCTTCGGGATGCGCGCGCCAGCTCGTTGGCCCAGGTGAAGAGCAGATGGACCTTGTGGCGCATGTTGCCGGTGAGCGGCCCGCCCAGCGCGCGCTCCTGCGCCTCCAGGCGGTCGCGATAGGCGCCGCGCCTCGGCCGCCGACAGCACGCGGACCGGGAAGTGAAACCCGTCCGCTTCGATAGCGCGCGACACCTGGTCGGCCGTGAGCAGCTTGAGCATACGCGCAGTCTAGCGCCTTAGAAGAACTTCCAGAAGACCAAGACGCAGGCTGCGTAGATGGCACACTATGAGGCCGGCACCCAGCAGGTTGGCCCGCACCACGTTTCGGGTGGGGCTCAGCCACCAGCCCATGCGGTTCGCGACCCAGGGCACCATGAAGCCGGTCATGCCGACGCTGAAGATGTTGCCGATGAACAGGGCAATGGCGAAGTGCATGTTGAGCTTGTTGGCGAGCAGCGGCGTGCCCACGAATACCCCCACAGGAAGACGATGGGGTAGAGCAGCAGCAGCACGATCATGTCCATCTTCCAGACCGGCAGCCGAAGCGCGCTCCCGGCGTCGTCGCGGAACCACTGCTCGAAGCCGGTGCGCGCCATGCGGGCGTGGAACTCCTCGGTGAGCGGCGCGGCTTCCTCGACCAGCTTCTTGCGCTCGGGCGAGTCGAGCCAGGCCTGCAGGTTGGCTTCGCTGTCGAAGCGCAGGATGGCGACGAAATCCTCCTGGACGCCCGGCACCGGCGGCTCGAAGCGATAGCCCTGCAGGCCGGGCGCCTTGGATTGCGCGGCGGCGATCTTGCGCTCCCAGGCGCGGTATTCGAGCTCCTTGCCGGGCTTGCACGCGCGTGCTGATCACGGCCGAGACCGGCGCGGGCTTGATGCCGCCCTGCGTCGTCGCGGACGATGTGCACGTCGTCGCGGCCGATCAGCATCGGCGCGACACCCTCGATGCGCGTCTGGCGCTCGGCCGAGGCCAGCCAGCGCTGCGCGTCCTCGATGCGTATCGAAGCGCTGCAGGATCACCCAGTCGACCTGCAGCGGCGGGTTGGGCGGCATCAGCCGCTGCTCGACGAAGCCCGGGAAGCTCGCGATGACGGTGCTCGGTCTCGCCCTGCCAGCGTGCGAAGTCCTCGGCTCTCTCCGGCCGCACGCTGGTCTGGGTGACGATGCTGACGGTCATTTGGCTCTTGCCCAGCTTGCTGAACAGACGGTCCGGCGTGAAGGGCAGGTGGGCGAAGCGCACGCCGGTGGCGTTGGCCAGCGCGTTGGCGACCGCCGGCGCCACCGGGTTGATGGCGCACTCGCCCTGGGACTTGGCGCCGAGCGGGCCGATCGGATCGATCGGTGTCGGCGAAGAAGACGTCGGTGTGCGGCGTGTCGGCGAAGGCCGGAACGCGGCAGTTGCGCAGCTGCGGGTTCACCATGTGGCCCTCGTCATGGACCATGTTCTCGATCAGCGCCCAGCCGTAGCCCATGGCGACGGCGCCGTCGATCTGGCCGCGGCACTGCATCGGATTGATCGGACGGCCGATGTCGGCGGCATGCACGCTGTGCAGGATGCGGATCTCGCCGGTGACGCGATGCACCGCGAGCCGCACGCCCTGCACGTTGAAGGCGATCGTGCGCGGCGACAGGTAGGCCCTGCGGCTGACCGTCGAAGCGATGGCTGACCTTGGCGCCGGCGGCATGGAGCTCGGTCAGCGGGATCCGCTTGTTGCCGCAGACGACCGCATCGTTGTCGAGCCGGCACTGGTCGACGGTCGACGCCGGTGTGACGGCAGGCGAAGTCGAGGATGTCGTCGCGCATCGCCTCGGCGGTGATGTGGACGGCCTTGCCCGCCACCACCGTGCCGGTGCTGGCGAAGGTGCCGGTGTCGTAGGGCGTGCGGTCGGTGTCGGCGTTGATGATGTCGATGTCGCTGGCGCGCACGCCGACGATGGAGGCGGCGATCTGCTTGTGCGCCGTGGTGATGCCGTTGCCCATCTCGGACGAGCCGCAGGCGAGATGGTAGGTGCCGTCGGGCAGCAGCTTCATCTCGGCGCCCGAGCGGTGCTCGGTCGGCGGACCGCATTCGAGCATGGCGAGCGCCACGCCCGTTCCCTCCGCCCAGTCCTCGCCGTCGGGCTTGGCGACGCCGTTGCCGCTTCTCGAGCTCCCTCTCGACGATGTCGAGGCACTCGTCGATGCCGTAGCTGCCGAAGCTCGCGTCGCCGGGCTCCTTCCAGATCGATTCGACGTTGTCGCCAGGCTGCACGACGTTCTTGCGCCGGATCGTCGAACGGATCGATGCCGAGCAGGCGCGCCAGCTCGTCGATGGCGCACTCCATGGCGAACGTGGTCTGCGAGGCGCCGTAGCCGCGGAAGCCGCCGCCCGGGATCATGTTGGTGTAGACCGACGTGGCCGACGCCCTTCTTGTTGGCGCAGCGATAGGCCGCGATCGGGCTCGCCATCGCCGCAGCGAGGGTCTCGCTGGCATGATTGCCGTAGGCGCCGGTGTTCGACACGCACGTGCACGTCGAGCGCGGTCAGCGTGCCGTCCTTCTTGGCGCCGATCTTGACCTGCGTCGTCATCTGGTGCCGCGTCGTGGCGCCGATGAACTCGTCTTCGCGCGTCCATTCCCATTTCACCGGACGGCCGTCGAGCTTCATGCGTGGCGAACAGCGGCAGATCTTCGGACACCATCTCCTGCTTGCCGCCGAAGCCGCCGCCGACGCGCTCGGTGAAGACATGGATCTCGCGGGCGGGCACGCCCATCAGGTAGGCGAGCTTCGTGCTGGGCGGCGAACGGGCCCTGCGAGCTGGTGCGCACGTGCCAGCGGCCGTCCTCGCCCTTGCCAGGCGATCGAGCCGTGGGTCTCGAGATGCACGTGCTGCACGCGCGACGTCGAATAGGTCATCTCGTGGACGGCATCGGCTTCCTTGAAGCCCTGGCGCCACGTCGCCGATCTCGCCCTGCAGGGTGCAGAAGATGTTGCCGTTCTGGGTGACGACCTCATTCTTGTCGTGCAGGATCGGCGCGCCGGGCTCCATGGCGGCGACCGGATCGAACACCGCCGGCAGGATCTCGTACTCGACCTCGCAGCGCGCGGCACGCCGGCCTCGGCGGCTGCCTTCGCTCTCGCCGACCACCGCGGCGATGCGCTGGCCGACGAAGCGGGCCGACGTTGTCGAGCATGTAGGTGTCGTCGGGATCGACGAGGTGGTCCTCGTGCAGCGCCGTGCTGTAGAGCCGGCGCGGCACGTCTTCCCAGGTGTAGACGGCGACGACGCCCGGAACGGCCAGGGCCTTGGTCTTGTCGATGCTCTTGATGCGGGCATGGGCATGCGGCGAGCGCAGCACCTTGAGGTGCAGCAGGCCCTCGATGGCGATGTCCATCGTGTAGCGCGCCTTGCCGGTCAGGATGGCGTCGGTGAACGGGTTGGGCAGGCTGGCGCCGCAGGCCTTGCCGGCGACGTCCTCCTCGATGTTGCTCTTGCCGTGCAGCGCGTCGACGATCGAGCGATAGCCGGTGCAGCGGCAGATATTGCCCTTCAGCGCATGCGGCAGGTCGGCCTTGTGCGCCTCGTCGAACGCGGCGGAGGCCGTCGTCATCATCATGCCGGCCGCGCAGTAGCCGCACTGGAAGGCCTGCGCGTCGTGGAAGCGCCTTCTGGATCGGGATGCAGCTCGCCGTTCTTGCGCGAGGCCCTCGATGGTCGTGATCTTGCGGCCCTCGCCGCGGAAGGCGGGCACCAGGCAGGAATGGAAGCGGCTTGCCGTCGAGCCACACCGTGCAGGCGCCGCAGTCGCCCGCGTCGCAGCCCTTCTTGACGCCGAACACTTCGAGGTCGCGCAGGAAGGTGCGCAGGCACTGGCCGGGCTTCGGTTCGGCCGAATAGAGACGGCCATTGACCTCGTAGTTGCTCATGACAGCTCCGCGCGAATCTGTTCGGCAAGGTAGAAGGTGACGTGGCGCTTGTAGGGCGCCGAGCCGTGGACGTCGCTGGAACCAGGCGTCCGGCGGCAAGCGTTCGTCGATCGCCTGCCGCAGTTCGGCCGCCGACGGCGTCTTCTTGAACCGCAGATGCACCGGCCGCGGCGTCGCGGCGCTGATCGTCAGCAGGAAATCCTCGCCCTTGTCGCCGACGGTGGCGACGATCAGCGCGGCCGAGCGGCCGAGGTGGGTGAGCGACACCTGGCGCATGGCGAAGCGCTTGGACAAGGCCGAGGCGGGCAGGAGGATCGAGCGCAGCAGCTCGCCCTTCTGCAGGACGTTGGTGTGCATGCCGGTGACGAAGTCGACGACCGGAACCTGGCGCGGCTTGCCGTTGCGCGGCCACAGCGGTGCAGACGCCTTCGAGCGCCGCCGTCAGCGAGATCATGGCGCCGGCCGGCAGCGACATGCAGATGTTGCCGCCGACGGTCGCTGCGTTCCAGATCTTGAACGACATCAGGAACGCAGTCGATGCACTTGTCGAACAGCGGGACGGCGCGCCATTCCGGCGGGCCCTTGAAGTCGTGCAGCTCGACGATCTTGCAGGTCGCGCGCGATCTCCAGGCCCTGCCGGCGTCGCCGTCAGTGCCGGCCAGCCGAGCTGCTCGAGATCGACCAGCGTGTCGGTCGCGACCTGCGGCTCGGAGAACAGCCAGGTGCCGCCGCCCAGGAAGGCATGGCCGTCGCGCCATTCGATGTCGTCGAACGACTTGGGCCGCTTGACCTCGACGATCGTATTGAGATTCATCTCGTCCTCCCGGTCACTTCAAGTCGTCGAGCGAAGTCGGCGCCCGGCCCGGGCGTGATCAGCGTCGGCCACTGGTGGGAGCCGAACGGCACGGCGGGCGGCAGGAAGGGCTGCTTGCCGCGACGCTGCATCTCCGAGATGATGGTCTTGCGCGCGTCGCCGCCCATCAGCTCGAAATCCATCAGCCTGTCGTTGCCGAAGAACAGCGCGCCCACCGAGCGGTCGGAGATGATGCGGACCATCGAGGTCAGCATTTCCTGCGGCGTGGTGGTGAACGAGATCGTCTCGATCAGCATCAGCCGGTCGTTGATCGCCTCGGGCCGGAAATACTGGGCGAGCGTGCTGAACAGCACGTTGTTCTGGCGCGCCACGTAGATCGTGTTGGCGGCGGCGTAGGTCTTGTCCCAGTCGGCGCCGAGGCTCGCTCTGCCAGCCGTCGAGCACGCCCATCCAGTGCTTGACCTGGGTCGAGGCCGCCCAGTTGATGATCAGCTTGATGTCCGGTCCCTGCTTCTTGGCGAAGGCCTGCAGCGCCTCCATGCGTGATCACGCCCTTGGCCAGGCAATCGTCCATGAAGGCGACGTTGTTGCCCAGGATGCGTCTTCACCGCAGGCTTCCAGTCCTCCTGGATGGGCAGGGCGTCGACGCCGTCGAGCGCCGTCTTCATCTGCGTGCGGTAGGCCAGCATCGGCGCCATCCAGCTCTTGTCGGCGGCGTTGCCGATGTAGGGCATGACCACCTCGGAGATCGCCATGGTGCTGTGCCCGGTCGACTTCATGACCTGGTAGACGATCGGCACCGACGGCGCCTCCTCCGGCGGCTGGCCCGGCCGGTAGAGGATCATGCGTCCGCCGGCGCCCGAGAACAGCGCCAGGATGATCGGATGCTTGGCCATGATGTTGCGCTGGAAGATGCTCGGCGGCGGCGTCGTAGAGCGCGAACATCGAGGTGTTGAGCTGCAGGACGTCGCGCGTCGCCAGCGCCGCCGGCGTCTGCGGCGTGCGTGCCGGTGATGTCGGCCAAATAGCCGGGAAGGCTGCCGGTCGCCTGCGCCGATGCCGAGCCAACGGAAAATCCGGCCGCGATCAGGCCGATCGCGAACCGCGACACTATCTCTAGTCATCGATATTTCCCCCAATTCTGCCCGCGGCACAGGCTAGCCAAGTTGGTTGCGGTTTGTCACTAGTCGATCCTCCTCAGAAGAGCACGGTCAGGCGCAGCGTCGTCGTCAGGCGTCGGCGGCAAGTCTGAGCGCCGCGCCCGGCGTCGGGATGAAGCGTCACGGTTGGCTGCAGGAAAGTCGCGGCGAACAGATGCGCCTGGTAGTAGGCCTGGAACATCAGCTCGTAAGGCCGGGCGAACAGGACGGGATTGAGCCGCGACAGCGCGGCGCCGAAGCCCATCAGAATCCAGCGCACGGCTCGCCGATCGAGGCCGAAGCCCGGTGAGGCCGGCGCCGTAATACTGGTTGATCGGAGAGGTTTGGGAGTTGCTGGCGCCGAACTGGAAGAAGCGTGGTGATTCCCGAGCTCGGGACGCGCTCGTTCACGCCATGGGCAATGCGCTGGGAGCCGAACAGGTAGACGCCGCTGGCGCCATCCTGCCGTGACGCCCGGCGCGGTGAGGATGCCGGTCTGGTGCCAGAGGCCGATGCCGAACTGCCCGGGGTGATTGCCCTCGCCGAGCGTCCAGTTGGTGCCGATCTCGCCGATGTTGAAGTAGTAGCCGTTGAACGAGGGCGGGACCATGCCGGTCTGGATGCCGACGCGGCGTTGATTTCCGTCGTGGACCCCGAGGTTGAGATAGAAGGACTTGGTCGGGGTGAAGTTGATGGTCGCGCCGTTTCCCGAGTTGTAGTAGCCGGGCAGGGAAGCCGATCAGCGCGCCGTTGGCGAAGACCGTCGAGTAGAGCAGGCCGCTGACCGACGGGAATGTTCTGGTTGCTGTCGGCGAAGGTGACGGGGCGCAGGACGTTGTTGAAGTCGCGCGCCTGGATTGACGCGGCCGATGCGGATCTTCAGGACGTCCTTGATCATCTCCTGCGCGTACCAGGCCTCGAAGAGTTCGGTGCGGTTGAAGGGTGGCGGTCCGACGATGCCGTTGTAGCCCTGCACGCTGCCGGCCTCGCCGTTGGTGTTGCCGGCGTTGAGTTGCAGGAACTGGAAGCCGAACGCGGCGCCCCGCCAGCCGACGAGCTTGTCGGCGTCTATGCCGAGGCCGACGAACAGCGCGCTGTTGTTGGTCCATCCGCCTGGCTGGGCGCCGCCCGCGGCCACGAGGTTTGGTGTCCGGCGAGCCATAGCCCGCCCAGGGTGATGCCCATTCGTCGCGCAGACCGAGCTGGCGTCCGAGCCAGCCGGTGCCGGTCGAGAAGGTCGTGGCGGCCGGATTGCCGCTCACCGACGCGACGGGCGCCGGCGCGGCGGACTTCGCCGCCGACACCGCTGAACCTCATCGGCCCAGACCACTCCCAGTCGCCGCACCCGCCAGCCAGCAGAGCGCTCCCCAGCGCGGCGGCCCGAAGAACAGCCCCGCCGCAAGCCCATGCGTACTCCCGACCGTGCCGTCCGACAGCCTTCGGGCGCCATCAAGCGGATGGCCCGCGCCATCGGGGCCGGACTGCTCTGCCGCCGAAAACGAGCAACAGACGCCATTCAACTTGCCCCGCAGACGCTGCCCCCATCCGCCGGGTAGGATGGATCATCTTCCGCGGCGTCGCGTCGCGTTTGCAGGTCAAGAAATGATCAAGATTGGATCAAGCGGGTGTATAGAAGGAGACGATGCCGATGCACGCGTTTGGTCCGTTCGTCCTCGATCCTGCCGAGCGCCGGCTGACGCGCGACGGCCGGCGCGTGGCCGTTCCTGCAAAGGCCTGGCAGATCCTGGTGATGCTGGCCGAGGCCGGCGGCCGGCTGGTGCCGCACGAGGCGTTCCGGGCGAAGCTCTGGCCCAACGTCGTCGTCGAGGACCGTACGCTCACCGTCCACGTGTCGACCCTGCGCAAGACGCTGGGAACGCGATCCGCCGACGTGCATCGAGACGGTCGCCAGAGCAGGCTATCGGCTGGCCGTGCCGGTGCGTGTCGCCGTCGGAGACCGGTCCGCCGCCGCGGCGTCGGCGGGCCGCCGATGGCCGAGGCCAGGCCGCTCGCGGTGCGGCCCTTCTCGACGCGCGACCTGGCCGAGAGCCGACACTTATCTCGGGGTCGGCATTGCCGACGCCAGTGACCACGGCGCTGGGCGCGTGCCCGGCCTGACGGTATCGCCGGTCGGCGCCGTGGAGGATCTCGCCGGCGCACGCGCGGTCAGGCTGCGGACGCTGGGGCAGACATCTGCTGGAGGGCGCGGTGCAGCGCAGCGCCGAGCGGCTGCAAGTCTCGGCGCGCCTGATCGACGTGGCGAGCGGCCGCACGCGAGTGGAGCGAGCGTTTCGAGCAGTCCCAGGTGGACGGTGCCGCGTTGCAGGACGCGATCGCCGACACGGGTCGCGGCCTCGCTCCCGCAATCGTCGGCCGTCGACCATGGCGTGCACAGCTACCGCCCGCGAGCGGCGGAGGCCTATTTCCTGCAGCTCGAGGCGCGGGCCCATCTCAAGCCATTCACGCGGCTGCCGCTTATGAAGGCGCTGACCCTGTTCGAACAGGCGCTGGTGCTCGATCCCGACTATGCCATGGCCCACGCCGGGCTCGCGTCGACCTACCTGCTCATGGCGTCGACCGCGATGTTGCAGGCCGTTGCAGGTCGATGAGGCGATGCCGATGGCGCGCCGGGCTGCCCAGCGGGCGATCGCCCTCGACGAGGGGCTGGCCGAGGCGTGGGCCGCACTTGGCCGCGTGAAGATGGAGTACGACTGGGACTGGGACGGCGCCGAGGCCGACCTGGCGCATGCGGTCGCCCTCAATTCCAGCTCGGTCGAAGCGCTCGGCACCTTCGGCCAGTTCCCTGAGCGCCATGGGCCGCCACGACGAGGCGATCGAAGCCATGGAGCAGGCGCGGCGGCTCGATCCGCGCAGCGTCGAGACGCTCCAGCATCTCGCGATCGTCTACTGGATGGCAGGCCAGGGCGACCGCGCGCTCGAGGCCGTGGACGACAGCTTGAAGGTCGCTCCAGGTTCTCTCCGCGGCACACTATGGGCGCATGATGATCCTCGACCAGCTCGGTCGCCGCGACGAGGCGATGGCCGAGCGTCTTACGACGCTCCGGGCGCTGAGCGTCGCCCAGGGTCGTTGCCGAGCACGTCGAGGCGCTGGCCGCGCAGCAAGGGCTGGCGGAGAGGCGATGGATGTGTGGATCGCCTTGCTCGAGCGCACCAATCGCTGGGAGGGTGCGGCGATGCAATGGATGGCCGTCGGCGAGTCGTCACGGGCGCTCGATGCCCTCGAGCACTGCGTGAAGGCGCGCACCACCTACCTGTGCTTCACGGCGCAAAACCGTACTTCCGTCCACTCCACAACAACCCGCGCTTCCAGCGCATCTTGCAGGCGCTCAAGCTCGACGGACGCATCAGCGCAGTCGTGCCTAGCTGCCCTCGGACTTGTGCTGGCTTGCTGCGTTAGCCTCGGGAACGAACCTGGTTGTGTGCAGGAGAGTGTTGTCACAATGAAAGTTCGGCTCTCCCTGACGCGCGCGCTCCATGCGCTATTGCCGCTGCGCGATCTCGGATCGTCCCTCGGGGTCTTCGGTTCGACAAATGCCAATGCTGCCGATCCAATCAAGATCGGCGCCGTGCTGCCGTTTTCCGGCGGCGTCGAACTCTACGGCGCACAGGCGTAAGCTGGCCTCGACCTGCGGCAGCCGACATCAATGCAGCCGGCGGGATCCTTGACGCCCCGTCGAGATCGTCTATCGCGACGACGGAACCAGGCCGAACATCGCCACGTGAGGCGGCGCAAGGCGGTCGGAGGAGGATGGATGTGCTGGCGGTGGTCGGTCCGATCACGTCGCAGGCAATCTCGACGCCATCGTCGCCCGTTCTCGCCAGTCGCAAGACGCCGTTGCTCTACGCCACGAACTACGAAGGTGGAAAGTGCAGCCGCTACATGTTCGCCTTCAATACGGTGCCCAACCAGGAGCCTCGACCGTTGCTCGTGCCTTATATGACCAAGACGCGTTCGGCGCCGACTATTTCCTGCTCGGCGCCGATCGCGACTGGCCGCATCGCATGTCTCGACGCCGCCGAGCCGCTGATTGCGAAGTTGGGCGGCAAGGTCGTCGCCAAGCAGTACACCTCTTGGGCGCCGAGAAGGATTTCGCGCCCCTGATCAGCCGCGTCGCCGACAGCAAGGCGAAGGTGCTGCTGTACGCGCCGAAGGGCGACGGTATGCAGTTCATTCCGCCTGCCTTCGAGCGGTGTCTCGTTCAAGATCATGACCCGTGGCTTTCCTCGGCCTGACGGAAGCCGACCTCCGCGTCTCGGCGGCAAGGTCACAACATCTGCCGCGGTGCCGCTTGTCGTCAGCGAGCCAGGCGATCCGAAGGCCAGGCGCTTCGTGGCGCGGGCCCGCGCCAAGGCCGGTCCGGACATGGCGATCTCCAACTATGTTGAGACGCACTACTAATACGCTCCATTGCGCTGCAAGGCCGCCGTGCGAGAAGGCGGCAGGTCGACAAGGAGGCGCTGCGATCGACGCGCTCGAAGGATTGAACGTCCGACTCACCCGCCGGGAACGGTGACAATCGGGCAAGATCATCACGCGATCGTCAACATGTTCCTGGCCAAGACCCAGGGCGCGAAACCTGCTCAGAGGTTCAGGCGCTCGGCGAGATCATGCACCCCGATCGGGCTGCACACCTCCGGCGAGCGCTGAGCGCCAGGAACGCTTCATCTTGTCGCCGGGCTGCATCACGATCACTTCGACCGGTGCGTTGCCGAGCGCCCGCCTTTGAACTCTTCCCGCGTGCCCCTGAGCATGGGGCTGGTGCCGCAGTGCATGGGCATCACCTTCTTGGGCTTGATCCATTGCGAGATCGCGGTGAAGGCCGCATCCTTCGGATCCATCGTCGAAGTGGCTGCCTCACGATCGGGACTCAGCGGAAACCCAGATCGTGGGCATGTAGTATTCATGATGAACTTCATGTCGCCAAGAACAGGCCGGTGTCGCCCATGTGCCGTGATCTTGAATCCGTTCTCTGCAGCTCGATGATGATCATCCGACCGGCTCTCCGCCCACGTAGCTTCCATCCTTGCCGGTCGCCGATCCTCGAGCACCATTTCAGAAGAACGATCGCGCAGGCATGTGACCTGGGGTGAACTCTGACGTCCTCGGGAAGGGGCCTGATCCTGCCCGGACTCGGCCCATGCGGATAGACTAGCGCGTGGGCGGCAGCGGATGCCGCCCAGCACCTGCAATGTCTGGCCCATGCCGGCGGTACCCAGCACTGGCACGTACGCTGCCTTTCTTGGCGAGCCTCGACCGAATCGCCGAAATGGTCGAAATGTGGAAAATTGCGCGTAATCCGCTGCAAGCCGGGCCTTTATGCTGGCATTGCGGAGTGCTCGTCGGCGGCGCTGAGCCACCTCGCTTTCGCAGGCCCTACACCAGCAGATCATCAGAGATTGGGGCCAGATCATAGATCTCGGTTGATTTGTACGCCGCGTCTGCCTGGGGTACGCGTTGATTGCGTCATCGGCTGAAGCCGTTTCCGTTTACCGTAACGCAGACGGCACGCGCCGCAGGGCTGTGTGTCTGGGAGCCGACTTTCCCGGCGTGGCGCACGCGGCGCGGCGACGACGTTCCCGGCGATGGTGCTCGGGCGCGCACCGGTGTCGGCGTCGCTCCCGGTGTCGGCGCGGGGCGCGCCGCGAGATTGTCGGCGTTGGGAACCCGGCGTCGGCGTCGGAAGAGACGGCGGCGTCGTGACGGCAGAAATGAATTCGCGGCGGCCCGGCGAATCGCGCCACGGTCGACGTTAATTATGTCGCGCTATGGACTCGTCGTGAAGACGATCGCCCTGCCGCTCGTGTTCGCGATGTCAGTCGGCCTGGCCGCGGCGCGGGCGGATGCGCGCTGGAGCGGCGACGCCTGCGCAGCCAACCGTGACGCCCGACGGCAAGGCGATCTACGCGGCCGTCGGTCGCCGCCAATCCGACGACCGACACCTTGCGCGCGGTGGTCGAACGAGGACGCGAGTTCGCCTGACGGCAAGATTGCGCCGCGGCGAGGCGCGCAGGACAATGCCGTGGCGGCCGCCGAGTGCGTGAAGCCCGTGTTCAGTAACGGCTTCGAGCGAGCGCGAAGTCGGGCAGGCGGTGGGCGGTCACGGCGGCGCCGGCGCCGTCGAAGCGCTCGATCTCGACCAGGCAGGTCTGGGCGATGCAGCCCTGGCTCAGCTTGCGAGGCGCCGATGTCGAGGGTGAGCGCATTGGGATTGCCGTGCTTCTCCAGCGGCCGGTTGGAGCCGGCATCGGCCGGATCGAACCAGGCGCCGGTCGACAGCCGCACCACGCCGCGGCGGATGCGGTCGCTCAGGCGCGCGCGCCGCGAGGCAGGCGCCGCGGTCGTTGAACACGCGCACCAGGTCGCCGTCGGCGATGCCGCGGGCGGCGGCGTCGTCGGGATGCATGCGTGATCGGCTGGCGGCCCTTGACCTTGGTGGCGCGGGCATGCGGGCTGTGGTCGAGCTGGCTGTGCAGCTTGTCGGCCGGCTGGTCCGACAGCATGTGCAGCGGATAGCGCTCGGCCGTCTTGACGCCCAGCCATTCGATCGGCTCCAGCCACGCCGCGTGGCCGGGGCAGTCGTCGTAGCCGAACGAGGCGATCTTCTCGGAGAAGATCTCGATCTTGCCCGACGGCGTCTTGAGCGGGTTGCTGCCGGGATCGGCGCGGAAGGCCGCCAGCATCACCGGCTGCTCGCGGTTCTTGCCGCTCGGCCTCGGCGATGCCGGCCTGCCAGAACTCCTCGAACGGCGGCATGGTCGACGCCGGCCTCGGCCGACTTCGCGCGCGACCTCCTCATAGAGATGCGACAGCCACGCCATGGTGTCGCGGCCCTCGGTGTGAGCCGTCGCCGACGCCCAGCCGCTTGGCGAGCTCGGCGAAGATCGCGTAGTCGTCGCGCGCCTCGCCGACCGGCTCGCGCGCCTTCTTCATGGCGATCAGGAAGGGCTCGCGTGCTGCCGTAGCCGATGTCGTCGCGCTCGAGGCTGGTGGTCGCCGGCAGCACGATGTCGGCCATCGCGCGCGGCCGGCGTCCAGAACTGCTCGTGGAACATCGATCGGTCTCGGGCTTGCGCCAGGCCAGCCGCAGGCGGTTGAGGTCCTGGTGATGGTGGAACGGATTGCCGCCCGCCCAATAGACCAGGCTGGATGTCGGGATAGCGTGTGTCGCGGCCGTTGTAGGCGAAGCTGCTCGCCGGGATTGCAGCAGCATGTCGGCGAAGCGCGCCACCGGGATGAAGTCGCTCACCGGCGTTGGTGCCCTGCGGCAGGGTCGGGCCGGAATATGCGCGACGCGCGCTGCCCATCAGGTTGATCGGGCCGTAGCCGCACGCCGAAGCCGCCGCCCGGCAGGCCGATCTGGCCCAGCATGCAGGCGAGCGTCACCAGCGCCCAGAACGGCTGCTCGCCGTGGTGGCTGCGCTGCAGCGACCAGCTGATGCTGACCGTGGTGCGGGTCGCCGCCATCTCGCGCGCCAGCGCCACGATGCGCGACGCCGGCGATGCCGGTGATCTTCTCGGCCCACTGCGGCGTCCTTGCCGGCGAGATAGGGCGCGAACTTGTCGAAGCCCACGGTGCAGCGGTCGAGGAAGTCGCGGTCGTGGAGGCTTCTCGGCCAGCAGCGTGTGGCAGAGCGCCAGGATCAGCGCGGCGTCGGTGTTGGGCCGGATCGGCCAGCCATTCGACGGCGCCGCCGGTGTCGAGATCGTCGGCGGTCGGCGTCACGTTGACGAAGCGCACGCCCTGCGTCGCGCATGCCGTAGAGGCCGCCCTTGACGTGATGCACGACGGCGCCGCCGGCGTTGATCTGGCGCGTTCTTGCGCGGCACGCCGCCGAAGGTGACGAACAGCTTGCAGTGCTCGGCCAGCACGTCCCACGCGCGTGTGCATGGCCATCAGCTCGTCCATGCGGCGCCACGATGTGCGGCATCAGCACGCGCGCCGCGCCCAGGCTGTAGGAATCCTGGTGGCGCACGTAGCCGCCGATCGAATTCAGGAAGCGCTGGACCTGGCTCTGCGCGTGATGGAAGCGGCCGGCGCTCGACCAGCCGTAGGAGCCGCCGAAGATCGCGCGGTTGCCGAATGCGCGTCCTTCACGCGCGCCAGCTCGCCGGCCACCAGGTCGAGCGCCTCGTCCCACGGCAGCTCGACGAACGGCTCTGCGCCGCGCCGCTCGCGCGCGGCGCCGGGGCCTTGCTCGAGCCAGCTCTTGCGCACGGCCGGCCGGCGCACGCGCAGGCGCGTCACCTCGTCGGACAGCATGTGCAGGCCGATCGGCGAGGGATCGGGATCCTTGGAGAAGGGATGCAGGCGCGATGGCCTTGCCGGCCTCGTCGTACTCGACCTCGTAGACGCCCCAGTGGGCGGCGGTGAGGGTGCGCTGATGGGTCATGGCTCTCAGGCGGCCTTGGCGATGGACGAGGAAGCGGTCGACGTCGGCTGGGCTCGGTGTCGAAGGCCGTGACCAGGCGGAAGGCGCGCTCGCCCGGCCGGTCGGACGGCCAGGGATGATACTGCGCGCCGCGCCGCCTGCAGCGCATCGTGCATGCGCGCCGGCAGGACGACGAAGATCTCGTTGGCGTCGACCGGATAGAGCAGCTGCGTGCCCTTGAGCGGCGTCAGCCCGGCCACCAGCCGGCGCGCCATGGCGTTGGCGTGGCGGGCGTTGTCGAGCCACAGGCCGTCGGTCGAGGTAGGCGTCGAGCTGCGCCGACAGCAGCCGCATCTTGGAGAGCAGATGGCCGCCGCGCTTGCGGCGGAACTCGAACTCGCGCGCCAGGCTCGGCGTCGAAGAACACCACGGCTTCGGCCGCCAGCGCGCCGTTCTTGGTGGCGCCGAAGCTCAGCACGTCGACGCCCGCCTTCCACGACAGCTCGGCCGGCGAGCAGCCGACGAAGGACAGCGCATTGGCGAAGCGCGCGCCGTCCATGTGCAGCTTCAGCCCGTGGCGGTGCGTCGAGGTGGCGATGGCCGCGATCTCCTCGGGCGCATAGACGGTGCCGCACTCGGTCGCCTGGGTGATGCTGACCGCGGCGGGCTGCGGATGATGCACCACGCCGTAGACCGGCTGGGCCAGCGCCTCGGCGAGCTTCTGCGGATCGATCTTGCCCGCCGGTCCGTCGATCACGGCAGAGCCTGCGCGCCCGCGGTGAAGAACTCCGGCGCGTTGGCCTCGTCGACGGCGATGTGGGCCGGTCGGATGGCAGTAGATCGCGCCCCACGGCGGCGTGCAGCAGGCGAGCGCCAGCGCGTTGGCGGCGGTGCCGGTGGCGACCGGGAAGGCCACCAGGTCGGGCTTGTCGAACAGGTCGCGCAGCCGGTGCTCGACCCGTGTGCGTCCACTCGTCGGCGCCGTAGGAGAGGGCGGTGCCGCTGGCGAAGGCGCGGCTCACCGCCTCGATGATCGCGCGGATGGGCGCCGACTTCGTTGTCGCTGCGAAAGTTCATGCTCATTCCTCGGGACGGCGCGTGACGGCTTCGAGGCGGTTGCCGTCGGGATCGCGCACGAAGGCGGCGTAGTAGTCGGGACTGTAGCGCTCGCGGATGCCCGGCGGGCCGTCGTCGGTGCCGCCATTGGCCAGCGCCGCGTGCATGGAAGGCGCGCACGGCGGCGCGGCTTGGCGCGCGGAAGCACCAGTGCCGGTTGTCCGGCACCAGCGTCGCCGTGCTGAGATAGATCGAGATGTAGCAGGGCGCGCCGTCGGTACCGTGTCGCGCTCGCCGTAGCCGATCGCGCTGCGCGCGGCGGTTGACCCGCGGGATAGCCGAGCGCGCCCAGCGACCGCGTCGTAGAAGCGCCTGGGCGCGGTCGAGGTCGGTCGTGGTGATCGACAGGTGATCGATCATCGCTAGCGGCCGGCGCCCGGCGGGAATTCGACGGTGCCGAGCAGCGCGCCGTTGCGCGGGTCGACGACATAGGCCGCCGACGGCCCGCCCGGCGTCTCGACATGGACGACCAGGCGGTCGCCCGCGGCGGTCATCGACACCACGCGCGCGCCCGGAGGGCAGCGCGATGCGCTCGGCTGAAGGTCGCGCGGCTGCTGGCGGCCGGGCGGCGTTGGGCGCTAGACATGCGGCGGGCGATCTCGGCCGCGATGACGACGAAGCCCGCGACGATCAGCAGGCCCATCACGATGACCAGCACCTTCAGCCAGAGCGGTGCGGAGGCCTGAGCAGGGGACGCCAAGAAAACTCCATGAGCGACGCCGGCCGCCACTTCGTGACCTTCGACGAAAGCGCCTCCGGCGAGCGGCTCGACCGCGCGCTGGCGGCGGCCTTGCCGGCCCTCACGCGCAGCCGCGTGAAGGCGCTGATCGAAAGCCGCCGCGTGGCGCTGGCGGACGGCGCGGACGATAGAAGAGCCGTCCCGCAAGGTCAAAACGGGCGAGCGCTTCGTCGTCGACATTCCCGAGCCCGAGCCGGCCGAGCCGCAGCCGCAGGCGCTGGATCTCGACATCCTCCACGAGGATCCCGACCTGCTGGTGCTGAACAAGCCGGCCGGGCTGGTCGTCCATCCGGCGCCGGGCAATCCCGACCACACGCTGGTCAACGCCCTGCTGGCGCATTGCGGCGACAGCCTGTCGGGCATCGGCGGCGTGCGCCGGCCGGGCATCGTGCACCGTCTCGACAAGGACACGTCGGGCGTCATGGTGGTGGCCAAGAACGACGCCACCCACCAGGCGCTGTCCAAGCTGTTCGCCGCCCACGACCTCACCCGCATCTACCAGGCGCTGGTCTGGGGCGGGCCCAAGGCCAACGCCGGGCACCATCGAGGCCGCCATCGGCCGCCATCCGGTCGACCGCAAGCGCATGGCGGTGCGCCAGACCAGCGGCCGCGCAGGCGATGACCGAGTACTGGGTCGAGCAGCGCTTCGGCCCGCCGCTGGCGCCCGTCGCGCAGCCTGGTGGGCGCCAAGCTCGGGACCGGCCGCACCCATCAGGTCCGCGTCCATCTGGCTCATCTCGGCTGCCCGGTCGTCGGCGATCCGGTCTATGGCCGGCAAGCCCGCAACGCCGCCGCGCCCGAGGCGTTGAAGACCTTCGGGCGGCAGGCCCTGCATGCGGCCGTTCTCGAGTTCCGGCATCCCCGGACGCGGCAGGAGATGCGCTTCGCCACAGAATTGCCTCAAGATTTCAAGAGGTTGGTGTGCTGAGCTGAACGGCGTTAAGTAATCTCCCAATACCTGAGGGGATTAGTACGGATTTATCTTGACCTGCGGTCTATCCGACCTTATAGAGTCGGATTTAGCAGTCGATGGGCGAGAGTGCTAAACGCTCGTTCACCCCGCGTACCGCGTATGAAAGGGGAGCCGCCATGAGTGCTAGCCACCGCCAACCTTCCCGCCCTGCCGTCGTCCCTCACCCCGGAGGGCAACCTCAGCCGCTATCTGCAGGAGATCCGCAAGTTCCCCTGCTCGAGCCGCAGCGAGGAGTTCATGCTGGCCAAGCGCTGGCGCGAGCACGGCGACACCGAGGCCGCCCATCAGCTGGTGACCAGCCATCTGCGCCTCGTGGCCAAGATCGCCATGGGCTATCGCGGCTACGGCCTGCCGGTCGGCCGAGCTGATCTCCGAGGGCAATGTCGGCATGATGCAGGCGGTCAAGCGGTTCGACCCGGACCGCGGCTTCCGCCTGGCCACCTATGCCATGTGGTGGATCCGCGCCTCGATCCAGGAATACATCCTGCACAGCTGGTCGCTGGTGAAGATGGGCACCACGGCGGCGCAGAAGAAGCTGTTCTTCAACCTGCGCAAGCTCAAGGGCCAGATGCAGGCGCATCGAGGAGGGCGACCTGTCGCCCGAGCAGGTGACGCAAGATCGCCACCCGCCTCGGCGTGCCCGAGGAGGAGGTGGTCAACATGAACCGCCGCCTCGCCGCGCCCGATTCCTCGCTCAACGCCCCGGTCGAAGGCCGAGGGCGACATGGAATGGCAGGACTGGCTGGTCGACGACAGCGCCCAACCAGGAGACCACGCTCGGCCGAGAGCCAGGAGCTCGGCCAGCGCAAGCACATGCTGGCGGCGGCGCTGAAGCAGCTCACCGACCGCGAGCGCCACATCATCGTCGAGCGCCGCCTGGTCGACGAGCCCAAGACGCTCGAGGACCTGTCGCGCCAAGTACGGCATCAGCCGCGAGCGCGTGCGCCAGATCGAGGTGCGCGCCTTCGACAAGCTGCAGAAGGCGATGAAGAACATGGTGGTCGAGGCGGCCACTGAATCGTCCAAGAAGGTCGAGGCTCACGGCGGCTAGGCGCGCGGATAGCCGATCCGCTTGAAGAAGCGGTCGATTTCCGCCGCCGCCGGATCGGGCGTCTCGTAGTGAACGAAGTGGCCGGCATCCTCCGCGATGCCGGCCTCGACGTTTTCGAAGTACTCGCCCACCACGTCGATCCACTCGCTCAGCAGCACCGGATCGTGCCGCCCCCACAGCACGCGCGCGGGCTGGCCTGATCTTGGGCGGCTTGGGCGCGGTGCCGGCCATGACGGCGAGCCGGCCGGCATTCTGCGAGATGTACCAGTTGAAGCCGCCCTGCAGATTGCCGGGGCGCATGAAGTTGTCGACCCAGCGCTCCAGCACGCCGTCGAAGGCATCCTTGCGATGCGACCAGTGCTTGAGCTGATAGCCGATATAGGCGCGGCAGGACTCGCGCGGAGGCGCCGACGATGGCCGGCGCGAACGGCATCTGGTGGAAGGTCTGGTACCAGATCTCGTTGATGTGCCTGGGCTCGCGCCAGCGCGCGCCGACGCCATGCGTGCCGCAATTGAAGAAGAACAGTCCGGCGACCTCTGTCGGGATGGTTGAGCGCCAGCCGCTGCATGGCGAAGGCGCCGACATCGTGGCCGACGAAGCCCGCGCGGTCGATGCCGAGCGCGTCCATCAGCGCGGCGATGTCGTCGGCGAGGACGTCCGGGCCCGGCCTGATCGGACGGTCCCGGAGTACGGATTGCCGCTCTCGCCGAAGCCGCGGAAGTCGGGCGCGATCAGCCGGTAGCGATCGGCCAGACGCTCGAACATCGGCTCCCACACCGCCCAGAATTCGGGCCAGCCATGCAGCAGGATCAGCGGCGGGCCGTCGCCGCACTGGGCGACATGAGTGGTGAAGCCGCGGGTCTCGATGAAGGTGTGCTTGAGGGTCGGCGCTGGCTGAACCCGTCATGCCGACAGGGGGCCACGCCCGCGGCCCGAAGACAAGGAGGAATGCTCTCATGATCGGGCCCCATTTATATGAGACGCCCCGCGCCCGAAGGCGCGTGGAGAACCGCTCGTTCGGCGATATGCGTGGCGGCCCGTGGAGAGAAAGGCCCCTCGGCTTCGCTCGGGGGCGACGGAGTTGGGGCGCGGGCGGCCCACTTCACGCGCTCGCGCCGCTGTTGTATTTTGCCGCCACCATGAACGCACGAAACATCGCCATCGTCGGCGCCACCGGCGCGGTGGGGTCGAAATCCTCCGCGTCCTCGAGCGACGGAACTTCCCCGTCGCCTCCCTCAAGCTGCTCGCCTCGGCCCGCTCGGCCGGCAAGACGCTCGAGTTCAAGGGCAAGCCGTACACGGTCGAGGAGCTGAAAGCGGATCCGCTTCAAGGGCGTCGACATCGCCTTCTTCAGCGCCGGCGCCACGCGCAGCCGCGAGTTCGCGCCGGCGGCGCGGGCGGCGGGCGCGATCGTGATCGACAATTCCTCGGCCTTCCGCATGGACCCCACGGTGCCGCTGGTGGTGCCCGAGGTGAACGCGCGGCGACCTCGCGCGCCACGACGGGCTGATCGCCAATCCCGAACTGCACCGCGGCCGTCCTCGCCGCCGCGGTGTGGCCGATCCATCAGGCCGCCGGCATCAAGCAAGATCGTCGTGTCGACCTACCAGGCGGCGTCGGGCGCGGGCGCCGCGGCCATGCAGGAGCTCGAGGACCAGGTGCGCGACTACGCCGCCGGGCAAGCAGATCACGCGCAAGGTCTTCCCGCACCAGATCGCCTTCAACCTCTTCTCGCACAACACCAAGGTGGCCGAGAACGGCTACAACGAGGAGGAGAACAAGGTGATCGAGGAGATGCGCAAGATGTTCCACATGCCGCGATCTCGCCGATCGTGCCGACCTGCATCCGCGTGCCGGTGCTGCGCGCGCCATTCCGAGGCGATCACGCTCGAGCTCGACAAGCCGCTGTCGCCCGAGGAGGCGCGCGCGATCCTGGCGCATGGCGCCGGGCGTCAAGCTGGTCGACGATCCGGCCGCCAACCACTTCCCGATGCCGCTCGAGGCCAGCGGCGATCTCGACGTCCATGTCGGCCGCATCCGCCGCGACCTCTCCAACCCCAACGGGCTGGTGCTGTTCGTGGCCGGCGATCAGCTCCTGAAGGGCGCGGCCTGGAACGCCGTGCAGATCGCCGAGGAGCTCGCCAAGCCGAAAGCGATGGCGGCTGAATAAATCAGCCGCTTGCCCCGTCCTGCCGGGGGTTTGCGCAGTTTCCGCAAGCGTTACGGTATTCGCCCGCCAGCGGATCGGCCCGTTCGGCAAACGACGCGACACGAAATGGCGCGTGAGGCGTAAACGACCAGGAATTCTTGCGTACCGTAGTGGGGTCGGGAAATCGGCGAGACGCGATGGTGTCTGGCGCCAGTCCGTGTGTGGCGCGGCAGACGGCGGCCGGCCGCTGGTCGAGCGGGCGGCTCGCCGCACGCCTTCCCGGAACGATAAGTGGACGATGCCGCCGAGTCTCCTTGCGCGAGGGTCGGCAGACATACGCCGACAACATTGCTCAGGAGCGTCAAGCGGTTTCTCGCGCGACGTCACTCGCCGCAGTCCTTGGCCCGCGGACGTATCCGATCTCGCGGTCGATGACGACGCTGTGGCTGAGCGACGCTCAGGAAGGGCTTGGCGCCCGCGTAGCCACCGGCAGGATCCTTGGCAGTTCACGGTGCCGCACACACTACCAGGCGTAACGGACACCGGCCCGGCGCTTGCCCAGGTTGACGATGCTGGGCGCCGCCTCGAACGTATAGATCGCGCCGGCCGGATCGGCGAGGCTGCGCGACAGGTCGGCTTTGACCCTGTCCTGGTAGTCGGAGGCCAACGGCCCGATGGAGCGGCATCTTCGACGTTCCGTGGATCCGGAAGGTGCACAGCCGGCCGTCAGAACAAGCAGCAAGCACAGGAAGTCAGTCGTGCGGATCATCGATCCTCGAGCGTACGCTTGGTCGCCTGTCTCCTATGATAGTGGATCAGCCTGACGCCAATCTTAAGGCGCCGCTAGCGCCTGAACCGGAGAACCCGCATGATCAAGTCCGGCCCCGACCATATTGCGAGCTTGCGTGACGGCCGGGCCGTCTATCTCCACGGCAAGCGTGTCGATGACGTCACTAGCTCACCCCGCCTATGCGAACTCGGTGAAATCGATCGGCCGGCTGTTCGATTTTCCGTCCCGGCATCAGGAGTTGATGACGTTCGTCGCCGCTTCGGGCGATCGCGCCAATCGCATCTGGCAGCTTCCCGAAGCTACGCAGGAGCTGTGCGAGCGCCGCAAGGCGCTCGAGGCCTGGAACGGCGCTGCACGGCGGCTTCATGGGGCCGCGCGCCCGACCACGTGGCCTCGTGCATCTCCGGCATGTACATGGGGCTCGATGTCTTCGAGGCCTACGATCCGGCCCGCGGCCGGGCGCTCGCCGACTACTACCGCTACGCCCGCGATCAACGACCTCTACCTCACCTACGTCATCATCAATCCGCAGGCCGACCGCTCGAAGAGCGCCAGCCAGCGAACAGGATCGACGTTTCTGACCGCCGGCGTTGTCGATCGTGACGCCGACGGCATCACGGTTCGCGGCGCCAAGATGCTGGCGACCGGCGGCATCATGGCCAACGAGGTCTTGGTCACCTGCATCCAGCCGCTGCAGCCGGGCGACGAGACGCTACGCCGTGTCCGTTCGCCATACCGATGAACGCCAAGGGCCTGAAGATCCTGTCGCGCAAATCCTACGAGGAAGAGCGCGCGCAGTCGGTTTTCGACAACCCGCTGTCGAGCCGTTTCGACGAAAACGACGCCGTTCTGTTACTTCGACGACGTCAAGGTGCCGTGGGAGCGGGTGTTCGTCGATCGAGCAACCTCGACATGTGCCAGAGGCAGTTTCACGCGACGCCGGCGCACGTCTACCAGAACTATCAGGCGATGGTGCGGCTGATGCGTCAAGTTCCGCTTCCTGCTGGGCATCGCGCACCGCATCGCCGAGGTCAACGGCATCGACCGGATTTCCGCAGGTCCGCGAGACGCTCGGGCAGCTTGGCGGCCGAGGCCGGAATGGTCGACGCGTTCGTGGCGGCCATGGAAGGCAAAGGGCACGCGGCACGGCGCGCTACTTCGTGCCCGGACCGGCACACGCTCTACGCTGCGCAGACGCTGACGCAGACAACTCTATGCCGCGGTGCATCAACACGCTGCGCGAACTGGCCGGCGGCGGCATGATCATGCTGCCCTCGTCGGTTGCCGATTTCGCCAATCCGGAAATCGCCGCCCTGATCGAGAAGACGCAGCAATCGCCGGCGGCGAGTCGCGACGGAGCAGGGTGAAGTTCTACAAGCTCGCCTGGGATGCGGTGGGCTCCGAGTTCGCCTCGCGCCACGCCCAGTATGAAATGTTCTACTCCGGCGCCAGCTTTCGTCACCGCAGGGCCATTCCTATCGCACCTACGACTGGCCGGCAGCCGCCCGGGCTCTCAACGACATGCTGGAGAGCTACGCCCTGACTGCATGAACTCGATCGCTCCGCGTGACAGATCGACGCGACGCTGCGCTCTCAGCCGGGGTTGGCCAGGTTTTCGCGCAAGGTGCGGCCGGCATAGTCGTGGCGCAGCAGGCCGCGGCGTTGCAGCTCCGGCGTCACCATGCGGCCGAACTCCTCGTAGGTGCCGGGAACACGGTGGGCGGCAGGACGAAGCCGTCGCAGGCGCCGTTGGTGAACCAGTCCTCCATCACGTCGGCGATCATGGCTGGCGTGCCGGCCAGCAGGCCGCGCGGCTTGCGCACGGCCGCGCGCGAAGCTGATGCCTTGCGCCTTGGCGATCTGGCTCATGCGATCGCGCGAGCCGGCGATGCCCTGGTTGCCGGCGGCGACCTCGGCCTCCTCGGCGGTCTCGATCCGGCTGAGGTCGACGCCGAGCAGGGTCGAGGACGAGGCCAGCACCAGCTCCGGGTCGATCAGGCTGTCGAGGAAATCAGCCTTCTCGCGGGCGATCGACTTCGGTCTCGCCGATGACCACGGACAGCGTCGGCAGGACGGCGACGTCGGTCGGACAGCGGCCGGCGGCGGTCAGCCTGCGGTGCATGTCGGCGCGGAATTCGATCCCGTCGGGCTTGGTGGCGGTGGTGCAGAAGATCATGTCGGCCCAGCGCGCCGCACACTCGCGTCCGCGCGGCGAGGAGCCGGCCTGCAGGATGAGCGGTCGGCCTTGCGGGCTGCGCGGGATGGACATCGGACCGCGGGTGCGGACGAAGGGACCGACATGGTCGGCGTAGCGGATCTTGCTCGCGTCGGCGAACACGCCGCTCTGGCGGTCCATCACCAGGGCGTCGGCGTCCCAGCAGTCCCACAGGGCGTAGCAGGCCTCCAGCACGTCGTCCGCCCGGTCATAGCGCGTCGTCCTTCGGCGGCACGCCGTCCATGCCGCAATTGCGCGCCTCGTAATCCGGTCGCCGAGGTGACGACGTTCCAGGCCGCGCGGCCGCGGCTCAGCAGGTCGAGCGAGCCCAGGCTGCGGGCGATCTGGTAGGGCTGGTTGAAGGTCGTGGAGATGGTGTTGCCGAGACCGAGATGGCGCGTCACGCGCGCCATCAGCGGCAGCACCGTCATCGGGTCGATCAGGCTGAGCTGGCCGCCGCGCCCGACATAGTCGGCGAAGCTGCTCTTGTACAAGTCCGGCAGGCCCAGCCCGTCGGCAAAGAAGCCGGCGTCGAACCGCGCATGCTCCAGCAGCCGCGCCAGGTGCTCGTAGCGCTCGGCATCCCAGATGTCGTGCAGCGGCGCGGACGGGTGGCGCCAGGCGCTGGCGTAGCTCGCCGTAGGACCCGTCTTGAGGTACGCCACCAGGTGCATCTTGCGCGTTACGGGCATGCAGGCAGGGATTCCGTTCGGGTGTCTTCGGACCGCGGGTCTCTCAGGGCCAGGGTTACCCGGCCCGAACCCGCTCGTATCATGATATCAGGAAGAGGCGGCCTCGGTCAGGGTAACCCCCGACCTGAGGAGCACTCAGGCGCATGTCAATGCGCCGAGTCCGCTTGAACGGAGGACACATGACATTCTCGATCGCCGGGCGGTGCCCCAGGACAGGGATGCTGGGCGCAGTCGTCTCGACGTCGTCGATGGCCGTCGGCAGCCGCTGCGCATGGGCCGAGGCAAATGTCGGCGCGGTCCTGACGCAGCATCGCACCGACCCGCGTCTCGGCCCCAAGATTCTCGAGCGTCTCGCAGGCCGGATCGTCACCCGAGGCCATTATCGATGACCTCGAGAAAGCCGATCCAGATCTCAGATGGCGACAGCTCGCCGTCATCGCCGCGGACGGCAGAGGCGCGGTCTTCAACGGCGCCAAGATCACGTCGATCGTGAAGGCGAAGGTCGGTCCGCAATTGCGCAGCGGCGGGCAACATCCTGCGCACCACGGACGTCGTCGATGCCATGGTCTCGACCTTCGAGGCAAACGAAGACCAGTCCCTGCCCGAACGGCTCATGCGCGCCATCGAGGCCGGCCAGGCCGCCGGCGGTGAACTGAAGCAACTGAAATCCGCGGCGCTGTTCGTCGTGCACCGGGAAAGCTTTCCCTTCGTCGACTTGCGCGTCGATCTCAGTTCCCAACCCCTCGTCGAGCTGCGCTTCCTGTGGGAACTCTACGAGCCCTCGGCGGACAACTACGTCGTGCGCGCCGTCGAGCCGGACAGGGCGCCGGGAGGGGTAGAAAACAATGACGGGCGCTCAACACTGGCCCAGCGACGCCGATCATGGTGCTCAGCCAGAGACCGGCTGGCGAAAGCATCGGCGATGACAGCGGTCGAGACCCGGCCGCGGGCCCACTACACTAGGGGCCGACCGACCGGAACAGCCGAGGAAACGTTCATGGAGACTCTTGTCCCGCCCGCACTCGCCGCCAGCGCCCCGGAACGGGCTCGCGCCGTGCAGGCGCTGCTCGATGCGCACGGTCCCGAGATGGACCGCCGGCGCGAGCTCACGCCCGAGGTGGTGGACGCGCTGGCCGGGCAGGACCTGCTGCGCATGCTGCTGCCCAAAAGCCTGGGCGGCCAGGAAACGCCACCTGCGTCGAATACTGCAAGGCCTGACGAGGCGATCGCCTGGGCCGATGCCAGCGTCGGCCTGGTTCGTCAACCAGTCCAACGTCTCGGCCGGCATCGTCCGCCGCCGCCATGCCGCACGAGGCGGCCGCCGCCGTTTTCGCCGGCCCGCGCGCGGCCTCGCCTGGGGCGCCCGGCACAACAACAGCACCGCCATCCGGGTCGACGGCGGCTACCGGCTGACCGGCACCTGGAGCTTCGCCAGCGGCGGCCGTCACACCAAATGGCTGGGCGCCCACAGCGCCGTGCAGAACCCCGATGGCACGCCGCTCATCCGCTACGGCCGGCCGGACGACCGCAGCTTCCTGTTCCTGCGCGAGCAGGCGACGATCATCGACGACTGGCACGTGCTCGGCCTGCGCGGCACCGGCAGCGACAGCTATTCGGTCAAGGACCTGTTCGTGCCCGACGAGCACGCGCCGGCGCGCGACGTGCCGGACGAGCGGCGCGAGAAGGGCCGCTCTACCCGATCGGCTCGACGCTGCTCTATGCCAGCGGCTTCTGCAGCGTGACCCTGGGCGCTGGGGCGGCGGATGCTGGAGAGCTACACCGAGCTGGCGCGCGGCAAGCACAGCCGGGCGTCGCCCAACGCCATGGCGCGCAACAACGCCGTGCAGCGCGAGATCGGCCTGCTGGAGGCCAGGCTCTCGGCCGCCCGCGCGTTCCTGCACGAGGCGGCGGGCCAGGTCTATGACGCGCGTCGGCGGCCGGCACGCTCGACGTCGATCTGCGCCTGCGCCTGCGGCTCGCCACCACCTTCGGCATGAACGAGGCGACCGACGTCTCGATCGCCTGCTATCGCGGCGCCGGCACCGCGGCGATCTCGGAGACGGCGCCGTTCGAGCGCCGCTTCCGCGACGCGATGAGCGCCAGCCAGCACCTGCAGGGCATGCTGCCGCATGATCGAAATGGTCGGCCGGCACATCATCGGCACCGAGAATGTGGTGCAGTTCGTGTGACACTTTCGCCGGGACGGACGCGTCATCAACAGGTCGCCGCGGGGGTGACGCCGGCCGTCCCGCAGCGTGGCCAGGAAAAGCGGGTCTTATGCGCAATTTTCCGCATATTTCCGTTGCCGTTGCCTGGGGCTGCGGCCATGATCGTCATGGCAAGCCGATTGCAGAGCCCGATCAGGCTGCCGGGCAAAATCTGGCGGCAGTTAAGGTAATAAATGCTGCAACTTGTGATAAATTAGTGCTAAATAGACCAGTGGGATTGGGGGATTGGGATTGTACAAACTAGCGGCACTACTTCTAGTGGCAACCGTGCTTGTCGGCTGCGACAAGGCCCAGAGCGGGCCTTCGGCCGAACTGCAAGCTCAGCAAAACACGGCGTTCCAGCAGATGCTGAAGGATCCCGGCAACCTGGAAGCGGTGATGGCCTACGCCTCAGGCGGCGACCAAGGCCGGTGACTAACGAGGCCGCGGTCTCGGCCTACGAAGGCATGCTGATAATCGACTCCAACCTGCCGCGGGTGAGGCTGGAACTCGGGATCCTGTACTATCGTCTCAAATCATACGAAACGTCGCGTACCTATCTCGAATCGGCGCTCGCAGTCGCCCACCCTCCCTGCGGACAGTCCGCAAACCGGCCGAGCTGCTGCTGGCGAAGATGCCCGAAGCAGTCCAAGTCGTCCCGGCGCACCTGACCTGGTAATGTCGGCAAAGGAAATAGTCATGTCCAAGTCCAACGTCGTCGTCCAACTGCTCTTGCGCGCCTTGCTTGTCAGCGCGGCCGTGCTGGGTCTGTTCAGCGCCGCGCAGGCCCAGTGGCGCATCGGCGTCACCCAGGCGACGCAGAACAATCCAATGGGCAAGCCGCCCGGCGGGCTCGACCGCGTGCTACGCGTCGGGACCGACGTCCAGGCCAACGAAATCATCTCTCACGGCAGCCAACGATCGAGCGCACCTGGTGTTTCTCGACGGGACGACGTTGACGGTCGGACCCAGTTCCCAGCTCACGATCGACAAGTTCGTCTACGATCCGACGACCGAGAAGGGCGAGCTGGCGGTCAACGCCACCAAGGGCGTGTTCCGCGTGATCGGCGGCAGGATCAGCAAGACATCGGCGATCACCGTCACCACGCCGTCGGCAACGATGGGTATTCGCGGCGGCATCATGGTCTTTGGCGTCCAGGCGTCGGCCACGACCTCGATCTTCGTCTATGGCAACAGCATGACGGTGACCGCCAACGGCGTGACCCAGACGGTGACGGTGCCGGGCTTGTCAGTGACCACCCCGACTGGCGGCACGCCGGGCGCGCCGACGATCGCCGTGCAGGGCAACCTCGCCGCGGCGCTGGCCAGCCTCGCGGGCAACGCGACGGCGGCCGCAGCGACGGTTGACGCGATCAACACGCTCGTCGCGAACAACCTCGGCAACGCAGTCACGCTGCAGGCCCTCATCCAGGCGATCGTCGTTGCGAATACGGCCACGCCCATCACCTCGACCACCACCACGACCACGTTGTCCGTGATAACGGTCGTCGAAAATCCGAACCAGACCCAGAGCCAGTCCTAACTGACGGGACAAGAAGCGCTCCAGCGGCATCTGTCCTGGTGCCTTTGGTGGTTCCCGTTGAATCGACTTCTGGGACCTGGTCGATGGTCGCACCGCCGGTAGGACGATAGCGACGAAAAGCCGAGCCATCGTTCTGGATGCCTTTCTGGCTGCGGCCTCGTCGGATGACGAATTGATGAACCTCGAGCCCCGTCCTCCGAGCTGAAGGTATCCGCTGCAGCGCGTGACCATCACGCTGTGCCTCGCTCGAACAACATTCAGTCAGAGACAAATTTGCACGCGAAAGCCGGCGCAGATATGCGGTGTTGGCCGCTAATTTCAGTTTGGCTCAAATTCTTTCGTTCGTAGGCTCGTCGTGGGGTGCGACCAGCGGTGATGGCCCTAAAGGGTCCTAAACCGAGCAGAGTGCGCAGACGTCATCCGCGCCTGCCGACCAGTTGCCATCGATCTGGCGACAGGCCGGTGCAAGGAGTAGCCCCATGCGTTGCAACACCATCATCCTATTGCTCGTGCTGCCGCTGCTGGGCGGCTGCCTCGAGGCCCAGTATCTCGTGACTCGCCCGCCGAGCGAGCCGTCGGCCCTCGAGGAGACCGCAAGCTTGCGCGATGCGGGGCTGCATTATACCAGCCACCCTGGAGCCGCCCTTCGATCCGAAATCGTTTCCCTCGTGGTGACCGACACGTTCTCACTCCACGAGCGCGCGAAGATCTTGCGTGCGGTCAACGAATGGAATGTCGTCCTGAACGGCTTCGTCCGATTCGAGATCATGCCTGCCGGCAATGACGAGCGACGTCCGGCGCCCACCAGCACTGGGGTGATCACCTCGAAGCAGGGCGGGCAGAGCACGGGCCTGGCCACCACGCTTGCGGCCACCTATCCCGTTAGCCGACGTCGGTGGACTGATGGTCATCTATGTCGAGCGCATCGGCCGGCGCGACCTCGGCGGCGTGGTGATGCACGAGCTCGGCCATGTTCTGGGCCTGGGCCATAGTACCAAGGGCGGCCTGATGGCGGCTCACTATCATGCAACAAGCCAGCAATGCGTCGACAGGGCCACGGTCGAGGCCGTCGCCGCCAAGCGCGGGCTGCCGATGGCGCGGCTCAACTGGTGCGAGGCTGGCCAGGTCGCGCACGCTTCCGACGGATTGACGACGCCGGTCCTGGCCGGCGACGCGCTGACACTGCCCGAGGCCTGTCGAAGCGCCGGCTGTGGCAGGCGTCGCACTTGAACGCCGGGATGCCGCGACCTAGCCTCTCGATCCCGCACCGCAGGCTCCATTCTCGACGCTGAGCCGCCAAGACCTTGCGGAACGATAATCGGGGGAGGCCTCTCGTGCTGACGATCGATGTCCAGGTTCACGCCTACGAACGCGACCGTCCGGGCCGCCCGTGGGCCGCGGTTCTGCACGGCCCGCCGGAGGTCACGGGCGACGACATGGTCAAGGCCATGGACGCCGTCGGCGTCGACGGCGCGCTGCTGGTCTCGCCCTACACCATGTACCGCTACGACGCGAGCTACGCCCTGGACGGTCCGCGCCGCCCATCCCGGCCGGTTCGCGGTGATCAAGCCGGTCGATCCGAACGATCCCAAGGTGGCCGATACGATCGCCGACTGGGCCGACGACCGAGGGCACGGTCGCCATCCGGATCATGATGAGTCCAGAGCGTGCTCGACCGACGCCGCCGACCCCGGCATCAACCGCGTGCTGGCCGCCGCCGCGCGGCATTCCTTGCCGGTCAACCTGCTGTGCTGGGGGCGGCTGGAGCAGGTCGGCCAGCTGGCGGCGCGCAACCCCGAGACGCAGGCTGGTGATCGACCATCTCGGGCTGCAGCAGCCGTTCGAGCCGCCGGCGCCGGCCGAGCCCTGGGCCGAGCTGCCGAAGCTGCTGGCGCTCGCGGCCCACGACAACATCGTGGTCAAGATCAGCGGCGCCTGCACGCTGGCGCACGAGCCGTTTCCCTACAAGGACATCTGGGATCCGCTCGGCCGCATCTTCGACGCCTTCGGCTTCGATCGCTGCATGTGGGGAACCGACTGGACCCGGGCGGTCGGCTTGCTGACCTACAAGCAGGGCGTCGAGGCGTTCCGCGTCACCGACCGCCTGTCCGACAGCGAACGGGCCGCGCTCATGGGCGGGACGCTGCAGCGGGTCTACGACTGGTCGCCGTCGAAGGCCTGAGGGACTACTGCCTCACCACCAGCTTCGAGCCGTGCAGGGATCGTCGCAACAACGACCAGAGACTGCCGCCCGTTGCCATGCCGAGGACGTAGACGATGTGGCGACCAGCAACGCCAGGAGCGCCCGGGCGCTGAAGCCGAGAAACGACATCGTGACGAGCTCGAGGTTCTGCACGAGGAAGAGAAGGACGGCGACGGCGAATATCACGACGACCGCAATGTGAAGCCAACGCATGTTGGTGCCTCCTACCAGTTCGAAAACTCATCGCAATGCCAAGTGACGTCGCCATGATAGTCGGCCGGCGCCTCATCAGCACGGAGAACAGTGGCCTGTTCAGCCGATCGCGACGTCCGGCCATGCGCGCCCTGTGAGTGTGATATTTCGCACATTCCCGCCGCCGGCTTTCTTGCAGGCTGAGCCGGCGGCCGGATCGGGCCGCGACGAGAGCGGCACACCTGAGCTCGGCTGTTGACCTGAAAAAATGGATGGAGACTGCCAATGATCAGGGGTGGCTGCGCCTGTGGCGGCATTCGTTTCGAGATCGAGGCGGTGCGCTCCTTGACCCACTGCCACTGCACGATCTGCCGCAAGCTGACCGGGGCAGCCTTTGCCACCTATGCCCATGTGGAGAAGGCCAAGTTTCACTGGCTCGAGGGCGAGGAGCTGATCAGCCGCTATGAATCGACGCCCGGCAGCTTCCGCTACTTCTGCCGGATCTGCGGATCCCTGGTCCCGGGGCAGGCGCCTTACCTCGCGACGGTGAGCATTCCCGCAGGCTTGCTCGACGATGATCCGGGCGTGCGGCCGCGGCTGCACGTCTTTGCCCTCGTCAAGGCGCCGTGGTGGGAAATCAACGACGACCTGCCGCAGCACCCCAAATGGGTGCCCGGATACCAGCCGAAGCGACCCTCGGAAACTTGACCGGCCCAGAGCGCCCGGAAGTCCCCGCGGTTATCTTGGTAAGCGGAATTTCGTTGCTCGATCCGGGGCTTTGCGCTTAACGTCGGCCACAAGATCCCACGAGGATCAACGTCCTGCGCCAAAGCGGACGAGGACTAACAGGGAGGCAACAATGATTTCACGGAAGGTCAAGGCGTCGTCGTCTTGTCGGCGGTAAACGCCAGGTCCTCTTGCTCGCGGGCGTGCCCGCGCAGCACAGGACCGGCGAGCAGGACTAGGTCCGAGCCATCCAGATCCGGATGATCGCCCGTCCTTTCAAGGGGCGAGGCCATGGCCAAGACGCTCGACGGGGCGGCCGCGTAGTTCGCAGGCTTCTCGCGCCGCTGAGCGCACCAGGCAGCACGCATTCGGTGGACGCCGCCTTCGGGCGGCCTCCAGACACAGCGGCGCAACGATCGCAAAAATCGCGCCGCAGCCGTTGCGAGAGTTGGAAGGCGAGCCTCGGTGAAGACAGGCGGCAGCCGGGAGGCGAGGAATGGGTGGGCAGACAAGAATCGAGTCGTCCGGCCGAGGCGGGACCCAGGAAGGCGCGCGGCAGGACGCGAACGGACCTCACCCGTCGGGCGCTGCTCGCGCTTTCGGCGCTGGGGATTGCCGCCACCGGACAGCGCGCGCGCACTGGGTGCTGCCCGAGGGACAACTGACCTGGGCGGTGCACATTCTCGCTCGGCGCCCACCTGGTTCGACCCGGCCGAGACGCCGGGCATCATCACGCCCTTCATGGTGATGTACGCGCTGCACGACGCGATGGTGAAGCCGATGCCGGGCAACGCTGCCGACGCCGTGCCTGGCCGAGTCGTTGACGATGCCGCCGAGGACAGGCTCAGCTACGACTTCGTCATTGCGCCAGGGCGTCAAGTTCCACAACGGCGAGCCGGTGACGGCCGAGGACGTGAAGTTCTCGTTCGAGCGCTATCGCGGTACCTCGCACGACGCTGCTGAAGAACGCGGGTGGCGGCAGTGGAGACCCCCGATCCGCGGCACGTCCGCTTCGAGCTGAAGAAGCCGTGGCCCGATTTCCTGACGTTCTACGCGAGCGCCACCGGGGCCGGCTGGATCGTGCCGAAGAAATACGTCGAGAAGGTCGGCGACGACGGCTTCAAGAAGGCGCCGGTCGGCGCCGGGCCATACAAGTTCGTGTCGTTCACGCCGGGCGTCGAACTGGTGATGGAGGCATTCGACGAGCTATTGGCGCAAGACCCCGAGCGTCAAGCGCATCGTGTTCAAGGTGATTCCCGACGAGGCGACGCGGCTGGCGGCGCTGAAGCGCGGCGAGGTCGACATCGCCTACTCGATCCGCGGCGAGCTCGCCGAGGAGCTGCAGCAAGACGCCGGGACTCACCCTCAAAGCCGGTGGTCACCACGGCACGTTCTGGCTCTATTTCGCCGACCAGTGGGACCCGAAATCGCCGTGGCACGACGAGCGCGTGCGGCGGGCGGCGCAGCCTGGCGATCGACCGCAAGTGCATCAACCAGGCGCTGACGCTCGGGCCATTCGCACGCTCACCAACAGCATCATCCCCGACAGCTTCGACTTCTACTGGCAGCCGCCGGCGGCCGGTGTACGATCCGGCCAAGGCGAAGGAGCTGCTGGCCGAGGCGGGACACCCCAACGGCTTCGACGCCGGCGAACTACTTCTGCGACTCGTCCTACGCCAATCTCGCCGAGGCGGTGCTCAACAATCTCGCAGGAAGTCGGCATCCGCGCTGAAGCTGCGGCCGCTCGAGCGCGCCGCCTTCTTCAAGCGCCTATGCCGAGAAGAAGCCTGAAGAACATCATCCAGGGCTGCGTCCGGCGCGTTCGGCAACGCGGCGACCCGTCTGGAGGCGTTCGTCGTCAAGGGCGGCGCCTACGCCTATGGCAGCTATCCCGAGATCGACGCGCTGTTCGCCGAGCAGGCGACGGAGCTCGACGTCGCCAAGCGCACCGCGATGCTGCACCGGATCCAGCAGATCGTGCATGAGCGCAGCATCTACGCGCCGATCTGGCAGCTCGCCTTCATCAATGGCCAGGGAAAGCGCGTCGGGCAGATCCGCGCTCGGCTCTGATCCGGGGCCATGCCTATTCCGCACCGTACGAGGACGTGACGATCAAGGACAAATGACACGATAGCGACGCCAACCGCGGCGCGCCGGACCCGCCGCCAACAGGGAGTAACCGCATGCGCTCGTCTCGACGCGACCATGACGATCCCATCACCAGGCGTACCGCCGCGCGCGCGACGCGCCGCGAGCTGCTGGGCCTCACGGCACTCGGTATCCTGGCCGCCGGCACCAAGACCGGCCAGGGCGGCGGACGGCCAGCTCGTCTATGCCTCGCATATCTCGCTGCGCGCCGGCCTGGTTCGATCCGGCGGAAACGCCGGGCATCGTCACGCCCTTCATGCTGCTCTACGCCCTGCATGACGGGCTGGTGAAGCCGATGCCGGGCAACCCGGCCGAGCCGTGCCTGGCGGAATCCTACACCGCCTCCGCCGACGGGCTCGACCCACAGCTTCGTGCTGCGCGCCGGCGCCACGTTCCACAATGGCGAGCCGGTGACGGCGGAGGACGTGAAATTCTCCTTCGAGCGCTATCGCGGCAACGCCGCGCGCTTCATCAAGGAGAAGGTGGCGGCGGTGGAGACGCCCGATCCGCGGCGCGTCGTCTTCCGTCTGCACCAGCCGTGGCCCGATTTCCTGCATCTACTATTCCAGCGTCACCGGCGCGGGCTGGATCGTGCCGAAGAAATACGTCGAGAGCGTCGGCGAGGACGGCTTCAAGAAGGCGCCGATCGGCGCGGGGCCGTACAAGTTCGTCTCGTTTCACGCCCGGGCGTCGAACTGGTGATGGAGGCGTTCGACGGCTACTGGCGCAAGGCGCCCGACCGTGAAGCGACTGGTCTGGAAGGTGATTCCCGACGAGGCGACGCGGCTGGCGGCGCTGAAGCGCGGCGAGGTCGATCATCGCCTACTCGATCCGCGGCGAGCTGGCCGAGGAGCTGCAGACGCACGCCGGGGCTCGACGCTGAAGCCGGTGGTGATCAACTCGCCGTTCTGGATCTATTTCGCCGACCAGTGGGACCCGAAATCGCCCTGGCACGACGCGCGGGTGCGGCAAGGCGCGTGACTCTGGCGCTCGATCGCGAGGGCATCAACCAGGCGCTGACGCTCGGCCATTCGCTGCTCACCGGCAGCATCGTGCCCGAAAGACTACGAGTTCTACTGGCAGCCGCCGAAGATCCGTGCACGATCCGGCGAGGCGCGCGCGGCTGCTGGCGGAAGCGGGCTATCCAAGGCGGCTTCGATGCCGGCGAGTATTACTGCGACTCCTCCTACGCCAACCTCGCCGAGGCGGCGCTGAACAGCCTGGCAGGAGGTCGGCATCCGCGTGAAGCTGCGCCCGATCGAGCGGGCCGCCTTCATCACAGGATATGCCGAGAAGAAATATCGCAACATCATCCAGGGCGGCAGCGGCGCGTTCGGCAACGCGGCGACACGCGGATGGAGACCTTCGTCGTCAAGGGCGGCGCCTATGTCTATGGCAGCTACCCCGACATCGACGAGCTGTTCGCCCAGCAGGCGGCGGAAACCGATCGCGCCAAGCGCGCGCCGATCCTGCATCGCATGCAGCAGCTGGTGCATGAGCGCACGGTCTACGCGCCGCTGTGGCAGCTCGCCTTCCTCAACGGCCAGGGCCCGCGGGTCGGCGGATCGGCCTTCGGCCTGATCAGCGGGCACCCGTATTCCGCGCCCTACGAAGACGTTCGCCTGAAGAACGGCGCATAGCAGGGGACACGGCCATGGTTTCGCCCTCTCTCTGCACCACGCGCCGCGGCGTTCTCGGTCTTTCCGTGGCTGCCATGATCGGCGTCGCCCCGCGCGCGGCCAGCGCGGCGGCGGACGGACAGAGCTGCGCATCGGCGCGCATGTCTCCCTGGCGCCGACCTGGTTCGATCCGGCGGAGACCTCCGGCATCATCACGCCCTTCATGCTGCTGTACGCCATGCACGACGCGATGATGAAGGCGATGCCGGACGACCCGATGGCGCCCTGCCTGGCCGAATCCTGGACCATGGCGCCCGATGGGCTGAGCTATGCCTTCACGCTGCGCAAGGGCGTGCTGTTCCACAACGGCGAGGCGCTGACGGCGGAGGACGTGAAATTCTCCCTCGAGCGCTATCGCGGCGCCGCGAACAAGACGCTGAAGGAGCGCGTGGCGGGCGTCGACATCCACGATCCGCACCGCCTGACGATCCGGTTGAACGAGCCGTGGCCGGATTTCCTGACCTTCTATGCCGAGCGCCACCGGCGCGGGCTGGATCGTGCCCAAGAAATACGTCCAGCAGGTCGGCGAGGACGGCTTCAAGAAGGCGCCGATCGGCGCGGGCCCGTACAAGTTCGTCTCGTTCACCCCGGCGTGGAGCTGGTGTGCGAGGCGTTCGAGCGGTTACTGGCGCAAGGCGCCGGCCATCAAGCGGCTGGTCTTCAAGGTGATCCCCGACGAAGCGACGCGGCTGGCGGCCCTGCAGCGCGGCGAGATCGACATCGCCTATTCGATCCGCGGCGAGCTGGCCGACGAGCTGACGCGCACGCCCGGCCTCACGATCAAGCCGGCGGTGGGATCGGCGCCGTTCTGGCTCTACTTCCCGGATCAGTGGGATCCGCAGTCGCCATGGCACGATCAGCGCGTGCGCCTGGCGGCCAACCTCGCGCTCGACCGCAAGACGCATCAACCAGGCGCTGACGCTCGGCTACTCGCGCCTGACCGGCAGCATCTTCCCGGAGAATTTCGAATTCTACTGGCAGCCGCCGGCGCCGGTGCTACGATCCGGCAGCGCGCCCGCAAGCTCCTGGCCGAGGCCGGGCACGCGCGAGGCTTCGATGCCGGGGATTATTACTGCGATGCCTCCTACGCCAATATCGGCGAGGTCGTGCTGAACAACCTGCGGGAAGTCGGCATCCGGGTGAAGCTGCGCCCGCTGGAACGCGCCGCCTTCTTCAAGGCCTACTCGGAGAAGAAGCTGAAGAACATCGTGCAGGGCGCCTCCGGCGCCTTCGGCAACTGCGCGACGCGCGCCGAGGCCTTCGTGGTGAAGGGCGGCGCCTATGTCTACGGCAGCTATCCCGACATCGACGCGCTGTTCGCCGAGCAGGCCGTGCAGATGGACCGCGCCAAGCGCGAGGCGATGCTGCAGCGCCTGCAGCAGCTCGTGCACGAGAAGACGATCTATGCGCCGATCTGGCAGCTCGCCTTCATCTCCGGCGTCGGCCCGAAGGTCGGGCAATCGGGCTTCGGGCTGATCAAGGGCTTTGCCTACACCGGCGCCCTACGAGGACCTCACTCTCAAGGGCAAGGCACGTAGGGAGCGCGCATGCGCATGAAACAGTACATCCTCCGCCGCGTCGGCTATTCGCTGCTGTCGCTGTTCCTGCTGTCGCTGACGATCTTCCTGTTCGTGCGCGTGACCGGCGACCCGGTGAGCCTGCTGGTCGAGCCCGGCGCCAGCCCGGCGGACATCGACGAACATGCGCCGCCAGTTCGGTCTCGATCGGCCGCTCTGGGAGCAGTACGGGCATCTTCATGGCGAGCCTCGCGCACGGGCGATCTCGGCCAGTCGTTCTACTATCGCACGCCGGTGCTGGAGCTCTATTTCCAGCGCCTGCCGAACTCGCTGCTGCTGGCGGCGGTGGCGATGGCCTTGTCGCTGCTGATCGGCATCCCGAGCGGCATCCTGGCCGCCGGTGCGGGTCGGCGGCTTCTGGGACAGCGCCGGCAAGATCTTCGCGCTGCTCGGCCTGTCGCTGCCGTCCTTCTGGGTCGGGCTGGTGCTGATCCTGTTCTTCTCGGTCTATCTCGGCTGGCTGCCGTCGTCCGGCTCCGGCACGCCGCTGCATCTGCTCGATGCCGGCCTTCGCGCTCGGCTGGTATTTCGCCGCCGCGCACATGCGGCTCACGCGGTCCTCGATGCTCGAGGTGCTGGGCTCGGAATACATCAAGCTGGCGCGGCTCAAGGGGCTGCCGGAGGTCGCTGGTGATCGGCAAGCACGCGCTCAAGAACGCGCTGATCCCGGTGATCACGCTGGCCGGCATCAACCTCGTCGTGATGATCAATGTCGCGGTCGTGGTCGAGACGGTGTTCGCCTGGCCCGGCATCGGCCGGCTGCTCTACGAGGGCATCACCTTCCGCGACTTTCCCATCGTGCAGGGCGTGGTGATGATCGGCGGCGCCATGATCGTGCTGGTCAACCTGTTCGTCGACATCCTCTACGCGCTGATCGATCCCCGCATCCGTCTGGAGAGCTGACGGCCATGAGCTATCACCACGCCGCCCATCGCCGCCGCCGCCGCTGCCGCCGTCGCGCCGACCGCCTTCTGGCGGCTGAAGGGCTTTCCGCTGATCCCGGTGCTGATCCTCGCTGTTCATCGCCTTCGTCGCCGTCTTCGCCGACGTGCTGGCGCCGCACGATCCGCAGATCGGCAGCCTGGCGCGCCGCTTCCGCCCGCCGTTCTGGCAGGACGGCGGCAGCATGACCTACCTGCTCGGCACCGACCATGTCGGGCGCGATGTGCTGTCGCGGCTGATCTTCGGCGCCCGCGTGTCGATGATCGTCGGCATCACCGCCGTGCTGGTCGCCGGCGGCGATCGGCACGCTGCTCGGCATCATTTCCGGCTATCTCGGCGGCTGGGCCGACCAGGTGATCATGCGCATCACCGACACCTGGCTCGCCCTGCCGGCGCTGACCTTCGCCATCTTCCTCGCCGCCATCGTCGGGCCCAGCGAGCTGCAACATCATCATCATCCTGGGCCTCGTCTACTGGACGCGCTACGCCCGCGTCATCCGCGGCGAGGTGCTGTCGCTGAAGCAGCGCGAGTTCGTGCGCCTCGCCATCGTCGCCGGCTGCTCCAAGCGCGATCATCATGTGGCGCCACATCCTGCCCAACGTCATCAACTCCGCCGTCGTGCTCGCGCACGCTGATGCTCGGCGTGGTGATCGTCACCGAGGCCTCGCTGTCCTTCCTCGGCGTCGGCGTGCCGCCGCCCGAGCCCGCCTGGGGGCTGATGATGGCCGACGGCAAGAAGGGGCTGATGGTCGGCTACTGGTGGCTCACCGTGCTGCCCGGCATCTGCATCATGCTGATGGTGCTGTCGGCCAACCTGCTCGGCGACTGGCTGCGCGTGAAGCTCGACCCGCAGCTGCGCCAGCTGTGAGGCGCCGCCATGTCGTCGGAACCGCTCGCTGCTCGAGCTCGAGAATCTCTCCGCCCACTACGTCTCCCAGCAGGGCACGCGCGTGGTGCGCGCCGTCGACGAGGTGACGCTCAGCCTCGACGCCGGCGGAGACCCTCGGCATCGTCGGCGAATCGGGCTCGGGCAAGAGCACGCTGGCGCTCACCATCCTGCGCCTGCTGCCGCCGGCGGCGCGCATCGTCAGCGGGCGGATGATGTTCGAGGGCGAGAACCTGCTCGACAAGTCGGATACCGAGATGCGCCGCGTGCGCGGCAAGCGCATCGCCATGATCCTGCAGGACCCGATGGCCTCGCTCAACCCGCTGTTCTCCATCGGCGACCAGGTCGGCGAGCCGCTCCGCGTGCACGAAGGCGCCAGCCGCGCCAGCGCCTGGCAGCGCGCGCGTGGCCTTGCTGAAGTCCGTGCGCATCGCCTCGCCGGAAACCCGCGTGACGCAGTTCCCGCACGAGATGTCGGGCGGCATGCGCCAGCGCATCGTCGGCGCCATCGGCATTTCCTGCGAACCGCGCCTGCTGATCGCCGACGAGCCGACCACCAGCCTCGATCTCACCATCCAGGCGCAATACCTCAACCTGCTGCGCGACCTGCAGCGCGAGCATGGCCTGGCGCTGATCTTCATCACCCACAATCTCGGCATCGTCGCCAAGATGTGCGACCAGCTGGCCGTGATGTATGCCGGGCGGGTCGTCGAGCAGGGACCGGTGTCGCAGCATCTTCAACGCGCCGGCCCATCCCTACACCAGGGCGCTGCTCGGCTCGATCCCGCGCATGACCGACAATCGCGAGCATCTCACCGCCATCGAGGGCCAGCCGCCCGATCTCGCCGCCCTGCCGCCCGGCTGCTCCTTCGCGCCGCGCTGCCCGCAGGCGTTCGCCCGCTGCCGCGTCGAGGCGCCGCCGGAGTTCGCCGTCGACGAGGGCCGCACGGCGCGCTGCTGGCTGGCCGCACCCGGCGCCGACGCGCCGACGGCGCGAGATGAACGAGGAGCAGCGTGGCATGACCGCCGTTCTGCAAGCGCGCCGGCCTCAGCAAGCATTTCCCGGCGCGGCGCGGCATCTTCGGCGGCGATCGCGGCGTCGTGCGCGCGGTCGACGGCATCATCGTTCTCCATCGAGGGCGGCACAGACGCTCGGGGTGGTGGGCGAATCCGGCTGCGGCAAGACCACCACGGCGAAGCTCGTGCTCGGGCTGGAAGAGCCGACCGGCGGCGCCATTCGCTTCGAGGGGCGCGATCTGCAGCGGGCTCGACGCGGCCGGCCGCCGGCACTACCGCAAATCGGTCCAGGCGGTGTTCCAGGACCCTTACGCCTCGCTCAACCCGCGCATGCGCATCAGCGCCATCATCGCCGAGCCGCTGATCACCAACGAGACGACTCGACCGCCGCCGAGGTGCGCCGCCGCGTGCTGGAGCTGCTCGATCTGGTCGGCCTGCCGGAGCGCTCGGCCGATCTCTTCCCGCACGAATTCTCCGGCGGCCAGCGCCAGCGCATCGCCATCGCCCGGGCGCTGGTCGCTGTCGCCCAGGCTGGTCGTGCTCGACGAGCCGGTCTCGGCGCTCGATGTCTCGATCCGCGCCCAGATCCTCAACCTGCTGCGCGATCTGCAGGCGCGGCTCGGCCTCTCCTACCTGTTCATCGCCCACGACCTCGCCGCCGTCGCCCACATGAGCCACGAGATCGTGGTCATGTATCTCGGCAAGATCGTCGAAAGCGGCGACGCGCGCACGCTCGCCCACGATGCCGCTGCATCCCTACACCGAGGCGCTGTTCTCCGCCGCCCTGCCGAGCCATCCCGACGAGCGGCGCGAGGAGGTCGTGCTGCCGGGCGAGGTGCCGAGCCCGCTCAACCCGCCCTCCGGCTGCCACTTCCATCCGCGCTGCCCGCACGCCATGCCGCGCTGCGCGCTGGAGGTGCCGCCGCTGGCCCGAGGTCGGAAGGCCGCATGGTCGCCTGCCATCTCTACGGCTAGCTCTTCACCATCACCTCGATCAGCGTCGGCCCGTCCGTCTTGGCCAGCGCCTTGTCGAGCGCGGCGTCGAAGCCGGCCGCCGTGTCGACCCGCTCGGCCGTGCACGCCGAAGCCGCGGGCGATGGCTGGCGATGTCCATCGGCGGGTCGTTGAAGTCCATGCCGATCGGCTTGTCGTTGCCGTGGAACAGCTTCAGGCGGTTCTTGAGGATCTGGTAGCCGCCGTTGTTGGCGATGACGAAGATCACCGGCAGCTTCTGGTTGGCCGCCGTCCACAGCGCCGTGATCGAGTACATGGCGCTGCCGTCGCCGATCACCGCCACGACGCGGCGCTTGGGCTCGGCGATCTGCACGCCGACCGCGGCGGCGATGCCCCAGCCGATGCCGCCGCTCACATTGCCGAAGAAGCTGTTGCGGTCGCGGAACGGGAAGTAGTTCATCAAGGTCGTCGTGCTGGTGAGGCCTTCCTCGACCATGATGGCGTCCTCGGGCAGCTTCTCGGTCAGCCGCATCATCACCCACTCGGCCTGGCAGCGGCTTCTCGCTGGCCGGCGCGGCGAGCTTGGCCTTGCGGGCCGCGCGCTGGGCCGCTCCAGTTGCGCGGCGCGATCTCGGCCAGCGACGCCTTGGCGCGTCTCGGCGAGCGCGCGCCGCCCAGCTTCTTCAGGAGCGGCACCAGCGCCTTCAGCGTCTCCTTCACGTCGGCGCGCAGCGCGATCTCGGCCGGGAAGTTCTTGCCCATCTCCCAGTCGCGCAGGCCGACCATCGCCACCGTCGTGGTCTCCGGCAGCGGCTCGATCTCGCTCCACACCGACATCTTCAGCACATCGGCGCCGACGCAGAACATCAGGTCGTAGTCGCAGAGGACGCGGCGCACGTGCTTCTGGTCGCGGTTGAGCGCGCCGATGATAGGCGGGATGCTCCGACGGGAAATGCGCGCCCTAGCGCCACCGTCTGCTGCAGCACCGGCGCGCCCAGCGTCTCGGCGAGCGCGGCCGCTTCGGCGAAGGCGTCGGACGTGGCGATCTCGTGGCCGGCCAGGATCACCGGCTTCTTGGCGCCGAGCAGGCGCCTGGCGAGCTGCTCCAGCGCGGCATCGGACGGGCGCACCGCGGTGTCGACGCGCGTCGACCTCGCCGATGATCGATGCGCCGCCTCGTTGTTCAGGATGTCGCCGGGCAGCGAGATGAACACCGGACCGGTCGGCGCCGTGGTCGCCACCTTGGCGGCGCGGCGCAGGATGCGCGGCAGGTCCTCGATGCGGTTGACCTCGGTCGCCCATTTCACCACCGGCGTGGCGATCGGCATCAGCGGCGCGTAGAGCAGCGGCTCGGTCAGGCCGTGGCCCTGCTCCTGCTGGCCGGCCGTCACGATCATCGGCGTGCCCGACATGAAGCGAGGTGTAGATCGAGCCGATGGCGTTGCCGAGGCCGGGCGCCACGTGGACGTTGCACGACACCAGCTTGCCCGAGGCGCGGGCGTAGCCGTCGGCCATGGCGATCACGATCGCCTCCTGCAGGCCCAGCACATAGCCCATCTCCGGCGCCGAGGAGAGCGCGTGCATGATCGGCAGCTCGGTCGTGCCGGGATTGCCGAACATCTTGACGACGCCTTCGTCGCTCAGCACGCGGAGAAAGGCGTCGCGGCCGGTGATGGTGTTGGACACGCGTGCGTCGGGCATCGGTTCCTCCCTGAGGCGGGCAGGGTAGCGCGCCCGGCCGCCGCGTGAAATGATCCGAATCGGCGGCTCGGAAGGCGCGCCGCGATGCGAAAGGAAGCATGACCGATCTTTGGACAAGGTCGCGCGGCTGGCCTGCTGGCGGGGCCCGGTCGACGCTCGAGCCGCTGAAGGGCGGCCTCACCAACATCTCCTTCGTGGCGACCTGTCGCGGCGAGAAGTTCGTCGTGCGCTGCGGCGAGGACATTCCGGTCCATCACGTCTTCCGCGACCGCGAGCGCGCGGCCTCGATGGCGGCCTTCGAGGCGGGCCTCTCGCCGGAGATCGTCCATGTCGAGCCCGGCATCATGGTGCTGCGCTTCATCGAGGGCCGCACCTTCGGCGAGGCCGACCTCGCGCGCCAACATCGGCCGCCTCGTGCCGCTCCTGAAGGACTGCCACGCCAAGGTCGGCCGGCACGTGCGCGGACCCGCCAACGCCTTCTGGGTGTTCCACGTCATTCGCGACTACGTGACCCTGCTCGACGCCGACCGGCGCTACCTGGACGATGGCCGACCGGCTCGAGCAGGCGCAGGTGCCGCTGCCGATCGTGTTCGGCCATCACGATCTCCTGCCCGGCAACTTCATCGACGACGGCAGGCAGGCTCTGGCTGATCGACTGGGAGTATGGCGGCTTCGGCACGGCGATGTTCGATCTCGCCAACCTGTCCGTCCAACGGCGCCTTCGGCGCGCGCCGAGGACGCGGCCCTGCTCGATGCCTATTTCGAGGGCAAGGTCGACGGACGAGCTTGCGCCGCGCCTTCGCACGCCATGAAGGCGGCGAGCGCCTTGCGCGAGGCGCTGTGGGCGATGGTCTCCGACGTCCATCTGCGAGACGCCGGGCGTCGACTACAAGGCGCATGCCCGCGACTATCTCGCGCGCGCCCAAGCCGGCTTCGGACGCTTCGCGGAGCGGCACGGATAGACCGACATCATGGCGCGGCTCGTCGGACAGCACCTGAGGCGCGAGCCTCGGCCAGCAAGTCGTGATCGACAACCGCCCGGGCGCCTGGGGGATCCCTGGATCGGAGGTCGTCGCCAAGCCTCCGCCCGACGGCTACACGCTCCTGATCGACCAATGTCTCGCTTATCGGTCAATCCCTATCTCTATGCGAAGATGCCGTACGATCCGCTGACCGGACTTCATGCCCATCACCGATGGTCAACTGTTCGACAAGCTCATGGCCTGAAACCCGGCCTGCCCGCCGGAGCTACGAGATGAGCGGCTGGAACGGCATCTTTGCGCCCAAAGGGCACGCCACCCGAGATCGTGGCGAGACTGACACGCCGAGCTGGCCAAGCTGCTGCGCGCACCGGAGGTGAGGGAGCAGTTCGCCGCGCTCGGCGCAGAGCCCATCGGCGACACGCCGGACCAATTCGCCGCCTTCCTCAAGGCCGACATGGCGCGCTGGGGCAAGATCATCAAGGAAAAGGGCATCCGACGCCGAATAGCTAGCGCCACTCCGGCCGACAGTGGCGGCGCAGCAGGTCGGTCAGGACGGACGCGCTCGTCCAGCGCTCGAGCCCGTCGACGGCGCTTTCGACTTCGCTCGACCTTGCGGCGTCAGCGCCAGGCCGGCGAGCTCGCGAAATTTCTGGCGAATCTCCGAAGCGTCGTCAGCGGATTGGAGGCAATCGCCCCGCGGACTGTCGCAGGAACTGCGTGGCCTGCCGGCCGTCTTTCAGCGTGACCGTGACGCGGGCCGGCTTCGCTGCCGGCACCGACTGCGTTCATCGCCGGATCCTCGGCTGATGTGGCACGCGGTGGCGCAGCGCCGCGATGGCAGGATCGTTCGAGCGCGCGAGTCGTCGACCGACCGTGAAACCGGCGCTGCCGCTCACCACCAGGCACGCGGCGACGTGGGGCAAGCGAGTATTTCGAGGCGAAATAGTTCGGCGGATCCGGGTTGCGCATGACCGAGGCGAAACGGAAGGTCGCGACGTCGATGCGTTCGACGTCATCCGGCTTGGCGTCGAGCGCTCGCGACGGCTGCCTCGAGCGCATCGAGTGCAGCGTAGATCGGATTGCAGCAGGCCCGCAGGCGCAAGCCAGTTGCGCGTGATCTCCCAGCGGCTGCCGAGCTCATCCAGCAGCCGGCCGGGTCGAAGCCGTCGCCCACGAGGCTGGCCCAGCGCTTCCTCGATCGCGTCGTCCTGCGCGTCGAAGCCGGCCAGCGCCAGATCGGGCGCCAGCCGAGCGCGCAAAGCCGCTCATGCCGCCGGCCACGTTCAGCGTCGTCGCGCCGGCAACGGCGTTGGTGTAGCTCGGCGTCAGGCACCAGCGTGGCGGCAATGCGCATTGCGCGGCTGGTGTCGGCGCCGTTCAGACCCGCAATCGCGCTCCCGCCGCGGCGGCGCCCAGCAGCGCAGCCTGACCGTTCTGGTATGCGCCAGCGGCAGATCTTCATCGCCGCGCGCGAGGCGGGCGCCCGCGTCATAGCCCAGGATCAGGGCCGCGAGCATGTCGCTGCCGCTCCATCGCGCCCACTCGCCGGCGCTCAGCACGCCCGGAAGGATCCTGCATGGCGCCCTGATAGGAGACGTAGCGATGCCCTTCGCCGAGCTCGATGGATCGTCCGGCGATGCCGTTCAGCAGGGCGGCGGTTCGCGGGTCGTTCGCGGGCCAGCCCGGCGCGAATACCGTCGGCGCCCGTTCCGGCGGTCGCGTCTCAGCGTGCGCGCAGTCCGCGCACCTCGGGCGCGCTCGGCACCGGCGCGAGAATGACGCCGGATCGTGTCGAGCACGACCAGCTTGGCGTAGCCGCTGCACCTCCAGCGGCACCTGCTCGAGCGTCGTCTCGGCGACGAAACGAGCGAGCGTCTCGATCTGCTGTGCCATTGCCATATCGCGCCGCGATCACGCCGCGCTTGGCGTCGAGACTCGGCGGCAACTCCTCCTCGGGAATCGCACTCGCCAGGATGAGCTGCAGCGCGCTTCTGTAGTGAATCGCGGTAGCGCTTGAATTCCTCGAGGACGCGGCGCAGTTCGGCGACGGCTCTGTCGTGCAGATCGACGCGCACGTCGATTTCCGGGATGATCGAGCTTCGGCCGCACGACGCGTATCCACGCCGAGCGCTCGGGACGCGGCACGCCCTGACGTCTGGCCGCCGGCGTCGCGCCCGCCCTCCAGCGCCATCAGCAGGCGGTCTTCGAGCGGCGCATCGGGTTGCTTGAGGAAAGCCCGAGACTGATGCCCGCCACCGTTTGCGGACCGGCGAGGCCGTTGCCGTACGCGGCGTAGCATGGGACCTACCGTGTGGCCGGCCCACCGGCCGCATCCCGGGCCGGTGTGCGCCACGACGTTGTTCTGGCGGTCGATGATGCCGAACTGGCGGTAGTCGAAATCCGGATCGTCGGCCGCGAGCGTGCGCACGATGTGCTGCGGCGTGTAGCCTCTGTGCCAGCATGTTGAGCGCGAGCGGATCGACGTAGCGCAGGTAGAAGGCCTGCGACTTGCTGACGCCGACGTTGGGACGCACGCTTTCGTTGCGCCGGCCGCAGGCCATGGAAAACGTGGTCGAGCCGACGCCGAAACGGCCGCTGCGCGGGGCAGCGCGCGATGATGGAGTAGGTCATGCGGTTTCCTTCCTTGTCGCGCGGTTGCTTCAGCATGTCGGCGAACTCCATCGCCGGAATGGCGTTGCGCGGACTGCGCGCGCGCTCGCTCGTAATACGCGATGGACGGCTTGTAATCGACGTAGATGCGGCGCAGTTCGTCGATCGCGCGGTCGTGCAGATCGACACGCAGGTCGACTTCAGTTGTACTGCGTGCGGTTGCCCCACACGATCATCGCCGCCGAGCGCTCGGGCAGCCGGCCGCTGGCCGCCGGCCATGCCGCCGGCGTCGCGCGCCGAAAAACGATTACCCGTCGTTGCCCTCGCCTCGCTGCTGGCCGCCTCGCTGCTCTCCCTGTCGCCGGCCTCGGCGCAGGACAAGGTGCTGCGCATCGCCATGACGGCGTCCGACATCCCGACCACGACCGGCATGCCCAACAACGGCTTCGAGGGCATGCGCTTCCTGGGCTTTCCGATCTTCGAGGGGCTGATCCTGTTCGACCTCACCAAGACCGACCAGCTCGCCAGCCTGCGGCCGGGCCTCGCCGAGAAATGGGAGCAGGCGCCGGACGACAAGAAGACCTGGATCTTCCATCTGCGCAAGGGCGTGAAGTTCCATGACGGCACCGATTTCAACGCCGACGCCGTGATCTGGAACCTCGAGCGCTATCTTCAACAAGGACAGCGCGCAGTTCGAGCCGCCGGCGCCGCCGGCATCATCGCGCTCGCGCGTGCCGATCCTGGCCAGCTACAAGAAGATCGACGACTACACCGGTCGCCATGACCACCACGATCGTCGGCCTCGTACTTCCCGTGGATGGTGCCCTATATCCTGATCACCTCGCCGGCCTCGTTCGAGAAGGGCGGGCAGCGACTGGGCCAAGGTCGGCGACGCTGCCGCCGGCCGGCACCGGGCCGTTCCGCATCACCAGCGTCGTGCCGCGCCAGTCGGTCGACGCTGGCGCGCAACGACGCCTACTGGGACGCCGCCAAGAAGGCCAAGGTCGACCAGGTCATCGCTGCTGCCGATCCCCGAGGCGAACACGCGGCTGGCCGCGCTGCGCTCGGGCCAGCGTCGACTGGATCGAGGTGCCGCCGCCCGACGGCATCCCGTCGCTCAAGCAGGCGGGCTTCGTGATCTCGACCGGCTCCTATCCGCATGTCTGGCCGTGGTTCTACAACATGGCGGCCAAGAACAGCCCGTTCGACGGACGTCCGCGTGCGCCAGGCGCTGAACTACTGCATCGACCGCGGCGCCATCGTGACGCTGCTGAACGGCACGGCGGAGCCCTCGGTCGGCTGGCTGAAGCCCAACGATCCGGCCTTCGGCAATCCCGAGCAACCGCTACACGTTCGATCCCGCCAAGGGCAAGAAGCTGCTGGCCGAGGCCGGCTACACCGACAAGAAGCCGCTCGTCCTTCAAGGTCATGATCTCGACCTCGGGCTCGGGCCAGATGCTGCCGCTGCCGATGAACGAGGCGCTGCAGGAGAACCTGAAGCAGGCCTGCGGCGTCGACGTGCAGGTCGAGGCGGTCGAATGGCAGGTGCTGCTGAACGCCGCCCGCGCCGTGCCCGACGACGCCGTCGCTGAACGGCGCCATGGCGCTCAATGTCAGCTCGCCGTCGAGCGACGTCGGCATGATGTTCCGCTACTTCGCCGCCGCCAACTTCTCGCCCAACGGCTCCAACTTCGAGCAGTGGAAGGACGACAAGTTCGAGGAGGCGTTCGAAGACGCTGTCCGAGGCGACCGACGAGGCGACCATCCAGAAGTACTTCGCGATGGCGCACGAGCGGCCTGGTCGACAATCCGCCCTGGCTCTTCATCGTCCACGACCTCAACCCGCGCGCCTTCAGCAAGAAGGTGAAGGGCTTCGTGTCGCCGCAATCCTGGTTCGTCGACCTGACGCTGGTCAGCCTGCAGTAACCGGCGCTATCCTCGCCGGAAAGGCATTCCCGGGAGGATGCGCCATGGACGGATCCAGGCAGACGAGCGCCGTCGACTACGGCCCTGAAGAAGCGGCGATGCAGGCCTACCTGCGCGACGGCGAGCGGCGCGCGGCGGCGCTCGGCAATCGCGGCCCGATCCGCTTCACGCCGGCGGGCGAGCTGCATCCCGACATCGTCGAGGCCTACTGGCGCTGCGGCTTCTACGTCTTCGAGGGCGTGCTCAAGGCCGACGAGCTGGCCGACATCGAGCGCGACCTGCACGACATCCTCGACCGCCTGCCGGCCGAGCGCGGCGCGGCCGTCGACGCCAAGGGCCGGCCGGCGCTGGCGGCCGACTGCAAGGGGCCGAACCTGCTGTGGTCGAAGCCGCTCGGCGATCCGTTCGGCGGCACCGAGCTCGCCAACGGCCGCCATCCGGTGAAGATGTTCGAGCCCGACGGCGGCGGCCGATGCGCCGAAGGAGGTCGTCTATCTCATCCTGGGGTCGCTGCAGTTCTCCGAGGCGGCGCTGCGCGTCTACGGCCATCCGCAGCTGCTCGCCGTCGCCGCCGCGATCAACGGCCCGGACTTCACGCCGTTCAACGAGGCGCTGTTCATCAAGGAGCCGGGCCGCGGCGCCTCGGTCGCCTGGCACCAGGACGGCACGACCCACTGGGACAGCCCGGAGTGGGACGAGGGCATCCACGGCTTCAACTTCATGGGCCAGCTCTACGGCTGCACGGCGGCCAACGGCGTGTGGGTCGTGCCGGGCTCGCACAAGCAGCGGCAAGATCGACATCACGGCGCTGGTGGCCGAGGCCGGCAGCGAGCGGCTGCCCGACGCCGTGCCGATGATCTGCGCAGCCGGGCGACGTCGCCATCACCAACCGCCAGGCGCTGCACGGCTCGTTCGCCAACACCAGCAAGGATTGGCGGGTGACGGTGAACTTCGGCTTCCATCGCCGCAAGTCGGTGCTGGGCGTGCAAGGGCGGCGGCGTCCACAACGCGGCCGCCGTCTACGACGCCGAGCGCATCCGCGAGCGCGCCGCGCCTGATCGGCTACGGCATCGACGCCCGCCGCCGGCGCTTCCCGACGAGACGCCCTATCGCCCACAAGCCGCACGCGGATGAGGGGCCGCCCGCTATCGTTGAGCGATTAGAGCGCCGGCGTCAGGATCACGACCGCAACCTCCTCGATCTCAGCATCTGATCGCCCATCGTCGGTTTGTAGTTTCTGTCATCGTGAAGCGACCCCGATGACACTTCCTCCAGGCGTCGCATCTGGATCGGCGGCAGGTGCCGGATAGGCCTTGACCGGGCGGTGCTCCTGTCACCGTGAAGGTCCGCAAGACGGCCTGCGTGGCGCGCGGGGCGCCCGACCTGGCATGGGATGCTGCAGCCGGACCAGTCCGGCAGCTTCGGGTGGTCTCGGCGCGGCGGGCAGTGCCGTAGGCGCCGGCGCGAACAGGGCCCCGAGGTGCCTGATCATTCGCCCGCGCGATGCCGTCGTTCGATCCCGACGGGCGGCATCCGAGATGCGAGCGGTCGAGTGGATCCGCGCAAGCGTGGCCTGACGGCCACGGTCTGCCGACCTCGGCACGGAGATGGACTGCCGCTGCTCGCGCCGGCGGTCGCCGGTTACGCCGGCAGAACGAGTCCATCAAGTGACGCAAGGTCCGTCGCGTCGGCCCATGTTCCAGTCGTTCCTGGCGACGTCGAAGCGTTTCGTGGAGCGCGACGGCAGGCGCAGACCATGTCCAATCGCACTTCTGGACCATGGACTGCATGACGCTCAAATCCAGCTTATGTGCAAGACGCCAGTATCGAGCTGCATTGCAGGCTGAGCCATGGCTGCGCACCGATACGGGCTTCGAGGTTCACCCCTACAGCTCACATGCGTGCAGCAAGCAGATCACATGAGTGAAGCCGATCGCGTCAGTCCGGCCAGACAGTCCGACGGTACGCATTGCATCGCCACTTCAGCTCGTAGCGCCAGGTGCCCGCCAGCGGCATTCCAATCCGACAGGAGGCAAAGTATCGAGGCAAAGTGCGCAGGAGCGACGCAGAATCACCGCACCGCTGCATAGGGCAACGCTCTTCGAAGTGTTTCACCCGTCGACCTTGCAACCTGCGCCCAGGCATCGGCCGAATCACAGGTCGCCAAGCGCAGTCGAGAGCAGCGAGGTCGCCGCCGCTGGACTGGCAGCGGGCTATCACGCGCGATCTGCGGCGCTTCTGTCTCCTGCCCATTTTCGCCGTGACGGGATGCGAAAGCATGGGGCCGGGGACGGTGGCCCGTGATCGCTTCGACTACGCCGGCGCGGTCGGCGACTCGTGGAAGACCCAGATGCTGCTCAATCTGGTGAAGATCCGCTACGGCGACATTCCCGTCTTCATGGATGTCGGACAGGTCGTCGCCGGCTACTCGATCCAGCGCTCGATTGGCGGCAACGCGAGCTTCAACACCTTCAACCAGGGCCCCCGTTCCAGGCCATCACCGGCGCTCTTGGCGAGGCAACGTCGGCGGTCATCTACAACGACAGCCCGACCATCACCTACACCCCGTTGGCGGGCGAGCGCTTTGCGCGCTCGATCATGGGCAGCATTCCGCCGCAGTCCATCATGAACGTGCTGCAGGCGGGCTTCCCGGTCGATGTCGTGTTCCGGCTTTCCGTGCAGTCGATCAACGGCATCGACAACCGGCGCGTGGCGGGCGGCATGTCGCGCGAGCAGGTGCGGCCGGCTAACCCGGAATTCTATGTGCTGCTCGACCAGCTCTCGCGCATCCAGAATTCCGGCGACATCGGCGTGCGGGTGAGCCCGAAGGGCGACTCGCTGAACCTGGTGTTCCGGCGCAGCCACTCCGCCGCCGTGCGGCAGGCGGTGCCGCAACGTCACGAACATCTCTGGGCCTCGATCCCGAGACCAAGGAGTTCAAGGTCGTCTTTGGCGCGGTGCCGTCGGGCAACAAGGAGATCGCGATGGTCACCCGGTCGATCTTCGAGGTCCTGCTCGACATCGCGTCGACCATTGTCGGTGCCCGAGACGCATGTGACGGAACACCGGGTCGTCGTCGACGGCGGAGGGCGATCTCGGTCTGCATGGAACGATAGCGCCCCTCGATCCGGATCACGAGTTCGTCCGAACGGCCAGGCGACTCCTTCGTGGCCATCCCCTATCACGGGCACTGGTTCTCGATCGACGACCGCGACCCGGCCTCGAAGAACCTGTTCTCCGTTCATCCTGCTTCTGTTCACCTTCGTGGAAACCGGGAGCAAGCGACATCGCTCCCGTCGCTGTCGATCCCGACAACGCAGATGAAACGTCCGGACCGGCAGCATCATCCTGATGCGCAGACAGGTACGTGCTGAAGGGCATCGGACTGACTGGCGGCCGTGTTGGCCGGTGGCGCCCTCGACTGCCGGACCGGCCATGGCTCAAGGCCGCCTCCGATCACCATCGGCTACCAGGAACAGCCCGACTGGCTGCTGTTCGTCGCGCGCGACCTCAGGCTTTTCGAGAAGGCGGGCCTGTCGCCCGACATTCGTCAAGTTCGATGCCGGGCCGCCGATGATCGAGGCGGCGCAGCGATGGCAGGCTGGACCTGGCCAGCGTCGGCTCGGTGGCCTTCCTGATCGGGCTGTCGCGGGGCCTCGACTGGACGATGATCGGGATCAACCCCGGAGGGTGCCTACGGCGAGGGCCTCGTGGTCCACAAGGACAGCGACATCCGACACGCCGACCGACCTCGAAGGGCAAGCGGATCGTGGCCTGTTCATGGGCGCGACCGCGCAGTTCGGCTTCATGATGATGCTGCGACAGCACGGCATCCGGCCCGATCAGGTGACGGTGGTCAACATGGCGCCTCAGGCGCAGCTGCTCGCGCTGGCGAGCCCGCAAGATCGACGCCGCCATGGTGCAGGAGCCGTGGATGCATCGGATGATCCGGGACGCCAATGCCCGAGATCGTCGAAACCGAGGGCAATCTCGGCATCTACACCAACGTGGACTGCTACAGCGTCCGGCGCGACTGGCTGAAGGCCAACCGCGATACGGCGCTGCGCTTCCTGAGGGCGCTGGTGGTCGCGAACGACGTCATCAGCAAGGATCCGCAGGATCGCACTTCATGTCGTGGGCCCGCGAGGTCGGGCTCACGAATGCGTCGGTCGGAGGCGATCTTCGACGCCGTACCGCCGCCCCTGATCTACGAGTGGACCAATCCGCGCTACACCTATTCGCTGGTCAAGGGCGCGCCGCTCTATCAGCAGGCTCGGTTTCCTCGCGAACGTACCTGTTCCACGACGAGCATCATCTCGCAGTCGGTGGACCTGGACGATGCCATGGACATGTCGCTGATCGCTGAGGTGCTGAAGGGCAAGAAGCCGCCGTGACCGGATGTCGACGACATCATGGACGGCAGTCCCTGACACTCCTAATCCCTGAACGGATCCGTCATCAGGATCGTGTCCTCGCGCTCGGGGCTGGTGCTGAGCAGCGCCACCGGGCAGCCGACCAGCTCCTCGACGCGGCGCACGTACTTGATGCAGGTCGCCGGCAGCTCGGCGAAGGAGCGCGCGCCGCTGCGTGCTCTCGCCCCAGCCTTCGAAGATCTCCCAGATCGGCTTGAGCTTGGCCTGCGCGCCCATGGTGAAGGGGAAGCGCTCGATGCGCTTGCCGTCGAGCTCGTAGCCGACGCAGACCTTGATCTCCGTCTAGCCGTCGAGCACGTCGAGCTTGGTCGAGCGCGATGCCGTCGATGCCGTTCAGCTTCACCGCCTGGCGCACCATCACCGCGTCGAACCAGCCGCAGCGCCGCGGCCGGCCGGTGTTGGTGCCGAACTCGTTGCCGCGCGTGCCCAGGCAGCTGGCCGATCTCGTCCGTGCAGCTCGGTCGGGAAGGGGCCGTCGCCGACCCGCGTGGTGTAGGCCTTGGCGATGCCCAGCACGTAGCCCACCGCGCCGTTGCCCATGCCGCTGCCGATCATGGCCTGCGCCGCCACCGTGTTGGACGAGGTGACGAACGGATAGGTGCCGTGGTCGATGTCGAGCATGGTGCGCCTGCGCGCCCTCGAACAGGATGCGCTTGCCGGCGGCGCGCAGGCCGTCGAGCCGCTCCCAGACATCCTCGGCGAAGGGCAGGATCTTGGGCGCGATCGTCGAGCAGGTCGGCAGCGAGCTTGTCGGCATCGACCAGTCGGCTTGCCCGAGGCCCTGGCGCAGCGCATTGTGGTGGGCGAGCAGCGTGTCGACCTTGAGCTTGCAGCATCTCGGGCTCGCCGAGGTCGCCGACCCGGATGGCGCGGCGGCCGACCTTGTCCTCGTAGGCCGGGCCGATGCCGCGGCCGCGTCGTGCCGATCTTGATGGTGCCCGGCGCGTCCTCGCGCCAGCCGTCGAGGTCGCGGTGCAGCGGCAGGATCAGCACGGCGTGGTTGGCGATCTTGAGGTTCTCCGGCGTCACCGACACGCCCTGCGCCGCGCACCTTCTTCGACCTCCTCGAGGAAGTGCCAGGGATCGACCACGACGCCGTTGCCGATGATCGACAGCTTGCCCTCGCGCACCACGCCCGACGGCAGCAGCGCCAGCTTGTAGGTCTGGTTGCCGATGACCAGCGTATGGCCGGCATTGTGGCCGCCCTGGAAGCGCACCACGACCTCGGCGCGCTCGCACGAGCCAGTCCACGATCTTGCCCTTGCCCTCGTCGCCCCACTGGGCGCCGATCACTGCCACGTTGGCCATTGCTCTGCCCTGATCCTTAGGCGTTCAGACACGAAAACGCCTCCCCGGTGTGGGCCCGGAGAGGCGTGAGTTTGGATAGCACGCTGAGGGAGGTGCGCGAAGGAAAAACCACCCCTCGCCGCCGCGGGCAGGAATGCTCAAATCAACTCAATCGATCTGTGCGTATCGCCACAGAGCGGCGAGCCAATATCGGAGTTCGCTGTCTGCCGCGGGCGGCAGGCAGGCCGCGCGCAATTCAGAGGAGGGCTAACGATGAGCAACACGCAACGGATTTCGCGGTCGGACGCAGCAAGCCCCGCAAGCGCCGCCTGTCGGCGAAGCAGAAGGCTCCAGCCTGTTCCATCTCTGGCACAGCATCCAGGACGTCGAAGGAAGAGGCCGAGCAGATGAACGACGACGAGCTCGTCCTGCTTGATCGGCATGGTCGAGCTGCTGGTCGAGGAGCGGACGGCGGGCCTCAGCAGGGCCACGGCTCGGCACTTTCCGCGGCCGATACGGCCAGGCCAAACTAGACTTCGGCGGCCGCTGCTGAGGCGCTGGCCGCCTCACGACGCTGGCGGCTGCCCGCGCTGGCGGCCGCTTACAGCGGCACGGCTTCCTTGTCGATCAGAGCGTGGCTGCAGCGCAGGCGCTTGGCCTCGACGCGCGGATCGGCCGCCGCCGTGACGCCGCGCACCACGGCATAGCCCTTGGCCTGCCACGGCTGCGGCCTCGCTCCACGGCGTGCCGGGCGGCAGGATAGAGCCGCGGCCGCTCGGGCGCCGTCTCGGACGCCGCCAGCACCGCATCCATATAGAGCGTGAAGCCGGTCGCCGGCTCGCTGACGCCGTCCTCGGGATAGCCCGCCGAATAGCGGCCGCCGCGCGCCAGCTCCTCGCGGCCCTTCAGCGCCGAACACCGAGAACGACACGCCGGTCTGGTATTCGAGGCCGCGATACTCGACCGGGATCGAGCGTCAGCGGCAGGTCCTCGTCGGCCGCGCGCACCAGCTTCACGACCTCGGCGAGCCGCGCCGCCTCGGCCGCCGCCGCGGCGGGCAGCTTGAGCGTCGTCAGCTGGGCGATGCCGCGCTCGGCCGGGCCGGCGGCGCGCAGCAGGCCGACGAACAGGTCGGCCGCCTTCTTGGTGTCGCCCAGCGCGCTTGGCGATCGCCGCCCTCGTCCTTGCGGTCGAGCGCGCGGCGCACGCGGCGCAGCGGTCTCGGCCGGCAGCTTCAGGCCGGCGGCGACGGCGGCGACCAGGGTCGGCAGGTTGAGGTCGACCGTGAGCTCGGCCACGCCGATGGCGCGCAGCGCATCGACCGCCAGCAGCACCGCCTCGGCGTCGGCCTCGGCCGGATCGACGCCGATCAGCTCGCTGCCGACCTGGGCGAACTGGCGTTCGGGCTTGAGCGCACTGCCGCGCACGCGGATCACGTTGCCGCCGTAGGACAGGCGCAGCGGCCGCGGCTCGTGCTTCAGCCGGGTGACGGCGATGCGCGCGACCTGCACGGTCATGTCGGGCCGCACGCCCATCATGCGCTGCGACACCGGGTCCATCAGCCGGAAGGTCTGCGGCGCCGAGCGCCGCGCCCGGGCCGCCCAGCAGCGATTCCTCGAACTCGACCAGCGGCGGCTTGACCCGCTCGTAGCCGAAGGCGGCGAAGCGCTCGATGGCGATGTCGATCGGCGCGCGCCTCGCGCGCGGCGTCGGGCGGCAGCAGGTCGGCCAGACCGGCCGGCAGCAGGCCGCGATGGTCGTTGTCGTTGGCGGTCATGGTGCCGTTGATAGCCCATTGCCGCGGGAAGGGGAGCGACAACCGGAACGCAATCGAGCTCGGCCGGGCGTCACTCTTCAAAGTCGGGTCGTGCCGATGTCGTCCATGGCGACGCGGCGGATTGATGAATGGCGGGGATCCATGCACACCATCGCCCGCCCAGGTAGGCCCAATACATGAAGGCTGCCCGAGGCAGCGCCCGTCGGCTTTCCACGCCTGCTGCGATCAGCATTGTTGCGATGTAGGCGACCCTGCGGGCATCGACGGACGCGACGATCTCTGCGCAACGATCTTCGTCTCCTGCGGCCCACGACCTGATGGCTCGGTCCAAGCTGCGCTTCGCGACAAATGCTCGCCGTCATGAGATGCTTCAGACGGTCCTGGTTCCGGCTTTCGCGGCCTCGAGCTCGCGAATGACCTGATCGGTTGTCCGCTCTTGCCAGCTGCGCAATATCTGCGAACGGAAATCGGCGATGTCTCGGAAGTGCCAGTAAAAACTGCCGCGAGACACCTTTAGCGCCGTCGCCATCGGGCCAACCTTCGGGCGCTGGCGCCAAGTCCCCTCGCCAGCGTCTGCGAGGCTACCGTGCTCGATCCCAGTCGGACTTCGTCACGTGAGGGCGATCGTCCATGACGTCACCATACACAAGTGTATTGACTCCCGCCAAAGCATCCGCCATGTCGTCCATACAGAGGTGTATGGATATGACCTGGCAAGATGCGGCACCTGGCGTTGGCCGGGGTCATCGAAGCTCTGTAGCGGTGTTTCACGGCGTCCTGACCCAGCGGCCTGCGAAGTCAGGCCAGTCGAGGCGT
>ERZ1370068.7601-contig-6509_pt1 | contig 75944 bp, 90 predicted proteins | sample MGYA00561227_ERZ1370068 | MGnify/ENA primary metagenome ERZ1370068 (study PRJEB38410, sample SAMEA6850437) | metagenome | study: Metagenomic assessment of the ecological functions of the soil: analysis of the soil microbiota associated with the... | reverse complement strand
CTTCGTTTCAGTTACGTATTGCTTGCGCTTCATCGTCAAGACCTACCTCGCGATCCCGGGCCGCGTCAGCACCTGCCGCGTCACGATCTCGTGCGTCCTCAGTACGGCGTCGGTCCGTGTCGTCGATGCTCGTTGCGGTCTCGACCCACCGCAGCAGGACCGGGACGAGCGCAGCTCGGGTTCCTCGCTGTCCCGTCACGGGAGGCGGGCTCTCAGCTCTTCGGGGCGGGCGGCGCGCGCGTCCGCACGCTGGCGAAACCAGACACTCGCTCCGGGCTACCCACGCGCGCGGACGTGGGGACGGAACTGGATACGCGCGGCCGACGCGTCGGACCCCACGGCGTCTATTACGTCCGGCTCACCGCCGAGGGGGCCGGCGGCTGAGCGACCGCTCGTGCTCGTGCGGTAGCGCCGCCGGGGCTCAGCGGAGCACGTTCCAGCGCGTCGTCCACGCTGACGGTGCTCCGGCGGAAGAAGGACACGCCCGGCGCGCGACGAGCGCGCCCGCGATCGTGTTTTTCGCCCGATCGCCTTGTCCGCCTCGCGACGGTCGGCTATGGTGCTGCGTCCTCCGCCCAAAGGGACTCACCCGGGCGGGGTCGTTTGAACGCCGTCGGGCTGCGCATCGTGTGCTCGTGCTCACGCGCCCGTCGGCTTGCCCCCACCGGCAGTTTGGGCCGGTGCTCCCTACGCACTACTCGAAGGAGCGCTCTGCGATGATTCTGGTTGAGGACCGCAGGGTCCGCCCTGCGAAGGATTCTCCCGCCGTTCCTGGTCTTAGCACTCGGCTCGCTCGCCCTCTTCGGCTTGGCGCTGGCTGCTGGCGTTCGCGAAGCGAGGCTCGATCTCCAGCTGCCCGGCGATCGACACCACCTACCACCTGTTCGGCGCGCAGGTGTCCGGGCGTCACGCTGCTCTATGTCGGGCTCGGCGTGTGCGTGCTGGGCATGCTGTTCGGCCTCGCGATGTTCAACCAGGTGAAGGCCATGCCGGCCCACAAGAGCATGCTCGACGTCTCGAACATCATCTACGAGACCTGCAAGACCTACCTGCTCCAGCAGGGCCGGCTGCTCATGGTGCTCGAGGTCTTCATCGGCGCGTGCATCGTCTACTACTTCGGCGTGCTCGCAGCACCTGGCGCCGTGCAAGGTCGCCACTGATCCTGATGTGGTCGGTGGTCGGCATCCTCGGCTCGCTACGGCGTGGCGTGGTTCGGGATCCGCATGAACACCTACGCCAACAGCCGCACCGCGTTCGCGTCGCTGCGCGGCAAGCCGCTCCCGGTCTACGAGATTCCGCTCCAGGCGGGCATGAGCATCGGCGTGCTGCTGATCTGCGTCGAGCTGATCATGATGCTCGCGATCCTGCTGTTCGTGCTCGCCCGAGAGCGCCGGGCGCCTGCTTCCTGGGCTTCGCGATCGGCGAGTCGCTCGGCGCCTCGGCGCTGCGCATCGCGGGCGGCATCTTCACCAAGATCGCCGACATCGGCTCGGACCTGATGAAGATCGTGTTCAAGATCAAGGAGGACGATCCGCGCAACCCCGGCGTGATCGCCGACTGCACCGGCGACAACGCCGGCGACTCGGTCGGCCCGACCGCCGACGGCTTCGAGACCTACGGCGTGACCGGCGTGGCGCTCATCTCGTTCATCGCGCTCGGCGGTGATGCCCGAGCACAAGGCGCACTTCCTGGTGTGGATCTTCGTCATGCGCATCCTGATGATCGTCACCTCGATCGTGGCGCTATCTCGGTGAACGGGCGCGATCGCGCGCTGCGCAGAACAGCGGCAAGGACAAGATCGACTTCGAGGCGCCGCTCACCAGCCTGGTGTGGCTCACCTCGCTGCTGTCGATCGTCGTCACCTTCGCGGCGTCGAACGGCTGGATGCTCGCGCGACCTCGGCCGACGGGCCTGTGGTGGAAGCTCTCGACCATCATCTCGTGCGGCACGCTGGCGGCGGCGCTGATCCCCGAGCTCACCAAGGTGTTCACCAGCTCGCACTCGCGCCACGTCGCGAGATCGTGGCCGCGCTCGCGCGAGGGCGGCGCCTCGCTCACCATCCTGTCGGGCCTGGTGGCGGGCAACTTCTCGGTGTTCTGGAAGGCGCTCACGATCGCGGTCGTGCTGCTGATCTCGCTACCTGATCTCGCAGTCAGGGCCTCGTCGCAGTTCATGGGCTACCCGGCGGTGTTCGCGTTCGGCCTCGTCGCGTTCGGCCTGCTTGGGCATGGGTCCGGTGACGATCGCGGTCGACTCCTACGGACCGGTCACCGACAACGCGCAGAGCATCTTCGAGCTGTCGCAGATCGAGACCACGCCCGGGCGCCGCCGCCGAGGTCGAGAAGCAGTTCGGCTTCAAGCCCGACTTCGCGCAAGGGCAAGCACTACCTCGAGGACAACGACGGCGCCGGCAACACCTTCAAGGCCACCGCCAAGCCGGTGCTGATCGCCACCGCCGGTGGCCGGCGCCACGACCATGATGCTTCTCGATCATCCTGTGCTGCTGCAGAAGCACGACTGGGACGCGGCCGTTCGACCTCACGCTCGACCTGCTCGAGCCGCTGCGTGCTGCTCGGCCTGCTGATGGGCGGCGCCACGGTCTACTGGTTCACCGGCGCCTCGATGCAGGCGGTGACCACCGGCGCCTACCGCGCGGTCGAGTTCATCAAGCGCAACATCCAGCTCGATTCGGCGGAGAAGGCGATCGATCGAGGACTCGAAGGAAGTGGTGCGAGATCTGCACGCAGTACGCGCAGGCGGGCATGTTCAACATCTTCATCGTGATCTTCTGCCTGACGCTCGCGTACGCGTTCTTCGATCCGGTGCTTCTTCGTCGCCTACCTGGTCTCGATCGCGGTCGTCGGACTGTTCCAGGCGGTCTACATGGCGAACGCCGGCGGCGCGTGGGACAACGCCAAGAAGGTGGTCGAGGTCGAGCTGCACGAGAAGGGCACCGCCGCTGCACGACGCCGACCGTCGTCGGCGACACGGTGGGCGATCCGTACAAGGACACCTCGTCGGTGGCGCTCAACCCGATCATCAAGTTCACGACGCTGTTCGGCCTGCTCGCGGTCGAGATGGCGGTCGCGAACCCGGCCATCGCGCGTCCGATCGGAGTCGTGCTGTATGCTGGTCGGCGCTGGTGCTTCGTGTACCGCTCGTTCTACAGCATGCGGGATCAGCAACGAGGCGGCGTCGGCGGGCACCAAGGCGGCGGCGGCCGCCGCGGCGACGATGCCCCAGGCACTGCGGCACTGCGACGCACCGTTCGCGAGCGCCTCCCGCCCGACCGGGCGGAGGCGCTCGATGCGCCAGCCTCAGGGATTCGGGTCGGTCGGCGGATCACCGACCACGACCTCGGATCGAGCCTCACGCTCGGATCGTCTCCCGAGACCACCGTGTACTTAGCCAGACCGTCCCTTGGCGCGGGGCGCTGGGTGTCGTGGCCGCCGAGTGCGCCAGCCTCACTCCCGAAGGCGGTCGCGTCGTCGAAGACGATCGAGGACACTGGAGTTCGTGTCCGCCCAGCGCACGTCGTCCACCGAGGTCATCATGAGCGTGTTGGGGACCACCTGGATCGAATCCTTCCCGACCGTCACCGAGATCGTGGCGATGCCATGTGCGGCTCCCTTCTACGCTACGTGACGCAGCCTGCTGCGGCGGGGCCACGCTCGCCCCACCGGGCGCGGAACGACGAATCCGCGCGCCACTCGTGGAAGACCGGCGAGTCCCGCAGCCACGCGACCGGATACCCACCTCGAACCGACTTCTCCAGCCAGGCGATGGCCTGGTCCTTCTCCCCGATCTGCCAGCAGGTGAGCGCGGCGTAGTACTGCACGCGGGGATTCGCTCCCCGCGGCACCGGTCACCGCCCGTTCGAGGTAATGCCGCGCGCTGTCGGGCTGCCCGATGCGCGCGAACACCGTCGCCAGTCCCGCCGGAATGATGGCGTCGACCGGACGACCCTTCTTCGAGTCCGCCGCGATCTCGTCGCGCCCGAGCCGGATGGCCTTGCGCATAGGCGCCGGCCGCGTCGGCGTGCCGGACCCTGCAACCACGAATACGCGTCGCCCAGATTCAGCCACGACACGTAGTCGGCTGGTGCCGAACTGGAACGACTGGTTGTAGGCGTCGATCGCCTCCTGGACGCGACCGGAGTTGGAAGTAGGCCGTTCCCAGGTTGTCGAAGGCGTCCTTGCTGGGCCGCAGTCCGAGCGAGCGCTTCAGGGTGTCGATCGCCGAGCCGTAGTCGCCGCGCTGCACCAGCACGCCGCCCAGTTTCGAATACGCCTCCGCATGGTCCGGTGCGCACCGCACCATCTCGCGGAAGCTCTTCACCGACTGGTCCACGGCGCCGTTGCGGAAATACCAACTGCCCAGCCACCAATAGGGCTGCCAGCAATGCGGTCGCCGCGCGATGGTCGCGAGATACGCCTGCCGCTCGCGCTCCGGCTGTCCGAGGTGGAACCAGGTGCGCGCCACGCGCAGGTTCACCTCGTCGTCGGTGGGAGTCGATCTCCGAGGCGCGGACGTATTCCGGGAGCGCGCGGGCATGATCGCTTCTCGGCGGCCAGGACGACGGCGAGGCGCGGTGCGGCTCGGCGCGCGCGGCATCGCGGCCGACCGCCTCCCGGGCCGAAACCTCCGCCTGCTTGAGCCACGTGGTGTCTCCCGTCTCGTCCGGTAGAGCGCGACCTGCGCATCGGCCAGACCGGCGCGCGTCACCGCGGCGGTGGGCTCCATCCGGCACGCGTTCTCGAAGTCGGAGGCCGCGCGGCGCGCCTGTTCGGGCGAATCGCTCGCGCGCAGGCGCCCGATCCCCTGCGGGTGAAAGCGCAGCGTTCCGGCGCCGCGGACGCCGAGGTCGAGGGACGCGGAGCGGCCGCGCGAGTGCAGCCGCAGCAGCCCGGCCGCCGCCTGGTAGGTGCGGTCCAGGAACAGGAACGGTTTCGCCGCCGGCACCTGCACGGTGCGCGAAGCCGATCACCCGGCCGCTCGACGCATCCACCAGATCGAGACGCGCGCGGTAGACGTCGGCGGCCTGCTCCAGCGTCGGCATCAGGGGCCAGATTGACGCCGAGGACCTTGCGGGCCTCGGTCGCCGAGAAATCTTCTGCTCGATCCCGTCCGGGAAAGACGCGAGCTGGAAGTTGGGCGCGGTGGTGTGCCGGCGCAGCCGCACGCTCAGCCAATCGATGGCGCCGAGCCCGAACGGAACGAAATCCCCCTCGCCCGCGATTCGCGGCGGAAGCAGGGCGACGTTCATCTGCCGGGGAAGCGCCGGTCCCGCCAGGGCCTTCCACGCCAGCCCGATCCCGACCGCCACGGCCACCGCGCCCAGCGCCGCCAGCACGGGCGCCACCCGGGTGGGCACCCGCGCGCGCCGCGCGGCCGCGCGGCGGGCGGAGTCGAGGCCACCCGCGCCACGGGCACCCCGTGCCGTCGGCGCGCCTGGCGCGCCGCGGCCAGCGGCGCAACGAGCTCGGCCGGCGAGGCCATCCGCTGTTCGGGATCCTTGGACAGCATCCGCATCACCACCGCCGACAGCTCGGGCCCCACCGCGGGATTCAGCCCGAGATCGGGGCCGGCTCGGCGTTCAGCACCCGATCGAGCAACCGCGGCGTAAGTGGCGCCTTCGAAGGCGGCCGCCGCCCCGCCAGCATCTCGTAGAACACGGCACCCATCGAGAACATGTCGGTGCGCTCGTCCACGCTGCCGCCGAGGAGGCGCCTCGGGCGCCATGTAGTGCGGCGTGCCGGCCAGCATCCGCGAGAGATCGTCGGTCGTGGTGGTCGCGGCCCGGGGCTGGTCGCGGCGCGCTTCGCGATGCCGAAGTCGAGGATCTTGACGCTGCCCGCCGCGGGTCATCATCAGGTTCTCGGGCTTGAGGTCGCGGTGGATCACGCCCTGGGCGTGCGCCGCCGCCATGCCCTCGACGCACTGAGTGGCGAGGCCCAGAAGGCATCGAGCGGGATCGGCTCCCGCATGCGCTCGCGTAGCGTGACGCCGTCCACGTACTCCATCACCAGCACGACCTGGTCGTCGAGCTCGAGCACGTCGTAGATCGCGGCGATGTGGCGGATCGTTGATCTGGCTCGCGCGGCGAGCTTCGCGGAGGATCACGTTGCGGGCGGCGCCTGATCCGCGCCGAGCCGGGCAGCATGCGCTTGAGCGCCACGCGGCGGTCGAGCAGCGGTGTCGACGGCGAGCAACACCTCTCCCATGCCGCCCTGGCCGAGGGTTTTCTCGATCCGGTAGCGACCGGGATGCTGCGGCTCCGCGGGCTCGCCGCGCCGCCGGCGCCTGTCGTCGAAAGGTTGCGGCATCATCCACCAATCTTGGGGCCCGTCGAGCGGCGGCAGTGATTCTTCCCGTCGACTTCGGGGCTCGATCATACAGTATCGCCCGCGCGCTCCCGGGATCGGCCTCATGCCGTCCGGGCGCAGGCACCGCACGTGATTCGGGGTGGCCGCATGCCGCGACTCGTGCCCGCAAGATTGCTCGCCGCGCTGCGACCCGACGCGCCACGCGGCCGATCGAGCCCACGGTCGATTTCGCGCCCGAAACGCGCCGCCGGGTGCGCACCGCTGCCGCGCTCGGCGCCGGCGGCTACGCCGTCTTCCTGATCGTCGCGCTGGGGCTTCCTGGCCCCGGCAGCTCCGCTCGAGCACTCGATCAACCTGACCCACGACGTGATCGGGCTCGTGCTCTGCGCCCTGCTGTGGCTGGTGGCGGTCACCCGCGCGATCCGCGATCCGCAGGTGCTCGCGGCTCGCGCTCGGTACCGAGGCGATGCTGGTGGCGGCGATCTCGATCGCGGTTCCGTGGGCCGGCTTCGTACGCACCGCGCACGTCAGCTCGATGACCTGGGCGGTGCCCATCATCATCCTGTTCGCGCTGCTGGTGCCGGTGCGCCCCGCGACCGCGCTCGGAGTCTCGTCGCTGTGCGCGGTCACGATGCCGGCCGGGCTGTGGCTGCTCGCGCGGCGCGGCGCTGATCCAGGTGACCGGGTCCGAGCTGCTGCACTCGGCCGCGACCGCGGCGGCGGCGTTCGGCATCGCCACCATCGCCGCGCGCACCATGTACGGGGCGCGCCAGCAGATCGCCGCCGCGCGCACCGTGGGGAGCTACGAGCTGACCGAGCGCCTGGGTCAGGGCGGGATGGGCGAGGTGTGGAAGGCACGCCACCTGCTGCTGGCGCGGCCGGCCGCGGTCGAAGCTGATCCTGCCCGAGGCGCTGCAGGGTCCGGCCGAGGCGCGCGAGGCCGCGGTCCGGCGCTTCGCGCGCGAGGCGCAGGTGACCGCGAGCCTGCGCTCGCCGCACACCGTCGAGCTGTTCGACTTCGGCGGCGCCGCGGACGGAGATGCTCTACTACGCCATGGAGCTGCTCGACGGCATGAACGTCGAGCACTTCGTCTACCGCTTCGGACCGATCGAGCCGCGCCGCGCCGTTCACTGGCTGCGCCAGGCGTGCCATTCGCTGGGCGAGGCACACGCGCGCGACCTGGTGCATCGCGACATCAAGCCCGCCAACCTGTTCGTGTGCCGCTACGGGCGCGACGTCGACTTCATCAAGATCCTCGACTTCGGTCTCACCCGGCCGCCACGGTCGGCCGAGCAGACCGCGACCACGCGTCCCGGTGCGGTGATGGGAACCGCCGGCTACATGGCGCCCGAGCAGGTCTTCGGGCTTCGCGGCCGATCGCCGCACCGATCTCTACGCGCTCGGGCTGCGTCGGATACTGGCTGCTCGCGGGAGTCGGCCGTTCGAGATCCGAGAGCGCCGGCGAGCTGCTGCGCCAGCACGCGCAGGCCGCGCCGCCGCCGCTCTCGGAGCGTGCCCGGCAGCCGATGCCGGCGCGGCTCGAGGCGGTAATCATGGCGTGCCTCGCCAAGGACCCCGGCGACCGTCCTGCCGATGCCGATCGGCTCGACCTCGACCTGGCGCATGCGCTCGACGGCGAGCCGTGGTCCGAGGCCGAGGCGCAGGACTGGTGGCGCAGGAACCTGCCGGGAACGTGACGTCGACGCGAGGCGGCGTCCGGTCACTCCCTCCCGGCTTCGCCCCCATCGCCCCGGCGGCCTTCTCCGGCACCAGCGTCACCACGGTGTAGCGGTCCATCGGGAAGTACTTGCGGAAGGTCTCCTTCAACGCCGCGACGTTCAACCGGTCGATGCGCTCACGGCGCGCGTTGATGCGGGCAGGTCCCACCCGAGCAGGGTGTAGGCGCGCAACCAGCCGAGCCAGCTGCCGTTTCGCTCGCGGGCGGTCTCGAGCTCGCGACGCTCGATCTCCTGGTCCTGGCGACATCCCCGCACTCGGTCCGTTGGACTTGAGCCGCTCGATCTCCTCGAGCGTCGCGCTGATCATGCGGTCGATGTTCCCGGGCGCGCTGCCGAAGTCGACCGTCATCGTGCCGTAGCCCTTGGCGGGCAGGCAGTCGGAGTAGTCGACCGAGGCGCCGTAGGTGGCGCCGAGCTGCTCGCGCACGGATCACGCGCAGCCGCTCCTCGAGGATGCTGGCGGCCGCGCGGGCGCGATGCATCTCCAGCTCGTCGAGGCCGGTGTCGGCGAAGAACGTGATCCAGGTCGAGCTCTTGGGCTCGCTGCCGCCTGACCACACGCGCGGTGCGCCGGCCGTCCGGGAAGCGGGGCACGCGGTTGACGAAGCTCGACGCGCGGGCGCCGCGCGACGGCAGCGATCGAGATAGCGCGCGATCAACCGCGCGATCGAGTCGACCTGGAACGAGCCCACGAAGAAGAACCGGAAGTCGGCGGCGTTGGCGAAACGCTCGCGGTAGAAGGCCAGCGAGGCGCCAGCGCCAGGGTGTCGATCGCGACGCGGGTGAGCGGGCGGTCCATGTAGAAGCCGAGCGTGTTGACGGCGGTGACGGAGTCCTCGAACACGGCCTCCGGACTGTTCGCGCGGTCGAGCAGGAACGCCTGGAACTTCTGTTTCAGCGTCGCCAGCTCTTGAAGGCTCTCGGTCGGGCGCGTGAAGGTGAAGGTGGACGAGCTGCAGCGCGGTCTCGAGGTCCCGGGGCCGGCACGAGCCCGAGACGCCGTGCACGTAGTCCTCCATGTAGGGATGCGCGCCGGCCAGGATCCCGGCGAGCATCTTCTGCAGCTGGACCGTGGTGTAGCCGCCCACTCCCGATTGCCCGACGATCGTGTCGCTCAGGTTGGCGCTGACGTAACGCGACGAGTCGGCGAGTGAGGGCGCCGCCGGGGGACACGGCGTCGAACAGGATCTCGTCGGCCTTGAAGTCGGTGGGCTTGAGCCACACCTCGACGCCGTTGCCGAGCGTGAGCACGGTGACGCCGAGTGCGGTGATCGCGCGCCGCGCGGCGATCGTCCCCGGCCTCGGGATCGCGGACATCAGCCGCGTGCCCTCGACCGAGTCCGCCCAGGCCGCGACCGGACTCGCGGCCGCGCGCTCGACCGCGGCGCGCAGCTCGGCCTCTGGATCGGCGCCGCGAGCCCGGCCTTCTCCGGAGCGGTGGCGAGGATCACGCGATCGTGGTCGTACACGCGCGCCGCGACGCGCGCGTTCAGCTCCTCGAGCCGGATCCCCGGCAGGAGCGACCGGGTGAGCGCGTGGTCCGCCTCGATGCCCACCTCGGGATCGCCGGAGAGGAAGCTCGACACATAGTCGTCGGCGAGCCCGTCGCTCTCGGTCTTCTTCCGCTCGGCGTAGTCCTGGTCCGATTGCGCCAGCGTCTCGCGCTTCGCGCGCTCGAGCTCGACGGGCAGCACGCCGTGCCGGCGGATCCGCTCGATCTCCGTCATCAGCGCCTCGAGCCCGCGCGGGATCCCGCCGTCCTCGACGCTGGCGCTCAGCCCGAACGATTCCGCGGTCAGGCCCAGCGACCCGCTGCTGACGCTGCCGAACAAGAACGGGGATGCTCCTCGTGCGACTCGCTCCTCGAGCCGCTCGTCCAGGACCTGCTCGAGCAAGTCGTCGACCAGCGACGAGCGATAGTCGCGGACCCGCGCGAACGGCTCGCGCGGGCGCTTGAAATGGATCGAGACCGAGGACCGTGTCGCCTCGCGGTCGGTGGCGACGCTCACCAGCGTCTCCCGGTGAGGCGGGACCGGGCGCGCGGCGGCGCGTGCGAGGCGCCGCGCGGCAGGGCGGCGAAGCGCGCGCCCGGATCAGGCGCTCCATCTTCGCCGGATCGAAATCGCCGACCGCGACCACCGCCATGCGATCGGGCGTGTACCAGTCACGGTAGAAGTGCGCGCAGCCGGGAGGCGGGCGCCTTCTCGATGATCTCGGGCTTGCCGATCGGCAGCCGCTCGGCGTAGCGCGAGCCGTGGAGCAGCACGGGCAGCTGCTTGCGCTGGATGCGCTCGCCGGCGCCCTGTCCGAGCCGCCACTCCTCGAGCACGACGCCTCGCTCGCGCGTCGACCTCGCTGTCGCTCAGCGTCGCGCTGGCCGGCGAAATCGGAAGCGCGAGCAGCCCGCGATCGAGCAGCGTGTCGCGATCGGTCGGGACCTCGAGCATGGTAGACGGTCTCGTCGAAGTCGGTGTAGGCGTTGGCGTCGGCGCCGAAGCGCAGCCCGATCGACTGGAGGTAGGAGACCATCTCGTCCGGCGCCTTGAAATGGCGGCTGCCGTTGAAGTTCATGTGCTCGGCGAAGTGCGCGAGCCCCTGCTGGTCGTCGGCCTCGGCCGCCGAGCCGACCTCGACGGCGAGCCGGAGTGACGCCCGCGCTTCGGGCTTCGGGTTCTTCCTCACGTAGACGTGGAGGCCGTTGGGAAGCACCGAGACGTGGACCATCGGATCCAGACGCAGCGAGTCGTCGAGCCGGGGCGGTGCTGTGATTGACGGTCGGGACTTGGGAACGGCGTGCGTGCCGGTCTTGGGTGTCGAGGTGGTCGGCGGGGCCGTGGCGGCGCCGCCGACCGTGATCGCGAACGCCGCGACCCAGGCGATCGCGAAGGCCTGCCCGACCGCGAGCCGGCGAACCACCCCGCGGCGGACCAATGCTCTCATCGGTTGCGCGCGCCGGCCGGGTAGAGCGAATCGGTCTTGGCGGCGAGGATGAAGTCGTTCTGGTGCAGACCGTGGATCTTGTGGGTCCAGGTCTCGACCACCACCTTGCCCCACGCGACGTGCAGGTCGGGATGGTGTCCTTCCCGCTCCGCAAGCTCGCCGACCTGGACCGCGAACTCCATCGCGCTCTTGAAGTCGGAGAACGTGAACTCGCGCCTGAGCCGCTTGATGCCGTCGACCTCGACCACCTTCCAGTCGGGGACCTGCGGGGACAGCTCGCGGATCTCCGCGTCGGTGAGCGTCGGGACGCCGCCGCGACAGGGGACGCACGATGATTGGGTGAGACCCATGGTGACCTCCTCGTTCTTGATCGGCACGGGATGAGCCGCCGCTTCGGCCCGATCATACGATCGACTCCCACGCGGCGCACGGCCGGCGGCGCGAACCGCCCGCAGAATCGGACCATCGACGGAAAGGGAATCTCGAACGCCGACGCTCCGCTCCCGGCGGAGCTTCTTGTCCCGATGTTGTCCGATCTCGGGTGTCGCACTAGCATGCGCGCATGCCCGGGAAGGCCTACGACCGCGTCTACTTCGATCGCTGGTACCGCAACCCGCGCACGCGGCACGACCTTCGCGCGGCGCGCGAGCGCAAGGTCGCGTTCGCGCTGGCGGCCGCCGAGCTGCTGCTCGAGCGGCCCGTGCGGAGCGTGCTCGACGTCGGCTGCGGCGAGGCCGCGTGGCAGCCGATCCTCGAGCGGATGAGGCCCAAGATGCGCTACGCCGGCGTCGACTCCAGCCCGTACGCGGTCGCGCGCTTCGGCGAGCGGCGCAACCTCCGGCTCTCGACCTTCGGGCGCCTCGGCGAGCTCGGGCACGACGGTCCCTACGACCTCGTCGTGTGCTCGGACATGCTCCACTACGTGCCGACCGTCGAGGTCGAGCCCGGCCTGCGCGCGCTGGCGGGCCTGGTCGGCGGCGTGGCGTTCATCGAGGTGTTCACGAGCGCGGACTCGATCATCGGCGACATGCGCGAGATCAAGCTGCGATCGCCGGCGTTCTATGACCGCCGCCTCCGCGCGGTCGGGCTCGTGCACTGCGGGCTCTACTGCTTCGCGCCGGAGGATCTCGCCGCCAACCTGACCGCGTTCGAGCTCGGCGGGTTGGATTCACGACCACGCCGATCACCACGACCGGCGAGGCGCTGACCCCGGAGCCGCGATGAAGTTCAGGGAGCGCGGTAGCCATCCGCTGACGGCGCCGACGCGCGCCCGACCATGCGCTCTGCATTCGGAAGTCGGGCCGTGGCCCCGCCTCCGGCCCGGCCTCTTTGCCAAAACTCGTCGTGACGCAACGGGATCCCGTGACGCCGGCGGACCGTGCGCGATGCGAGGCGCTGCGTGCGCTTCGCCCGGCGGAGAGACCCACCGCTCGCGCCGAGACCGTGGAACGGCGACGGAGAGCCGCCCGCGCGCGAATTCCGTGCCCTGCCCGGAGGTGCCGATCCCGCATCGCGATCGATCCGGTGGCAAGTGCGAGGGCTGCTCGTCGCGCTCCGGCCGCGAGCGCTCGAGCACTGGGCGGCATGAACGTTGCGGTTCCCACCGCACTCCCGGTCCACGCGAGAACCGTTGATGACCATCGGCGATCTTCGATCACCGGCACTTGCATTGCGGCTCACCGCGCTGTTGCTCGTCCTGCCCGCGATGTCCGCGAGCGCATGGACGATGTCCGCGACCGGCGGGGGCGACTTCTACCAGGACTCGCAGAAGCAACGAAGCCGCGCGGTCGTGGCGGCCGCGGCGCTGGGATTCGCTCGCGCGGATCTGGTGCTCGCCGGGATCCGCTACCAGCACGATCGCATCGGCCCCGGCACCGGCATCGTCGTGGGCGGCGGCCTGCCGCTCTTGGTCTCGCGCCTGCGCGGCCAGGTGACGCGCTTCGTCGGTGACGACGGGTATCGGGCGTGGCGTTTCAAGCTCGGGCCCGAAGGCGGAATCCTCGGCGCGCACCTCGGCGTGTTCTACACCCGCGACCAGAGTCCCGGAACCCCGAGCCTGAACGGCGCGGCCACCGAGGCCAGCCTCCCCTTGCTTCCGGGAGTCACCGCGCGCGCCGGCGCCGGCTACGGCGTGACCAGCGATCACGTGTACGCCGCGCTGGCCACGCTCGGCGCCGGCTGGTCACCGGTCCACTCGATCGAGATCTCGGCCGAGGTCGGTCGCACCCGGGGCGCGGCATCGACCACGGCGCTCGCGCCCTCGGGTCCGACCGCCGTGCGCCCGCTTCAGCGACTGCCGCTCCTGGGTGGCGGCGGCGGCGAGGGCTCGAACGGTTCAGCGCCCCCGCCCGCTCCCACCCTCACCACCGGATTGTTGAGCGTACGCGTCAGCTTCCCATGACCGCGGCGAGATCGTCGCGGTCCCACGCGCCCTCGCGGGCGCAAGCAGAGGAGGTAGCGATGAAGACCACCCTCAGATTCTCGACGTGCGCGATGCTGCTTCTCGTCGGCGTCGCGGCCCACGCGGAGTCGGGTCGACATCCGCCACACAATCGGCGACGCACGTCGGCGCGGGCGCCGGTCCCGTCAGCGGGAATCTCAATCCGGCGCCACGGTGGCCACGACCCCCACCGCGGACCCGGAGGCCGAGGCGCGGCTCCAGAAGATCCAGAGCGCACCGCCAAGGCATCCCGGGCAGCGGTGGCGAAGGCGGAGCGGCGGCTGTCGTCCACCACCGTCAGGGTGAACTCGAAGGCCGACGCCGAGGAGGATCAGGTCGCCGAGCGGCTCGCCAAGGAGTTCGGCATGACGGCCGAGGCGATCCGTGACGAGCAGCAGCGGCTCGAGACGCGCTGGGGCGACGTCATGATCGCGCACACGATTCAGTCGAACGCCACCACGGCACTGACCATCGACCAGCTCTACCAGCTCAAGGGTGAGGGCAACGAGTGGAGCCGTATCGCCACCGCGATGGGGCTCTCGCTCGACGAGCTGGCGACGGCGGTCAAGTCCGAGGACGGGTCGCGGTGGGTCTCGAGCCGGGTGACGGCAAGGTGGCGATCGTCCACGGCACCGGCGCCAAGGCCGGTATTCAGTCGTCGGCCGCGGCCGGCGTCGACGCGTCACGGTCGGGCGCCGGCGTCACCGCCTCGATCCACAGCGGAGCGGACGCCGCCACGACGCTGCCCCGGGTCAGGTCCGGAACTGAGGATCCGGATCGGTTCGGTTACGATCGGCCGCGAGGCGAGCGGGTCCTGACGCCCGCGCCGGTCGTGCGGTCTTCCACTGCACTCGTGTCGGCGCCGCAATTCCCGCCGGTCGCTGCGCGCGCCCGCCAGCACTTACGCTTGATTTCATGATGCCTCGGAGTCAGATTCCCCGCACGGGCCGGGCGACCGCGAGCCCGGCCGCGGCCATCCCTCGACGATCCGGGCTCACCGGACAAGGAGGATCCGTCCGAGTGCTCCGGACTCATCGTCGCCCTGCCGCTTCTCGTTGCACCGATTCGATCCGCGTCCCGAGCGACACCACCGCGGCGCGCGATTCCGCTGCCACGCCCAAGGTGGTCCGCCGCTTCCAGGCGATCGAGGTGCGGGCGAGCTTCCACGATCCGCGCTCGACCGAGACCGTGCGCCTGCTGCCGATCCACGAGCGCGCGCTGCCGGTCGATCGTCTCGCCGATGTGATCGCCACCCAGCCCGGTGTCGTCATCCAGGGCGAGGACCTCCACGTGCGCGGCGGCCGCGCCGGCGAGACCAAGATGGTGCTCGAGGGCATCGAGCTCAACGAGCCCGTTTCGCGATCGCCCGTTCGACGTCCCGCTGGTGGCGCTCCGCGCGGCCAATCTCATGAGCGGCGGCCTCGACGCCGAGTACGGCGGCGCGCTCGCCGGCGTGCTCGACCTGCGCACCGTGAGCCCGTCGTCGCATCTCGACGCGGAGCTCCAGTGGCGGACCACCGGCGCGATCGGCACGCGCTACGACCACGTCGCCGCACGACTCGGCGGACCGCTGGGCCTCGCCGGAATCGGCGCCGTCGTCGCCGGTGAGGCGACCCTCGACGACCGCCACCTGCCGATGCTGCGGACGCTCGCGCGCGACGACGCGCTCGGCGGCTCGTTCGGCTGGCGCGCGGACAACGCAATGACCGGATACCTGAAGCTGGCCCGGGTCGACGCGTCGAGCGGACCCAGCCTCAGATCCTCGCGCGCCGCGGCGTGACGCGACCCTACGATCCGATGTGGAGCTTCGACGGCTGGGTGAGCTACTTCTGCCCCGAGGGTCGCGCCTGCGACTTCATCCACGTCCGTCCCGACTCTGCGGACGGCTACTCGCGCTACCGGGCCGCCGACCACCTCGACATCACCGACGACCGTCGACTCGCGACCATCCTCGCCTGGTCGCAGCCACCGGGTCCGTGGCGCGCGAGCGGCGCGATCGGCTGGAGCGGAACGCGCGCGATCACCTCGCTCGACGGTCGCGACGACCTCGCCTACGTGGATCGCGATCGCGTCCCGGTGTTCGGCCTCCCCGACGATGCCGAGACCAATCCGTTCACGGTCTACGCCGGCGACGAGCCGTACTTCAAGAAGACCGCAAGCCAGACGCTGGCGGCACACGCCGACCTCGAGCGGCGGACCACCCGGTCCAACGGCTGGAAGGTCGGGATCGCCTCCGCCTACCGTGACGTCGAGCTGTTCGAGCTCGACGATCCCTACGCGTCCACGGTGCGCGTCGACACGCTGCGGCGCGTCCGCGCCTTCGCGCCGTCGCTCGACGCCTACGGTCAGGGACGCTGGGAGTTCGAGGGCCTCACCTTCAACACCGGCCTGAGGCTCCAGTACTTCACCGCCGGCAAGCGCGCGGGGCACGACGCGACGAGCGGGCACTGGTCGCTGGTCCCGCGGCTCGGCTTCTCCCTACCCGATCTCGGCGCGCGACGCGTTCTCGGTGTCAGTCACGTGCGCGTCGTGCAGAACCCGGCGGTCGAGTACCTCTACGACAACCGCATCGACGGCCTGGCCTGGCATCCGCTCGCAACCCCGCCCTCGAGCCGGGTCGAGATGATCTCCCTACCAGACCGGCTTGAAGCACCTGTTCGAGCGCCACTGGTCGATGGAGCTGTCGCTGTTCTACCGCGACCTCTTCGGCATGGTCGGCGTGCGCAACACCGCGACGACGTCGTTCGGCTACCGCGCCCAGTACACGAACGACGACCAGGGCCACGCGTCGGGGTTCGAGCTGAGCCCGGTGCGGCGCTCGGGCGACCACGACCGGATCGAGCTCGTCCACACCTTCTTGAACGCATGGGGCACGCAGTCGCGCGAGGACGGCCTCGCGTTCGGCCTGCCGCTCGGCCCGCGACCCGAGCCCACCGGCGAGCACCCGCTCGACTGGGACCGTCGGCACGGGCTCGCGCTGACCGCCGTCGTCGCCGCCAAGCCGTGGCTCGACGTGTCGTGGTCGACGGTGGGCGGCTCGGGCTTGCCGTGGACGCCGCGCGAGCAGGGTCGGCTCGACTTCGACCAGACCCGGACCAACTCGATGCGGCTGCCGTGGAGCGAGACCACGGCGGTGGCACTTCAGCTCACGCCGCGGTTCCTCGACCGTTACACCGCCGGCGCCACGGGTCACGTCACGCTCGGCCTCGAGGTGCGCAACCTGTTCGACGAGCGCGGCGACGCGCTCACCACCACCGAACGGGTATCCGAATCCCGCCATCAACACGGTGTACGACGACTACTCGGCCTTCCGGACCGCGACCGGACGCTCGGGCGGCGCCTCACTGGAACGACCCGAACGGCGACGGCGTCGCCGAGTGGGTCCCAGTCTACGACGCCCGGCTCGCGATGCGGCCCCGCGAGATCCGCCTGCTGATCGCGTCGCGCTGGTGAGCGCGGCGCGTCCGCGTCGCTCAGGCCCGCTCGCGCCGCAGCCGCTCGATCGAGCGGATCCACTCGTCCCACGCCGCGGTGCCGACGTGCAGCTCGCCGGCATGGACGGCGCGGACGCGTCCGCGCCGATCGACCAGGTAGAGGGCGGGCCAGTAGCGGTTGCCGAAGGCGCGCCAGCCGACGTAGTCGTTGTCCTGCGCCACGGGAAAGCCGATGCCGAGGCGCTGGATGGCGTGGCGCACGTTCGACCCGTCGTACTCCTGACGTAGCTCGGGGGTGTGAATGCCGATGAGCGTCACGTCCGAGGCCCCGCGATAACGGTCGTCCAGAGCCTTCATCGCCGGCACGGGCGCGACGGCAGTTGATGCAGTCGAAGGTCCAGAACTCGACCACCGACAACGCGACCCGACAGCCGGGCGGCACCGAACGCAGGCGAGTTCAACCAGTGCAACTGCTCGAGCCAGGGCCCAGAGGATCGGGGCGGTGGTCCTCCGTCCTCGGGCGGTCGCTGGCGGCGTTCCCTCGCCCGGCCCGCGAGGGGCGCACACGCCCCGATGAGGTCAGGACGGCCAGTGCGATCGCAGCGGTCTCGCGTCACTTGTCATGTGGCACCATGATTATGTGCTTGACGAGGGGCGGCGCAATTGCGTTTCCGTGGCCGGCTCTTCCCACCCACCCGTCATGTCGTTTCCCCCTGTCAAGGAGCAACCATGCTCAGCTCGATCTCCCGCGCGGCCTCGCGTCGCGGCCCTGGGCGGCGCGCTCGTCGCCCTCTTGCTCGTGCCCTGTCACCGGCGTGGGCGGCGAAGAAGAAGGCGAGCGCGTCCACCGAAGCCGCCAAAACCGGCCTCGTCCCTGGCCGAGGAGCACACCCTCTCGAACGGCATGAAGCTGGTGCTGGTGCCGCGCCACCTCTCGCCCACCGTCGCCGGCGGCTGGGTCGCGCACGTCGGCTCGGCCAACGAGCGGCCCGGGATCACCGGGATCTCGCACCTGTTCGAGCACATGATGTTCAAGGGCTACGCACGTGATCGGCACCCGCGACTACGACAAGGACGTGCAGCTCATCGAAGAGCAGGAGACGCTCCAGGACCAGATGCGCGGCGAGCTGTCGAAGACTGCGGGCCGCCGAGCGGCGCGGCGAGATCGACGACATGACTCGAAGCCGGAGAGCCGAAGACCGCGCGCTACAAGCAGCTCGAGGCCCGGTTCGACTCGCTGGTCGACCGACCAGCGCGCCAACATGGTGAAGAACGAGTTCGACCTCGGTCCTGACTCGCAGAACGGCGGCACCGGCATGAACGCGTTCACCGCACGAGGACATGACCTTCTACTTCGAGACCGTGCCGGCCAACAAGCTCGAGCTGTGGTTCTGGATGGAGTCCGACCGGCTCAAGAACCGCGTGTTCCGCGAGTTCTACTCCGAGCGCGACGTGGTCTACGAGGAGCGCCGGCTGCTCGACCGAGTCCGACGCCCACCGGCAAGTTCGAGGAGTCCGTTCGACGCCGTGTTCTGGGACTCGAGCCCCTACAGCGTGGCCGGTGATCGGCTGGCCGAGCGACGTCGCCAGCGATCACCAAGGCGCAGGCCGACGAGTACTACGCGCTCTACTACGCCCCGCAGAACCTGACCGCGATCCTGGTCGGCGACTTCGACCCGGCGACGGCGCTGGCGATGGCCGAGAAGTACCTGGGCTCGATCCCGGCCGGCGACGCGGCTACCGCCCGAGATGATCACCACCGAGACCCATCAGCTCGCGGAGAAGCGCTTCTACGGCGAGGCCGAGACCAACCCGGCGATCACCATGCGCTGGCACACGGTGGCGCTGATCCAGCACGGGACGTCCCGGCGCTCGAGGTGCTGGCCCGAGCCCTCTCCGGCAACGACCGGAAGGCTCTACCGCAACCTGGTGCTCGGACAGAAGCTCGCGACCAGCGCCTCGACCAGCAACGGACCCGCAAAGTACGAGGGTCTGTTCGAGATCCGGCGCCGAGGCGAAGGAAGGACACACGCCCGAGGAGCTGCAGACAGGCGATCGATGCCGAGGCTCGGACAGCTCAGAAGGACGCCGATGCCGGCCGACGAGCTGCAGAGCGTCAAGAACCGCTACCTGGCCGGCGCCTATCGCCAGCTCACGTCGCAACTTCTCGGTGATGGTGCCGCTACGGCGATCGCCGACGGGCGCGGCGAACTGGCGGATGACGACCGGATCGACCGAGGCGGTGCAGACAGGTGACCGCCGCCGACGTCCAGCGCGTGGCGCAGAAGTACTTCACCAAGGAGAACCGCGCGGTCGCGATCTGGACCCGCAAGGGCGGCACGGCGCCCGAGGACCCGGCGCTCGCGGCACTCCCGGATCAGGCCAAGCCGATGGTGAAGCAGATGCTGAGCGCAGATCAAGACTCGACCGACACGGACACAGCTCCAGCAGATGCATCACGCGGCTCGACCAGATGGGCGGCCAGGTGCCGCCGGAGATGAAGCCCGCGATGGATCTGACGTCAAGACCCGGCCCAGCAGCGCATCGATCAGCTCAATGGCGATTCGGGCAAGACCGCCGATTCCGCCAAGAAGCGAGTGATGACCACGATCCAGGCTCGCTCGTCGATGTCGTTCGGCGCGTGATGCGCGGCGCACCTGCGGTCGTGGCGCTCGCGCTCGCGATCTGCCGGTGTCGTGCGCTGCCGTCGCGCGTCGGCCCGGGCGCGATCGCTGCGCGTCCCGACCAGCTCCAGTTCCCGCGCTCGCGTACGCAGCCGCCCAAGCGCGGCCGACTATCGCGTGAAGCTCCGGAACGGCATGGTCGCCTACCTGGTGCCCGACCGCGACTCACCGCTCGTCACCGTGACCGTGATCATGCGCATCGGGCCCGATCTCGATCCGGCCGGGCAAGGAAGGCGCTGGCCGCGATGACGATGAACCTGCTCACGCGTGGCGGCACGCACGACCCGAACACCAAGGCAGCTCGAGGATCGCGTCGCGTTCCTGGGCGCGCAGCTCGATCTCGCGACGTCGGCGGCGGCGGCGGGATCCGTTCTTCGGCGGCGGCGTCAGGTCGGTCCGCTCCGAGGTCGACGCGTCACGATCAACCTGCTGGCGAAGGACGTCGACGAGGGACTCGCCCTGCTTGATCGACTGCCTGCGCAGATCCGGCGTTCGAGGACGGATCGGCTGTCAAGCTGCGCAAGGACCAGATCATCGCAAGTCGATGAAGGAGCGCAACGACGACAGCGCGAACATCGAGGAGCGCGAGTGGGGCTTCCTGATGCGCGGCGACGGCCACTGGACCGAACCGCTACCCGACCGAGGCGTCGGTCGAGGCGATCACGCGTCGGACCTCGACGGCGTTCCACAAGCGCTACGTCGGGCCCAAGAACTTCATCTTCGCGGTCTCCGGCGACTTCGATCGCTCGGCACCATGGCGAAGAAGCTCGACGAAGGCGTTCGCGAAGTGGCCGACTCCGGGCGAGCGGCCCGGCGCACCGGCCGCGCCGACCGCCGCGGCCGGCCACGGGCTGCGTACATGGTCGACAAGGACGGTGAACCAGGGCCGGGTCTCGATCGGGTCCGCGGCCATCCGAGCGCTACGACGCCGATCTACCAGGCGGCGCGGATCATGAACGACATTCTCGGCGGCGGCGGCTTCACGTCGCGGCTCGTGAACCGGATCCGCTCCGACGAGGGCCTCGCCTACCCGGTCAACTCCCGGCTGCGAGGGCGGCATCTACTACGCGGAGCCGTGGCGGCTGGTGTTCCAGTCCAAGGTCGCGCTCGGTCGCCTACGCGATCCAGATCGCGATGACCGAGGTCAACCGCATGCGGGACTCGCTGGTGACGCCGGAGGAGCTCGAGATCTCGAAGCAACAGGTTCATCGAGGGTCTTCCCGCGCAGTTCGCGACCGCGAGCGCGATCGCCTTAGCAGCTCGCCAACGAGGGCTGACGGTCGCTACCAGAAGGATCCGAAATACTTCACCGAGGTGCGCGACCGGATCCGCGCAGTGACGCGCGAGGACGTGCAGCGCGTGGCCAAGCGCCTGATCGATCCCGTCGAAGTTCACGGTGCTCATGGTCGGGAACGCCAAGGACATGATGCTCGGCGATCCCAAGCACGACGCCACGCATCACGGCGATGGCGCAGCGGCGAGCCCAAGCACCTGCCGATGCGTGACCCGCTCACCATGAAGTCGATGCCGAACCCTGAACGCGACCGGAGCCGCGGCGCGCCACCCGCGCGCCCGGCTCCGGCGCGCCTCCTCGCCCGATCGCGCCGAGTGCCAAGGCTCGAAGCGCTTCATGCTCCGGGGCGAGTCGGCAAGCTAGCGCCTCGAGCCGGTCGCATCCCGCGCCGAACGTCTCCGGTAAGGTGATCGGGCTCACCACGATTACGGGCGCCTCCGCGAAGTCGTAGAAGTGACCGGGGTGGACGACGACGTCGCGACGCAGCGAGCTCGAGCGCCCACTCGTCCTCCGTGCGCGTCGCCGGCAGGCGCGGCGATGCGACCCATCCGCCCGCAGCACGGAAGACGGTCAGGCTCCGGCCGCGCGCGCACCATCGCCTCGACCCGGCCGAGGTTGACCTGGCAGCCGCTCGCGCACGGCGGCGCCGAAGGCGTGCCGCGCCTCGAGCAGGCGCGGGAGTGCCAGCTGGACCGGCGTCGACACCGAGAGGAAGAGGTCGGCGATCCACTCGAGGTCCCGGAGCGCCTGATCGCGCTCCTGGTCGGGCCCGCCGACGACGATCCAGCCGAGCTTCATCTGCGGCATGCCGCACAGCTTGAGACAGGCCGGAGAGCGTGAAGGTCGGGACCGCGCGGCTCTCGATCAGGCTCGGGAGCCGCGCTCCAGGGCGCGCGCGGGCGCGCGATGCGCGGACTCGGGCCAGGAAGTCGCCGAACACCTCGTCCGAGACGATGGCGAGACCGTGACGCGAGCAGACGCGCTCCAGCGCCGCGCGATCGTCGGGATCGAGCCACGAGCCGGTCGGGTGGTTCGGCTCGATCACGATCACCGCGCGCGTCCGCGGCCCGATCCCGCGCTCGAGCGAATCGAGGTCGAGATGCCAGCGACCGTCGTAGCTCAACCGGTAGCGGCCGAGCCGCACGCCCTCGAGCGCCGCGAGCGGCTCGAAGCAGCGGGTAGCCGGGCGCCGGCGCCAGCACTTCGTCGCCGGGATCGCAGAGCACGCGGAAGAGATGCGCGTAGGCCTCGCTGGTGCCGACACGAGCACGATCGCGTCGGCGGCGACGGAAGACCGCGCTCCCCGTAGTAGCGGGCGATCGCCTCGCGCGCCGCCGGCGCGCCGCGCGCATCCGGGTCGTAGCGCGCCATCTCGGGCGACACGCGAACGCCGCGATCTCCGCCGTCCCCACGGACACGAGGCCCACGCGCGTCGGGTTCTGCTCGATCAGGTCGAGCAGGGGCGCCCGCTCGGCGCGACGCGCGTCGAGCAGCCGCGACCAGTCGTTCGGCTCGCTCGAGGGCACCCGGCGCATGAGCATGAGCGGAAACGGTAGAGAAAGCCGCGCGTGATTGCCACCGCTCGCGGTCGATTGTTAGGTCTTCCCCTCATGCCCACACCGTCGGTGCTCAAGCGCGCCTACCGCGCCCTGCGCGGCGCCGTTCATCGCGGCGACCGCGTCGAGTGCCCGTGCTGCGGCGGGCGGTTCCGCGGCTTCCTGCCGTTCGGCGTCGTGCGGCGTCCGGACGCGCAATGTCACGCGATGCGGCGCGCTCGAGCGGCACCGGCTGCTGTGGCTCTACCTCGAGCGCGCGACCGGGCTCGCGCGTGGCGGCCTCACGGTGCTGCACGTCGCCCCCGAGCCGGTCCTGTCGGAGCGGCTGGCGTCGATTCCGGGTCTGCGCGTCGTGACCATCGACCTCGAGTCCCCGCTCGCGAGGGTGCGGGCGGACCTCACCCGGCTGCCGTTCCGCGACCGCGTCTTCGACGTCGCGCTCGCCTCCACGTGCTCGAGCACGTGCTCGACTGATCGCGCCGCGATGCGCGAGCTCCTGCGCGTGCTCGCGCCGGGAGGCTTCGGCATCCTCCAGTCCCCGTTCGATCCCGCGCGTGAACGCACGTTCGAGGACGCGAGTGTCACCACCCCGGCGGAGCGGGGCGGGTGTTCGGCCAGCGCGACCACGTGCGCATCTACGGTCGCGACTACACCGCACGGCTGCGCGAGGCGGGCTTCGAGGTCGAGGAGATCGACTACGGGCGCTCGCTCAGGCCCGACGAGATCCGGCGCTTCGGCCTCGACGCGGCCGAGACGATCACCGCGGCGCGCGCCCCCGGACTGAGGGTCTGGACCAGGCGCGTGACCACGCAACGCGAAGGCCCCGGACGAGATCGCCCGGGGGCCTCGATCATTCCGCGAGGTTACGTGCCTTCGCTCCACGTGCGCATGTAGCGCTCCTGCTCGCGGGTCAGGACGTCGATGTCGATGTTCATGCTGCGCAGCTTGAGGCGCGCGACCTCGTGGTCGATCGCCTCCGGCACCATGTAGACGTCCTTCTTCAGGCTCCGCGCCTTCTTGCGCCAGGTACTCGACCGCGCAGCGCCTGGTTGGCGAACGACATGTCCATCACCATCGCCGGGTGACCCTTCGGCCGCCGCCAGGTTGATCAGCCGGCCCTCGCCGAGCAGGTAGACGCGCTTGCCGTTCTGCGAGACGGTACTCGTCGACGCAGCGGGCGCACCACTTTGCTTCGTGCCGCGACAGCCGCTCGAGCGCCGGGATGTCGATCTCGACGTTGAAGTGGCCGCTGTTCGCCACGATCGCGCCGTCCTTCATGGCCGGGAAGTGCTCGCGGCGCAGCACCGACTTGTTGCCGGTGAGCGTGATGAACAGGTCGCCGCGCGGGCGCCGCCTCCTCCATCGAGCACGACCTGGAAGCCGTCCATCGCCGCCTCGAGCGCCCGCACCGGGTCGATCTCGGTGACCAGCACCGTGGCGCCCAGGCCCTTGGCGCGGGTGGCGACGCCGCGGCCGCACCAGCCGTAGCCGGCGATCACCACGGTGGAGCCCGGCGATCAGCATGTTGGTGCAGCGCAGGATGCCGTCCATCGTGCTCTGGCCGGTGCCGTAGCGGTTGTCGAACAGGTGCTTGGTGTCGGCGTCGTTGATCGCGATCACCGGGTAGCTGCAGCACCCGGCTCGCCGCCATCGCGCGCAGGCGCGTGACGCCGGTCGAGGTCTCCTCGGTGCCGGCGAACACGCCGCGCAGGTAGTTCTTCTTCTTGGTGTGGAGCACGGTCACGAGATCGCAGCCGTCGTCCATCGTGACGCTGGGGCCGCGCCTCGATGCAGGAGACGATGTGCGAGTAGTAGGTCTTGATGGTCCTCGCCCTTGATCGCGTAGGTGGGGATGCCGTAGTGGGCGACCAGCGCGGCCGCGACGTCGTCCTGGGTGCTGAGCGGGTTCGAGCCGCAGAGGAACACCTCGGCGCCGCCGGCCTTGAGCGTGCGGGCGAGGTTGGCGGTCTCGGTGGTGACGTGCAGGCAGGCGGCGATGCGCATGCGCCGCAGCGGGCGCTCCTTGGCGAAGCGGGCGCGAATCGCGCGCAGCACCGGCATGTTGCGATCGGCCCATTCGACTCTCATGCGGCCGTCACGGGCGAGCGAGAGATCCTTGACGTCTCCGGAGACGTTGTGTCCGATTGGCGGCGCCGTTGCCGGCGCGAACGCGGCTTCGTGGCATCGTGAGCTCCTCGGTGGGTTGAGGTGGGAGGATCGGCGACCGGAGGGATCCGGTCACAAAGCGGCGAGGATTGTGCCCTAGTCGTGATCGTCCATCAACCTCGAAATGTTCACGCTCCCGTTCACGCGAATTGAATGATATGCTTTCGCATATGAAACGTACGACGCTGCTCCTCGACGCTTCGCTGTATGCCGAATTGCGGCGGCGCGCCGCCGCCGAGGGCCGGACCCTCACCGACGTGGTCGAGACCGCGTTGCGCCTCGGCCTCGAGGCGTCGCGCGCGCGGCGGTCGCGGATCGTTCTCCCCTCCTACGATCTCGGGCCCTTCCTCGTCGATCCCGGCGATCGATCGGGCTGGGCCGCGCCGCCGGGCGAGACCGAGGACGAATGACGCGCGCGTTCGACGCCACCGTGCTCGCCTACGCGGTCAACCGCTTCGTTCCCGAGCACCCGCGCGCGGTGCGCGTGCTCGAGGAGCTGATGGAGGGCGAGGTCCCCGCCGCACTGGCGTGGCCCTCGATCCACGAGTTCCTCGCGCGCGTCACGCACGCTCACGCCGTGGTGCGTCCGCTGCGGCCCGCCGAGGCGCTACGCTTCGTCGAGCAGGTGCTGTCGAGCCCGCAGGTGCGGGCAATCGCGCCGGGCCCCGGTCACGCCGCGGCGTTACGGGGGATCCTCGAGGGACTCGAGACACAGGGCTTGCCGCCGGGGCTCGAGGTCGCGGCGGTGCTGCGCGAGCACGGGGTGCGCGAGCTGCTCTCGGCGGATCGCGGCATGCGGCGGTACCGCTTCCTCGACGTCGTCGATCCGTTCCACGGCGACGACTGGACGCCGCGGACTCGACCCGCGCGGCGTTACCGCGTGCTCACACCGCGCGTGCGGCGGGCCCGCGGCGGCTGAGTCAGCGCACGCGGACGATGGGCCGGCTCACGCCCCCGCCCTTGCCGACCGCGCGCACGCGGTAGCGTCCGGGCGCGAGCGACCGGCCGCGGTCGTCGAGGCCGTTCCACATGAAGAGCCGCTCGCCCGCCGCCCCGGCGGGCAGCTCGCCGTGGAACAGTCGGCGCCCCGCGAGATCGACCACCTCGATCCGCACCGGGCCGCTCTCCGGGCTCGAGATCGGGAGCATCACGGGCCCGCGCGACGGATTGGGGTAGGGCGGCCTCATCTCCACCGGCTGCGAGACCGCGAGCGGCGGCGGCGCCACGCTCAGCGGCGCGCTGGTCAGCACCAGGTGATCGACGCCGAAGTCGGCGAGGATCGGGTCCGGCGTCTTCACCAGCGGCGCCAGGTCGTGGCGGATGTTGATGCGGTCGACGTTGTGCAGCGTGGTCGCGAAGCTCGTGGTGTCGTTGAAGTCCATGATCTTGGTGAACTCGACGCTGCTGAGATTCACGCCGAAGGCGCCCCAGCCGTTCTCCGGCGGCAAGAATCCCTGATTGGACGTCCAGAAGGTGATCCCGTTGCCGATGCCGAGGTGGATCTCGAGCGCCTCGTTGGTGTTGACGTCCCGGAGCTGGAGCTCGATGCGCGTGACCCCGGCGGCGATCCAGTCGCCGTGGTACTCAGGCCCGAAGGAGACCGTGCCGCAGTGGTTCGACTGGAACGGCTCGAGGTTCGAGACCACCAGGTAGCCGTCGTTCGCGCCGCCGAAGCCATCGTGACCGGGGTTGCGGTAGCGGATCCCTCCCTGCCAGGTCCCGACGTTGCCGCTGTCGGGCCAGTCCTCGATGAACCCCAGCGTCGGCCCCGCGAGCGAAGGCGACGCCGGGATCAAGAGCGCGAGCAGGACGAACGGAGCGACGGCCGAGAGGAGCAGGGGTCGAGCGGGCATTTTTGACGGTCAGGGTGCGGGGATCGAAGGGATCGGAGCCGCGGCAATTATAGCGCGACCCACGACCTCGTGCCTACCGGTAGAGCGCCTTGAGCCTTCCCCAGCTCACCGGCAGCACGTCCACCGATTCCGCGGTGAGCGAGACGCGATCGATGCCGAACTCGCCCTGGATGTTGTTGGGCGACTGTATGAACGGCGCCAGATCGTGGCGGAAATGGATGCGATCGGCGCTCGCGAGCGCGCTCTCGAACGATCCGGTGCCCCTGATCTGCGTCCAATTGGCGGACGAGGTGAGATTGACGTAGTACACCGCCCACTGCTGATGCGGCGGAGTGAAGCCGATGTTGTACTGCCAGAAGTTGGTCATGTTCCCGATGCTGAAGTGGATCTCGAGCGGGTCCTGGATCCCCGTGTCGTTGAGGTAGACCTTGAGCAGGGTGATCCCGGCGGTGCTCCAGTCGCCGCTATACGCCGCGTCGAACGACGCCGACCCCAGGTGCCCCGCGACCGAGCGGGTGGAAACGCTGAGGTAGCCATCCGCGGCCCCGCCGACGCCGCCGGTGCCGGGATTGGTGATCTGCGGCTGGCCGATCCACCCGCCGACCTGGCCGGCCGAGGCGAACTCCTCGACGAACCCCACCACGGGCGCGGCGAGCGCCACCCTCGCCGATCCGAGAACGAGCGCGAGCGCCAGCATACCTTCCATGAGCGGCGGGACGGCGCGACGAGCGACATCGTTCGGCATCGGTCTCCTTTGCTCCGGCTCGAGCCGGCAGCGGCAGTGGGGTCCCGGTGAAGCGACCATGTCTGCGGTCATTTTTGTCATACCGGCGGGGTTTCCCGCCACCCCCGCCGAACGATCAGACGTCGCGGGCGATTGCCCGGGCGCTTGTCGGTCCGCTCCCAGGTGAACGACTTCTCGCTGCGGCCGAAGTGCCCGTAGGCCGCGGTCGCGCGGAAGATCGGACGCCTGAGCCTGAGCGTCTTGATCAGCCCGGCCGGGGTGAGATCGAAGTGCTTGCGGACCAGGTCCGTGAGCTTCTGGTCGCTCACCTTCCCGGTGCGCTTCGAGTCCACCATGATGCTGACCGGCTGGGGCACGCCGATGGCGTAGGCGATCTGCACCTCGCAGCGGTCGCACAGCCCGCTCGCCACCAGGTTCTTCGCGACGTAGCGCGCGCCGTAGCTGGCCGACCGGTCGACCTTGCTCGGATCCTTGCCGGAGAGCGCGCCGCCGCCGTGGCTGCCGACGCCGCCGTAGGTGTCGACGATGATCTTCCGCCCGGTGAGCCCGGTGTCGGCCATCGGCCCGCCCTTCACGAACGAGCCGGTCGGGTTGATGTGGAACTTGATCGGCCGATCGCGGCGCACGAGCCGCTTGGGCAGGATCGGCATCACCACCTTCTTGATGATGTCGTTCTCGATCGTCGAGTGCTTGATGCCGGCGGCGTGCTGGCTCGAGACCACCACGGTGTCGATGCGCATCGGCCGGCCGTCGTCGTACTCGACCGTCACCTGCGACTTGCCGTCGGGCCGGAGGTACGGAATCGTGCCGCTGCGGCGCACCTGCGCGAGCTTGCGGGTGATCGAGTGCGCGAGCGTGATCGGCATCGGCATGAGCGACGGCGTCTCGCGGCAGGCGAAGCCGAACATCAGTCCCTGATCGCCGGCGCCGCCCTTGTCGACGCCCATCGCGATGTCCGGCGACTGGTCGTCGATCGTGGTCACCACCGCGCAGGTGTGGCTGTCGAAGCCGTACTCCGCGCTGTCGTAGCCGATCTCGCCGATCACCTTGCGCACCAGGCCCGGGATCTCGACGTAACCGCGGCTCGAAATCTCCCCGCGACCACGGCGAGCCCGGTCGTCACCAGCACCTCGCAGGCGACCCGGCTGGTCTTGTCCTGGGCGATCAGAGCGTCGAGCACGGAGTCGGCGATCTGATCGGCGATCTTGTCGGGATGACCTTCGGTGACGGACTCGGACGTGAACAGATGACGTGCGCCCATGAATGCTCCTCTGATGGCTTGAGATGGGTTCGTACCATCACCAGAGCCGGATCGCGGCGCCACCGGGCAGCCGGGCCGGCGAGATTCACTCGCGCTACGCTTCATACACCTCGCCGGAGTCGCCGACGTTGACCCGCCGGAAGACTCCGCGCACCACCGCGTTCTCCCCCACCACCGAGCTCTCGAGCAGAACGTCCTCGACGCGGGCGTTGCGGTTGACGATCGAGTCGCGGATCACGGCGTTCTTGAGCGACGCGCCGGTCGCGACCGAGACGTGAGGACCGACGATGCACCCCTCGACGATGGCGCCCTCGCCGATCGACACCGGCGCGCGCACCACCGATCCCGGCGCGTGGGCCCGACCGGGTCGGCGATCGAGCAGCGCCCGGTTGGTCTCGAGCAGCGTCTCGAGCTTGCCGCAGTCGTACCAGCCGACGATCGGGAACGTGCCGAGGTCCAAGCCCTGCTCGACCAGGCACTGCATCGCGTCGGTGAGCTGGAACTCGCCGCGCGTCCGCCGGTTCTCGGCCTGGAGCCGGCGCAGCGCCTCCATCAGCGGCCGCGCGTGAGTGAAGTAGTACACGCCGGTGATCGCCAGGTTCGAGGTCGGCTGCTCGGGCTTCTCGACCATGCGGGTGACCCGGCCGCCGGCGTCGACCTCGACGATCCCGAAGCGCCGCGGATCCGCGACCTCCTTGACCCCGATGCGGTTCATGCCGCCGGAGAGCACGCTCGCGAGATCCGCCTCGAAGATGGTGTCGCCGAGGATGATCAGGATCGGACGGTCGTCGACGTAGGGCTCGGCGAGCGAGATGGCGTGTCCGAGCCCGAGCCGCTCGGCCTGCGTGACGAACTCGAACTCGATCCCCGGATGATTTCCGCGCACGTATTCGACGATCTGGTCGCCGCGATACCCGACGATCAGCACGGCCTTCCGGATCCCGAGCCCGGGCAGGTCGTCGAGGATGTGGGCGAGCATCGGCTTGCCGGCGACGTGGAGCAGCACCTTGGGCTGCGTGTGCGTGTGCGGCCGCAGCCGCGTTCCCTCGCCGGCGACGGGAATGATCGCGATCGGTTCAGCAGACACGTTGCGCTCTCCAGTACAGCAGGCGTCGCTTGAACTCGTCGATCGACACGATCGGCGTCGGATCGACTCCGTCGAGCATCGCCAGATACAGGCTCAGATAGTCTCCGAAGTGCACTCGGGCCGCGATCCGCGCCAGCCTCTTGCCGCTCTCGGCGGGCGCCTCGACCACCACCATGCCCTGCCGTGCGGCGTATTCGGCCGTGATCGTGAGCCGGGCTTCGACCTCCGGGGTGTCCTCCGGATCCCGGAGCAGCAGGATCGCGGAGCGATCGGAGAGCGGCCCCGAACGTTCCCAGCCGACGATCTCGTTGTGGTTGAGCTCGGGTGCGACTGCCGAGTGGGCGGGCAGCTTAGCATTTTCGTTGATCTGGTTCCTCAGCCGGGTGGCGACCGCGCCGAGGCGCTCGGACCCGGCGACGATGGTGATGTGGCGGCGGTGCAGCGCGCGCGCCGCCTGCTTGGCCGCGTTCTCGGCCTCGCGCACCCGCGGCGACCACTCCGCGTTGCGCTCGGTCAGCCGCTCGGCCGCCTCCTTCCATGCCGACTCGGGCTCCTCGATCCAGCCGAGTGCGGCGAGCAGGCGGGTCAGCGGGACCCAGGCCGAGAACAGCGCGGCGCGGGGCGGCGAGCCCGCCGGGATGCGCATCCGCGGCGCCCCGTCCGCGGTCGCACGCGTCCACAGCTCGCCGCCGGTGGTGATGACCGCGCGCGCGATGCCGCGGCGGGCCGCGTCGTCGTAGAGCGCGAGCGTCTCCTCGGTATCGCCCGAGTAGGAGCACAGGAGCGCCAGCGACCGCTTCCCCACCCACTCGGGCCAGCGATAGTCGCGCACGGTCACGATCGGGTACGGCAGCCGGTCGGAATAGAGCGAGGCGCTCAGATCGGCGGCGATCGCCGATCCCCCATCGCGCCGACCGCGAGGAGGTCGGGATCGTGCTCGGGCAGCGACCAGGGTGCTAAGGCCTGCTCGAGCGCGCGCTCGATCTGCTCGGGGTTGGCGACCATGCGCGCCGCCATGTTCGAGGCGTCGTGCGGAAACGGCGGCTCGAGCGTCGGCTTCACAGCGGGCTTCGCTTGGCCACCAGGAAGCTCGGCAGCATGGTCTCGACCCGCTGCCGCAGCAGGTCCTTGATCGCGTGCGCCGAGGTGCGCGTGAGCGCCTCGCGCGCGAGCGCGCGCGCCGCCGAGGCGTTCACGCTGCGGATCGCGGCCTTGACCCGTGGCAGGTCGAAGCACGACATGCTGAGCTCGTCGACCTCGAGGCCGACCAGCAGCACGGCGTTGCGCGGATCGCCCGCCATCTCGCCGCAGATCCCGACCCAGCGGCCGGCGGCGTGCCCGGCCTCGACGGTGTGGCGGATGCTGCGCAGCACCGCCGGGCTCAGCGGCTCGTAGAGCGAGGCCAGACGCTCGTTGTCGCGGTCCATCGCCAGCGTGTACTGGGTGAGATCGTTCGAGCCGATCGAGAGGAACTTCACGTGCTGCGAGAGCACGTCGGCGATCCACACCGCACTCGGCGTCTCGATCATCACCCCGATCTCGACCTCGGGGTCGTGCGGCACGCCGGAGCGCGCGAGGTCGGACTCGACCTCGTGGCACATCTCGAGCGCGCCGAGCAGCTCCTCCTCGCTCGAAACCATCGGGAACATCATGCGCACCCGGCCGTGTGCGCTGGCGCGGTAGATCGCGCGGATCTGCGCGCGGAACAGCTCGGGGTGGTCGAGCGCGAGCCGGATCCCGCGCCAGCCGAGGAACGGGTTGGACTCGTGCCTGGTGCCGAGGTACGACGCCACCTTGTCGCCGCCGAGGTCCATGGTGCGGAAGATCACCGGGCGCGGCGCGAGCCGCTCGGCGACGCCGCGATAGGCCAGGTACTGCTCCTCCTCGCTCGGCAGCTCGAGCGCGGTCGAGGTAGAAGAACTCGGTGCGGAACAGCCCGATGCCGTCGGCGCCGGCGGCCAGCACGGTGTCGACCTCGGTCGGCAGCTCGATGTTGGCGCCGAGCTCGATCCTGCGGCCGTCGAGTGTGACCGCCGGCTCGTCCTTGAGCTGTCTCAGCTCCCGGGCTTCCTCGTCGAGCATGTCCCGGCGCGCGCGGTAGAACACCGCCACCGTGGCGTCGGGGTTGATCTCGATCCTGTCCGGCGTAGCCGTCGACGGCGGCCTCGTCGCCGTTCTTCACGTGCTGCAGGAGCCCGCGCACGCCGACCACCGCCGGGATGCCGCGGCCGCGGGCGACGATCGCGCTGTGGGAGGTCCGGCCACCGACCTCGGTGACGAACCCGAGCACGCGCTGCGGGTCGAGCAGCGCGACCTCGCTCGGCCCGAGCTCGTGGGCCACGATCACCACGGCGGTGTCGAGACCCGCGAGGGTCCGCGCGGCCGCGCGCCCACCAGGTGCCGCAGCACGCGGCGCTCGACGTCGAGGATGTCGTCGCGGCGCTGTCTCAGCGTCTCGTCCTCCGCAGTGTCGAGTCGAGACGCCACGGCCGACATGTGATGACGGAAGACGAATCCAGGGTAGTGGCGGTCGTGGCGGACGCCGTGCTCCATCGCCTTCAGCAGCTCGGGATCGTCGAGCACCAGCATGTGGGCATCGTAAATGTGGGCCTTGTCCTCGCCGAGCTCGGCCGCGATGCGGTCGCGGATCAGCGACAGGTCGCGGCGCGATGCCGCCACCGCATCGCGGAACCGCTCGATCTCGCGCTCGATGTCGGCGTCCGGGACCGGAGTGTCGCGCACGGCGAACACCTCCGGCTCGAGCCGGTAGATCTTGCCGAGGCCGATGCCCGGCGAGGCGGCGATCCCGGAGAGCTTCACGGCTCGCCCTCGAACTTTCCGTTCACCAGCGCCTCCAGCGCGTGCACGGCCTGCTGCTCGTCGGGACCGTCGGCGCGCACGCCCGGATCGTGCTGCCCATCTCGGCCGCCAGCATCATCACGCCCATGATGCTCTTGGCGTTCACCTCGAGGTCGTCGCGGCTGACCAGGATGTGCGACGAGTACTTGGCCGCCTCCTTGACGAACATCGCGCAGGCGCGCAGGTGCAGGCCCAGCTGGTTGCGGATCAGGAGCTCGGCCTCGGTCATCGTGCCGCTCTTGGAGAGGTGCTCATGTGCGCGAGACCATGAACAGGCTGAGCGCCGCGATGACCAGCGCCCAGGACGCCGGCGAAGGGCGCGCCCGGCGCGCGGTGAGGAGACCGAAGAACATCCCGGCGGCGAGCATGAGCTGGAAGGTCATCGAGCGCGCCTCGCCGCCGCCGGCGAGGAGCTGGGCGGAGAGGATCCCGACCAGCGCGGTGCCGGCGAGACCCAGGGCGTAGGCCAGCCAACGCAGCCCGCCGCGTAGCTCCTCGGCCACGCGCTGCGGGCCCTGGATGTAGCCCCACGGAACGCCGAAGAACCGGATGCCCTGATGAATGAGGTTGTAGCAGAGCCACATGCCCGCCGCCCCCTGCCAGGTGCCCGTCAGCGCGAGCAGGATCCCGAAGCACGCGGCGAACGGGCGCAGCGTGAACCAGAACAGCCGGTCGCCCACCGCCGCGAGCGAGGACCCGAGCACGCTCTTGACGCGCTCGATCGAATCCGCCGTCGGCACGCCGGTCTCGGCGCGCTGCTGCTCGAGCGCCGCGGTGGCGCCGAGTGCCAACGACGCCAGCGTCGGCTGGGTGTTGAAGAACGCGGTGTGCTCGGCGAGCCGCATGGCCCGCGCCGCCGGATCGGGCTGGACCCGCTCGAGCGCCGGCTGGAACGCGTACGCCCAGCCCAGTCCCCTGCTGGCGCTCGTAGTTCCAGGTGGCCTGGAGCAGCGACGACCGCCAGGCGATTCGGAGGAGATCGCGTAGCCTGAGGCGCGGCACGTCAGGGCTCCCCATGCGGAGCACGACCCAGGTCGTCATCAGCGCGATGCCGAACACCGCGGCACGGATCGGACGGCGCTCGATGAACGCGTTGAGCATCTGCGCGAGGCCCAGCCCGAGCCACAGCGGTTGCGCCAGGGACCACGCGTGACTGAGACGGAGTGACTCCTGACGCACCACGGATCCGAGCCCGAGGAGTCCCACGCCGAGACACACGGCCCGTGTACTCCCACACCGACCGCGAACGCGAGGACAACCGCCGCGCGCTGAGCCTCACCGAGTGCGCGCTCCGATCCGCGGAGCAGCTCGGCCTCGCACCACCGGCTCAGGCCCTCGTTGCGGCGCCGCTGCCACTTGAGCAGCGGGATCCCCCCATCGCGACCAGGATCCCGAACACGACGCCGACCAGCGCGCACGCGTCGCGATCGAGCGCCAGCGGCCGATCGCTGCCCAGCATCAGCGCGAGACCGGTGCCGACGACGCCGCCGGCCGCGTAGTCTTCCGGCGTGCGCGCCCCGATCCGGCAGCGTGCTCGCCGCCAGGATCTGGAGCACGATGCCGACCTTGAGCGCGATCCCCCAGTCGCCCCACGCGAACGCCAGCAGGCTCGAAGTGACGAGCGGCTGCGACAGCAGAGCTCTGCGAGACCGGGGTCGCGTCGAGGGCGGCGATGCCGCCGAGCAGCACCGTCCCGAGGACCTGGAGCTTCACGATCGCGGGTGAACGTCGAGTGCCACGCCCGAGGCGAGGCGGAATCGGGCGCGGAACGATCCGCCGGCCTCGAGCGTGACCGCGAACGAGTAGCGCGTCTCGAGCCCCTGGAAGACGCGCTCGGCGCCGTCCTCGGAGAGCGACACGGTCTCGATCGGCGCGCGCTCGAGCGTCGCCGCCGGGTGGTTCCGGACCTCGAGACGCCGGTCCGCCCAGGCGTCGACGTAGGCGGCCCGCGTCACCGCGTCATGGCGGGCGCGCGCCGCGAAGTGCGGAGGGTCGGCGCGCTCGCCGTCGATCTCGACGTAGCGGTCGTCGGCCTGGGGGACGTGGAGCCCGAGGTTGAGCTCGACGACGAGCGTGCCGCGCCGGGGACGGCTCGACGTCAGCACGTACTCCACCTCGAGCGCGCCGTCCTGGCCCGCGCCGAAGCGCTTCTCGAGCGCGGGGGCCGCCGACTCCTCCACCCGGAGCGCCACGCCGGTCGCGGCGACGGCCTGCGTCGCGGTCGCGATGCCCGCCCGCGGCTCGGGTGCGACGGCCACCGACGCGACCGCCGGCTCGGTGGCGACGCCGGCCATCACCGGAGTCGCGGACTCGACCCCGGTCTCCTCGAGGCGGAAGCGGACCATCGACCAGTCGTGCGTCGATTCGCCTTCGATCCAGCGATCGAGGAACGAGTCGCGACCGCGGGGATCGTACTCGAGCGCGATGCCCTTGAGCTCGGGGTTCTTGAGGCGCAGCTCGCCGTGGATCGAGCGACCCTCGCCGCCGGTCGCGCTCGCCTGCTCGAGACGCCGGTGATAGGAGCTCAGGCGGCGCGCCAGCGTGTCGAAGTAGTTGATCCGCGCGTGGCGGTCATCGAACCCCCAGAGCCTGGCGCCGCGCGCCGAGACCCACGCCGCCCACCCCGCGGTCTCGAGCAGCGCGTCGTCGACGCCGTCGAGATCCAGGTCGCCCCGCTCGACCCGCGGCCGCTCGGGGCCGAGGAAGGATTCGGCGGCGATGAGCTCGTGGTACACCGCCGAGCGCAGGTGCGGCAGGTAGAGGCCGCCGAACACGCCGTGCCAGTAGGGACAGTTGCACTGCGACCGCCACAGGTGGGTGCGCGCGGTCTTCTGCTCACTCCTCCGACGGCCGCGCGTCGCGTCGCGAAGGCGCCGCGAGGCGCGCAGCATGCGCTTGTGCATGCGATTCGATTCCGGATACCGCGCGAGGAAGTTCCGCCAGTGGCCGCCGCGCACCAGGTCGTGCGCGGCGTCCCCGAACTCGGGAGTGAGCCGGCTCGACCGCCTCGAGCAGCCGCGCCTGCGCCGCGGGCGGCAACGCCCACTCCTGCATCTCGTGGTACGACGCGCTCGGCAGGTAGGCGAGCCCGAGCGGCGCGTGCTGCGCGACCGCCTCGGCCGGCGTCGCGCATCCGGATCCACGGGTTGGCCGCGAGCGCGTCGGCCCAGCGCTCGAGCCAGCGCTCTTCGTAGCAGCGCGCGCGTGGTGCCGGGCCACACGCCGAACTTCTCGCCGTCGTCGCCGAGCACCGCGACGCGATCGTCGCCGCCCTCCGCCACCCGCGCGCAGCAGCTCGACGGTGCGCTCCGGCTCGCTCGAACGGGCACCGAGGTAGCGGAGCTCGCGATGGATCGGGAACAGCCGGATCGTCCGGCCCTGGTCCTCGGTGAGGTACGTGCCCCACAGCGCGTCGCGATCGAAGCCGGCCGCGACGAAGTGAGCGTCGTCGACCGCGGTGTACTCGACGCCGGCGGCCGCCAGGCTCGAGGCGAGACCGGGCTCCCACACGCGCTCGGTCAGCCACAGCCCGCGCGGGCCGCCGGCCCAGCTCGAGCTCGAGCCAGTCGGCCATCGCGAGGATCTGGCCCTCGCGATCGTTCTCGGGAATCGCGGGCAGGATCGGCTCGAAGAAGCCGCCGCCCCACAGCTCGACCTGACCGCGACCGACGAGGGTCGAGAGCCGCGTGCAGGTACGAGGGCTCGTGGAGCGCGATCCACTGGAGCAGCGGGCCGCTGGTGTGGAGCGCGAGCCGCAGGGTCGGCCGCCGCTCGAGGAACGAGAGGAACGGCTCGTAGGCGTCGGCGTAGGCGCGCCGGAACACGCCGTCGAAGTTGCCGACCGGCTGGTGGTCGTGAACGATCAGCACGAGCGTGATCGGACGCATGCTCAGGATCTCTCGAGGGTCAACGGAGCGCGCTCTCGGGATCGAGCGCCGCCAGCGAATGCGGCCGCGACGCCGGCACGTCCTGGACGTCGAGCGTCAGGCCATGCTCGAGCAGTGCGCGCGCGCCGCGCGACGGTCGTCGGCGTCGAGATAGATGTACTCGTTCACCTTGGTCCTTGCCCGGCGCGTAGTGGAGGCCGCCGAGGTTGAAGCCCGGGACCCGGGCGCCGGCCTCGACCAGCGCGAGCGCGGTGGCGAGATCGCGCACGAGCAGGAAGGCGCCACCCGTCGGCCGCGATCTCACCCTCGTAGTGGCGGCGCGGTCTGAGCCACCGACGACCACGTGCACGTCGATGCCCGGCGCGGCGCTGGACGAGCAGGTCGCGTCTCCCAGTCGCTGGCCGCGGCGGCGTCGTCGGCGACCCAGATGCGGCTGCGGGGCCAGGCGCTGCCCCCAGGCGATCACGACTTGCCCGTGGATCAGGCGATCGTCGACGCGATGGAGCACCCAGCTCATACGGCTGCGCCGCGCTGGAGCCGGAAGCTCTCCTGCCCTTTCTTCTGCAGCCGCTCCGCGAGCTCCAGCGGCGGCGATAGTGCTCGCGATTGTGCGAGGTAGTCGATCAGGATCGGCAGGTTGACGCCGGTGACGATCACGATCTCGCCGCGCCCGCGCGCCACCGCGCCGCCGCAGACGTGGCAGGAGCCGCCCCAGAAGTCGGTGAGCACGAGACCGCCGCGGCTCCCAGCCGTCGACGCGCCGGCTGATCTCCTGCTCGAGAGCGTCGACGCGACAGGCCTTCGTTCGAGAGCACCTCGACGCCGTCGATCGTGCCCGACCACCTGCTCGGCGGCGCGCAGCAGCGCGGCGGCGAGGTCGGCGTGCATGACCAGCAGGGCGGGAACGCGCTCGCTCATTCGGTGTCCTCGCGCACCCACGTCCGGGCCGCGCTCTTGCGCTTCATCAGCTCGATCAGGTGCTGGTTCAGGCGCTCGGCCGGCGAGTAGCCGCCGGTGACCTTGACCAGGTAGTTGAGCGCGATCACCTCGGCGATCACCGTGATGTTCTTGCCGGGCGTGATCGGCACCTGACGAACGGGATGCTGACGCCGAGGATCTCGGTCTTGCGCTCGTCGAGCCCGACGCGCTCGTAGTCCTCCGTCGGCCGACCACTCCGCAGGCTTGACCTGCGACCTCGACGCGCTTCTGCAGGCGGATCGCGCGGATGCCGAAGATCGCCTGCACGTCGATGATGCCGAGCCCGCGGATCTCCATGTGGTGCCGGAGCAGCTGGTTGCCGGTGCCGATCAGCACGTCGCCGTGCCGCTTGGTGATCGTCACCACGTCGTCCGCCACCAGCCGGTGGCCGCGCTCGACCAGATCGAGCGCGGTCTCTGACTTGCCGATCGCGCTGCGACCGGTGAACAGCAGGCCGCAGCCGTAGACGTCGACCAGCGAGCCGTGCACCGGTGACCTGCGGCGCGAACATGTGGTCGAGGTAGAGCGTCAGCGAGTGGATGAACGGCGTGGTGCTCATCGGCGTGCGCAGCACCGGCACCTGGCCCTGGTTGGCGCGCTGGATCAGATGCGGCGGGACGTCGAGCCCCTTGCACACGACGATCAGCGGCATCGAGAACTGGAACAGCCGGTCGATCGCGGCGTCGCACGTCGGCTCGCGCGACAGCGTCGCGAGGTAGGTCAGCTCGGTCTGGGCGAGGATCTGGATGCGCTCGGGCAGGAAGTTCTCGACGAACCCCATCAGCGCCATGCCCGGACGATGGATGTCGCTGACCGTGATCTCGCGCCGCGAGGCCAGCGGTCTCGGTGAGCTGATCGAGCTGAAGCTCCTGCCGCTGGTCTTCGAACAGCCGGGCCACGCTCAGGGTCTGCACGACGGGATCAGACCTCCCTCGATCTCGCCCTCGACGCGTCGTCGGTCGTCGCGTCTCGGTCTCCGTCGTCGCGCTCGGGATCGCGCGCCCATCCGCCGAGCGTCCGACGCGTTTGCGCGAGACTCGTTTTTCCTTGAGGCGACGGAGCTGCTGCTCGAGCCGATCGCTCAGCAAGTCGATCGCCGCGCGCGGCTCGGTGGACTGCTCCTTGCCCCACCACGTCCTCGGCGCTTGAGCTTGAGCGTGATCTCGGCGCTGTAGCGATAGCTCTCGGCGGTGACGATCAGGTGGGCTTCGTTGCAGGTCGCGCGCGAAGCGCGACCATGCTTCTCGAGACGCTGCTGCGCGAACAGGCGAACCTCGGGATCGAGTTCACAGTGTCGAGCGGTGGTGTGGATGCTGCATGGTCCGAACCTCGTCCGGCGCACGCTCGAGCGGACGATTCGAATCATCGAGCCGCCGGGCGCGTCCAGCAGGGTGCGGGGTCACGCGACGCGCCGGCGGAAACGCGCCGGCAGGATGGTGAGCTGCTCGCGGTACTTGGCCACGGTGCGGCGGGCGATGCGGAGACCCTTCTCGTGGAGCAGCTCGGCGATCCGCTGGTCGGAGAGCGGGTCCTTCTTGTCTCTCCTCCTCGATGAGCGTCTTGATGATGTTCTTGGCGGTCCGCGCCGAGACGTCCTCGCCGTCCTCGGTCTCGAGGCCGCTCGAGAAGAAGAACTTGAGCTCGAACACGCCGCGCGGGGTCTGCACGTACTTGCCGCTGCACACGCGGCTCACCGTCGACTCGTGCATGTCGATCTGCCGCGCCACCTGCTGCAACGTGAGCGGGCGCAGGAAGGCGATGCCCTTGTCGAAGAACTCGCGCTGCTCGCGGATGATGCAGTTCATCGACCTTGATCATCGTGCGCCGGCGCTGCTCGATGGTCTGGATCAGCCAGCGCGCCGAGTTGAGCTTGCCCTGAATGTACTCGCGGGTCTTGTTCGCGCCTTCCTTGCCGTCGGCCTTCTTCTTCTCGCGGAGCACGCTCTCGTAGGCGGACGAGATGCGCAGCCGCGGCAGGTGCCGGTCGTTGAGCAGCACGACGTAGTCCTCGTCGACGCGCTCGACCAGCAGGTCGGGCGTCACGTACTTGGGATCCTCAGCCGAGACCTGGAGGCCCGGACGCGGGTTGAGCGTGGCGATGACGTCGGCCGACGCCTGCACGTCCTCCACCGAGCACTTGAGCTGGCGGCCGATCTCCGGGAAGCGCCGGTTCACCAGGTTGTCGAACTGGCCGTGGATGAGGCGCCAGGGCAAGCGTGTCCTTCTCGCCGCGCGCCTCGAGCTGGATGAGCAGGCACTCGCGCAGGTCGCCGCGCGCCGACCCCGACCGGCTCGAGCGCCTGGATCAGCTTGAGCACCTTCTCGCACTCCTCGACCGGCTGCCCGACCGCCTGGGCCACGTCCTCGAGCGGCGTCGCCAGCCAGCCGCGGTCGTCGAGCGAGCCGACCAGGAACTCGGCCACCAGCCATGCGCTCGGCCGGCAGGTTCAGGAAGTGGAGCTGCTCGAGCAGGCTCTCGGCCAGCGTCGGTGCGGGTGACCGGGACCTTCTCGAGGAACTCGACGCCGGTCTCGCTCTGCGGGATGTAGGCGCGATCGAAGGCGCCGTCCTGCATGTACTCGGACCAGTCGATCGTCTCGTCTTCTTCGGTGGAGTCCTCGCTCTCCTGGTTGGCCGCCTCTTCCGGCGAGTCCTCCTTGGCGAGGTCCTCGTTATCGGTGAGCTCGTCGACCTCTTCGAGCAGCGGGTTCTGCATGATCTCCTGTTTCAGGATCTGCTGGAGCTCGAGCGTCGGGACCTGCAGCAGCTTCAGCGCTTGCTGCAACCGCGGCGTCATGATGAGCGCCGGCGCGCATCGACAGGTTGAGCGAAGGCTTCATTTCCATGGCGGGTTCCCGTCCCTAGAGGCTGAATTCGCTCGCCGAGATAGATTTCCGCGCCCGCGGGTCGCTGGCCAGCTCTTCGGCGGTTCCCTGCAGCAGTATACGCCCTTCGTACATGATGTAGGCGCGGTCGGTGATGCGCAGCGTTTCGCGCACGTTGTGATCGGTGATCAGCACGCCCAGACCCCGATCCGCTGAGCCGGGCGACGATGTCCTGGATCTTCCGAGACGGCGATCGGATCGATGCCGACGAACGGTTCGTCGAGCAGCATGTAGGCCGGCTCGCGCGCGAGCGCGCGCGGTGATCTCCACGCGACGGCGCTCGCCGCCCGACAGCTTGGTGGCCTGACGCTGGGCGAGATGTCCGAGGTTCAAGTCCTCGAGCAGCTGGCTCGAGCCGCTCCTCGCGCTGAGCGCGCGTGAGCTTCATCGTCTCGAGCACCGCCATCACGTTCTCGCGCACCGTGAGCCGGCGGAACACGCTCGGCTCCTGCGCCAGGTACCCGAGGCCCTTGCGCGCCCGGCGATACACGGGCTCCTCGGTGATGTCGGCGCCGTCCATCAGGATCCGGCCCTGGGTGGGACGCAGGAGGCCGACGATCATGTGGAACGAGGTCGTCTTGCCCGCCCCGTTGGGCCCCAGGAGCCCGACGACCTCGCCGCGACGCACCGAGATGCTGACGTCGCTCACCACGCGCCACTTCCCGTAGTCGCGGACCAGACCCTCGGCCGCGAGGCCGCCGGGCTGCGGCACCGTCTCGAGCACCGCGCTCACGGCCGGTCCCGCGTGTTCCCGATCGTTCCGCCCGACTGCGTGTGCACCGTGGCCTGGACGTCCTTCTTGAACTCGTAGTGCGCGAGATCCGGGTCGCTCTCGAAGCCGTAGCCCGTCAGCACGTTCCCCGAGTGCTCCACCCGCACCAGCTGCTCGATCGGCACCACGATCTTCTGCTCGCGGTTCAGGAATCGCAGCTCCTCGGTCGAGAGCCGGGTGCCGGCCGCGGTCTGGAGCACCACCTGTCCGCGCGCCGTCAGTGTTGTGCGTGCGCTGGTTCAGGTCCCCCTCGCGGGCGGTGAGCACCGAGGACCGCTTGCCATCCTCGTCGTAGAAGTCGACGCGGACGGTGCGCGCGATCACCAGGTTCCTCGAGTTGTAGGTCGCGGCGTGGCGCGCGTTCAGCTTCCATTGAGGGACGACCCTCGTCCGTCTCGGTCAACGCGAAATCGGTGATTTCCTGATCCGCCAGCTCGCCCGTCTCTTTGGCAGGGCTGATCGACTGATGACGACCGCAACCTCCCATCAGCATGGCGGCGCACAAGGCCAGGAACCACCCGCGGCGCGGGCCGGGCCTTCGGTCACGAAGTGGCGCATGCCGTTTCCACGAGTCAAGGACGGCTCATCGGTTCGCAGCCCACGCTAGCAAGAGGTCGCTACCGCCCGCAAGCACGCACTGTGCCAGACATTTGAACTCGGGCTTACCTTAGTTATCGGAGGGTGTGGGCGGTTACTTGATTTCCGTCTGATCCCCCGCGGTCGTCGCGCGACCGCGCCTCGACGCGATCTTCGCGGATTCATCGATCGTCACGGCTCTCACAGGTGGCGTTCTGCGTGGTAGGCAATCGCGGGCCCGGGGTTACAAAGGGTAAACGACGCGACCTTCCACCTCGCGAGCTCGCGGATGGAGCGCGTGGGGCTCGGCACGGTTCGCGTCGACCAGGTGACATCACCACGACGCCGCGCATCGTCAGCGCGTCGGCGATCAGCGAGCGGTGGCAATGCCCGGGTCGGCCTCCGCGCACATGATCGCGGTTCGCGCGCGGCGCGAGTGGTCGATCAGCGTCGGAGCCCGGCCTCGAAATCGGCGGTCTGCATGTGATCGGCGAAGCCCGCGGAAGCCCGGATTCCGCAGACCCAGGTTGACCGGAGTCGGGTCTCGCCTTCCTCAAGCCTCCGAGCGCGGGCAGATGAACGTACGCGACGCCACGGTCGGCGAGGTCCGGCGGCGAGCCGGTCACGATCGAACTGCGGATGACGCGCGCCGAGCGTGGCCGCGTCCGCACGTCCGTGAGCTAATGGTGACGTCGTGCGCGCGAAGCCGCGCGGTCCAGCTCGTCGAGGGATCCGGTGGAATGTCCGATCGTGAGGATCGGCTCGTTCAAACCCCCGGCACGTGAATCGCTCATTACCGCCTCTCGAGTCGCGCCGGCCGGCCTCCCCGAAGATTTTCCCACCTCGAAGGCGATCGCAGCGGGTGAGGTCACCCACCGCGGCCCATCGAACGGCGGCGCGCGACGGAATTCGAGCACGGAGCACCTTCTCGTGTCGAACCCGCATCGTCGGAACGACATCTGCCGGCGGGGAGCGAATGCCGTCGCGTTCATCGACGCGGGCTCGCGTGCGCCGTGCACGCCGTGTGGGGCGAAACACTCCGTGGCCTGAGTCATCTCCCCCATCGATCGCGCGTGAGCAATTCATATTTATTGTTGATATACGACTGCGACGTCATTCAAAATTGATAGGTTGTGTTCTCTCATACGGTGTCCTCTCCACCCAATTGGAGGCGCGCGCACACGACATATCTCCCCCTTGGATCATCTCCCCGCCCACGATTACACGCACTGAGCAACGGATCGCCGCAACGACACTTTGGAGACGTCGCTGAAGAAGAAGATCAAACTGGAAATCGAAAAACTGGAGGAGCGCGTCGCGCCGGGCATGCTGTCCGGACTGACGGTGCTGGGAAGCGCGAACGGATCGCACGACGACAAGGCCAGCAATGGCACCGGCGGTGACGGCACCAAGGGCACGGGCGGCACGCATGCCACCGGCGGTGACGGCACCAAGGGCACGGCGGGTACGGGCGGCACGGCTGGCGGCGGCACGGCCGGCGGCGGCGGCCGGTACCGGCGGCACCAAGGGCACGGCCGGAAGCGGGTGGCACGGGCGGCACGAAGGGCACGGTCGGCACCGGCGGCACGGCTGGCGGCGGCACCGCTGGCGGCGGCACGGCTGGCACCGGCGGCACCAAGGGCACGGCCGGCACGGCCGGCACCGGCGGCACCAAGCGGTACGGCCGGCACGGCCGGCACCGGCGGCACCAAGGGCATGGCCGGCACTGGCCGGCACCGGCGGCGCACCAAGGGCACGGCCGGCACGGCGGGCACCGGCGCCACCAAGGGTACGGCCGGCACGGCGGGCACCGGCGCCACCAAGGGTGCGGTCGCCGGGCACGGCCGGGCACCGGCGGCACCAAGGGCACGGCACGGGACCGGCGGCAGCAAGGGCACATCCGGCACCAAGGGCACCGGCTCTCATGGCGGCGGAAGCAAGGGAACCCACAGCATCAAGCATGGTTCCGGCAAGCGGTCACGCGTCCCACGGTCACGCGTCCCATCACGGCAAGAAGTAAAGCGCTTCTCTTCAAATCCTCACGCCGTTCAACGGGAAGGTCGCCGGACGTGCTTCGGTGACCTTCCCATTCCTCTCGAATCTTCCCATCACCCACACACGAAGGCCCATGTCGAATCCGCTTCCCAGGCTTCGCAGCGACCTGATCGTGAGCCGGCAGGACCTCGCCGGCGAGACCTGCTTCGTGGTCAAGGATCCGGCCACCGAGAAGTACTTCCGATCTCCGCGCCGCCGAGCAGTTCATCCTCGAACAGCTCGACGGAGCCACGTCGCTTCAGACGATCCGCGAGCGCGTCGAAGAGCACTGTGATCCTCGCTCGACCCCGAAACCCTCACCGGTTTTCTCGAGCGGCTGAGCGAGCTGGGCTTGCTCGACACCGGACGGAAGCCGAGCCTCGAGCGTCCCGGCCGCCCCAAGGGCAAAATTGCTTCCTACCTGCGCTTCAGGTCTTCGATCCTGACGCGCTGCTCGACGCCCTGATCGGGAAGGTGCGTTTCTTCTTCACCCCTTATTTCGTGAGCTTCGCCGGCACTCTGATCGCCCTGGCGGCGATCATCACCCTGACCGGCTGGGGCGACATCACCGGGGACTTCGGCCGACTCCACCGCTCCACGCCGTGCTGCTCGCGGTGGTCACCATCTTCTTCGTCGGAACGGCCCACGAGTTCGCGCACGGCCTGACCTGCAAACACTTCGGCGGCCGGGTGCACGACATGGGTTTCATGCTGATCTACTTCCAGCCCGCGATGTACTGCAACGTCAGCGACGCGTGGTTGTTCCCGGAGAAGTCGAAACGACTGTGGGTGACCTTCGCCGGCAGCTTCTTCGAGATCGTTCCTGTGGGCGGTATCGACGATCACGTGGCGGCTCACCGACAGCGGCACCTGGCCCAACCAGGTTGCCCTCGTGATCATGGCCACCTCGGGAATCAAGACGCTGTTCAACTACAACCCGCTGATCAAGCTCGACGGCTACTACTTGCTGAGCGACCTGGTCGAAATGCCGAACCTGCGAAAGCGATCGTTCTCGTTCATCGCCTCCAAGCTGTGGCGTGTGCCCGAAGCGGCGGACGATCCGCCCACTCCGCGCGAGCGCCGCATCTTCCTCACCTACGGGACCATCGCGGCCACCGCCTCGACGCTGTGGCTGTTCTGGGTGGCCTGGAAATACGGGCATCGGCTGATCGGGCGCTATCAGCTGATCGGCCTGCTGCTCTTCATCGCCATCATGGTGGTGCGCTCCCGCAGCCGCATCCGCCGGCTGATGCCCAAGCAGCAGCCCCCAGCACCTTCCTCCCCCGGAGAAGGTGCGCCCGACCCTGACCCGGCGGGGCAAGGCGCTGTTGTTCGGCGGGGCGACGACGCTCGTCCTGTTCGCCGGCTGCATGGAGCTCAAGATCGGAGGGGACGTCACGGTTCTGCCGCTCCACAACGCAGACGTGCGCGCCCAGGTGGACGGACTGATCTCCGACGTCTACGTCTCCGAGGGCGACGTGGTGCGCAAAGGCGCACTCATCTGCCGGCTCTCCGACCGCGACTACCGTTCCGAGCTGGAGAAGACCCAGGCCATGCTCAACGAGGGCCAGTCCCGGCTCGAAATGCTCGAGGCCGGCCCCCGGAAGGAAGAGATCGAGGTCGCCGGAGAAGGAGGTCGTGAACACCCGAGCGACCGCGGAACACGCGCGCAAAGAGCTACCTGCAGGCGATCACGCATCCACGACGGACTGCTCGTCAAGCGCGAAGAGCAACGTCGACCGAACCCAGCAGCGGCTGGGATACGCGCAGCGGGACGTCGAACGGATCAAGTCGCTCCGCGACTCGAGCGTGGTTTCCCCGCAAGGAGTACGAAGACGTCGAGGAGCAGATGGTGGTTCGCGAGAAGGACCTCCAGTCCGCCCGCGCCGACCTCGACATGGTTCAGGCGGACCAGCTCGAAGGCCTCCAGAAGGAGCTCGCCAACGCGGAGCGCGAGTCGGCGACGGCAGGCCGGCCGGCTCCAGCTGCTGCGCGCCGGCAGCCCGGAAGGAACAGGTCGACGCCACGCGCGCGGAAGTCGAGCGGCTGGAGACCGAGAAACGCTTCCTCGAGGAACAGCTCGCTCCTGATCGACGTGCCCAGCCCGATCGACGGGATCGTGGCCACGCCCCAGCGGCTGGTCGCCGAGCTCAAGGGTCAGTTCGTCCACAAGGGCGAACTGATCGCCAGGCTGTATTCGAAATGAGGACGATCACCGCGGAGATCGCGATTCCCGAGAAGGAAATCGCCGACGTGACCGTGGGTCAGGACGTGGCGCTCAAGGTCCGCGCCTACCCGGCAGCGCATCTTCCGCGGCAAAGTCACCGCGATCGCGACCACGGCGAGCGGAGGAGGCCCGCTGTCCGCGGCGCCCGCCGCGCCGGAGCGCGAGCCGGAGCGAGAACCATCCTCTGGTGACGACGCAGCTCGAGAACCATTCATTGCTGCTCAAACCGGAGATGACGGGAAAGGCCGAGGTCCTGTGCGGAAAGCGGCGCCTGTTCGACCTGCTGTCACGGCGCATCTCACGCACGGTCAAAGTGGAGTTCTGGTCAGTGGTGGTGAACGGTGGTCCCAACGGAGTCGAAATCAAGTCGTTTCCCAGGAAGTCCATGGTCCGCCCCGACGGGCCGATGTCGCTCGACATCGAGCGCGTCACCGCGACCGACGGCGCCAACGTGCCGCTGGTCGACGACCATGTCTTCCTGATCGGACGGCCGTCCTTGCGCGGGTTCGTGTCGTTCGTCACCGACCTGGCGGTGGACGGCGCGACCGCCGACCGTGGCGTGCTGGCCGCTCAGTGGCGAGCGGGGCACGCGGAGGTCCAGGCGAGAGATCAGAGCGAGTCGGGAATCGCCGACGGGCCGGAGATCCGGCCGGTCCCGGCGCACCTCCAGCCGCTGGTCGACAAGATCGCGAACGATCCGCTGTACCAGCACGCGTTCGACGTCGTGCCCACCGAGGTGGGCATCGTCGAGCTCGGACTCCATGGTCGTGTACCAGAAGCACATCAACCTGGCCTTCGTCCGCCAGCTGCGCGACGCGGCTCGGCGAGCGGCCCAACGACGAGCAGATCTTCCGGACCTGCCTGCCGTTCGACCACCCGGCTCCTCCGGTCAAGTGGATGCGCACCCACGGCAACACCTACATCTTCCTGTCGCCCTCGAACGACATCCGCTACCTGGGGCCGATGGTTCTCAACCAGGACGAACATCGTCGGCCACCCCTCTCCGGGCGTCATCGTCGGCGTGGTCTGGGCTGGCGATCGGCTTCGGTTCGAACTTCCTGAACGCCATCCACGCGGAAAACCGCCTCATCCTCAACAACGGCAGCCACCGCGCGTACGCGATCCGCCAGATGGGCGTCACCCACGCGCCCTGCATCATCCAGCACGTGTCGACCCGGAAGAGCTGGGCGTGGTCGGCCCCTCGGAGCTCTAGCGGAACCCCGACCTGTACTCAAGAACCGGCGACCTTCGATGCTACGGGACTACTTTCGATCCCAAGCTTCACGCGGTCATCCCGTGCACGCGTCGGCTCCGGCAGGCTGCGAGTCAGTTCGGCACCGACGAGAGTCCGATCTGCCGGCCTCTAGGAACGGCGTCACCACCGGAAGCCGTCGCCGTCGAATCGCGTGAGGTCTAAGGCCCCGCCCTGAGGCAGTCGTGCAGGTGGAGCACGCCGATCGGACGGCGGGCTCTCGTCGGTCACGACCAGCGCCGTGATGGACCCCGCGGCCGCGCTCTTCCATCGGCGCGCACTGCGGCGGCGACCAGCGCGTCAGCCCGCGATCGTCGCTCGGCGTCGCGCGTCATGACCTCGGCAGCGGTGAGCGCCCACGGGTCCGGATGCTTCATCAGGATGCGCTTGAAGTCGCCGTCGCTGACCACGCCCGCGAGCGAGCCGCGCCGTCGACGACCGTGGTGATGCCGAGCCGCTTCGCCATGATCTCGAGCACGACCTCGCGCATCGGCGTGGTGCTCGCCGACCCGCGGCAGCGCCGTCGCCGGCGTGCATCAGCTCCTCGACCCGGCGCGACGCCGCGCGGCCGATCACGCCGCCCGGATGCAGGAAGCGGAAGTCCTCCGCCTTGAACCCGCGACGCTCGAGCAGCGCCACCGCCGAGGCAGTCGCCCATCACCTGCGGCGAGCGTGATGCTCGTCGTCGGGGTCAGATCCATCGGGCACGCCTCGCGCGCCGGGCCCGAGTGACGAGCGCCACGCGCTGCTTCGCCGCCAGCGCCGACTGCGGCGGCGACGACGAGGCTGACGAGCGGAATCCCGTGGCGCTCGAGATACGAGCAGCAGCGCGAGCAGCTCCTCCGCTGCTCGCCGCTCTTCGACACGAACAGCGCGGCGTCGCCGGGGCTGAACAGCCCGGCGTCGCCGTGCAGCGCGTCGGCTCGGATGCAGGTACACCGCCGGCGTGCCGGTGCTGGTCAGCGTGCGCCGCGAGCTTGTGCGCGATCAGCCCCGACTTGCCGACGCCCGAGACGATCACCTTGCCGCGGCAGCGCGGCGAGCAGCTCGACCGCGGCCAGGAACTCGGCGCGTCGAGGCGCGCCTCGAGCGCGGCGACCGCGGCCGCCTCGATCCGCACCACCTCGCGCGCCAGCGCCAGCAGCGTCGCGCAGCTCCGCCCTCGGCCACGCTCACATCGCCTCGTAGCGCTCGAGCACGCGCGCCCAGATACCGTTGTGGCGGAGCACCATCTCGACCGCCTCGCGCACCGCGCCGCGCCCACCGGGCGACGCCAGCACGGTCCGTGCGCGACGCGCTTGCACCTCGGGCGCGCAGTCGCCGACCGCGATCGGCCAGCCGACGCGCTTGAGCAGCGGATGTCCGGGCAGGTCGTCGCCGACCATCACGCACTGCCTCCCAGCCGACGTGCTCGCGGCCCAGCACCCGCTCCGCCACCGCCACCTTGTCGGCGACGCCGAGGTAGTGCTCGAGCCCGAGGTCGGTCCATGCGGCCCACCACCGCGCTGGGAATCGCGGCCCGAGATCACGACCGGCAGCACGCCGAGGTCGCGCGCCCACTCGAGCGCGATGCCGTCGCGGATCCAGAACGAGCGCGTGTCGCCGTCCTTGCCGAAACCGATCACGCCGTCGGTGAGCGTGCCGTCGACGTCGAGGAACAGGACGCGCACGGGACCGCGGATCGGCGCTCGGCGTCCGGCGCCCGCGACGTCACCGCCACCCCTCAGGCATGGGCACGCTCGGAGACCGCGCCGCGCGTGCGCACCGCGTCGTCGAGGAACGCCTCGACCTGGTCGAGCGGCAGCTGCGTGGCGGCGTCGGACAGCGCGCGCGCCGGATCGGGATGCGCCTCGAAGAAGCAGGCCGTCGACGCCGCACGCCGACCGCCGCGCGCATCAGCGGCGCGGCGAAGCGACGGTCGCCGCCGGTCTCGGCCGCCGCCGGGTCGCTGCAGGCTGTGGGTGGCGTCGTAGACCACCGGCCAGCCGCAGTCGCGCATCGTGACGAGCCCGCGGAAGTCGACGACGAGGTCGTGGTAGCCGAAGGTCGTGCCGCGCTCGGTGAGCAGGATGCGCTGAGCCGCCGGCCGTGCACCAGCCTTCTCGACGACGCGCTTCATGTCGTCGGGCGCCAGGAACTGGCCCTTCTTGACGTTCACCGCGCGGCCGGTGCGCCGCCGCGGCGATCAGGAGCGCGGTCTGGCGCGACAGGAACGCCGGGATCTGCAGGCAGTCCGCGACCTCGGCCGCGGCCGCGACCTCGTGCGGCCTCGTGCACGTCGGTGAGCACCGGCACGTCCGAGCTCGCGCCGCACGCGCGCCGAGCACGGCGAGCGCCTGATCGGTCGGCAGGCCGGTGAACGAGCGGTCGCTCGAGCGGTTGGCCTTGCGGTACGACGCCTTGAACACGAACGGCAGATCGCGCGGCGTCGCACGCGCGCTTCAGGTGCTCGGCGGCCTTCAGGCACATCTCGACGCTCTCGACCACGCACGGGCCGGCGAGCACGAACAGCCGCGGCCCGCCGATCTCGGCGTCGCCGATCGTGGAACGTCTTCATCGCGTGTCGCCGCGCGGCATCGACTCGGACACCGGCTCGTGCCCGGTCTCCGACGGCTGGTTCGTCCGGCGTCACCGCGCGCGTCGAGGCGGTCGCCAGCCGCTCGAGCGCCGCGCGCACGAAGTCCACGAACAGCGGGTGCGGATCGTGCGGGCGCGACTTGAGCTCGGGATGGAACTGCACGGCGAGGAACCACGGGTGATCGGGCAGCTCGATGATCTCGACCAGCTCGCGTCCCACGCACTTGCCCGACAGCACGAGCCCGCGCGACTGGAGCTGCGCCGCGTAGCTGTTGTTGAACTCGTAGCGGTGGCGGTGGCGCTCCTCGACCTCGGTGCGACCGTAGGCGCGCGCCGCCAGGCTGCCGTCGCGCAGCACGCAGCGGTACGACGCCGAGCCGCATCGTGCCGCCCTTCTCGGCGATCCCGCTCTGGTCGGGCAGCAGGTCGATCACCTTGTGCGGCGATCGCCGGATCGAACTCGCTCGAGTTGGCGTCGGCCCAGCCGACGACGTCGCGCGCGAACTCGATGGTCGCGACCTGCATGCCGAGGCAGATGCCGAAGTAGGGAATGCCGCGCTCGCGCGCGTAGCGCGCGGCGGCGATCTTGCCCTCGATGCCGCGCTCGCCGAAGCCGCCGGGCACGAGGACGCCGTCGACGTCGCCGAGCGAGCTCGGCCGCGCATCGCCTGACTCGAGGTCCTCGCCTTCGATCCAGCGCAGGCTGCACCCGCGCGCGGTTCGGCGGCGCCGGCGTGCGACGAACGCCTCGATGATGCTCTTGTAGGCGTCGCGCACGTGCGTGTACTTGCCGACGATCGCCGATCACGCAGCTGCGCTCGGGGTGCCGCGACCCGCTCGACGAAGTCGCTCCACGACTGCGAGGTCGGGCTCGGCCGCGTCGAGCCCGAGCTCGCGCACGACGCAGCGAGTCGAGACCGCCGTGGTGGAAGACGCCGCGGCACCTCGTAGATCGACTCGACGTCGGTGGCGTCGATCACCGCCTCGGTCGGCAGGTTGCAGAACAGCGCGATCTTCTCGCGCAGCTCGCTGGTGAGCGGCGCCTCGCTGCGGCAGCAGCAGCACGTCGGGCTGGATGCCGATCTCGCGCAGCTCCTTGACGCTGTGCTGCGTCGGCTTGGTCTTCATCTCGCCCGCGGCGCGTGATGAACGGCACCAGCGTGACGTGCACGAACAGCGTGTCGCGCCGGTGCTCGAGCCGGAGCTGGCGCACCGCTTCGAGGAACGGCAGCGACTCGATGTCGCCGACGGTGCCGCCGATCTCGACGATCATGCACGTCGGCCTGGGTGGTCAGCCCGAGGCTCATGATGCGGCGCTTGATCTCGTCGGTGACGTGAGGAATGACCTGCACCGTGCGGCCCAGGTAGTCGCCGCGGCGCTCCTTGGAGAGGATCGAGTCGTAGATCTGGCCGGCGGTGACGTTGTGGCTGCGCGTCACCGAGACGCCGGTGAAGCGCTCGTAGTGGCCGAGGTCGAGGTCGGTCTCGGCGCCGTCGTCGGTGACGAACACCTCGCCGTGCTGGAACGGGCTCATCGTGCCCGGATCGATGTTGAGATAGGGATCGAGCTTCTGGATCGTGACCCGCAGGCCGCGCGCCTTGAGCAGCAGGCCGAGCGACGCCGCGGCGATTCCCTTCCCCAGCGACGAGACCACGCCTCCGGTCACCACGATGATCTTGGCCACCGTTCCCTCCCGTTTTCGGCGACGCCTCACCATCGCGCCTCCGGCGCGACGATCTACGGCTCCGATCCCACCGGCCCACGACGCTCGAGTGCTTCGAGCTGCTCCGGCGTGTCCACGCCCGCGGCCGACTTCACACTCGAACACGCGAATCGGAACTCCCCGCTCGACCGCCCGCAGCTGCTCCAGACGCTCGGCGCCTTCCGCGGCACCGGTCGGCCAGGAGGCGAACTCGAGCAAGAAGTCCCGCCGGAAACCGTACACCCCGACGTGCCGGAGCACGAGCGCCTTCGGATCGAGGGCGGACGGAGCCCGCCGGCTAAAGTAGAGGGCGCGACCGCCGTCGTCCACACCCACCTTGACCACGTCCGCGGCGACGAGAACGCCGGCGTCGTGCTCGCGATGCGCGAGCGTCGCCATCGCGATCCCGGGGTCGGCACGCATCCCCGCGATCAGGGTACCCACCGCCTCGGCGTCGAGCTCGGGCTCGTCGCCCTGCAGGTTGACGACGATCTCCGCCGCGACGCGGCGGCGCGCGACCTCGGCGACGCGATCGGTACCGCTCGCGCAGTCGCTCGACGTCATCTCGACCTCGGCGCCGAAGCCGCGCGCCGCGTCCGCGATGCGCGCGTCGTCGGTGGCGATCACCAGCTCGATCCGATCCCGGGAATCGCGCGCGCCCGTTCCCACACGTGACGGATCAGCGGCTTCCCCACAGCGGGGCGAGCGGTTTGCCCGGAAAGCGCGACGCGCCGTACCGGGCGGGAATCACGCCCAGCACGGCGCGCCGGTTAGGCGTCGTCACGCTCCGACGCTGAGCTCGGCGATCGCGTCGGACGACGTCCTTGCCGGACTTCTGCAGCGCCTTGAGATCCTCGGGCGCGAGCTCGAGCTCGAGGATCTTCTCGACGCCCTTGCCGCCGAGCATCACCGGCACGCCGATGAACAGGTCCTTCAGCCCGTACTCGCCCTCGAGCAACACCGAGCACGGCACCAGGCGCTTCTGGTCGGTGAGGATGGCCTCGATCATCTCGACCGCGGACATCGCCGGCGCGTAGTAGGCCGAGCCGGTCTTCAGCAGCTTCACGATCTCGGCGCCGCCGTCGCGCGTGCGCTGCGCGATCGCGGCGATGCGGTCGGCGGGCATGAGCTCGGTGATCGGGATGCCAGCCGACCGTGGTGTAGCGCGGCGACCGGCACCATCGAGTCGCCGTGGCCGCCGAGCACCATGGCCTGGACGTCGGCGCCCGAGACGCCCAGCTCCATCGCGAGGAAGGCGCGGAAGCGCGCCGAGTCGAGGATGCCGGCCATGCCCAGGACGCGCGCTTGGCGGGAAGCCGGTGACCTTCCAGAACAGGTGCGCCATCACGTCGAGCGGGTTGGTGACCACGACGACGTAGGCGTCCGGCGCGTGCTTCTTCACCGCCTCGGCCGCCGGCCGCACGATGTCGGCGTTGGCCTTGAGCAGGTCGGTGCGCGACATGCCGGGCTTGCGCGGGAAGCCGGCGGTCATCACGACCACGTCCGCAGCCCGCCACCGACGCCAGGTCGTTCGAGCCCTCGATCTTCCCGCCGCGGTGCCACAGCGGTGCGGCCTGCTGCATGTCGAGCGCCTTTGCCCTGCGGCATGCCCTCGACGATGTCGATCAGCGTCACGTCCGCGAGCCCGCGCTCGGCGACGTAGAGCGCCGTCGCTGGCGCCGACGTTCCCGGCTCCGATCACTGCGACTCGATGCTTCACCGCTCCCTCCTGAACGCTCGGCGCCGGAGCCCGAACAGCCGAAACGCCACGCCGCCGGAGGCTGAACCCGAGGCGACGCGGCGTCGAGTGAGTCGTCTCGCTTAGTTGGTCTCGGCGCGACATCGGCGGCATCACGTGCACCTTGCGCCGGGTGCCGCGATAGCGCGTGAACTTGACCTCGCCGTCGATCAGCGCGAACAGCGTGTCGTCCCTGCCGAGCCCGACGTTCAGGCCGGGGAAGAACCGCGTGCCCGCTGGCGCACCAGGATGTTCCCGGCACGCACCCGCTCACCGCCGAACCGCTTGACGCCCAGGCGCTGCGCGTTCGATTCGCGGTTGTTCTTGGACGAGGACTGACCTTTTTGTGAGCCATGGGGCGCTCCTAGACGCTGATCGCGGTCACGCGGATGCGCGTGCACTCGTCGCGATGGCCGCGGCGGCGGCGATAGTCGCGACGCCGCTTGAACTTGAAGATCTTGAGCTTGGGTCCGCGAAAGTGCTCGACCACCTCGACGGTGAGCGAGGCGCCCTTGACGTACGGCTGCCCGACGCTGATCCGGTCGCCGTCGGCGACCATGCAGGACCTGGTCGAAGGTCAGCGACTTGCCCGGATCCCCTGTCATGAGGGGCACCGAGAGGACCAACTCGGGCTCGACCCGGGTCTGAATGCCGTTGATGTTCACGATCGCGTACATGCTCGGGGTTTCTCCGGAAAGGATTGCGCCTTCGGGCGTTGGGCCCGCCGGTCGCGCGCGCGGCTCGCGGCCGCGTCGCCGGTGAGGCACAGAAGTCGGAGGTGTAACACGCCGCCGGAAACAGTGTCAAGCGTGGGCCGGCGATTCCTTCCTTATAAGGTTCGGCCCAGCTAGAAGGACCGGCTCAGCGATAGCTCGGCCTCGGTCGCGCCCGGGACACGCCCCCGCTGCGGCGAGCCGGGTTGCCCCGGTCGGCTCCGCCGAAGCGGGCGCGGCCGCCTGCCCCGCCTTCGCGTCGCGGAACACTCGCGCGAACACGAACTGCCGCGCGCCGAGGTCGAGCGCGATGCCACGGGCGCGCAGCGTGGTCCCGAGCGAGACGGCCCCGAGCTGGACGCGGCGCGCCTCAAGACGGTGGGTCTCGAGGTCGGCGCGACCGAACACCAGGAACATCGGGCGCCACGACTCCGACGATCGCGTCCGGCTCGAGGTCGTAGAAGCCGAGCCCGCCGCGCAGATCGAGCGAGCGGCCGATGCCGCGCTCGATCGCCGCATGGAGGCGCGACCAGCGCAGCGACGCGTCGACGGTGCCGATCCCGCGCAGGCCGAGCAGATCGACGAGCGCCGCGGTGAACGGCCACGACTCCACCTCCCCGCGCGCGCTGGCCGAGCCGCGCGCATGCTCCCTCCAGCAGCTCGCGGGAGCGCGGCCCGTGGCGCCGCTCGAGACCGAGCAGCACGGACTCGAGATCGCCGCGCGCGCCTCTCGAGCGCGCCGAACGTCGTGCCGTCCTGGAGCAGCGACGCGTCGGCGTCGAGGTGGCGGCGCGTCCAGCGCGCGAGCGCACGGGTGCGCGCGGTGGGCCGCGCGTGCAGTGCGATCTGCTCGAGATCGCCGCGGCCGCGCGGCGCGATCGCGAAGCCGGCGGAGGCGTCCGGCACCCGCAGCGACCGCTGGCGCGACTGCGCCGCCGACCCCTCGATCGCGAGCGACCGGCCGAGTGCCCACCGGCCGTCGAGTCGGTAGGCGTCGGAGTGCAGGTTGAGCGACGCGGCGAAGTCCTCGCCGTGGACCTCGGTCGCGAGCGCCCGGGCGCCCGCACGCTGCTCCAGCTCGCCTGGAGCGCGAGCCGACCGCCGCGGTCGAAGCGCAGCCTCGCCCCTCGCGTCGAGCCGCGCGCCGCGGCATCGGGGGCGAGCGCGGGCGCGTCGATCTCGAGCGTGAGCGCCGGCGTCCGGGTCGCGAGGCGCGCCGCCAGCTCGACCGCGGCCCCCGCGCCCCTGATCGCCACACCACCCCGGATCGGCGCTCCACGATCCCCGCCAGGTCGGCCGCGCGACACGCGCGGCAATCCCGGTGTGACCGCCGAGCCCGAGGTCGCGACGCGCGGTCCACGACACCTCGCGACGCTCGAGCGAAGCGCCGCCGAGCATGCTGCGCGACACCGGCCGACTGAACGACGCCTCCATCGTCGCACTCCGGTCCGCGCGCGAAGCCGCGCTCGCTCCACCAGCCGGTCTCGTCACGCAGCGACGAGAGGAAGGGGTCGCCGCCCAATCCCACGCTCGCGTGGCTGCCGGGCGAGAGCAGCTCGATCGGATCGGCGACCACCGGCGAGGCAACGCCGAGCACGGCGATCACGCATCCGATCCGGAGCACGAGCGGGCGGCGTGACGGACGCGCCGATCTCATCGCAGCGTCCCCGCCGCGCGGTACGGCAGCGTGACGCGCTCGATCGTCGGCGTGGCCGAGCGACGACGCGACATCGTGGCGACCGCCCCGCGTGCGCGGGCGGCGCGCAGCGAGCCGCCGATCGGCGGCCCCTGCGTCCAGTCGAGCACCCGCTCGCGGGGTCCAGTTGCCGGCGTCGATCCCGAACATCGCGTCGAGCTGGTTCGGGTCGTCGAGCTCGGGCAGGAGCCCACCGAGTGTCGGGTCAGGCCAGTGCCACTCGGCGAACGTCGGCGCGTCCCAGGTGATCACCGGCACCACGACCTGGCTGGGCGCCAGCGTGTACTCCTGGAACCAGCTCACCTCGATCGTGGTGGTCACGACCGACGGGAGCGAGTCGGCGAAGTTTCCGGTGCCGAAGAAGGTTCCGTTCCAGCCGCGTTGCTGCTCTGCCTCGTGGAGCAAGCCCAGGATCACACGCCGGAGCGGGGCCCGAACCTGCGGATCGCCGTCGTAGAACTCGGAGCCGGACCCGCCCGAGTACGAATAGCTGTAGTAGCCGTGATAGAAGTCCGCCCGCAACACCGACACCGTATCGTGGGTCGCACCGTACTGGCTCACGTACTGAATCCGGCGCGAGCGCCGGACGGTCGAAACGGTGTACGCCGGCAGCAGGGCCTTCCAGTCGGGGATCGGCGTGTCGAACAGCGCACCGGCCTTGATCCGCAGCGACGTCTTCGGCGTCCCGGGATCGCGATCCCAGTCGCCCACGAACGCGTAGCCGGTGGTCAGCGCCGCCCGCGCCTGCGGCAGGTGGACCTTGAGCGACTCGACGTCGGCGCGGCCGTTGCCGACCTTGATCAGATCGTCGCTCTGATCGTCGGTCGGATCGTCGGTCTCGGCGAGCAGCGCGTCGATGGTCTCCTCGACGCCGTCGATCGACGCGCGCAGGTCGGCTCCGGCGGCGCGCAGGTGTTCGGCGCCCCCGGCGCGCAGCGCGAGCCAGCCGCTCCCCGGCGTGAGCGCATGGACCAGCGACGCGCTGTCGTAGGCGGCGAAGCCGAGCTCGTAGGCCACCGCGGCATGGACGATCGACGACAGCAGCTCGGCGCCGGCGTGGAGCGCCAGGATGTCGGTCTGGTCGATCTCGATCGGATGCGCGCGGGTGTCGCCCTGCATCCGCGGCGAGACGATGAAGCGATAGCTCGGGTCGCGGCCCACCACCTGGAGCCGCGCGATCGCCTCGGTCAGGCGCGGCAGCGCCCGCTCGGACAGGATCGCCTGGACGCGGCCGATCTGGGGATCGGCGCCGGCCAGCGCCGTGCGCGATTCGGCGAGCAGCGAGAACGGCACCGCCTGGAACGGCAACGCGAGCGCCGCGCGATCGCCGGTCGGCGCGATCGAGATCCCGAGCGGCTGGAGCGCTCCGCCGCCGACCTCGAACGGCGTATGGCTCTCGAGGTAGGTCTTCCACTCGTCGAACGCGGCGTTGACCTCGGGGTCGCTGGTGAGCACGAGCAGGCCGAGCACGCCGGCGCCGAAGTTGGCGTCCTCGTTCGTCGGATCGATCACGAGCGCCTCGCGATACTTCTGCTCGGGCGTGCGGAAGTCGATGTCGGAGGGCAGCGCGGGATCGGTGCTCGCCAGCCTGAAGAGGATGTCCTCGAGCGCGGCGTTGGCCTGATCGACCTTGTCCCCGGCCGAGTCGGTCTTTCGGCTTGGCGGTGTCCTTGGAGCAGCCGGACAACGCGAGCGCGCACGAGACGAGGCCAGCGAGCACCACCCCGGACGCGCGAATGCGGTTTCGTGGCATGGGTATTCTCCTGAGCGATGGGCGCACGGCGGTAGAGCGTTCCGCGACCCGGACACCGGTCCGAGGCTTCAACGTCATTGGGGAGCGACCGGCGCGTAGTCTAGCACCCGTGTTGAGCGCGAATGGCGGGGAATCTCGATCCGACTCGAGAGCGACCTCGGAGTAAGATGGCGCGTTCGAGTCCGAATCCGCGAGAAACTTTCCTGGAGGTCACGATGAAGGCCTGGATCATCGGTGGGACGTTCGCCCTGGGTGTGGTGTGCGGATGCATGACCGCCGGCCCTCCCGCTCCCGCCTCGACCGATTCTCCGCCGCCGGCGAGCGACGCGCGGGATTCGGGTCCGGGCGGCGGCGCGGATCTGGTCGGGGTCCCACTGCTCGTCGATCGCACCGACTTGCGGCTCGGGACCACGATCCAGTTCCGGCGGCTACCGACCGCGAGCGAGCTGCACGACGCCACCCAGCTACCGATCCTCTCGCGGGTCGTGGTGTCGCTACCGAGCTGGCCGGCCGGCGATGCCCCGATCCAGGACCTGAGCCAGATCCCGGAGGGCGCCGAGCCTCGTGGTCGTGATCACGGGCTACCCGCCGACGCGCGCCGCCACCGAGATGTGGCGCTACGTCCAGGTGCCGATGCGCATGATCGTGGTGGTGCCGGGCCCGCCGCCGGGTCGCGACATGATCGACGACCTCAACGCGATGCCTCAGCTCGAGCGCGTCATCGCGCAGATGGACCAGCCGTCACGGACGGGTTTCGAGCGGCTGCAGCGGCCGCTGTCGTTCCGGATGGTGGTGGACTGACGCCCGCGGCTCGCGACTACGTCCCCGGGACCGCTCCCACCACCTGCTTGGTCAGCTCGTGCTTCTTCTCGGAGAACACGCGCATCTCGCCGCGCTTGAGCTGCGGGTCGTCCTTCGAGATCGACCTGGAGCTTGAAGCGCTTCTCCAGCTCGGCGAACCGGCGCGCCTTCGCTGCTCGACGAAGTAGAGCGCGACCTCGGGCGAGACCCTGACCGTGATGCGCTTGTCGCTCGCCCATCGCGGTGACGCGTCGCATCGCGCGCTCGAGCTTGACCAGCATGGTCTCGAGCGACGGCACCTTGCCGAGCCCCAGGCAGTGCGGGACAGTCCTCGGTGTAGTAGTGGAGCAGGCTCGAGCGCTCGCGCTGGCGAGTCATCTCGATCAGGCCGAGATCCGAGACGGCGAACGCCTTGGTGCGCGCGCGGTCCTTGCGCAGCTCCTTCCTGACCTCCTCGAGCACGGCGCGCTTGTTGGCCTCGATCTCCATGTCGATGAAGTCGATCACGATGATGCCGCCGATGTCGCGCAGCCGGAGCTGCCGCGGCGATCTCCTTGGCGGCTTCCATGTTGGTGCGGAAGATCGTCTCTTCCTGGTTCTTCTTGCCGGTGAAGCGGCCGGTGTTGACGTCGATCGCGACCAGCGCCTCGGCGTGGTCGATGCAGATGTAGCCGCCCTTCTTGAGCCAGACCTTGCGCTCGAAGGTCTTCTCGATCTGCGTGCTCGATGCCGAACGCGTCGAAGATCGGCTCGTGTCCCGTGATGGAGCGACGACGCGGTCGCGCAGCTCGGGCGATACCGACTTCAGGTAGGCCTGGATCTCGGCGAACGACTCCTTGTCGTCGATCACGACCTCGTCGATCTCGTCGGTGAACAGGTCGCGGATCAGGCTCGCGGTCATCTCGAGCTCGCGGTGGACCAGCGCCGGCGCGCGCACGGACATCGACTTGCGGTCGACCTTCTGCCACAGCTTGACCAGGTGCTTGACGTCGGCGGCGAACTCGGGATCGCCCTTGCCCTCGCCGGCGGTGCGCGCGATCAGGCCGACGCCCTTGGGCTTCAGATCGGTGATGATCGCCTTGATGCGCTGCCGCTCGCCGCGGTCCTCGATGCGGCGCGAGACCCCGACGTGATCGACGCCCGGCATCAGCACGCAGTAGCGGCCCGGCAGGCTCACCTGCTGGGTGACGCGCGGGCCCTTGGTGCCGATCGACTCCTTGGTGATCTGGGCCAGCACCTCCTGGCCCTTCTTCAGGTGATCCTCGATCTTCGGCACCGGCGCCCGGCGCCGGCGGCCGCGATCACCGTCGTCGTCGAGGTCGGAGATGTCCTCGAGGTCGCTCAGCGACTCGGCCAGATCGGAGGCGTGCAGGAAGCCGGTCTTCGGCAGCCCGAGGTCCACGAACGCCGCCTGCATGCCGGGCAGCACGGCGTTGACGCGACCCTTGTAGATGTCGCCGACGTGTCGCCGCTGATCGGCCCGCTCGACCAGGAGCTCGACCAGCTCGTCGTCGTCGAGGATGGCGATCCGGGTCTCGTACGAGTCGGCGTTGATGATGATGCGGCGCTTGACGCGCGGTGCGCAGCGCTCGGCCGACGGCGCGCCGCCGGTCCGGCGTCCCCGCCGCTGGGGCGCAGCTCGCCGCCTCCGCGTCCGGTGTCCTCTTCGCCGTCACCCTCGTCGGGCGCCCGCTCGTCAGTCCCCGGCGCGACGTCGCCACCGGGCCGCCGCGAATGCTTCAACAATTTCTCTCCCACATCGTTCACCATCGCGCCTCCAGCAATGCCAAGGGATCCAGGCAGCTGGTCGCCGACCGCCGCCCACAGCATCGTGCGCTCGACGTCGACCGTGCGGGCGTCGGCGCCCGGGATCAACAGCGGAATCAATTCGTCGGGACGCGCCTGCGCCCGCGGCACGAAGCGGATCCGTACCTCGAGCGTGGCCAGCGACGTCTTCGTCCTCGATCTCGAGGGCGAGCGATGGATGCGGCCGCGCGTCGAACTCCTTCGTCGCCTGCCCCTCGCCGTGCCGGCGCACGATCACGTGCTCGCGCGCCAGGAGCTCGTCGAGGCCGGACTCGAGACGCCGCCGCGGATCGGCGTCCGTGAGCCCGCTCTCGGCCAGAACGGACCCGGGAAGCGGACGCGGTACGAGGCGCCCTCGAGCTGGCTCATCAGCGAGGGAGTCTTGAACAGAGATCGGCCGGTAGCCCATCACGCGGACGCCCGCGGGCAGCACCGCGTTCAGCCGCTCCTCGAGGTCGATCGACCGGCGGCTGCGACAGCTCGAGGTCGAACACCTCGGCCCGCGAACGGAAGCCGAGCGGCAGCGGTGGGCCGAACGACATCTTGAGATGCGGATGGTGCCCCTGGCGTGAACGCCAGCGGCAGCCCCGGACCGCCGCAGCGTGCGCTCCCAGGCGCGCATGAGGTCGAGATGCGAGGTGAAGCGCATCTCCGGCCCTTCTCGAACACGATGCGGAAGCGCGTGCTGGTGCCGATGCCGCGCGACGGCGCTCCCGCGGGGCGCGGCAGCGCCGCGATGGTCGGCGGCGCGTCATGGCGCCGCGCCCGTCAGGCGAGCGTCTCTGCGCGCGCGCGGCGTCGAGATCGACGGTCGCGTGCGGCTGCTTGACCCACGGGTCGCTGCGGGCACTGCGTCGACACCGCACGAGAAGCAGATGTCCTCGAGCCGGCAGTCCTCGGTGATCGCCGCGCGGTCGGCGCGGAGCTTCTCGCGCACCAGGAACTTCCGCGTCACCGGCGACTGCACGACGTCCCACGGCTGCTCGAGCGCCGGTGTCGTGCTCGACCAGGTAGCGCTCAGGATCGATCCCGAGCTCGCGGAACGATCTCGAGCCAGGCGTCGTAGCGCAGGTGTTCGCTCCAGGCGTCGAAGCGGCAGCCGCGTCTGAAGGCGCTCTCGATCGCCGCGCCCAGCCGGCGGTCGCCGCGCGTGAACACGCCCTCGAGCAGCGACGTCTCGGCGTCGCGGTACTTGAGCGTGATCGGCTTGCCGCGCGCGGCCTCGCGCAGCACCGCCGAGCTGGCGGTTGAGCTCGGCGGTGGTGACCTGCTCGGCCCAGGCGAACGGCGTGTGCGGCTTGGGCACGTGCGGCGAGACGCTGACCGTGATGCGGAAGTCCGCGATTGCCCTCGGCCTTGGCGCGCGCTCGAGCGCCTTGGTCGCCAGGTCGAGGATCGCGCGCAGGTCGTCGTCGTTCTCGCCCGGCAGACCGCACATGAAGTAGAGCTTGGCGCTGGTATAGCCCTCGCGCGCCGCGGTGCGCCACCGAGTGCGAGCAGCTCCTCCTCGGTGTGGTTCTTGTTGATGACGTCGCGCATGCGCTGGCTGCCCGCCTCGGGCGCGAGCGTGATCGAGCCCTTCTTCTGCGCCGCGATGCCGGCGCGCGACCTCGACCGGGACGTTGTCGGGCCGCGTCGACGGCAGCGAGATCTGCACCCGCGTCGGGCAGAGCTCGTCGGCCAGCGCGTTGACCTGATCGACGATCTGGGTGTGGTCGGTGGTCGAGAGCGAGATCAGCGAGACCTCCTCGAGGCCGGTCGCCTTGAGGCCGCGCAGCACCTCCTCGATCACCTGCTGCGCCGGGCTTCTCGCGCACCGGGCGGTTGATCATGCCGGCCTGGCAGAAGCGGCAGCCGCGCGTGCAGCCGCGCATGATCTCGACCGACAGCCGGTCGTGCGTGATCTCGCCGACCGGCAGCAGCGGCGCCGACGGGTAGTACTCGCTCTTCGAGCTCCTGCACCCACACCGAGCTGCACGCTGCGCCGGGAACCCGGGCCGCGCCATCGGCACCAGCCAGCCCTCGGCGGTGGCGCGGGTCGTCGTAGCCCGACGGCACGTAGACGCCCGGAACGTGAGCCAGCGACCGGCAGCAACCGCGCGCGGGACCAGTCGCCTCGGCTTGGCGTCACGCACGCGGTCGACGATGTCGATGGATCGCGTCCTCGCCGTCGCCGATCACGAACGCGTCGATGAACTCGGCCATCGGCTCGGGGCTGAACGCCTGCGCGCCGCCCGCGATCACCAGCGCGTGGCGCCCGTCGCGGTCGACGGTGCGCAGCGGCAGCCCGGCGAGCTCGAGCATCGCGAGCACGTTGGTGTACTGGAGCTCGTACTGGAGCGAGAACCCGATCACGTCGAACGCGCTCGCCGGCGCGTGCGAGTCGAGCGAGAACAGCGGGATGCCGAGCCGGCGCATCTCGGCCTCGGCGTCCGGCCACGGCGCGAAGCGTCAGCTCGGCCGCGGCATCCGGGCCGCTGGTTCACGATGTGGTGGACGATCCGGATGCCCATGTTCGAGAGACCGATCTCGTAGGCGTCCGGGAAGGCGAGCAGGAGCCGCACCTCCGCCTGATCGAGGGCTTCCTCGGGACGCATGCAGGGCGTTGCCGAGGTATCGGTTGGGCTTCGATACCCGGGGCAGCAGCTGGTGCTCGATGATCTCGGTGACCGCGCTGGTCATGTTGGGAGCGGGAACGTCTCCATCCCGTGCCGGAGCCTATGGATCTCGGAAAGAGGAGAGCATACCGGGAGTGTTCGAGCGCTCATCCCCGGTTCACGAACCTGGAGGCCCGGCCGAAAGAACTTGGCGGCCAGAAACTTAGCACAGCCGGTAGGGAGTTCCAACGGGTCTTGGCCGCCCGGCGTCGAGGGTGGAACCCGCCGCGACGACTCGGACCGGCGTCCGCCTGCTCCGCCCGGGATGGACCCGGAGCTAATCCTCGGTGCTGTAGATCTTGAAGACGCCCTTGCGCTCCGCCACCGAGCGCAGCCACGTCCAGGTCTGCACGTTCCCCTCGTCGTCGCGGGCCAGCATCGTGAGCCCGTTGTGGAGCCTGAAGTTCTTGTAGGGAACCACCTCCCCGCTTCGAACCCCATGAACTCGTAGACGTGGCCGCCGTGGTCACGCACCGCATGGCCGGCGCCGGCGTGGAGCCGGGCATAGAGGATCGTCCAGGCATCGACCCAGGTGAGGCCGGTGGCCGGACGGCTCTGCGGGAACTCGCGCCACAGGATGACTCGGAACTCGCTGTCGGCGACGCGACAGCGACATCAGCTCGTCCCGGTCGCCGCGATGCAGGGCGCGGCACACCGCGCGGCCGAGGTCGTCGAGGCTCCTGGCGCCGCCGTGGAACGGCATCCGCACCAGCGGCGCGTTGGTCCGGCGCCCGAGCGTGACCGAGGTGGACTCGGGATCGACCAGCGGGACGTAGCCCGGCGAGTCCTTGACCGAAACGGCGTGGTTCGGCGCCGGGGAGTCGCCGCCGCCCGCGGGCTTCGCCGGCTCGACGGCGGCGCGAGCGAGCAGCGGCAGTAACATCGTGGCCGCGATTGTGAGGAGCGCGCGTCGTGAGCGGGCGAACGTCCGAGCCGTCCGCATCACGATCCGTACGCCAGTGCGACCTTGACGCCGCGACCGTGGTGATAGGCGGACACTTCGTAGGGCCCTGCAACTGGCGGATGAGAGGATCGAGCAGATTGGTGGCCGAGAGCTTGAGGCGCGTCCGCGGCAGCGGATTGCAGCCGAGCGTCGCGTCCACGGTGGTGAACGGCTGCTCGTAGATGTCGGGCAGCGGCGTCCAGCCCAGCGCATGGAGGCGCTTGCCGGTGTAGGTCGCGAGGATCGTCCCGTCGATCCTGCCGTGGCCGCGCTCGTAGGTCAGTGAGGCGTTGACCAGGGCGGTTCGCCTGTCCCTGCAGGGGATGTCGCGCCGAGCCGTTCTGGTCGGCCTCGCTGACCTCGACCTCCGGATGAGATGAAGGACGCGTTGGCGTTGACGAGCAGCCCCTTGAATCGGCCCCACAGATGCTCGAGGCCGGCGCGGGCCTCGAGCTCGACGCCGGCGTTGTGGCCGCTGATTCGAATTGCGGGGATAGAGGAGCGGATCCGCCGACCCCTGGATGACCTGCTCGATCGGCTGGTGGAGGTTCTTGTAGAACGCCCCCGCCGCGAACACTTCCGACAGACCCGGAAACGCCTCGAACCGCACGTCGTAGTTGTCGATCAGCGCCCGCTTCAGGTGAGGGTTGCCGAGCACCAGCACGCCGGACGCGTAGTCCTGCGTCGGGCTGGGCGACAGCTCGTTCAGATCGGGCCGCGACAGCGTGCGACTGGCGGCGGCGCGCAGGTTGATGATCGAGCTCAGGCCGAAGGTGAAGTTCGCCGAGGGCAGCCAGTCCGAGTTCTTGATCTTGCCCTCCTGGAGGATCACCTCGGGGTTGAACAGATCGTAGCTCGTGCACGTCCTGCAGCCCGTTCTCGAGGCGGACGCCGAGGTTGCCGCGCACGCGCTTGCCGAGCGGCAAGTCGAGGTTCACGTAACCCGCCTCCGAAGCGCTGGTTGGCGTTGTAGTTGTCGGTGTAGCGGGTGTCGGTGAAGGTGTACTCCTCGATGTGATCGAGGTTGTCGTTCGCGAACAGCGTGTCGGGGGCATCTCCCACTGGTTGGGATCGCTGGTGTGGATGAGGTTGAAGCGGCGGTAGAAGTTGGTGCGCGCCTTGGTCTGCCGGTCGTATCCCACCGACACCTTGCCCGCTGCCGAGCCCGCCGAGCGCGTACGGCACCGCGGCGTTGATGGTGGTGCCCCAGCCGTTGTCCTCGAGCTCGCCGTACTCGCGCTGCCCCTGGGACCCGATCACCCAGTGCGCGCAGTGTCACCCTCGAAGTAGTAGCGCTGGTCGTAGATCTCCTCGCGCCGGTCGGGCTGCATCCGATTGGCCTGCGAGCGCGTGAACTTCCAGTCGAGGCTGGTCTCGAGGAACTGGGGCGAGCTCGTGCTGACCCTGGACCGTGCCGGAGATCACGTTGCGCTGGATGTACAGTAGGCGGGTGGACCGGTGATACAGGTTGCCGCCGTAAGTGGACTCGGTTCGCGTGTAGTCCGGACCCTCGTAGACCCGCACCTCGTCGTCGGCGCTCGTTGGTGTAGAGGCCGCGCAGGTGGATCGCGTGGCTGGGCGAGAGTCGGTAGCTCGACTCCGGCGATGCCGCCGAGCTGCACCGATTCGGTGGAGCGGTCGACGTCGTAGTCGTAGAGCAGCGCGCCGCTGCCGCTGCGGAACAGACGCTGCGACTTCCTGCGCGCCGATCGAATCGGTGCGCCATGTTCACCGATCCGATCACGCCCAGAGCGAGCGACCCGCGAGCTGGCGTCGCCGTAGCTGGCGTTGTACTCGGAGTTGGGCAAGGTGTTCTCGAATCGCGACGACCACACCGGATTGAACGACTGCGCGATCTGGGCCAGCGTGGCGGCGGGAACCTGGGGGCTCACCAGCTTCTGGTGACCGCGCCAGCTGGCGTCGACCGCGTCCGGAATCCGCGCGCGTCGGACCCGTAGCCGAAGAAGTCGGACGCTGCTGCCGGCATAGCTGCGGTGGTCGTGGAACGTCACGCCGTCAACGGCTCCCGCGGACGGGAGAACGACCACACCGCGCGCGCCGGGGAAGTCCCTGGTGTGGACCTGCACGTCGCCGCCGCCGAACTCGCCGGGACGGTCGGCGGTGTAGGTCTTCTGGACCACGATGTTCTCGAGCAGGTTCGCGGGCAGGAGGTCGAGCGGGACCACGCGCTTGTTCTGCTCCGGGCTCGCGATCCGCACGCCGTCGACCTCGGTCGAGCTGTAGCGCTCGCCCAGCCCGCGCACGAACACGTACTTGCCGTCCGAGACCGACAGCCCGGTGACGCGTCGCAGCACCTCGGCGGCGTCCTTGTCGGGCGAGCTGCTGCACCTGCTCCGCGCTCACCGCGTCGCCCACCGCCACGCGCCTTCTTGCGCGCCGCCAGCATCGAGCTCTCGGTGTTCTGCGCGCGCCTCGCGCCTCGACGACGATCTCCTGCTGCTGGATCGCGTCGGGCGTGAGCGCCACGTTCGAACGGCAGCAGAGCTTCCCGTCCTCGATCGCGATCCCCTCGAACCGCTGCGGTCGCGTACGAGATCGCGCGGATCTGGAGCGTGTAGCGTGCCCGGCGCCGCCTCGAGCAGGAACGTGCCGTCGGCGTTCGACATGCCGCCGACCTTGCGCATCGTGGTGTCGGCGGGAATCAGCAGGATGTCGGCGAAACCGATCGGCTCGCCGGTGTCGGTGCCGACGATCCGGCCCTGGAGCTTGCCCAGCGCCATGGCCGGGGCGGCGCGGACGATCAGGCACGCCACCACCAACCCCACGCACGCCGCGAGCGCGCGGCCACGACGGCTCGAGATCTCGAGCATTCAATCGACCCGGATGAGCTTGCCGCTGGACTGGTTGGCGCCGGCCATCACCCGGTAGAAGTACACGCCGCTCGGCGTGTCCTGGTCGAGCGACCAGCTGACGTGGTGCTCGCCGGCCGACATCGCGACCCTGACCACGGTCTTCACGTGGCGTCCGTCGGTCGAGTAGATCTCGACCGAGACCGGTCCGGACTTCGGAAGCACGAACGAGAAGTTCACGTTGTTCTTGAACGGGTTCGGAGCGCTGCGCGCGACGAACACGTCGCCCGATCGGTGATCGGCAGCACGCCGACCGCGCCGGGGCAGAACACCGTGGGCGCCGCCGGCGGCGCCGAGCAGTGAGCCTGCCAGGTGGCGTCGTCGTCGATCTTGAGCGCCGCGGTCTTCATGTTGTAGATGATGGAGTTCAGCATCGTGCCGCCGGTGCCGCGCCGCCAGTTGACGCCCGCCACGCGGGCCTGGGAACGCTGGCGCCGGCACGCTTGTCGCCGATGATGGTGAAGTTGGCGAGCGTGCGTGTTCGACCGCCCCGCGCACTGCACGGCGTCGAAGTTGAACTCGTTGTCGTCGGCCTCGATGCCCTTGTCGCCGTTCTGCGTGCCCGACGGGGCGAAGAACGGCGAGCGGGCGCAGGATCACGAACTGCGCGCGGTTGCGCGTCCCCATCTGCCAGTCGTAGCCGTCGTCGGTGCCGTCGATGCCGACCAGGTGCTTCTGGTCCATCGCGCCGCCGAACCACTCGAAGCGAGTCGTCGGCGCCCTGGTAGGCCTGCAGGTAGTCGCCGTGCGTGTTGTGGCCGCACGGCGTTCCAGGTGAACGAGTTCAGCTCGTTGTTGGGCGTGATCTCCTTGCCCGCGAACTCGACCCGCACGTAGCGCAGGACGCCCGAGCAGTCGTTGTCGTCGTTGCCGCCGTAGAACGCCGACCGCGCCGCCCTCGGCCGGCCGACGGAGTCGCCGGCGCACGGAGTTGACGACGTTGGTCTTGGCGCGGCCGTTCAGGCACGATGCCGCCGCAGTGCCCGCGCGTGAACGATCCCGGCGCGTCGTCGGACGGTGATGATGATCGGCTCGCACGGCGTTGCCGATCGCGTAGAGCTGGCCGCCGCGCTCGACGACGATCGTGCCCGAGCGAGGCGAACTCCTCGAAGACCACCACGCCCGGCGCGATCGTGGAGCGCGCCGCCGCTCTTGACGCGGAGCTGGCCGCGCACCAGGTAGTTGCTGTCGGGCGAGAAATACTGGCTGACCGACGATGTTGATGTTGGCGTAGATCGCGAGCGGCCGCGGGTTCGGCATGCTCGCGCAGGTGCAGGTCCTGCCGATTCGCGCCGGTCGAGTCCCAGTAGGTCCAGCCCTTCGTACCAGTCGTCGATCGGTGGTGCGGAGCCGATCGGCGCCGGCGTAGCAGGTCTGCTCGAAGAACCCGTCGTTCGGCAGGCGCATGAAGATCCCGACCGCCGTGCCGCAGGCGGGCTCCCGCCGGCGCGGCTGGAAGTTGGGAAGCGACGTTCGGTCTGGTAGGGCGCGCTCGGGCAGCAGCGGATCGGCGTAGACGTTGTGGGTGTAGGTGACGGTGCCGAGCGTTCCGGCGGTGGTGCCGGCCGCGCACGCCGGCGCGCCGGCCCCGCCGGTGCCGGAGAACTGGCCGATCAGCGTGCCGCTCGCGTTGTTGATGACAGCACGTTGCCGTCGAACACCATCTGCGCCGAGCCGCTACCGGCCGCCAGCGCCAGGAACCCGAGCGCGATCATTCCCGCGCTCGAGCGCGCGTCGTCCGTGATTCGCGATGAAGCCCACGATACCTCCCTCGCCAAAAGAAGTCGTCGATGAATCCATGATCGGGTGCGACGTCGGGGACCCGCCGCGTCCGGGTCCGGGCAAGTGGCATGCATCCTCCAAGGTGAGAAGGGGTCACCGGTGGTTCCGCAAGGGGCACGTTAGGTGGATGCGATTGCCGCACGGTGGCGCGGCTGTTACTCGTCGGTTAATTCGCGGCGCACGAAGCTATCGCTCAGCGCCACGGCCTCACGGGCGAGCCGCAGGTGAAGCGCGAAGTGCGCGTCGGCTCGGATCACGCTCCGGCGACGAGCGGCGAGGGACGTCGGATCGCCGGAGGTCCGGATCTCGATAGCTTCCGGCGATGATGAACTTCACCGACGACCGCACCTCGGGCTCGGGCGACGTGGCTGGAACAGTTCCTTCGCCGAGCTCGAGCGCTGGGTCACGCTCGACACGACGACCTCGAGCCACGCGCTGCGCGCCTCGCTCCTGGGGTGGCTGCGCGCGGCGCAGGCCGCGCAACCGAGCATGGCGCTGATTCATCAACTCGCGGCTCGCGCCCTCGACGTCGCGCGACGCCGGCGCCGCGCGCGAGGACTCGCCGCGCGACCTGCGCGATCAGCTCCTCCGTTCGGTCGCCGCCGAGCGCCAGGACCTCGTCGCCGCGCGCGCCGCGGTGGCGCGCACCGCGGTCGAGCTGCTGCAGGGCGCCGGCGAACCCTGGATCGCGACGCTGTCGAACAGCGCCACGGTGCGCGAGGCGCTGCGCCTCGCGCAATCGGCCGGAGTGAAGCCCTGCGCGCTGGTCGGCGAGGGCCGGCCGCTGCTCGAGGGACGCGCGCTGGCGGCGGCGCTCGCCACCTCCGGGATCCCGGCGTGGGTCGTGGTCGACGCGGCGCTGCCGCCGCTCCTCCCCCCGCCCGCATGCTGTGGATCGGCGCCGACGCGGTGACCGAGCGCGGCGTGATCAACAAGGTCGGCTCCTTCGCGGCGGCGCGTGGCCGCGCGCGAGCACTCGGGTGCCGGTCCACGCGCTCGCCGGACGCCGCAGATTCATCCCCGCCGCGGACCCGGGCGCTCCAGATCCTCGAGATGGGACCCCGCCGAGGATCTGGGATCGGCCGCCCGAGGGCGTGCGACCGCGCAACGTCTACTTCGAGCTGGTGCCCATCGAGCTCTTTGCGCGGCGTGGTGGTCGCGAGGACGGGGGTGCTCGGACCGACGGAGACCGCGACGCTCGCGCGCGAGCGCGCGCTCCCGGACGCGCTGGAGCCGAAGAGCTGAATCATCCGTATCGCGAGCCCGGGTGGAGCAGCGTCAGGACGGCGCGGAACAGCGGTCGCGCGAGCCGCGGGAACACTCGCCACGCCACCACCAGGCTGAGGAACGAGAAGGCCGGCGTGCGGATGAACCGCGCCAGCCCGCGCGCGGCGTCCGCCGGCAGCAGCAGCCCGATCACCGACGCGCCGTCGAGCGGCGGCAGCGGGATCAGGTTGAAGGCCATGAGCAGCACGTTGAGGATCAGCAGCACCGGAGAGTCCTTGCGCCGCGAACGCGAGCGCAGCGTGCCGCCGCCGACCGGATCGACCAGGTGCTCGAAGCGGATCGCCGCGGGGGCGGCGAACACGCCGGTCGCGAGCCCGATCCGAGCGCCAGGAACGCGACCAGCGCGATCCAGGAGATTCGCCGCCAGGCCACGCCGCGGCCATGCGCGCGCGCGCGGTGCGGGTGCTGCGCCGCCCACTGCGGATCGTAGGGCGTGCTCGCCCAGCCGATCGCCCAGCCCTGCGTGAACGCGGTGAGGAGCGGCACGACCAGCATACCGATCGGCTCGCGCCGGATGTGCGGGATCGGCGACAGCGTGACCTGACCGCGCGCGGTGGGATCGCCGCCGAGCAGCGCCACCCACGTGCGCGGCCTCGTGGATCGTGGTCGAGAGCAGGAAGGCGACGAACCAGAACATCCCGTCGATCAGCGTCTCACCGGCCATCCGCGCCTCCCTCCGGCGACGACGCGGCGTCGCGACGGTCACCGAACGCTATCCCTTGATCACGAGAAACGGCTTCAAGCGCGCCACCGACCTGGCGAGGTCCGCGCCCTCGACCACGCGACGACGTGGTCGACGTCCCTTGTAGGCCTCGCTCGTCTCCTCGCGCAGCGTGTCGCGTCCCTGGTAGCGCACGCGTGACGCCGGCCGCGCGAGCTCCTCGACCAGGTCGCGCCCGCGCGTCTCGCGCACCGCCTGCGTGCGGCTCATCTGCCGGCCGGCGCCGTGGCAGCTCGAGCCGAAGGCGTGCGCCATCGCGCCCGGCCGCCCGACCAGCACGTACGAGTAGCGGTCCCATGTCGCCCGGCACCAGCACCGGCTGCCCGATGCCCGCGTACGCCGCGGGCACGTCGGGATGCCCGCCGGGAAGGCGCGCGTCGCGCCCTTGCGGTGGACCAGGCAGCGCACGCGTCGGCCCGCGACCTCGTGGCGTCTCGAGCTTGGCGATGTTGTGCGCGACGTCGTATACCAGCGCGAGAGCCGAGCGACGTCAGCGCTCGCGCCGAGCACGCGCCTCGAAGGCGCGCCGCACGCCGTGGGCGATGACCTGGCGGTCTCGCCCAGGCGAAGTTGGCGGCGGCGCGCATCGCGCCGAGGTACGCGCGCGCCTCCGGCGTTCGCAGCGGGCGCGCAGGCGAGCTGGCGATCGGGAAGCCTCGATGCCCCAGCCGTTGAGCTTGCGCGCGACGTCGCGCACGTGGTCCGGTGCACACCTGGTGGCCGAGACCGCGCGAGCCGCAGTGGATCATCACCGTGATCGCGCCGAGCTCGAGGCCGAGCGTCCGCGCCGCGTCCTCGTCGTCGATGCGCTCGACCTCCTGCACCTCGAGGAAGTGGTTGCCCGATCCCAGCGTGCCGAGCTGATCGCGGCCGCGCGCCTGCGCGCCCTCGCTGACCGCGCCGGGATCGGCGCCGTCGAGCACGCCGCCTTCCTCGCAGTGGTCGAGATCGCCGCGGGTGCCGAGGCCGCGCGCTGACCGCCCACGGCGCGCCGCCGTCGCGCAGCACGCGCGCGAGCTCGCCTGGCGCAGAGCCGGAGCGGCCCGCTCGAGCCCACGCCGCACGGCACCTCGCGGAACAGCGCGTCGGCGAGCGCGTCGATCCGCCCTCGGCGGACGCGCGCGCGAGCCGGCTGCGCATCAGGCGCACGCCGCAGCCGATGTCGTAGCCGACCGCGCCGCGGCGAGATCACGCCCTCGTCGGGATCGGTGGCGACCACGCCGCCGACCGGGCAGGCCGTAGCCCCAGTGCGCGTCGGGCATCGCGATCGAGGCCTCGATGATGCCGGGCAGGTGCGCGGCGTTCCGCACCTGATCGGGCGTCTTGTCGGCGAGCATCTCGCTCGAGCAGCGGCCGGTCGGCGAACAGCACGCCCGGCACGCGCATGCCGCCCTCGCGCGGAAGCTGCCAGCGGAACTCGTCGAGCCGGATCGCGCCGGCGACGGTGGTGGGGATTCACGCGCGAGACCATCGTCGCACCGGGCGCTGGTCCCGCTCAAGCGACGGCGATCAACGCAAGATGATCGCCCTCGCCTCGAAGGGTCTCGACGCCGCGAGTCAGCCGCACGAGATGAGACGCCGGGTGCGAACCCATTCGTCGCGAACCGCACGACGTGACGACCGCGCCCACCAGCTCGATCAGCACTCGCGCGCGCTCACGCGCCGTCCCGCCGCGTCCCAGAGCTCGAGCCGCGCGGGCGAGCCGTCCGGGAGCGTGAAGGCGACGGTGAGCTCCCGCACCGCGGACGCGGGAACGGGCGCTCGAGCGCGAACCCGCTGGTCAGGGTGGGCACGCCCACGGTCGGATCGTCGACCGCGGCGAGGTCGGTCTGCGGCAGCCCGCCGATCTGCGAGAACGCGCCGCCCACGAGGACCGTCAGGCGCGCTGCCCGCGAGCGCCATGACGATGCCGTTCGGGTTCGGGCTCCACGCGGCGGCTCGTCCGGTGCTCGCGTCGAGTGCCGCGACGTTGGCGCGCGACTGCCTCGCCGATCTGGGTGAACGAGCCGCCCGCGTACCACCGTCGCGCCGCGCACGACAGCGCCTTGAGGTAGCCGTTGGCCGAAGGATTCCACGCGCTCGGGACGCCGGTCGCGGTGTCGAGCGCCGCGGCGTTGGCGCGCGGCTGGCCCGAGATCGATGGTGCGAAGTCGCCGCCGGCGTAGATCCGGCTTCCGCGCGGCGCGAGCGCGTACACGGACCAGCCGATCACCGTCGGGCTCCAGCTCGTCGAGGCACCGGTGACGGGATCGAGCGCCGCGAGATGGTAGCGGGACTGGCCACCGATGTACGTGAACGTGCCGCCCGCGTAGACGACGCCGTTCGCGACCGCGACGGCGGGCGACCGAAGGAGCCGTTCGGCGTGGGATTCCAGCCGGTCGGCGCTCCGGTCGACGCGTCGATCGCGGCACATATAGTTGCGCGGCTGTCCGCCGACGGCGTTGAACAGCCCGCCGGCGTAGACCGTGCCGCCGCTCGTCGCAAGCGCCAGCACCGCGCTGTTCACGTCCGGTTCCACCCGGTCGGCACGCCGGTGACCGCGTCGATCGCGGCGAGGTTGTTGCGCGGCTGCCCGCCCACCGCGAGAACCCGCCGCCCGCGGTACGACCGTGTCGCCGCCGCACCGCGAGCGCGAAGACGCCGCCGTTCACGTTCGGGTTCCAGCCGGTCGCGGTCCCGGTGGCGAGGTCGATCGCCGCGAGGTTGCTGCGCGGGAACCCCGGGCCCGAGGGTGGGCCGACCTGAGTGAACGAGCCGCCCAGATAGAGCACGTTGCCGGGCGATCGCGAGCGCTTCGACCGGTCCGTTCGTCATCCAGAAGCCCGGCTGCACCGTCTGGGCCTCGGCCGTCGCGAACCCGGCGATCGCGATCGCGAGCACGACCGACGCGACGACGAGCGCGACACCCGCGCGCGAGACCGGAGCATCGGGCAGGCGCGGACGGGCCGTGGATTCGATGCGGGGTGAGACACGGAACCTCGGGAGAGCCGGTGGGGACCGACACCGGATGTGCGTAGGAACGTGACCGCGTGCGGCGGCGGGAGCGCGCGGGGGCGATGATTCGCCCCACAATGATCCTACAGATCCGGCCTTCGCGTCTCCGTGAATTCAGCGGTCGCGGCGCCGGCGGCGCGTGGCGCGTCCGCCACGATCGCGACCTCGGTCTCGGCGCATCGACTCGGCCAGGAACCGGCCGGGTCCACGAGCCCGGCGCCCGCGCGATCAGCTCGGGCGGCCCTTCCGCCACCAGACGTCCGCCGCCCTCCCCCGTCGGGACCGAGGTCGACGACCCAGTCGCTGTTGCGGATGACGTCGAGGTTGTGCTCGACCAGGACCACCGTGTCGCCGCGCGATGACGAGATCGTCGGAGCACCTCGAGCAGACGCTGGACGTCGGCGAAGTGGAGTCCGACCGTGGGCTCGTCGAGCAGGTAGAGCGTCTGGCCGGTGCCGCGGTCCGACAGCTCGCGCGCGATCTTGAGGCGCTGCGCCTCGCCGCCCGAGAGCTGTGTCGCCGGCTGGCCGAGCCTCAGGTAGCCGAGCCCGACGCGTCGCAGGATGTGCAGCGCGCGGGTGAAGCGCGGCTCGCTCGCGAAGTGCAGGAACGCCTGATCGACGGTGAGGTCGAGCGCCTCGCGGATGTTGAGCGCCGCGGTACGCGCACCTCGAGCACCTCGCGGCGAAAGCGCGCCGCCGCCACAGACGTCGCAGGGCACCAGCGAGGTCGGCGAGGAAGTACATCTCGACCGTGACCCAGCCCGCGCCCTCGCAGGCGCTCGCAGCGTCCGCCCGGCGTGTTGAACGAGAACGACGCCGTCGCGTGAGGCCGCGCGGCCATCGCCGCCGGCTGGCGCGCGTAGATCTCGCGCAGCGGCGCGTAGGCGCCAGGTAGGTGACCGGACACGAGCGCGGGCTCTTGCCGATCGGCGACTGGTCCACCATCACGACGCGCTCGAGCGACTCGAGACCGCGGATCGCGCGGTGCGCGCCCACCGGCTCCTCCTCGCGGCCCTCGAAGCGACGGCGCGCGGCGCGGTAGAGCACCTCCTCGACCAGGCTGCTCTTGCCCGAGCCCGACACGCCGGTCACCGCGGTGAGCCGGCCGAGCGGGATGCGCGCGGTCACGCTCGGCGAGGTTGTGATGGGTGGCGCCCTCGATGACCGGAGAAGCGCTCGGGCGGCGCGCGATTCCGGCGCGCGCGCGATCGTCTTCTCGCCGCGGAGATAGCGCGCGGTCTCGGAGTCGGCGCGCTCGAGCGCGTCGCCTCCGGGCCGGCGTAGAGCACGTCGCCCGCCCTGCTCGCCCGGCCCCGGGACCGAGGTCGATGACGTGGTCGGCCGCGCGCATCACGCAGCGGCTCGTGCTCGACCACGACCAGCGGTGTTCGCCGCGCGCGGCCAGCTCGCTCGAGGATCGCGACCAGCCGACGCGTGTCGCGCGGATGGAGCCCGATGGTCGGCTCGTCGAGCACGTAGAGCGTGTCCGCCAGGTTGGCGCCCGAGCGCGTTGGCGAGCTCGATGCGCTGCGCCTCGCCGCCCGACAGCGTGCGGGTGAGACGGTCGAGCGTGAGGTAGCCGAGGTCGACGCGCTCGAGGAAGCCGAGCCGCGACTCGAGCTCGGCGAGCACGGGGCCGGCGATGCTCGCGCTCGCGCTCGGTGAACTCGAGCCCGCGCACGAACGCCGCGACCTCGCCGCATCGTCATCGCGCGCGACCTCGGCGATCGTGCGTCCGCCGAGCCGCACCGCGCAGCGCCTCGGGCCGCAGCCGCGCCGCCGCGACAATCGGGACAGAGGCGGGCGGTCTGGTAGCGTCTTCACGACGAACCGGTTGCCGGCGTCGTACGACTTCTTCTGCAGCCGCTCGAGGAACGGGATCGCGCCGCGGAAGTCGCGCGCGCCCTCGATCAGCACGCGACGGTGCGCCGCCGGAGCTTGCGCCACGGCACGTCGAGCGGGATGCCCTGCTCGCGGCGCGAACGCGTCGAGCCGGGCCGAACACGCGCTTCCACGAGCGCGCCCAGGGATCGGATCGCGCCCTGCGCGCAGCGTGCGGCCCGGATCGGGGCACGATCAGGTCGGGCGATGAACATGAGCACGGTTGCCGAACCCGCGGCAGGTCGGGACACACGCCGAGCGGGCTGTTGAACGAGAACAGCGCAGGCTCGGGGCGCATCGCGGCGGCGCCGCAGCTCGCGCACTCCCAGCGCTCACTCCTGGGCTCGCTCGCGGCGCGCTCGCCGCGCAGCAGCGTCGAGCCGGCCCCTCGCCGCGGCGGAACGCCTGCTCGCTCTGACTCGGCGAGCCGGCGCGCGCCTCGTCGCGACGCCAGGTGAACCGATCGCGATCACGACCAGCACGGTGTCGACGACGGCTCGGAGCGGCGGCAGGGGCTCGAGCGACACGATCTCGTCGCCGAGCAGGATCCGCGTGTAGCCCGCCGTGCAGGAGATGACCCGCCTGCTCCTCCCAGCTCGATGCGCGGCGGAGCGTGCGACCGGCGCGAGCACGAGCACCGTCTCCCCCTCGGGCCAGGCTCTCGGCCTCGCGTGCGATCGATCTCCGGGCTGTCGGCGCGCACCGGGCGGCCGCAGCTCCGCAGTGCACCGACGCCGAGCCGCGCGAACAGCAGGCGAAGGTGGTCGTGGACCTCGGTGGCGGTGCCGACGGTCGAGCGCGGCGCTGCGCGCCGGCGCCAGCTGCTGGATCGCGACCGCGGGGGTGAGCCCGAGTGATCGCGTCGACGTCCGGTCGCGGCAGCCGGTCGAGAAACTGCTTGGCGTAGGTCGAGACCGACTCGACGTAGCGCCGCTGCCCCTCGGCGTAGAGCGTGTCGAAGGCGAGCGAGGACTTGCCGGAGCCCGAGACCCCGGTGATCACGGTGAGCCGGCCGCGCGAACTCA
>ERZ1370068.9721-contig-8478_pt1 | contig 75957 bp, 95 predicted proteins | sample MGYA00561227_ERZ1370068 | MGnify/ENA primary metagenome ERZ1370068 (study PRJEB38410, sample SAMEA6850437) | metagenome | study: Metagenomic assessment of the ecological functions of the soil: analysis of the soil microbiota associated with the... | reverse complement strand
AGCGTTACGTACTACGTTTCGAGGGAGGTCCCCGTAAAGACTGATCAAATCGATTGAGAGGACAGGCCGCTGGTACAGCAGAATGTTCAAAAGCATCGACCCGCCCCTTGCGTTGCTCGTATGCGGGTTTGGCCCTGCTCGGCACAGGAGGCTTGGTCCGGAAGTGGAGGTCGTGAGAGACTATCACGCGCGAAGCGGAGTGCGGCGCGAAGCCTGGACTTACTGCGCCGCAGGCTTCGGAAGCTATCTCGTTGCCGCTGCCCTCAAACACCTGAATCGCGACGACCGCGTCCCACCTAATGAGGAGCTCGGCCGAAGTAGACTGCCAATTGATCCGCTGTCGCGCCAACGGAAATCGGACGGAACTCTTGAATCGTGTTGGCCCTGAGCCAGAGCCCCAGGCTCGTCTCCTCGACAATGGTTCCTTGTATCGCCCACCGACTGGGATTGTTTGCTGGCGCAGGTGCCGACTATAAGCCTTGCATGGTCGTCGTGAAGCCAAACGGCGGCGTTTCTAGATTTCTCCTCCATGACTGGCGTCCTGGGCAGAGTCCCGAGTAAAGCGATCGACGCCGCGGATGCGGCAAGCTCGAAACTATCTCGATGGGTCTTGGCCCGCGACCTCTGGATTGACAGTGTGCTTCATGGCGTCATCCCAATCAAGCGACCTCGTGCATGGGTGAATCAAAGGTGGCCCGGCGCCTCGCGTTTCGGCGACTTCCTCGCCGGATCGCGTGTGCCCGTCTCCGATAGCAAATCTGAATCGCCCGTAGCGATCCCCCAGCCCGCGAGGGACCCGGCCTCGGTGCCATCGGCCCTAGCGCCACTGTAGAGGTTTGCGAGCGCGGCCGCGAAGCGAAGCACCGCGAGCGGACGCTCGAAGGCGAGCCCAGCGCGTGCCTCGGCTCGCACGATCGGCTTTGTTGCAGGTCGCCTTCGCCGACAACAGAAGAGCGCTCACGATCTGGGTGAATGGGTCGCTCACGCGAACTTTCTCCGGATCTCGTCGTACATCGCTCGTGTGTGGTCGCGCCTCATGCGAACGTCCTGCCGCTCGTGTTCGGATCCGCCCCTGTTCCAGCGCCTTCGCGGTCGTCGTCTGTGCTGCTCCATGCGGGCGATCTGCGTGAGCGAAGCCGCGTTGTCGGGTCGCGAGACCCGCGTCAAGCGCGGCGACTTCCTGCGCAGCCGCCTGGCGCTTCGTCGCGACCTCGGTGCCGAGATCGTGGAGCTGATTCGCGCAACGCATTCCGCTGCGCGACCAGCTCAGCAATGAAGGAAGAGGCACTCGCCAACGGCGCGTTCGCCTTTATCCCCAAACCGTGCGACCTGGCCGGGGCTGACAATTGCGTGGTTGCTCGCTCTTGAGAGCCGAAAAGGACAATCGAACCATGAGACTGACGCGACACAGCGGGCAGCGTGGGGGACGTTGAAGAAGCGCGAAACGGCGTCGGGCTAACGGCTCGCAATCCAGAATCGCAGCAAGCGCCTGATGTGGAAGGTGCCCCGGCCGAGCAAGCTCGGCAGCATCTGACCGCCGCGGCCACGATGTATCGCGAGATGGGTATGCGCAGTCTGGCTGGACGCGGTTGGCGCCGAGCTGCAGACGTCAGCGTGAGCTCGAGCCCGGTCTCGTGGAGCGTGCGCTTTCGCGGGACGAGCAGTCAAAAGTGACGTCGTGAGCAGTGAGACGGCGATGTCTTGAGGCGCTAAGAGCTCTCGCGCTACGGCTCGACGCGCTCGATCTTCACGCTCCGGCGCGTGCGCGCGGACTCGATCATCGCCAGCGTGACCTCCACGACGCGCAGCCCGTCCAGGCCGGTCGCTGCTGGCTGGCCGCCGGTGGCGACCGCGCGCTGGAAGTCCTCGATCTCTGCCACGTAGTTCGGCAGCAGCGCTTCCGGGTAGTCGGCGGTCTCGTTGACGGTGTCGCTCGTGATCTCGAAGCGGCCCGTGCGCGCTTCCCACATGGAGTGGTGTCCGGCGATGAGCCCGGTGATCCCGTACACGCGGAAATCGTTGCGCGAGTCTGGAAGAAGGCGGCTCGCGACCACCTGGCCGAGCGTGCCGTTCCCGAAGCGCAGCGTGAGGCAGGCGAGTTGCTCGAGCGGGCGCGCGACCGTCTGGCCGTCGGTGACGGCCGTGATCTCGTCCACCTCGGCGCCGAGCACGAAGCGCAGCAGGTCGACCGAGTGCACGCCGGTGCCCATCATCGTGGACGCGCCCCCGATCAGCTCCGGCGTGTCCCACCACTGCGTGAGCGGCGTGCGCGGCGGCGAGCCGTCGCGGCCGCGCACGCCGAACGCCCACTGCGCCTGGGCGAGCACGATGCGCCCCAGCGTCCCGGCGGCGACGAGCTCGCGCGCGCGGATATAGGCCGGGTGCTGGCGCAAGTTGAAGGCAATGCCGAGCGTGACGCCAGCGCGGCGGCACGCCTGCAGCATTCGCACGGCGTCGGCGATCGTCGTGGCCATCGGCTTCTCGCACAGCACGTGCTTACCGGCTTCCGCCGCCTGGACGACGTGCTCGGCATGCAAGGCGTTCGGCGAGGACACGAAGACGCCGTCGACACGCGAGTCCTTGAGGAGGTCGCACGAGCTGACTGTACGCGGCGCGTGCGTCGTGCTTCTGCGCGAACGCCTCCGCGCGGTGCTGATCGCGGCTGTAGACGCCGACGAGCTCGCCGCCGTCGGCCGCGGCCATCGCCGGCGCGATCTTGATGTCTGGATGCTTGCCCGTGCTGACGATGCCCCATCCGAACGGCATGGATTCTCCTCAGTCGCGCATGGCAAGGCCTGGTGACCGGTCACCGGAAGAACTCGACCTTCGCCTCGCGGACGAAGAGGAAGTTCCCCGGTGCCGCCGAAATCGGCCCGTTGATCGCAAACACGGCGATCTCGAACCTGTCGCCGGGAGACACGGCGCCGTCGGCCAGCACGACGCGGTTGGGCATGTTGAAGCCCTGGATCGCCCCTGGGCTCGGCCGGCCGGGGGTGCGCGGCATCGCGCCGTTGATCCAGACTTCCGCGTAGTCGTCGACGTTGACGCGGAACACCGCCTTGGCGCCGGCGGTGTCGAAGCCCGCGACGTTCGCGGGGATCGTCAGGGTGGTACGGAACCAGATGAACGACACCAGGCCGCCGCCGCGCCTGACGCCGAGATCGGCGGGCGGAATCACGGCCCAATCCGAGTCGTCGAAGCCGGAGCAGCTCGGCATGGGGTTCGATGTCGTAGGTCGTCTTGAACTCCGGGCAGCGAGTTGGTCAACGCGGGACACTCGACGAGCTTCGCTTCCTTCACCCGCCACCGCGCGCCGAACGCCGCCGATCCCGCCTCCGTCATCAGGTCGACGACGTGCACCGGCGGGATCGACGGCGCGAGGGGCGGCTGCGGCTGGAGCACCGCCGAGACCGCGGGCGGGACCCACACCGTGGGGCGGACGTACTTGCTCGCGGGCATCGGGATCAGGCCGGCCGGTTCGCCTTGAGGAACGTGCGCACGTGCCGCACCGCGAGTGGGATCTTCTCCTTCGTGTCCTTCCACGGGAAGAAGGTCAGCTCGGACTTCGGGGCCAGCATCGCCGACTCGATGGCGGGCTCGTAGGGGTGCGATGGGGTCTCGTCCGGCATGACCAGCACGGGCGCCTGGCAGCCCTGGACGACGTCGCGCGGCACGCTGAACACGAAGTCGGCGTTCGTGACGTACATCCGGGTCAGGAACTTGTCGATCATGTCCATCGTGAGGTCAGGCCGCTGCTTGACCAGCGCCGGCCCCCAGGTCTGCATGCTGTTGTCGTACATGGGGTTCGATTCCTTGCGGAAGCCGACGGGCTGCGACACGACCGCGGCGACGATGCGCTCCGGCGCGCGCTGGACCAGCTTCCAGATGAACGGGCCGCCGATGCAGTAGCCGATCACCATGAAGCGCCGGATGCCCAGGTGATCCATGAGGGCGAGGTGGTCGTCGGCATAGGAGTCCCACGGCCGATCGATCTCGAGCGGCCCGGAGGACTGGCCGCTCGGCGCGTTGCGCAGGTCGGCCGTGATACAGCGGTACTCGTCCTTGAATTCCTCGGTCGCGTTGAACGGCGCCCGGTCCGACATGAAGCCGATGGTCGAGTTCTGGCCCCCGCCGGGGATGACGAACAGCGGGAAGCCGGAGCCGGCCTCCTGGTAGTGAATGCGGACGTGGCCCTTCTCGTAAAACGCCATGGTGTTCCCCTTTCGCAGCGCGTCAGCGCAACGACTGCCATGCCGGACAAGATACCCTGTACGGGACCGTGAGCGTCCTCCGGAGGATCCGGCCTTACCGGCGCCTTTGGGTGTCCGGCCTCTGCAGCAACATGGCGGCGATGGATGGATCTCGTCGCAGTCGGCTGGATCGCGCTCCAGATGACGGGCTCGCCGTTCATGGTCGTGCGGTCGCCGCGGCCGCCCGGTCGGCGCCGACGATGGTGCTCGGCCCGTTCGCCGGCATCGTCGCCGATCGCGTATCGCGGGCGCACCTGCGCTGCTCGTCACGCAGGCCGGTGGCGTCGTCATCGCGCTGGCCTTACTTTTGCGATGTTCGCCGTCGACGCCGCCGGATACTGGCCGCTCGTCGCGCTCGGAAGGCGCGTTCGGCAACCTCTGAGCCTCGACTTCCCTCGCGCGACGGACGGCGCTCTTCAGCATGCTCGGCGCCTCGCGGGTGGCGCAGCAGGCCGTGTCGCTCGACAGACGGTGGCGCCAAGATTTGCAGATCGTGCGAAGATGGTGGGCTCCGGTCGTCGCCGGCGCGTGCCTGGCGAGCCTCGCGCCCGCCGCGTGCTACGCGGGGATGCTCGCCGCGTTCGCCGTCGGTCTCGCGGCGACGTTCGCTCCGCCGGCGGATCGGTGGCTGCTGCCGGCGGCGCGCCCGGCGCCGATCTCCTCGCCACGCTCGCGAGCGGCCTCGCCGCCGCGTGGGCGAGCTTCCTGATCGCGCGCACGGTCCTGCTCATCACGATCGCGGTGAACGCAAGCTGCTCTTCCCGTACCAGCCGCCTCCCGTCCAGTGTTCACCCAGGACGTCCCCGCAGGCGGGCCGCGCACGCTCGGCCTGCTCGTCGCCGCCGACGGCGTCGGGGCGCTGGCCGGCGCGCTCGCCATCGCCGCGTACCACGGCAGTCTCCCGCACGGCCGGCTGCTCGCGGCGGCCGTGCTCTGTCGCGCCGTTCCATCCTCGTCGCCTTCTCGGCGTCACGGACGCTGGCGGTGAGCGTCGTCGCTGATGGTCGCGATGGGCATCGCGGAATCCGGCTTCGCGGCGATGCAGAGCACGCTCTGCGCTGCTGTCGGCTGCCGCGCGGCGCGCGGCGGCGCGATGGGCATCCCGTCCGCGTGCATCGGCACCCAGCCGCTCGGCACGCTGGCGATCGGCGCGCTCGCGGGCACGCTCGGCGCCCCGCGCGCGTTCGCGCTCAACGCGATCGTGGCGCTCTGCGGTGATCGCGCCAGTCGCGATCCCGCTCGTCCGCGGTCGCGGCGCGACGAGACGCCAGGATGTTCACCTGCCTTTGGAATAAACCCAGGCACGCCGGTCTCCACACGATGTTGAACCGACCCTCGTCCTAACCGTGTCGCGGATCTCCTGCATGGCGTCTTTCAGGCAGAGTCGAGACGTCAAAGTTCTCCTGGATACGGCGGGCGTCGTCGAGGTAGTTAGGAGAGCTGTGCCGCGTTGTACGGCCCAGGCCAGCACGACTTGGGCGGGGGTCTTGTGGACACGCTGCGCGATGGTGTTGATCACCGGATCATCCAGTAACTTGGGCTCCATCCCATGCCCTAGCGCCGCAAATGCAAGCAGGACGATCCCGTGCTGGTGACAAAAGTCGAGCAGGTCCCATTCGAGGGAGATACGGATGGGATTCGACTTCGACCACAGCAGGCTTGATCCGAGCGGCGTCAACGATGTCTTGCACCTGCGGCCAAACTGACATCAGATAAGCCGATGGACTTTGCACCGGCCCTCGTCCACCAGGCGCTCCAACGCCCGCCACGTCTCCACCAACGTCACACCAGGGTCGTAAATCACCTGGCCGCGCTCGTCCCTCGGATCTTGTCTCGTTGCCCGGTTGGAAGGCCAAAGGGGTATGGATGAGATAGCAATCGACGTAGTCGACCTGGAGGCGCTGCCGACTCGCTTCGAAGGCGGGTCTGACCCGCTCTGGGCGATGATTATTGTTCCAGAGCTTCGTGGTGACAAACACGTCCTCCCGCTCGAATCGTTCCCGGCCCTAAACATCCCCTGCATCGCGTCGCCGACCGCCTGTTCATTGCGATAGCGTTCCGCACAATCGAAGTGGCGAAATCCCACTTCCAACGCCGTCGTGATCGCCTGTTTGGTCGCGAGGGGATCGGGAATGAGCGTGCCGAAACCGAGGGCAGGCATTCGCACCAGATCCGTCGGTAAGCGGTAATTTCGTATATCGGAAGTGTCGAGGGTTCCCATGGTCGTACGCTCCTCTGGTGTTGAAGATGCCGCACGCACCTCTCGATTGATAAATCCCTCCCGCGGCTCGAACACGGGCAAGGAGTCAACGGATACTGACGCCTGTGGTCAGGTCGTCATCGCGGCGCGCTCCGCATCGCGCTACCTTTCGCGAGACTTCACGTTGTGGTCTCGTACCGTGGAACGAGGAGATCATGATGACCACCAGCAAGACTCCGGTGATGGATGCGCTCGTCGACTTCGTGCTCGGGCCTCGAGCTCGCGGCGGTGCCGCCGGCGGTGGTGGAAGCCGCGAATCGATCGATGACGGATTGGCTCGGCACCGCGATCCGCGGGTCGGTCGAGCCGCTCGCCGACGCCATCGCGACGGTGATCGCCGCGATGGGCGGTGAGCCGCAGGCGACCGTCATCGGACGCGGCCAGCGCACGAGCGCGCTGCTGGCGTCGCTCGCCAACGGTGCGCAGTGCCACGCCCTCGACTTCGACGACACGCACCTGCCGGCCGGTTCCACGGTTCCGCCGCGGTGGCGCCGGTCGTGCTCGCGCTCGGCGGAGTGGCGGCACGCCTCGGGCGCCGATGCGCTCGCCGCGTTCATCGCCGGCTTCGAGCTCGAGACGCGCATCGGCCGCGTGATCGGCAAGCGACCTCGACCGAGCGCGGCTGGCACGTGACGGCGACGGTCGGCACGTTCGGCGCGCGCGGCCGCCGCCGGGCGCATGCTCGGCTCGACGCGCGCCAGCTCGCGCACGCGCTCGGCATCGCGGGCACCCAGGCCGCCGGGCTCACGCAGTCGTTCGGCACGATGGCGAAGCCGCTCCATCCCGGCAAGGCGGCGATGAACGGTCTGCTCGCTGCGCTGCTCGCCCGCGAGGGCTTCACCGGCGCCACGGCGATGCTCGACGCGCCCGAGCGGCTCGGCCGGCACGTTCGTCGGCGTGACCGATCTCGGCAGCGCCGCCGAGGACTTCGGCAAGCGCTGGGAGCTGCTCCACAACAGCACGAAGTATCTACGCGCGCGTGCCATCTGACGCACGCGACGATCGACGCCGGACGGGCGATCCGCGCGCGCGGACGCCGCTCGCCGCGGACGCGATCGAGAGCGTGCGATGCCGCGTGATTCCGCTCACGCTCCAGGCCGCCGACCAGCGCGAGCCGAAGACGCCGCTCGAGGCGAAGTTCAGCGTGCGCTTCTGCGCGGCGATGGCCCTGCTGCGGGGCGACGCCGGCGAGGCGGAGTTCAGTGAGGCGAGCCTCGGCGACCCGGCGGTCGCGAGGGTGATGGCGCGCGTGACGCCCGAGGCCGACGACTCGCTCACGATTCCGGCCGCGCACATGACGGTACGGCTCTCGGATGGCCGCGTCATCGAGGAGCGGATCAGCGCGGCACGCGGGACGCCGGACAACCCGGGCACCCGCGACGATCTCGAGGCCAAGTTCCGGCGGCTCGCCGGAGACCGTGCTGCCGGCGCCGCGCGTCGCCGAGCTGACGGCCGCGATGCGCGGGCCTTGCGGAGACGAAGGACGTGGCGAGCATCCTCGCGCTCGCGAGCCGCCGCGCCTGAAGACCGACGGAGGCGAAGCTATGGCGACGACGATCGGGTTCATCGGCCTCGGGGTCATGGGCGAGCCCATGTGCCGCAACCTGGCGACGAAGTCAGGGGCGGCCGTCGTGGCGTTCGACCAGCGCGCGGAGCCGCTCGCGGCGCTCGCGCGCGACGGCGTGAGGAGCAGCGGGATCCGCGGGCGACGTGCTGCGCGCGCGCGACCTCATCTTCCTGTGCCTGCCCGGCGAGCCGCAGGTGCGCGGCGTCGGCTCTCGGGCCCGACGGCCTCGCGATCGCGCGTGCGCGCGGGGCAGACGGTGGTGGACATGAGCACGACGCCGGTGGCGCTGGCGCGCGAGCTGAGTCACGCGTTCGCCGCCCGGGGCGCGGACTTTCGCCGACGCACCGGTGGCGCGCACCGCCCAGGCGGCGAAGGACGGCACGCTGTCGATCATGGTCGGCGGCGACACCGGCGGTGTTCGAGCGGTTGCAGGCCGTATCTCGCGTGCATGGGCACGGAGATTACCCACTGCGGGCCGGTGGGCGCCGGGCAGGCGGTCAAGCTGATGAACAACATGGTCGTCGCGCAGACCGTCGTCGCCCTCGCCGAGGCGCTCGCCGTGGCGCGCGCCTCCGGCGCCGTCGATCCAAAGATCTTGTTCGAGACGCTGACCAAGGGCTCCGCGGACAGCTTCGTGCTGCGCAATCACGGGATGAAGTCGCTGCTGCCCGATACGCATCCCACCCAGGGCGCGTTCCCGACGAGCTACATCATCAAGGACCTCTCGTATGCGCTCGCGCTGGCCGAGTCCGCGGGGTGAGGCTGGAGCAGGCGATGACGACGAGACGCCTGATGGAGCGCACGGCGGAGGCGGGCTACCGGGACAACTACTACACCGCCGTGATCCGGACGATCGCGGGGCGCTGATCGCGAAGCCTGACGGCCAGGCAGCTCCTGGGCCTCGAGCCTCCCGGCTCCTCAGAGGGCGTCCGCCACCGTTCCGTAGCCCGGTAAGGGGGATGACATCATGGGTGTAATTCTTGATGTGATCAGCGGGCACAAATCTGGATCGCGGTTGTCAGCGAGACAATAGTCATTCCAAAAGCGGTTGATCTGACTTCCGGTATGGGCGTCACGCAGTTCTTTTCGGCGGTCAGAAAAACGCTGGAAGCAACAAGATTTCGATTCTCCGTATCTCGGTCATAGGGTAACCCACTACGATGACCAAGTTTCAGAGTCCGTACAACAAAGGCAATGTAAAAATCAGGTAACGACAGGATTGATGCCGACAGTCCGTTTTTCTGCCCGCCCCGGTGGAGACCAAGCCGCTCCCAGATGCGATGATCGTTGAATACAATGACAAGAGCCTGAGGCGTTGATCTTTCGCTTCGGCGTGCTAGCCCCACCTGCTACTGGCTCCGCCACCGATCGCGGAACGCGAACTCGCCAACCGGCCGTCGCGTGCGCCCTCGTAGCCGATGGCGGGAGAGCTAGCGCTTCGAAGGGGACGACTAAGCCACAGCCGGACGGGTCAATCGCGTTGGGGCCACCACAAACTAGCTTGCCGATCTTCCCGCGTTAGCCGGAGTGCTTGCTTGCCAGAGCACGGCAAAGAGGGTGGTCATCAGGTCGTTGAGCTCCTCGCTCTGCATTCGGGGCCTCGGTCAACCCTCGAGGTTCACGGCCGTGCCACGCCCCGTGGCGCGAGCCTTTTCGTACACCGCGACCGCGGCGGCGACATCCTGGAGTGCGGTTCCCGAGCTGTCGAAGATCGTGATCTCGTCCTCGCGCGTGCGGCCCGGGCGGCGGCCGGCCACGACCTCCGCGAGCTCGGCGTGGACCTGTTCCCGCCTGAGGAGGCTTTGCGGCCAGCGCATGATGTAATTCACCGATTTCCGCGCACTGCTGGAGAACGTCGACGACGAGCGTCGCCGAAGCGAGCAGGGCCGGCTCGAGCTCCCTGTTTCTCGGGATTGTCGGCGCCGACGGCGGCGATGAAGGTGCCCGGCACGACATCATCCCTTTGGATAAACGCGCGGCGCGAGGTGGTGCACGTCACGCAGACGTCACTTCCGCGAAGGGCAGCTTGAAGATCTTTGATCGCCTCGAGGCGCACGCCGTTCTTGCCTGCGGCGCGCGCAGCCAGAGCTTCAGCGCGCGTATGGTCGATATCGAAGAGCATGACCCGCTGTAACGGGAGCACGGTGGTAATCGCGGCGAGCTGGATCTCGCCCTGGACGCCGCAGCCTACGATCGTCGCCGTCGCGCGCGTCGGGTCGAGCCAAGAACTTCGCGGCCACGGCGGTGGCCGCTCCAGTTCGGAGCGCGGTCACGCTGCCAGACTCGATGACGGCGAGGGAGTGCCGTTCGCCGCATCGGCCAGCACGATCATTCCCTGAATCGTCGGCAGCCCCAGCGTCGAGGGTTCTCCGAGAAGTTAGCGTTGGTCTTCGCCGCGAAGTAGCTGCGCTCGCCCACCAGGCCGGCGGCCTTGATGTGGAAGCCACCGCCCGCAGCCGGGCACGCTCAGAACGCCGGGGCCCAGGGTTCGGCCTTCGGCGTGAAGGCGGAAGGCCTGTTCGACGGCGTCGATGCACTCGGGTAGCGACAAGAGATCGAGCACATCTGACCGCGACAGGATCAGCGTCACGATGTTCCTTTCCGGGACGTCGTGGCGTACAGGCCTTCGAAGATCGCCATGCCCTGCCCGAGGACCTGGTGATCGTCGGCCGAGGCGGCGAGCAGGGCGCGCACCGCGACATCGATACCGCGCGCCTCTTCGTGGGGATACTTGCCGTCGCGCAGGTCCGCCTCGTGGACGATCTCGGAGAGTCGCTTGAGGCGTCGATCACGCAAGCTGGCTCGCTTCACCAGTGTCTCGAATGTGCAGTCCTCACCCTGATGGCTCAGCTCCACGCCCGGCGCATCGAATGGGATCGCGTCCTGTGGAAACTCCGCGGGTGGCGCGAAGAGAAACTGCGCGTCGGTATCGATGAATCGCTTGATCAGCCACGCCGACGCGATGCGATCGATGTGCGGTCGTGGGCGCGTCACCCATCGGCGCCCTTTGAGTTTCGTCAGATCGAGGGTCGGCCGGTTCTCACGGCGCACGGGTTCCGGACGTCGAGTACGCATGGCGACGACCTCCTCGAGACGCCGCACCTCGGCGCCGCCCGGGGCCCCGAAGAAGTCGACGTCACGAATACGTTGATGATCCTTGGCAAGACGCGCCAGCTCTTCGTGCACTCGCGCGCTCTTCGCGGATGACTTCTGCTCCAGCTTCTTGAGGACTTTTCGATAGCGCGCGGCCAGCTGTCGATAGTCGAGATCGCGCGGCTCGTGGAACAGGCGCCGTACGTCGTCCTGACTGACGTTCTCGATCTGCTGGACCCGAATCAGCGTCGCATCTCCACCTTCGCGCTGGATCTCCTGGGCGAGCCACTGGAAGTCCTCGTAGCGCTCCGGCGTGTCGGGCAGGAGGTAGGCCGAGCGTTTGAGCGGCACCGCGCCGAGCGACCGCAATCGCCGCCACACGCGCACACGAAGGCTCGACGGAGTGGGCGGGACGCCGACCAGCAGCAGGAGGAGCGTCGCGGCGGCGTCCATATCGCCATGAAACAGTAGTTTCATATCAGTGTCAAGTGCTGCAACCGAGGCCGAGCGCTTGACATCGATAGAAACTATTGTTTCACTACGTAACCAATATCTCTATGCGTTGACCCATGGAGGGGACGTCATGGAAGCAGATGGAAGCAGATGGAAGCAGAAGGAAGCAGATGGAAGCAGAAGGAAGCAGAAGGAGCGCCGATGACATACACCGCCAAGCCACTATCCTGTGAACCGACGAAGCTGAAGGGACTCTCGGAGAAGCTGATCGTCAGCCACTGGGAGAACAACTACGGCGGCGCCGTGCGGCGCCTGAACGCTATCGCGACACAGCTCGCCGAGCTCGACTTCGCCAAGGCGCCGGTGTTCGTGATCAACGGCCTGAAGCGCGAGGAGCTGATCGCCACCAATTCGATGATCCTGCACGAGCTGTACTTCGACAGCCTCGGCGGTGACGGCATTTCCGGCGGCGCCATCGACGAGGCGCTGAAGCGAGACTTCGGGAGCGTCGATCGCTGGCGGGCCGAGTTCGTCGGCACGGGAAGGCGCTCCGAGGCGGGTCGGGCTGGGTCCTCCTGAGCTACTCACATCGCGATCGGCGCCTCGTGAACCAATGGGCGGCCGACCATACGCACGCGCTCGCGGGCGGAACGCCGATCCTCGCGCTCGACATGTACGAGCACTCGTATCAGCTCGATTACGGCGCCTCCGCGGAGCGGTACGTCGACGCGTTCATGGAGAACATCAACTGGGCGCATGTCGCACGGCTTCACCAGGCTCACGCGCCCAGCGGACCCGAATCAGAGTTTCAGGTATGGAGGGCCATCCGATGACCTCGATGCGGGTGGTCAACAGACGACGATCGCGGTGGAGCAGAACACGACCAGACGCCGAGGTGTTGGCTTGCGCGCGCTAAACCCAGAGCGAGCCTTTCCCGGGTTCACCCTTTTGCTCCGCTCATCTGGGGAGACGGAAAGGTGTACCTCATCGACCTTGACGGCAAGGTCGTCCACACCTGGAACATGCCGTACCCACCGGGGCTGTCCGGCTATCTCACGGAGCGGGGGACGCTTTTTTACAACGGGCGCACGACGGAGGAGAGCTTTCTGAATCGCTTTCCGTTCAAGGGTGGGGTGGTCCTGGAAGCGGACTGGAACGGCAAGGTGCTCTGGGAGGTCCGCCATCCGGACCACCATCACCACGGCATCCTGCTGCGCAACGGAAACGTGTTGCTGAACTGCATGGGTCGGGTTCCCGACGACATCGCCCGGCGTGTCAAAGGCGGGGTCGAGGAGGACCGCTTTCCCTCGGGCCAGTACGCGGCCCGGCCGGACGCTGATGCGGGCAAGATGTACTCCGACTACCTGGCCGAGGTGACGCCTGCAGGGAAGACGGTCTGGGAATGGCGTACCTGGGAGCATCTCGATCCCGTCGAAGATGGCATCACCGAGGTCCAAGCGCCGCGGACTTTATGGGCTCAGGGCAACAGTGTCCTGGAGCTGCCCGACGGCGACCTCCTCACGAGTTACCGGCCTACCTCGACCGTGCTCCGCATCTCCCGCACGACCGGCAAAATTCTCTGGAAGCTCAGCGCTCCGACAGTGTCTGGCCAGCATGCGCCGACTCCGTTGCCGAACGGCAACATCCTGATATTCGACAACGGCGCTCACCGTCTGGATGACTCGATGCCGTTCTCGAGGGTGATCGAGGTCAATCCCGCGACGAACGAGATCGGATGGAAGTATCAGGACAAGCCGGCGTGGAACTTCTTCTCGCCGCGCATGGGCAACGCTCAACGCCTGCCGAACGGCAACACACTCGTCTGCGAGTCTTCCTACGGCCGCTTCTTCGAAGTGACTCAAGAGGGAGAGATCGTCTGGGAGTACGTCAATCCGTTCTTCGGCAAGCCGTTCTTCGCTGGACCGCCGACCACGGAGGGCAATCTGGTCTTCCGGGCGCTTCGTTACAGCGCCGAGGAGATCGCGCGGGCCAAGGCGACGACCGGCGCTTGAAGAGTACGAGCCCACGGGAAATGCCCGGCGTCAGCGTAGAGGAAGTGAAGGCGATGCTCGAGGCTGGCGAAGCCAGTGCAGATCATCGACGCCCCGCCCGCGGCACTCCATGTCGCGGCTGCAGGACATCATGGACGGTGCGGCCTGGCGCGACCCGGACCTCGTGCAGGAATGGTCCGGCGAGCTGTCGAAGTCCGACCCGGTGGTGGTGTTCTGCGTCTACGGCTTCCATGTCGGCTGCAAGACCGCGATCATGCTGCGGGAGGCCGGCTTCGACGCGAAGTACATGAAGGGTGGCCACTCGGCCTGGAAGGCGCTTGGAGGCGCAATCAAACCCCACGCGGTAGGAATCGCAAGAGAGTGAAGTGTAGGCACGGAGGTGACGCTCGATGCGTGAGATCGTGACCAGCTTTCTCAAGATCGGCCTGACCGCATACGGCGGACCCGCGATCGTCGGCGTGATGCAGGCCGAGTTCCAGGAGCGCCGGCAGTGGATCGGCAAACCGCAGTTCGTCGAAGGGCTCGCGTTCGTCAACATGCTGCCGGGCGCGACGGCGACGCAGCTCGGCATCTTCCTCGGGCATCAGCGCGCCGGCTGGCTGGGGGTCTCCTCGCGGGGTTCAGCTTCTGCGCTCCGGCGTTCGCGATCATGCTGGCGCTCACGGTCGCGTACGCCGCGCTCGGCGTCAGCCCCTGGCTGCGCGGCGCGCTGTACGGCCTCGGCCCGATCGTGCTCGCGGTGTTCGGCGTCGCGGTGTATCGGCTCGGCGGCACGGCGCTGCGGTCACGCACGCACATGTTTATCGCGCTCAGCGCGGCGGCGGCCGCGCTGTCCGCGCCGGTCGCGACCGTGTGGATCATGCTCTGCGCCGGCAGCCTCGGCCTGTTCCTGTTCTACCGTCGCTCCGTCGGCGTCGTCGCGGTGCTCGCGGTGGCGCTCGCGCTGGTCGCCGTGCGCGTCGTCGCGTGGACGCCGCGATTCATGACGCCGGCGCCCGGCGCCGTCCCGAGCCTGGCCGACGTCGTGGTGCAGTTCGGTGTCATCGGCGCGGTCACGTTCGGCGGCTCTCTCACCATCATCGGGCTGCTCCAGGACCAGTTCGTCCATCAGCTCGGCTGGCTGACGCCGCAGGAGTTCATTGACGGGCTCGCCCTTGGCCAGCTGACGCCGGGGCCGCCGGTCATGCTGGCGACCTACGTCGGCTACAAGGCGCTCGGGCTCACCGGCGCCGTCGTCGCCGGGATTGCCATCTTCGCGCCGTCGTTCGTGATGATGTTCGCGCTGCTGCCGCGTGTTCGAGCGCGTGCGCGCCCTCGGTTGGGCGAAGGCGGCGTTGCAGGGGATGGTGGCGGGCATCATCGGCGTGCTCGCGGTCACGCTGGTCCGGCTCACGCCGCACGCCGTCGTCGATCCGTTTTCGGCCGTGATCTTCGTCTGCGCCGTGACGGCGCTGCTGCTGTGGCGCATGGCGCCGCTCAAGATGGTGGCCGGTGGCGCTGTGCTCGGCATCGTGCGGCGACGTCTCGTCACCGCCATTGGCTTCTGAACCGACTTTCAAGGAGAACAACGACCATGAAATGGATCACTCGTGAACGTGCCCGTGTCGATCGCATCGCGTGCCCGTGGCTGATCTCGCGCTTCATCGACCCCCAGCCGGAGTTCATCTTCGTGCCGGCGAAGGAGGTCGCATCGGAGGCGAAGAAGCGCGGCGCGATCCCGTACGACATCCCGAACGTCGACCTCGGTCATCACGGCCCCGAATGCTCGTTCGACGCGTTCGTCGACCGCTACGAGCTCACGGACCCTGCGCTGCGCGCGCTGGCGGTGATCGTGCGCGGCGCCGACACCGATGATCGCGACCTCACGCCCGAGTCCTCCGGTCTCTACGCCGCCGCCACCGGGTTCCAGGCGACGAGCAAGGACGACTTCGACAACATGACGCGCCAGTTCCCGATGTACGACGCGTTCTACAACTATTGCCAGGAGCAGGTGGCGGCCGCGCCGAAGACGCCGCGCGTGCTGTTCGTCTGCCTGCACGGCGCCGCGAAGAGCGTCGTGGCTGCCGCGCACTTCCGCAAGCTGGCGGCGCAGCGGGGTCTCGCGGTGGAGGCGGCGGCGGCCGGCACCGAGCCCGATGCGGAACTGGGGCCGCTCGCGGTGAAGGGGCTTGCGGCCGACGGGCTTGAGGCGGCGCCGAAGCGCCCGCGGCCGGTCACGCTGTACGACCTGCGTTCGGCGTCGCGCGTGGTGACGTTCGGCTGCACCGTCACGCCGGCGAGCGGCCAGCCGGTCGAAAGCTGGGACGTGCCGAACATCAGCGACGGCTACGACGCCGCGCGGAAGCAGATCGTCGACAAGGTCGAGCGGCTCGTCGCCGGGATGGGGGACGCTGACATGGCACTGAAGCATCTCGGGTACGTGGACCTGCCGCCGCACGTCGGCAGCGGCGGCTTCGACCACGCGGCCGTCTACCAGGCCACGGGCCGCGTGTACGTGGCGCACACGGCGAACGACGCCATCGACGTCATCGACATGCCGACGCGGAAACACGTCGGCACGATCGGCGGATTGACGGCGGTGGCCGGCGCGCTGGTCGACGACGCCAGCGGGCTCGTGTTCACCTCGAATCGCGGCGAAGACACCGTCGGCATCTTCTCTGTGAGCGACGAGCGGCGCGTCGACAAGGTGGGCGTCGGCCGGAAGCCGAACGGACTCGCGTTCGATCCGGGCCGCAAGCGGCTGCTCTCGGCGCACGTCGGCGATCCGAAAGAGCCCGGCTCGACCACGGTGTCGGTGATCGACGTCGCGAAGCGGCAGCGCATCGCGGACGTGCCGGTCGCCGGCCGCACGCGCTGGACCGTCTACGATCCGCGCGCCGACGTCTTCCACGTCAACATCGCGGGATCCGTCGCAGATCGCCGTGGTGAGCGCCGGCGATCCGATCGGGATCAAGCGGGTCGTCTCGATTCCGCAAGCGGGCGCGCACGGGCTCGACATCGACGTGGCGCGCCGGCGCGCTCTACTGCGCCTGCGACGACGCCACGCTGGTCGAGGTCGACGCCGACACCGGCGCGATCGTCACCACGGACCGGATCGCGGGCGCCCGACGTGGTCTGGTTCAACGCCGCGCTCGGGCATCTCTACATCGCGATCGGCGATCCCGGCGGGATCGAAGTCTTCGCGACCGCGCCGCTCCGCCGGCTCGAGACCGTCACGACGGAGTCCGGCGCCCACACGACCTCATTCGACGCGACGCGGAACCTGATCGCCGCGTTCCTGCCGGGGACGCACCGCGCCGCCGTCTACCACGACGCCTAACCTCCAGCGAAGGGCACGCGCTCGAGATCGCTGGTCATGAGTCTCGAGCGATTAACACGAGACTAGAAGGGAGAACGACGATGCAACAGGAGATCGCCCCGATCGCCGTACGCGCGTCGCTGCTCAACGGAATCTCGGAACAGATGGTGCTCAGTCACTACGAAAACACCTACGGGAACGCCGTGCGAACGCTGAACGCCGTCCGCCGCGAGCTTGCCGCGCTCGACGCGGAGTACGCCGCCGTACCGCCTGGGCGGGCTCAAGCGCGAAGAGCTCTCGCTGATGGGCTCGGTCGCGCTGCACGAGCTCTACTTCGGCAACCTCGGCGGCTACCGCCGCGCCGGACCCAACTCGGGCCTCGGTCGCCCCGACTGGCACGAAGTGCCGGACGCCTTCGCCTCGGAGATCGCGGCGGACTTCGGCAGCGCCAGTGCGTGGCGTCGCGAGTTCGTCGGAACGGCGCAGTCGCTGGCGGGCGGCTCAGGATGGGTCCTCCTCACCTACTCGCGCCGGCAGAAGCGGTTCTGGAACCAGATCGCGGCCGATCACACGCAGGCGGCCGTCGACGCCGCGCCCGTGCTCGTTCTGGACATGTACGAGCACGCCTACCAGTCTGGACTTTGGCGCGAACGCGACCGCGTACATCGACACGTTCATGCGCAACATCAACTGGGAAACGGTGCTGAAGCGGATCGAGGCCGCGCGGAACGATCAGCCGCCGCCGAACGAAGACCCGTCGGTGACGACGGACATGCCGTCGCTCTCGGTCGAGGAGCTCGCCGCGCAGATCGCCAACGGCAGCGGCGTGCAGATCGTCGACGCGCGGCAGCGGAACCACATGTCGCGCTTCGTGGATCTGATGGCGGGCGCGACGTGGCGCGATCCGGATCGCGTCGAGGAGTGGATCGCCGAGCTGACGCCGGACAAGCCGGTGGCCGTCTACTGCGCCTGGGGCTTCGACGTCGGGCGCAACGTGACGAAGACGCTCATCGAGCGCGGCTTCGACGCACGGTTCGTCCGCGGCGGCATCTCGGCGTGGTACGCCTTAGGCGGCGCGCGCGCGCTGCGGCCCGCGGCCGGGTAGTATGTAGCGCCGCCGGAGAGTAAACGATGAAAGCCATCGAGCTTCTTCGCACCCGATACTCCGCATCAAAGCTCGGCGCACCAGCCCCGTCCGCCGAGGCGGTTGAAGTCATCCTCGAGGCAGCCGCTCGCGCCCCGGATCACGGCCGGCTCCAGCCCTGGCGGTTGATCTTGATCGAAGGAGACGCTCGCGCGGTCATTCGGCGAGATCCTCGCCGCCAGCTTGACGCGGCGAAACCCTCTTGCTGACGACCAGGCCCTGGCCCGGGAACGCGAGAAGGCGCTTCGCGCGCCGCTCATCATCGTGGTCGCGACGCGATGCGATCGGTCGGCGAAAATTCCGGTCGTCGAGCAGATTGTCTCCGCCGGCTGCGCGGCTCACGGCCTCATGCTTGCGGCGTTTGCCCAGGAGACTCGGCGCGATGTGGCGAACTGGCGAAGCGGCCTACGACGAAGTGGTGAAAGGCGCCTTGGGAATAGGCTCGGACGATCTGATCATCGGATTCATCTACGTGGGTACCGATGCGGGCGGCGTCCCCATCTCGGCCTCGGCCGGTGGTCCAGGAGTTTGTCCACCGCTGGACCGGCGACACCTGGAAGCCGGCGACCACGTAGAGGCGCCGCTGGCATGCAATGCGCGAGGTGTCGCGCCGAAAATCGCGAGGGCCGGCGTTTCTGCGGTGAATGCGGTCTATCACTCGCCCACGCCGTGCCCGTTCTGCGGTTTCTCCAACGAGGGCAACGAGAAGTTCTGCGGTGGATGCGGCCGAGTGCTGACCGCGGGGGCCGACGAGCCGAAGTTCCGTTCCCTGAGGCTTACACGCCGCCGTATCTGGCCGAGAAGATTCTCGGCTCGCGAAGCGCGCTCGAAGGCGAGCGCAAAGCAAGTCACGGTGCTCTTCGCGGATCTGAAGGGCTCGATGGAGCTCTTGGCCGATCGCGACCCCGAAGAGGCACGCAAGCTTCTCGACCCGGTTCTCGAGCGCATGATGGAATCGGTCCACCGCTACGAGGGCACGGTCAACCAGGTGATGGGCGACGGGATCATGGCGCTCTTCGGGGCGCCCGTAGCCCACGAAGACCACGCGGTCCGCGCCTGCTATGCGGCCCTGCAGATGCAGGAGCTCGTGAAGGCCTACGCCGATCAGGCGTTCCGCACTCACGGCATTACAGTCAGGATCCGAGTGGGACTGAACTCGGGAGAAGTGTTGGTCCGCTCGATCCGCTCGGACCTCCGCCTCGACTACTCGGCGGTCGGTCAGACGACCCATCTGGCAGCGCGGATGGAGCAGCTCGCGCCGCCGGGGACCGTCTGGATGACCGCCCAGACCCTCCGTCTGGTCGAGAGCTTCGTACAGGTCCAGCCGCTCGGTCCCGTACCGGTCCATGGTCTGGATGCGCCGATCGAAGTCTTCGAGCTGATCGGCGCGGGCCCGAGCCCGGACTCGCTTTCAGGCCTCCACGCCTGCGAGGCTTGAGCCGCTTCGTTGGCCGCGACGCCGAGATGGAGCAGCTTGCAGACGGCACTCGAAGGGGCGCGACGGGGTCGCGGCGAAGTCGTGGCCGTTATGGGCGAACCGGGTGTGGGCAAGTCGCGCCTGTTTCACGAGCTGACCCACTCCGACCGTGCCGTTGGTTGTCGAATCCTCCAGGCCAGCGCCGCTTCCTACGGCCGAGCAACCGCCTATCTGCCCGGTCATTGATCTTCTGAAAGCTCTGTTCCGCATCGACGAGCGTGACGATGATCCGCTCGATTCGCGCCAAGGCCACTGGACACCTGCTGACCCTCGATGAAGCACTCAAGGACCTGCTTCCTCCAGTTCTCTGGCTTCTGGACGCCTTGCCTGAGGGGATCGCCTGTGGGACCTGGAGCCGCCACAGCGCCGCCAGCTCACCCTAGATGCGATCAAGCGCCTGCTGTGCCGCGAGAGCCAGGTCCAGCCGCTCATCGTCGTGTTGGAGGACCTTCACTGGATCGACCCGGAGACGCAAGCTTTGCTGGACAGCCTCGTCGAGAGCTTGCCGGAGCGCCGATGTGCTGCTTCTCGTCAACTACCGGCCCGGAGTACGGTCACGCCTGGACTGGTAAGACTTACTACCGTCAGCTCAGGATCGACCCGCTGCCCCCGAGAGCGCCGAGGAGCTCGCTACAGGCTCTGATGGGTGACGGTGCCGAGCTTGCACCGCTCAAGCGTTTGCTCATCGATCAGACCGAGGGCAACCCGTTTTTCCTGGAAGAGGCCGTGCGGACCTTGGTGGAGACAGGAGCCCTCGCCGGCGACCGCGGCGCGTACCGCCTGATGACGGATGTCCCGGCGATCCGCGTGCCGGCAACGGTGCAGTCGCTGCTGACCGGGCGGATCGATCGACTTCGCCCGAGGACAAGCGCTCTGTTGCAGGCGGCCGCCGTGGTCGGGAAGGACGTGCCGGTTGCCCTGCTTCAGACCCTCGATGACTGCGGAGGTGATCTCCGCCGAGATCTCGCATCATCTCCAGGCCGCTGAATTCCTCTATGAGGCCCGCCTGTTCCCAGAGCTCGAGTACACGTTCAAACATGCGCTCACGCCACGAGGTCGCTTACGCGAGCCTCTTGCACGAGCGACGCGCGGGCGCTGCACCGACGAGTTTTGGAAGCGCTGGAGCGCCGGCAGTCGAACCAACCCGGCGACGAGGCTGAGAGTCTGGCCCGTCACGCTGTCGGCGCCGAGGCGTGGGACAAGGCGGCCAGATACCTTCGGCAGGCTGCACGACGGACAACCGCTCGATCTTCGTACGGATCCGCGGTGGAGCTATTCCATCAAGCGCTTCAGGCACTCGAGCGGCTGCCGGAGACGCCGAAACGCTCGCACAGGCCATCGACACACGCCTCGACCTGCGTGTCGCACTCATACCCTCGGGCGCTACGACGACGTCCTGACGGTAATGCGCGAAGCGGAAATTCTGGCGACTCGGCTCGGTGATCGCGCGCGCTTGGGGCGAGTCCTCGCGGATATCTGCGCGCGCCTGAGAAATGTTGCCGGTGAGCACCGTCAAGCGATCGAGGTCGGGAATCGCGCGCTTGCGATCGCCGCCGAGACGGTGACCGAGAGCTCGAGATCGAGGCTCAGTACCGCACGGGCCAGGCCCACTTCGCCATCGGCGACTATGGTCGCGCGCTCGACTTGCTGTCGCGGTGCGCGGAGGGCTCGCGCCGAGGGCGTCGCCAGCTTGTCGCCACTCTTCCGACCGTGGTCGCTGACCTGGCTCGCGCTGACCCTCACGAGCTCTGGGGCGATTCGGCGACGCGCGATCACAAGCCTTGCAGGCGCTGAGAGTCGCGGAAGGCGCTGATCATCCGTTCACGCTCAGCGAAGCCCTGACGGGCCTCGGCGCCGTGTCGCTGGGCCGGGGTGAGTACGACGCGCTCGATCGAACGTCCTTGAGCGGGCGCGAGCGTGGTCGACACCTGGAAGCTTCAGCCCTGGGCCGTGCTCGGGCGTCTCGGATACGCGTTCGCACTCTCTGGACGCCCGCAAGAGGGCCGGAAGCCTTCTCGAGGAAGTCGTGCGATCGGCGACGACCATGAGCGTCGATGGGCATGGGTCGCGCGATGCAACTGGCGTGGCTCGGCGAAGCCTGCCTGATCGAGGGGCGCTTCGACGATGCGTCGCGCCACGGACTCGAGGCCCTGAGCCTGGCACAGCGCCACCAGGAGCGAGGCCACGAGGCCTGGAGTCTCCGCCTGCTCGGCGATAATCGCCTCGCGTCGCGATCGGCGCGATGTCGAAAGGGCAGAGGCGGACTACCGCGAAGCGCTTGGCCTTGGCCGACGAGCTGGAGAGTGCGCCGCTCGCCGCCCACTGCCACTTCCATCTCGGCAAGCTGTTGCGGACGGCACCTCGGCCCGAGGAAGCCCGACAGCATCTGACCACCGCCGCGACGATGTACCGCGAGATGGGCATGAGGAGTCTGGCTAGAGCCTGGCCGAAAAGGTGCTCCTCAGGGTGGACGCGTGAGCACTGTGAGCGGGAAGCTGGCTCCGCAGGACGCCGAGGACCGCGCCGCCGATCATCAGCCTTGAACGCGCCCGATCCGGAGCGCACAGCGTGGCGGCAATGGTCCCGATCAGGATCAACAGCGCGAACGGATCCGGGACGGCCGCCGGAGAAAGTCGGATCAACGAGACGGCCAGCACGCCGATCACGGCCGGAGCCATGCCCCTCATCGTGGCTTTGACCCAGGCCATCTGTCTGACCCGATCCAGCGCGGGCAGAATGGCGAGCATGATTACGAAAGATGGCAGGAAAGCCGCCGACGCGGCCACGACCGCTCCGCCAATACCGGCGAGCTTGTAGCCGACGTAGGCCGCAATCATCAGGACCGGACCGGGAGTCAGCTGCCCCAGAGCCAGTCCGTCGACGAACTCCCGTGGCGTCAGCCATCCGAACTGGCCGACGACCTGGTCCTGGATGAACGCGATCATCGTCAGCCCGCCGCCGATCGTGAAGGCGCCCACTTTGAGGAAGAACGAGGCCGAGGTGAACGAGGTTCTTCGGGTTCGGCGTCCAGCCGAGCATCTGTCGCGACGGACAGGGGACGCCGGACGTCCAGACGGCGATGGATAGCGCGGTGACAAATAAGAGGCGCAGCGACGACGCGAGTGCGCCGCCGCGGAGGACCGCGATGGAACACGAACAGACCCGGCGCAGCCCGCGAGGACGAGGATCGCAACGATCCCGAGTACCGGTCGTCGCCGATGCTGCCAGCTGCGGCGATGCCGATGATCACCTCTGACTGTGGTACTGGCCGCAGTCCTGGCGAGCCGGTAGAGCGCCACCGCGAACAGACCGATGACCACCGGGCCGAGACCATAGAGAGCGCCGCGCGCCAGTGGCGTCACGCCGAAATTGGCGTAAGCGATCGTCAGCGCCAGCATGACGACGAACGCCGGGAGTACGAAGCAGAGCCCCCGAGGAGGGCATTCCACCAACCGCCGCGGGCATACGCGAGGAAGATCCCGAGCTGCGTCGCCGTCGCGCCGGGCACCATGTTCGCCACCGCGAGGCCTTCGAGGAAACGCTCCTTCGACACCCACTGCCGTCGCTCCTGAAGCTCGTGTTGCATCACGCCCATGATGGCGGGGCCACCGTATGACGTGGCGCCGAGCTGGAGCAGGGTGGTCGCGATCTCCCTCGGCTCGCCTGTCCTGGTCGCGTCGATCGTCTGGGTTGTCATGGCCATCTCCTTCTGGGTGCGGAGTCTAGCCATGCGCCGGCTTTCTGGATCCTGACGTTTTGTCAGGAACGAGGAAGAACAACCCGGAACAGCGTGCCACGCCCCTCGAGGCTTTCCAGCTCGATGCGCCCACCGTTTGCCTCCACCGCCCAGCGAGCGATGGCCAGACCGAGTCCCGTGCCGCCGGTTTGCCGCGACCGGGCATGATCGGCACGGTAGAAGCGCTCGAAGACCCGCTGGTGGTCCGCGGCGGGGATGCCGGGGCCGGTGTCTTGTACTTCGATCACTGCATCGCCGCCGACCGTCGATGTGGCAGCGACACGGATCACGCCGTGCTGCGGCGTGTACTTGATGGCGTTGTAGAGCAGATTGGTGATGCCCTGGCGGAGGACGCCGGCGTCACAATGCGCTGTCACACCGCCGTCGAGCTGTACGGTCAAGTCCTGGTTCTTCTCCTCGGCGAGCACCCGGAGACCGTCCGAAACGGCGGCGACGAGCTCACGCAGATCCACGGTGACGCGAGTCAGCGGAATACGTCCGGCCTCCGCCCGCGTGAGCAGCAGGAGATTCTCGACGAGCCGCGTGAGTCGATCGACCTCCTCGAGCATGCTGCCGACGACCTCACGATAGCCCTCGGCACTCAGCGATCGCTGGAGCGCGACCTCTCCGACACTGCGAATGGCGGTGAGCGGGGTGCGCAGCTCGTGCGAAGCATCGGCCGTGAAGCGGCGTAGCTGCTCGAAGGCCGCATCGAGGCGCGCCAGCGTTTCGTTGAAGACAGCCGCGAGCCGGCCGAATTCGTCCCCCGGATTCGCCACCGGCGGGCGCGCACTCAGGGACTCCGCGGTGATCTTACGCGCGGTATCGGCCAGAGCCCCGACGGGCGCCAGCATACGGCCCGCGAGGAGGTATCCGCCGGCGACCGCCAGCCCGACGGCACAGGGAATCGCGGTCGCCATGATGACTGCGAGGGTCCACAGCGTCTGGCGAACCGGTTCCTCATCGCGGGCGACCGCGATGCGGTGCGTGGCATCGGTCATCGTGCCCTGGCGAAACGGTGCCGTCACCACCGGCGGCCAGCCGGTCGTCCGGTAGATCACGGTGGCCCCTTCGGTGACCTCGAAGCGGGTTCCCATGCGAAGGGCGAGCTCTCCAAGATCGCCGGTCTCCTCGCGATAGACCCTGTCGATGGTCGCCAGATCCCCGCGGATCTGGTCGTCGAGCGCGCGATACAAGCGGGCCCTGACGAAGAGAAGGACACCCCTGCGAAAACACAAATCACGAGCGTCAGGACCCCAGCGTGCCAGAGGGTCAAGCGGGCTCTTACGCTCAGCGCGCCGATCCTCATCCGCGCTCACGCCTCAGGACGAATCCGACTCCGCGAACCGTCTGAAGCAGCTTCACCGGGAAGGAGTCGTCGATCTTGCGGCGAAGGCGCGCGATCGACACGTCGATGACGTTGTCCAGCGGGGTCGCACGCGCGGCGACGTGCCAGACGTCGCGCGTGAGCATTTCACGCGAGACCACACGACCCACATGGCGAAGCAGGTACTCGAGAATCTCGAACTCTTTCACCGTGAGCTCAACCGCCTGCCCCGCCCGGGCAACCTTGCGGGTCACGAGATCCATCTCGAGATCCTCGTGCTGGAGCTTGAGCACCTGATCCGTCCGGCCGCGGCGGAGGAGCGCACGGATGCGCGCGAGCAGCTCCGGGATCGCGAACGGCTTCACCAGGTAGTCGTCGGCTCCACTATCGAGCCCGCGCACGCGGTCGTTGATCGTGTCCTTGGCCGTGAGGATCAGGACGGGCGTTTGAAGGCCGCGCTTGCGGACGGTCGCCAGGATCTCGAGCCCATCCCTGTGGGGAAGCATGAGATCCAGGACGACGCAGTCGAACAGCTCGTTGTTGACGAGGAAGAAGCCTTCCTCGCCTGAGGAGGCCACCCGGACGTCGTAGTGCTCCGCCTCGAGGCCCTCGCGCAGGGCCCTCGCGACTTTCCTCTCGTCCTCCACGACAAGCACGCGCATCTCGCTAGGACTATATCGAGGCCGCGTCGCGACCGCACACCTGACAGGAATGTCAGGAACTCTTCAGTAGCACCCGCGTCAAACCGCGACGATCATCGGCTCGTGATCGAATCTCGAATGCGAGGAGCAGATGGCAAGCGCCCTTCGAGGGGACGCCTTCGTGGAAGTCATCGTCGACTACAGCTCCGGTGTGGTGCTCGAGGTCGAGACCATCAGCGATGGCGGCGATCTGGCGGCGCCAAGCCTCGACAACGGCCATCCTGTCGCTGAAGTCACACTGGCGCACGGGGACGACTGGAAAGTCGTCACCGAGCGCCTGGACTGAATCCGGGAGAGGAGGAAAGACCGATGCGGCTCACGATCGCGGCACTGCTACTCATGGTGGCCACAACATTGGGAGCAAGGGCCGAGGAGAAGACGTCGATGAAATACGATCTGGGGGTCGAGAATCCGAAGTGGAAGTTCGTGGCCGGGCAGTGGGGACGCCGCGCGTCGGGCGGGCGACAGGTCCTGGCCCAGACCACAGAGACCCAGCCGTGGGCAGTCGCCATTCTCGAGGATCAGAAATTTTCCGACGTCGACGTGTCGGTGCGGTTCCGGCCAATCTCCGGCAAGGAGGATGCGAGCGGTGGCATCATCTTTCGAGCGAAGGACGGACGAAACTACTTTCTCGTCCGCGCCAACGCGCTCGAGAACAACTTTCGCCTCTATACGCTCGTGAACGGAAAGCGGAGCACGATCGCCTCCGCGCGAGTGACGGAGCCGAGCCTGGGAGCGTGGCACTCGATTCGCGTCGTCGCGCTCGGGCCGAAGATCCAGGCTTACCTGAACGGCACACTGCTCCTCGACCATTCGGACAAGACGTTCGCGGATGGCTGGCTCGGCTTGTGGACCAAGGCCGACTCCGTCACCGAGTTCGCCGACCTGGAGGTCGCTGGTACAGTCGTGAAGTGACAGTCGTCCCGGTGGCGTCTTACTTTACGAAGACCCGCTCCGGTTGAGAGGTGGAAACGCGATGAGGCCGATGATGGCAACTGGCTCAAGGCTTGAAGGCAGCGCTCGATCAGACCAACAGCAAGAAATAGCGACGCAATGGTAAGCGCTCGACGAGCGCCGTGGCCAGCCCTTGTCGTGGCGATGGTTGCCACGGTGGCAGTTGGCGTGTGGCCCAGGGACAGTCATGTCGGGGCTCAGACGGCGATAGCTCATCCGGCACTGCGAAAGATTGCGGAGTTCGAGCTCCCAGGGCCGCCCGGCAAGCGCTTCGATTACCTGACGATCGATGAAGACGACAACTATCTGCTTTCTGCTCATCTCGCCGCCGGACTCCTGCACGTAATCGACCTTCGGACGAACACGGTGGTCAAGACCGTCAGCGGAGTGCCCGGCGTCGAAGGCGTCGCATACGTCGCCGAGGGCAAGAAGGTCTACACGTCTAACTGGGGAGAAAACAAGATCGGCGTGATCGATCTCGCCCGCATGGCCGTGGTCAAGCGGCTTGCAACCGAAACCAAACCCGATGGCATCGCCTACGCTGCGCCGTTTCACAAGGCGTACGTGTCCAACGAGCGAGCCAAGGCCGAGAGTGTCATCGACGTGAAAACGGACACCATCGTGAAGGTCTTGCGCTTCGACAGCGAGACCGGCGTCCCTCAGTACGATCCGATCGCCCGAAAGGTCTACGTCAACTTGCAGGACCAGAATGTGTTCGCCGTCATCGATCCTGGCAGTGACGTGGTAGTCGGGCGCTACCCGGTTGATGGCTGTCAAGGCAACCACGGCATGGCGATCGACGCGGAGCACCATCGGGCATTTCTCTCGTGCGAGGGCAACGACACCCTGACGGTCTTCGACCTCGACGCGCATCGAGCCATTGCGCATTTGCCAATGGCCAAGGGCGCCGACGTCGTGATGTTTGACCCGGGTCTGGGCCGGATCTACGTCGCGTGCTCTAGCGGGGCCATCTCCGTATTTCACATGGAGGACCCGGCGCACTTCACGAAGCTGCCGGATGTCCCGGTCGAGCCGAAGATTCACAGCCTTGCCGTCGACCCGCGGACCCACCGAGTGTACGCGCCGGCGGAGCAGGAAAAGGGTCGACCCGTGTCGAAGATGTTCGTCTTCGAGGCCGTGACCGATTAGGTTCGTCCCCGCGTTGCTCGTGATCCTGCTCTTTCCGGCGTGGGCTTGGGCATACCGGCCGTTCGTCTCGACCGACGCCGCCGTAGCGGATCCAAAGGAATTTGAAATCGAGCTGGGGTACTTCAATCTCGAGCATACGCGCCGCGAGAACACGATCACGACGCCGAGCCTCGTGCTGAACTATGGCTTCGTCACAAACTGGGAAGCCGTTGCCGAATTTTCCGTGGAGGCGAGTCCGGAGTTCGAGGTCACGGATCCCGGGTTGTTCGTGAAAGGGGTCCTGAAGGAGGGCGTACTTCAGGACAAGCCAGGTCTGAGCATTGCCGTCGAGGCTGGCGTGCTGCTTCCGTCGACCCTGCCGCACGAGCATGGCGTTGGACTCGAGGCGGTCGGTATCGTGAGCGGAAGGGTCGCGCCCGTCACGGTGCACGTGAACGGCGGCGGTGGTCTCGACCGCGACGATCGGCACGCCTTCGGGGTCTGGGGTGTGATCGCCGAGCTCGCGGTGCATCCGAGGGTTCGGCTTGTCGGCGAAGTCAACGGCGAGAGCATCCAGGATGCGCGGCCAAACAACTCGGCGTTGCTTGGAGTCATCTGGCAGCCCACCTCCGCGAATCTGTTTCTGGACGCCGGCGTTCGGCACCGAATCAGCCAGGCGGCACCAGAGTGGCAGTTTACGATGGGCCTAACGTTTGGATTTTTGGCGACACCGCCTTAAGGATGCCGTTCTGAATCTTCGCCGTGGTCTCCGCCGTTGGACGCGTTCCTGCAGTGTCGGAATCGATCGCCCGATGCTCCCGGGTACTCCGAACGGACGCCGGCACGCAGCGCAAGGATACACTGAGCCCGATCGCGAGGAGGCGGTTATGAAGGTCGCGATTGCCGGTGGGGGCGGGGCGGGTAAGACCACGATCAGCTGGGACGCTGGCTCGTGTCATCGCCGAGCGGGGTCAGCAGGTGGTGGCGATCGACGACGACAGCAGTCGCGAACCTGGCCCTCACCGTCGGTGTCGACCGCAACGCCGCGGCGACGCTCTCCACGGCATTCCGCGCGACATGCTCGAGAACGCATGATGCCGACGGTACCACGCGGCTGGTGCTGGCGGTGCCGGCTGAGGACTTCATCGATCGCTACGGCGTGCCCGCATGGGATCGGCTCACGCTCTCGTCGCGGAGGACCCAACCACGGCGGCTCGGGCTGACTATGCCGGGCGCACGCCACGGTGCGTGGCGTGCTGGGCGGCCTCAGTGGAGGCGCTTCGCGGACGACGATCGTAGACCTTGAAGCGGGGCTCGAGCACCTGAGTCGCGGGACGGCCCGACACGTCGAGACGCTCTTGATCGTGGGCGAGCCGTACTTCAAGTCCCTGGAGACAGCCGGTCGCTCTTTCGCGCTGGCCAAGGAGCTCGGCATCGGCCGAGATTCGGATGGTCGCCAACAAAGTGCGCGCACGCCACGGGACGAGGGACAGTGTGCGCAGAGTACGCCGCGCGCCACGGTCTGCCGATCGCGACGGTCGTAGCCTACGACGACGCGGTCGTCGCGGCCGACGAACGGGGGATGGCGCTCATCGAGTACGGGCCGTCGGCGCCGAGTGTCGCCGCCATCCGCGGATTGGCCGAGGACCTCCTCACGTCGCGCGGGGCGCCCGCGGATCCAGCAGGTCGTTGAGGGCGTCGCCCAGCAGATTGAGGCCGAGAACGGCGAGCGCGATCGCGGCTCCGGGGAACAGCGCGATCCACCAGGCGACCCGCAGGAAGCGCTGCGCGTTGTTCGCGAGGTAGCCCCAGCTCATCCGGGCCGGATCGCCGAGGCCGATGAAGCTCAAGCCCGCCTCCAGCAGAATCACGCTCGCCGCATTGAGCGAGATGACGACGAGCGCCGGAGGGCAGCACGCCCGGCAACACGTAGCGGATCAGGACCCGAGTATCGGTGGCGCCGAGCGCACGTGCGGCGTCGACGAACTCGCGGCGGACGAGCGACAGCGTCTGCGCGCCGTACCACGCGGGCGATCGCGGGCCACGACGTCAGGCCGAGCAACAATGATCAGCCGATCGATTCCCGCTCCGGAACAGCGCGATGACGACGACGGCTAGAAAAAACCGCGGCACGACGAGGATGAATTCGGTCATGCGCATGAGGATGTCATCGACGGCACCAGCCCAATAGCCGGATGCGGCTCCGACGGCGACGCCGATGATCGCCGCCAGCGCGGTCACGCTGGCGACCACCAGTAGTGATGTACGCGCGCCGTGGATGATCCCGGCCAGTATCGTCGCGGCCGAGATCGTCGGTCCCGAAGGCGTGCGCTCGCGACGGTGGTGCCAGCGGCGGCGCTACTGAGGCGAACGGATCCGCCGGCGCCAGGGCGTCGGCGAGGAGCGCCATCGCCACCAGCGCCAATGTCAGCCGACTCAGACCCACGACACCGGCGGGCGCCCGAAACACGATGTCACTTCGTATCGGATACGCGGGTCCAGCCAGGCATAGGCGAGGTCGGTCACGAGATTGGCGACGATGACCGTCGTCGACGCGAACAGAAACAGCCCGAGTAACACAGGCACGTCGCGCGTCTGGATGGACGAGAGAAGGAGCTGGCCAAGCCCCGGCCACGCGAACACCGTCTCGACGAGAACAGCGCCGGTCACGACCATGCCTGCGCGAGCGCCGACGACAGTCACGAGCGGTACGCAGCGCGTTGCGCAGCGCGTGGCGGACCACGGCTCGTTCCGGCAAGCCCTTGGCGCGCGCCGTTCGAGAGTGTAGTCCGTCGCCAGCGCTTCGAGCACTCCCGCGCGGGTCAGTCGGGTCGTCAACGCCAGCTCGCCGGCTGCGAGCACCACGGCGGGCAGGACGAGGTGATGCGCTATATCGAGGGGCGTACCGCCATCCGATCAGCGCACGTCGCGCGTCGGTCAGCCCCTGCACGGGAAACCAGCCCGTGCCGAGGGCGAGCGCGTGATCGCAGCCATCTGGGCGAGCCAGAACGACGGCGTGGCATGCGCCAAGAGCGCTCCCGTGCGCAGCACCAGATCCGCGGGGCGGCCGGCTCGCCGAGCCGCGAGCACCCCAACGCGATGCCGGTGATAGTCGACAGCGTCAGTGCCGTCATGCATCAACAGGAGCGTTGCCGGCAGCCGCTCGGCGATGATGAGAGCCACCGGCCTGCCGTGCACCGAAAGACAGTCCGAGATCGCCCACTCACCACGCGCGCGGACGTAGACGGCGAGCTGTTCGGGCAACGGCCGGTCCAGCGCGAACTTCGCCCGGATGAACGCGTAATAGGCGGCGTCGCCGTGCTCGCCGGCGAGTGCCAGCACCGGATCGCCGGGAGCCGTATGGATGGCGACGAATGCGATCAGGACGATGCCCGCTACCGCCGGGAAGACCTGGACGAGACGGCGGAGCAGGTAGCGCGGGGTCATCGGGTCGCTAGCGCTTACAGAACGCCGCCTCCGCGAAGAGACCTGTCCAGGCGCGGAAACCGCCGCACTGCGCGGACCAGGCACGCGTCGTGGGCGTCTCCACGAGCCACACGTGAGGCAGCTCCTGGACGACGATCTCCTGAATCTCGTCGGTAGATCGGCGTCCGCCGGTCGCGCTCGACTGTCCGGGCGCCCTGGTCGAATAGGGTGTCTACGCGCTCGTTACGATATGCGGCCGCGTTGGTGAAGGGAGCCGGGCCGATCTGGGACGAGTGGTACATCCGCCGGACCCCGATCTCGGGATCGGGGCCGTTGCAGTACGAGATCACGTTCGTGTCGAACGCGCGGTCTTTGAACACCGCCGGCGCGAACACCGCCGGTTCCAGCGGGCGCTGTGTCACCTCGATGCCGACGGCGCCGAGGTGCTGGCGCATGAGCTCGCCGTACTTGGCGAAGGTGGGAAAGTGTAGGAAGTCGATCGCCAGCCTTGTGCCGTCCGCAACACCGGTCACGCCGCGAGCAGCACGCGTGCCTTCGCGCTCTTTCTTCCAGCCTGCGGCCTCCAGCAGTCGCTCGGCCTCGGCGCGGTCGAAGCTGCAGGAAGGAGCCAGTCCGCGAGCGTGGGCCCAGACGATCTCGCTCGAGATCGGCGCTGTCGCTCACCTGCCCTCGCCGAAAGAGAATCTGGCGCAGGAACGCCTCGCGATCGAGTGCCAGCGCGATTAGCCCGGCGACCCGCACGTCTTTGAGGATCAGGCGGTCGAGGTTGAAGCTGACCGTCAGTGATGCAGTTCGGAGCCGCCGCGGGTGGTAGGACGTCTGCGCCATGCGGAACCGATTGTCGGCCTGCGAGGCGGCTCTGCTGCGGGCCGGGCACGCCCCACAGAAAATCGACCTCGCCGTTCTCGAGCGCCAGACCTGGGTGCAGGCGTCGGGATGATGCGCATCGACGATCTCGTCGAGGTACGGCAAGCCGCGCTTGAAGTAGCCGGGTAGCGAGCCAGCCTGATCTCCGCGCCCTTGCGATAGGCGACGAACTTGAGCGGCCCGGTGCCGATGGGGCTCCGGCGTTGGCCGGATTCGTCTGCGGATCGCTGTCCTGATACACGTGCCGCGCGACGATGGGCGCCTGGCGGCATCGAGCTGTTGAAGCAGCCGGCGCGTAGGGTTGCTTGAAACGGAAGACGACGGTGCGATCGTCGGACGCGTCGATGCCGGCCAGCACGCCACCCATCGACGCCTTCGGTCGCGGGCGTGGAACTTCGAGGAGCACCTCTTCGAACGTGAACTTCACGTCGGCCGCGGTGAAGCGCGCACCGTCGTGCCAGGTAACGCCGCTCACGCAGACGGAAGCGATAGACCGCGCCGGCCTGCTCCACCGTCCAGCTCTCGGCGAGATCGGGCACAGGGTCGCCGCGCTCATCGCGACCGAGCAGCCCGTTGTAGAGGAGCTCCGCAGCCGTGTGGGTGGCGCCGCTCGTGGTGATGGCGGGATTCGGATGGCCGGGATCGGCGGAGATGGCGACGACGGCGTGCCGCCGCGCGTGGGGAGTTCCGGCGCCAGCCGAGGTCGGGATCGCTGATGTGAAGAGGAGAGTAACCAGAACGATCCCGTCGTAGCCTCGAGGCATCTCCATCCTCCGGTGACTGGTTCGAACGATGAAACCAACTTCGAGAAACCGAAGTATCACGATATGCGCAGGCCGTGCAATGATGGGGCCAGATTCTCGAGCTCCGCCAGGCGCTGAGGAAGCGGTGGGCGGTTTCGGGGGCCATCGCGGGCCCCGGCGAAGAAAACTCCGGTCAGATGTCGCAGAACTTCGGCCACGGATGTCAGCGGAATATTCCACTCGCGGCGGAGTTTCTGGGCACATGGTCCGATGATCAGCCGCGCCTCTTCGAGGTCGCTGAGCCGGGCGGCGACCGTCGACGACCCACGTCACCGAGCCGGCTACGAAGCTCGCTGAAGCGGATGGTGCCTCGATTCGCGATGAGACTTAGCAGACCGAGCGCGAACGGCGACCGATGAGCTTGGCAAGTGGCGTTGCGGGACACAGGCAATCACCGTCGGAGAGCGCCGCCCCGCACCCGCAGGTGGCCCTGGTCACACCGTGCCCCGGCACTCCGTTCCTCCCCCGATGGCAGTCGCAGTCTGCCGAGCCGCACTCGTTCCGTGAGCGTGCCGAGCCAGATAGGGGCTCGAACTCATCGAGGAATCTCCGGCGGCCTTCGTGGATTCCTTCGTCGCCGTCAGGCGGTATCGAACCGTGCCTGACCACCACCGAGCGTCTCGAGGTGGCCGTCCTCCGCGAGTTGCCCGAGCGCCCGCCGGACAGTACGCTCGTCGTCGACGAACCGAAGAATGTCGGCGACGGCGACGTCGGGACCTAGACCCTCTGCCAGTGCAGCCAGAACATGAATCTGTAGGGATCTCGTCGCGCTGCTTGAGTCCGTCGACTGGATCGGCAGCGGCTCCAGCGTCGTGAGCAGCCGCCCTACACTGGAAGGCATTCCCGACAGCCGCCGCGACGGGAGGCGTGAGCTCGGTCGTCAGCTCATCGACCTCGGCTGGCTCGCAAAGACAGAGGAAGACCTGCGGGCAGGGCGCCGAGCGCTTTATGACCGCGAGCGCACGGGCCGGCACGGCCATGTGCATATCGACCTCGGTCGCCGGCTCGACCGACTCGACCTCGAGACAGACGCGGGCCGGGCGGCCGCCTCGCTTCATCGCACGACGAGATCAAGCGCTCGCAGGGGGTCGTGGTGGAGCCCGCAGGAGTCCGAGGCAGAGTTGACTTATGAATGAGAGATTTGGGTCGCATTGGGTCGTTTCGCAAGAGCGTGGATATAATTTCAATTACTCAAACCTGCGCTGTAAAACACCATTGCGGTGGATAAAAGAGCTGAACCTGATACTGAAATGCACAAAATGTTTTTATGTTACTTACTGGTAAGAGTTAGTTTCAGAGGTGTTCGCATCCTGATCGTGACCAGAACCATTAAGATTGTGGTGCGTTGTATCTCAGCTGGTTGATGGCAGAGGTCGTACCGCAGCCGTGCCAGCTGCAGCGGAGCTCGGCACCCTGCAGGGTACTGAACTGCAGCGGAAGCGGCTGTCGCCATTAATTGGTTGACACCGCCAGGAATTCCCCGTCGACGTTGGCGAGAAGAATTCCCGTGTCCATCGACGTCGACGGCCCGCATCGTCCCCGGCGCGACTTCAGCGTGACGGCGCAGAGTCGGCGGTACACCGGTTGCTGAGGCGGCGGCAGCCCACTGACCTGCAGCAGTTATTGTTCCGTGTCGTCGCGCGATCGCCGACAACGAGCTCCTGGAATCCGAGCAGACCGGCCTGAGAGCCTTCGAGATCGCGCCGCACCGCCTCGACAGCGACGTCGCTGCGCTCGACACCGTGGAGCTTCAGGTAGACGTATTGGGCTCCGCCCACGATCTCAGTGAGCTCTGACGTCGATCCCGTGGTCGTGCAGGTGACCGCGCACCGCTGTCGAGCGCCTCCTCCGCCATACAGGCGGCGGTCCGCCGCGACCGTGCTCGTAGGACATCAGGAAGCAAGGCGGATCGCCGGGATCGAAGCGGCCAGCCAGTTGAGCGAACGCCTCGCCCGCCAGCTGCCCTGGATCGCGCCACCACCAGATGCGTCCGGCGCGGTCCGGTGGGACCGCGTCGATCCCCTGGAGCAAGCGCGACGACAGTCGGCGCGCACGGCTGGGATCCGGGATGCGACCTCGAGCGCCGCCGGTGAGCCGCTGCACCTCCTCGAGCATGATCGGCCTTCAATGTCTGCGGCGCGCGTCGCGCTCGCGGACGACGCGCCGCCGAGAGCGAGGTCCGCGGGCAGCCGCGCGGCCGCCTCGGCTCGGCGATGGCCAGGGTCACCGAACCAGCTACAGCACACGCGATCGACGGCGGGCGCCACCGACGATCTCGCTGAACGTCTCGCCGAACTCCTGGACGCCCGGCTCGACCTTCGACGACCACCACGCCGTCGGGCAGAGCGCCTGAAGTGGCGCGCCACCACGAGCGTGTTGTCGAGCGCGATCACGCCGGTCACCGCCTCGGTCACCGCGCGCTGGATCTCATCGTCCCGCGGAAGCACGCCATCCCACCGGTACGCCGCCACGGTGCCCGGGGCGTGATCGCCCTGTGCGCTCGACCGCGCCCACCAGCGACGGCCCGCGGTGAAGCGCCGTTCCGGTCGGCTCGTCCTCCAGGCCGCTGGACGACGCGCGATCGGGGTTGTAGCTCAGATCCTCCACCACGACGTCATCCGGCCCAGTCGCGAGTCGCCGAGGCGGTCGGCGACCGTCACCCCGACAGATGATCGCGAAGATTGCGGTACCCGACGCCGGCCACGATGACGCGCACGGGCTACCGCACCGTCATCGTCGACGCCGCACGCGCAGGTGTTCACCTCGCGCGTGATGACCAGCCGGCATCCGTGTGGATGTGGGTCGTGCAGCGGCATGCACGGATCGAAGCTCCGGATCGCCCGCAAGCACGTCGATGCCCTTGAACTGCTGCTGCGGATCGTCCGGTCTCCTCGAGGAGCGGCGTGTTGAGCACCGCCTCCTCGGAGCGGCCCGGCTGGCCGCCACCGGTCGGTCCGGCGAGGCGTTCCAGCGTCGACGGCGTGAGGATCTGATAGTTCGCCACCGCGCCCGCGGTCAGCGTCAGGTGATGCGTCAGGTAGCCGCGTCCCGCCCCCAGAATCCGACGCCGCGCTGTCTCGCCCCGCTTGCGGGATCTCGAACGGCGTGCTCGTCCGCGTATCGCCGAGCTTGAGGCGATCCATCGCCGCCAGCCAGTTGTTCATGGCGATCAGCGCGGTGAAACCCGTGCAGTAGGCGCGCGCGCGGTTCCGCTCGAAGGCGTTCAACACCGCGGGCACGTGCCACTCGAGCTCGAGCTCGGGCAAGCGCGCCCTTCGGCAGCCGGCAGCTTGCAGCGAGGTCCCGGTCGCCTCGATGAACGGGATTGGCGGGCAGCTTGCGCGCGACGGCGGTGTTCCACAGCCGGGCGTAGGCGCCCGCCTCCATGGACTGGCGGTCCCAGCGCGGGGCCGTGTCCCAGGTGTACTTCTCCTTCCAGCTCTGGCCCTGCGGCCGCGGCTTGGTGACCTTGTTCCAGGGATGGTAAGGCGACAGCGGGTTCCCGACCGGATCGGTCGGAAAGCGCTGGCTGCTGCCCGTTGCCCGACCACTCCTCGTAGTACGAGTGCTCGACGAACTCCTCGACGCCGATGTTGAGGGCGTGGAGATCGGTCGTGACGAGCTGCCCATCCACGATGACGCCGGGCGTCGCCCAGCGCCGCTCACCCCACGCGGCGGCGCTGGCGTACGTCGCGTCGTAGGCGTCGGGATGGTCGAAGATGCCGCGTGTCGATCAGATTCGACCGGCGGCGCCCGACCTGCTTGTACGCGGGGTTCGCCGCGTAGAAGAACTCGGTCAGGTCGTCCCAGATCGCCGCCAGCTTCTTCGAGTAGTCGAAGAACTGGGACGAGCCGCAAGTACATCTCGTTCATGACGCGTGAGCGTGATCGTCGAGCTCATGCCGCCCGGCACGATCGTCTGCGGATGCGGATACTTGCCGCAGATCAGCATCGTAGGCCTCGCGCGCGACCCGCGTCATGTGCAGCGCCTCGAGGATAGAGCTTGCCGCTGAGCGGGTTCAGATCCTCCATCAGCTCGCCCATCGTCCGGAAGCCGTGAACCTCCGCGTGGGTGAGCCGGGCTGGACCGCGCGCGCGGGCCAGCAACGGGGATTCGTCGGGGCCGACCATGGCCGCCGAGTAGTCCGGGCCCGCGAGCAGGTGCAGGTGCAGCGGATGGTCGTACAGGAACTCCAGCGCGAGAGCGATGTTGCGAATCAGGATGCCGAGCGGCGGTGGCACGCAGCCGATGGCCATCTCGATCGCCATGGCCGATGTCACGGAATGCACGCCGCCGCAGACGCCGCAGGCGCGACTCGTGATGTAGATGGCATCGCGAGGGTCGCGCCCGATCATGATGACCTCGTAGCCGCGGAAGAGCGTCGCCACCGAGTCGGGCCTCGAGCACCTTGCGCGCCTGGAAGTCCGCCGACGGTGTGAAACGCGAGCGCGCCCGCGACCGCGGTCACGGGATCGAAATCCATGTCCTTGATGTAGCCCGTTGCGCTTCAGCAACTCCTCGATGCGCTCCGCAGTGAGCTGCGCAGGCGCCCCCGCGGTCGCCGCGCTGGACGGCGCGTACGGGTCCGCCACGCCGGCGCGGAGAAACGGCTTGCCCTGCGCATCGAACTCGATCGGAAGGTTCTTGAAGCACATGGGGCCCTCGTCTGTCAGTGCAGCCGGAATACCGTGGCCGCCCGCCCCAGATGGCGGTCGGCTGCCTCGAGGCCGCCGAGCAGCGCCCCAGCGCGCCGTTGATGGTGGTGAGCTTCTCGGGCAAGGGCGCGGTATGATCCCGCACCGCCTCGAGGCCGTCGGCAATGGCCGCCACGCTCTTGCGCGTGTCGAGCAGCGCCCAGGCGATCGCGATGAGATAACCCGCGAGCGCCAGCACGACCAGCGCGACCGTGATCAGCGTCAGGGTCAGCAGCATCCGCGGCCTCCTACGGGCACCGTTCTCCGAGCACGGTGGCGACCGTGTCGAGCTTTGCGCTCCGCTGCGCCGGCGGCCAGCCAGCATGTCCGCTGGCCACGCCGATGGTCGCGTCCAGCGCGGTCGATATTCGCCGTGTTGCGCGCGATGCCGCCGGCGGCCTGCAGCGTCTCTGCGGCGTACCGCTGGATCGACCGGGCGGCCCGCCACGTGCGGTGGAGCAGATACACGGCGAGCGGGACGAGGATCACCAGCGTGACGAATGAGGCCGGCCCACCAGATGGTGTAGACCGCGCCCGGCACGCCCGAGGGGCTCATGGCCGCTCTCTGCCGCGCCACGGCGGCGATCACCGCCGCCAGGTTGTCATCGGTCGCCTTGAGCCCGTCTCGGATCGCGCTGAGGCCGGCTGTTGAGCCTGGTCACCTGCGGAGCCGAGGGCCTCGGTTTGCCGCTCGATGGCGCGCACGCCGAAGCGGATCTTCGACAGGTAGTTCACCGGAGCCACGAAGCGCGTGGCCGGCCCACCGATGACCTCCAGCTCCGCGATCGATCGCGCGCAGGAACAGCGCCAGCGCGACGAACGAGCGCGACCGCGCCCAGCACCGAGATGACCGTGAGCACACCATCGCGTTCATCGTCCCGCCTCCGGACCGAGCACGCAGGCGGGACATCCGGCGCAGCGCTCGGCATGCGCCCTGAGCGCCGCGCGTCGCCGGCGACGACCCCTCGCGCAGACACGAGGATCGAGTCGGCGACGTGGATTCGTCGGTGTCGAGCAGCGCGATGTGGATGGTGTTGTTCGCGACTCTGCTGCCCGACCGTCCAGATCGCCGAGACCCCGGCCCGCACCTCGCGCGGCCGCGCGCAGGATCAGCGTCAGAGCAGCGCGGCGACCACGATGACGACCACCAGTACGATCACCAAGGAGACGATCCACATCCGCTGAATGGTCTCGGCGCTGACCGCGGTCATGTTCACGCGCTCCAGCGTCGGCCGCCCGCGGCGGCATGGCTCTCGAGGGCCTCCACCACCGCCGCGGCCTTGGCTTCGATGGCTCGCAGACGGTGTCGCGCAGATCTCTCGGCGACCTCGTTCGTCGTCTGCAGCTCCCAGATCACCCGCGTGTTGTCGCGAATCGCCTCCGCCGCGGCCGAGCGCGCGCCGCGCATGGGCGGCGATGCTGCGCGCCGTGAGCCAGATGGTCACGAGCAAGCGCCGCCGCCACCGCGATGATGACCGCCGCCACCAGCATCCAGAACCGCCAGGCCGCCCAGAGCTCAGCGTCGGTCATCGGTGTCCTCCCGAGCTCGCGCTCTCGTCGAGGTAGTCGCGTCCGGTACCCTGGGCGGTCCACGCCCCAGAAGCGCTCTTCTCAGCCGGGTGGCCGGCCCGGGCTTCTTCGAGCCCATGTGCTGCCACACGTTGGCATAGAAGAACTTCATCGCCCGGTCGGTCAACGTCTGCGCCTGGACGTGCGCCCATCCGCTCGGCACCTCACCGCAGTGACGTCCCAGCGGTGCTCGCGGTTGGCCTCGCGGTTCGAGAGCCGACGCAGCCGGCGGACGACGCCGCCGACCGCTCTGGCGGCGAACGTCGAGACGATCGCGCCGGGCGGCGTCTTGTAGAACGGGCTGAACTTGTCGGGGAAGCCGGGCATCGTGCAGCCGATGCAGATGCCGCCGGCGCGCATGCACCCGCCCATGTGGTTGATGGCGCCTCGACTGCACGATGTTGCAGTTGACGACCGGCCCCCAGCACCCGATCTCCACGAGACACTCCGGGTCGCCGTAGTGCTGGGCGAAGACGCCCTCTTCGTAGAAGTCCGGCGCGCGGTGCAGCCCTGGTGGACGGTGTCGCGGAACAGCCACGCAGCGGCCGGCCTGAGCTCGTCGAACGTCGGCAGCGGACCGAGGCCTTGCAGGAAGAACAGGATCGGCAGAAGACCGTCTCGGTGAAGTTGTCGCCCTGCGGCGCGCAGCCCGGGATATTGATCACCGGCAAGCCGAACGCGCTCGCGATAGTCCTTCCCGAGAAAGTCCATCACGCTCATGGCGCCGGTGGGATTGCCCTCGGCCGCAGGGACTCCTCCCCACGTCGCGCAGGTCCCGATCGCGATCGTGGCGGCCGCGCCCGGGAGCCAGCCGCTGCAGCCAGGTCGCGGTCGGCACCGGCCGTGAGCCCCTCGCCATCCTTGACCGCCTCCACGCCCATGGCGCAGAAATACCCGCCGGTCCGTCGGCGCAATGCGCTCGTCGGCCACGGAGCCCTTCGCAAACGACGACGTAGGGCGCGCCGAGCTTGCCCTCCCAGGCATCGGCGAAGGACTTGACGAAGTCCGCGCCCGGCTTCCACCGACAGGACCGGGTGATGCAGGATCACCTTCGGCATCGCCGGGACCGTGCCGGTGAGCAGCCCTTCGATGCCGGGGTTCGTGGCGCCGGCCACCGAGATGGTGCATCCGTCGCAGCTCATGCCGGCCAACCAGTAGACATGAATGGTCTTGATGCGGCCCCAGCGGCAGCTGCTGCGGCTCGGCCTCGGCTGCGTCTCGCCGATGGAGGGCTGACCCCCTTGATGACCGTCGCGCTCCAACCACGGCCATGGTCGTCCTCTTCGCTCCGCTAGCAGATTCGCGGGAGTTGATCGCCCTGCAGCATATCCACGATCCGTCGCGCCCCGATCCGCTGCGTCTTCAGCACGACGAGCCGCGCTGGATCCTCTGACGACTCACGTGACGACACGGGCGTCGCGTCCGTCTGCCCGAGCGCGCATGCCGCCAGCACGCGATCGGCGTCCGCCCGCGCGACCACGGTCGCGAGCAGCTTGCCCTCGTTGGCCACGTAGAGCGGATCGAGCCCGAGCAGCTCGCACACACCGCGCACCGGCTCCGCTGCATGGCAATCGCCCCTCGTCTAGCACGATGCCGACGCCGGACTGCCGCGCGAGCTCACACAGCGCGGTGGCCACGCCGCCGCGGGTCGGGTCGCGCAGGCAGTGCAGCTCGCCCCCGTGTCCGAGCATGGCGCGCACCAGCTCGTGAAGCGGCGCGGTGTCACTGGCGATCGGCGATCTCGAGCTCGAGCTCCGCACGCGTCGCCATGATCGTCATGCCGTGCTCGGCGATGGGCCCGCTCAGGACCACGAGGTCGCCCGGCCGCGCGCCTGGTCGGCCGAGATCTCCACGCGGGTATGTTCCGCCAGCCCGAGACCCGCGGTGTTGATGAAGCAGCCGTCCGCCTTGCCGCGGTCGACCACCTTCGTGTCGCCCGTGACGAGCAGCACGCCCGGCGGCCCGCTGCGGCGCTCGCATGGACGCCACGATTCGCGCGAGATCCGCAAGCGGGAATCCCTCCTCGAGGATGAAGCCCGCGCTCAGATACAAGGGGCCGCGCCCCCGCCATCGCGGCGATCGTTCACCGTGCCATTCACGGCGAGGGCCCCGATGTCGCCACCGGGGAAGAAGAGCGGCGCTCACCACGTACGAGTCGGTCGTGAACGCCGAGCCGCGCGCCCCCGATGTCCAGGACGGCCTGGTCGTCGACGCCGGTCGAGATAGGGATTGCGGAACGCGGGCAGAAAGTATCGCGCGACAGCTCGGCGGTCATCTTGCCGCCGCTCCCATGCCCGAGCAGGACGCGGTCCGTCGACGACGAATGGCGCCGGGCAGCTCGGCGCGACCTCGATCGGCGCGGCCTCAGATGACATCGTCTTCCCCCAGTGCGACGTGCACGAGATCCCAGACGATGTGATAGAGCGCCACATGGGTCTCCTGGACGCGGTGGATGCTGAACGACGGCACGACGAAGCAGTGGTCCGCCAGCTCGACGAGACGGCCGCCGTCCTTGCCCGCGAAGGCGATCGTCAGGAGCTCGAGCTCGCGGGCCGCCTCGACCGCCTGCACGAGGTTAGGCGAGTGACCACTCGTGCTGATGCGTCGAGCGCCATGTCGCCCGGCTTAGCCCAGGACCCGGAGCTGATCGGCGAACACCTTGGCGAAGTCGCGGTCGTTGGAGATGGCCGTGAGCCAGCGCCTGGTCGGTCGTCGAGCGCGAGGGCCGGCAGCGGCCGGCGCTTCTCGATGATCGGGTGACAGAACTCTGACGCGCCACGTGCTGCGCGTCGGTGGCGCTTCCTCCGTTGCCCATGCAGTACGAGCCGCCCGCCGCCTGTGAAGCGGTCCGCCATGACGCGGACGAGCGCCTCGATTCGGTCGGCCTCGGCGCGGAAGAACTTGCTCCTTGACCTCCGCGCTCTCGCGCGCCTTGCGAAGAGATGGCGTCCTTCACAGCGTTCCCACGGCATCCCGCGGCGGCGGCCGTACGCGTAGTACGCGGCGCAGGCGCCTTCGGCCGATACCATCGTCGCGCCGAGGGAGTCGCTCGGGCGTGCACGCTGCGCCGAAGGCCGGGCAGTCGTGCGGCTTCTTGAGCCCGCGAAGGACCTGGCCGCTGATGCAGCGCGGCCGGCTCGAGGGCCTCCAGTCGCGCCGACGTCGAACCGCCGCTCGGCGTCGAGCTCGCGCAGCTCCCAGCGCAGCCGCAAGCCCGCTCTTCGGGAATCGCTGCCGATGCCGCGCCACTGTCGGTCGCACACCTCGAACGCCGACCAGATCAGCTGACTGAGCCGCGGGATTGCCCCGGCGCGGCCGACGACGCGGGAGTACTGGTTCTCCACGCGCGGCTCGTCCCGCCTCCAGCAGGCGCACCGTGCGGAGCACGCCGTCGAGGAGATCGACCGGCTCGAAGCCGGTGATCACGATCGGGCACGCGGTAGCGCGCGGCGATGGCGTCGTACTCCCGGTATCCCATCACGGTGCACACGTGCCCGGGACCGAGAAGCCGCGCACCCGGTTGCCCGGAGACTGCAGCACGGCCGTGATCGCCGGCGGCACCAGCACCGTGAGACACCAGCATCGAGAAGTTCTTGACGCCCAGCGCCTGCGCGCGGCGTCACGGCCAGAGCGTTGGCCGGCGCCGTCGTCTCGAAGCCGATCGCGAAGAAGACCACCTCGCGGTCGGGATGCGCCTGGGCGACCGTCACGGCGTCGAGCGGCGCGTAGCACGATCCGGACGTCGGCGCCCTGCGGACTTTCAGCCGCAAGAGGTCGGTCCGCGATCCGGGCACCCGAAGCATGTCGCCGAAGGACGTGAAGATGACACCGGGCCGCTGCGCGATCGCGTGCGCCTTGTCGATCTGCTCGAGCGGCGTGACGCACACCGGGCAGCCGGGGCCGTGGACGCAGCTCGATCTCCGCGGGCAGCAGCCGATCGATCCCGTGCTTGACGATGGAGTGCGTCTGCCCCCGCACACTTCCATCAGGGTCCACGGGCGCGTCATCGACCCGCCGGAGCTCCGCCAGCGACCTTGGCGGCGACCCGCCCGTCGCGGTACTCGTCGAGGTACTTCACGCCTGGGCCTCCGGCGTTTCGCAGCTCGCCCAGCTGAGACCGAGCTCCTCGAGCAAGCGCGTAGGTGCGCGCGGCTTCCTCGCGATCCGACCACGCTCAAGCGCGAAGCCGACGTGGACGAGGACGTAGTCGCCAAGCCCGGCCTCGGGCACGTGCGCCGAGGCACGCCTTCGCGGATCGTGCCCGCGAAGTCGGTGCGGCCCATGCGCGAGACCGTGGTCCTCGAACACCTCGACGACCTTACCCGGGATCGCCAGGCACATCAGTCGGCGCCCGCGTCCGCCGCGACGCGCGGCCTGCCCGAGCGCCGAGCCCTCCGTCGTTCGTGGGCACCTGCCGATGCGTGTAGACCTCGAAGCCATCGCGTGCTCCAGCCCAGCTTACGGTCGCCTGCAGCAGCCACGCCTGTTCTGGAACACACCACCACTCAGCGCGACGCGCGTCGAGGTCCGGTGCGGCCGCGGATCGCGCAGGCATACGTCGCGCGATCACCGCGGCCAGCGACGCATGGAAGCGCGCGGCGATCTAGCCGCAGGCCAGCGCCGCCGCAAGCAGATCCTCGACCACCGCCGCGGATCGACGTCCGTGGTGCGGACGACGAGCTGCGTCATCGCTCTTCGCAGGACGCCGGTCGGGTAGACGGCGGGCTCTGCCTCGGTGGCTGCGACGCCTCGAGCTCCATGGCGGCCTGCGCCTCGAACGTCGACGCGTGTCGCGCAGACCCGAGCAGGCTCGCCACCGCATCGAACAGACGCGCCCGCGCTCGACGTGAGCGGCGCGTTCAGGCCACGCGATCGGCGGCCTGACTGTGAGCACCCGCCAAGCCGCCGGGTCCAGCCGGCGCGTGAACGCAAGGTCGAGTCCGTCGCCATCGCGTCGCCGTAAGCGGCGCGCAGAAAGACCGCCGCCATGCGCCAGGGCTCGCGGACCGCGGCCTCGCCGCCGGGCAGCGGCACGCACTCGAGGTGACCGACCCGCTCGAACCCAGCCAGATCGGCCACCAGGAATTCTCCGCCCCACACGCTGCCGTCGGGGCCGTAGCCGGTGCCGTCCCACGCCACCCCGATCACCCGGCATCCACCCCGTTGTCCGCGAGGCAGCTCGCGACGTGCGCGTGATGGTGCTGCACGGCGACGCGGTCGACGCCCGTCGCGCGACAGCGCGTACGACGGTCGAGCGATATACGGGATGGAGGTCATGTGCCACGACTTCCGGGGTCAACTCGAACAGGCGCCGAAAGTGGCTGACCGTCTCAACGTACGTGCGGAAGGCCATCTCGCTCGTGAGGTCGCCGAGGTGTTGACTGAGGAACGCTTCGTCATCTCGACCAGCGCGAACGTGCTTTTGAGCTCGCCCCCGCAAGCCAGGATCGGCCGCGTCGCCGCCAGGGGCAGCCGTACGGCGAGCGGGACGTAGCCCGCGCGCGCGGCGGACGATTTGCGGTGTCCCAGTCGACCACGCGCCCCACCGAGTCGTCGCAGGGTGTCGCGATCTCCGGTTCGTGCGTGAGGAAGAGGTTGACGATCCGCGGAGGCGCAGACATGCTTCATCGTCACGATGCGCGATCGGTTCGTCGGTCGCGTTGCCGCTTCGTCATTACGAGGGGACGTCCCTACCACGCCGTGAGCAGGAGATGGTGCAATGCCGTGTACGCAAGCACGACCCCCAGCTCCGGAGGCAACCCGGCGCCACCTCGTCGGCCACCGCGATTCCGTCGCGGCGGCGGAGCAGGACGATGGGTCGGGCGGACGACGTCAGGAGCGCCGCCTCAGCGGGTAACACGTGCGTGATCGCATCAGCTGCGTCAGGTTCGCGACCATCACGGCCAGCGGCTTGGCTTCTCGCGGCGCTTGCGCCGCCGCAGATTCCGCCACAGCGGCCCCGTTCGTCGCATCGCAGGCGAGGTGAAACCCGCCTATGCCCTTGACGGCGACGAGGCCGCCCGCAAGGATTTCCTGGCTCGCGACTGCGATCGATCGGCGCAGGCTGCGCTTGCGCCTTCCGGACCGTGCAGTGTTACACGCGGTCCACACCGGGGCAGGCGATGCTTTCGGCGTGGAATCGACGGTCATGCGGCTCAGCGTACTCGGCCTTGCACGCGTCGCAGAGCGCGAAATGGGCCATCGTGGTCCGCTCGCGGTCGTAAGGCAACGCGCGAACGGTCGTAAACCGCGGGCCACAGGTCGCACACGTCTGCAGGGCATATCCGGATCGCCGATTGTTGGGAGCGACCAGCCTCGGCGACGCACTCGTTGCACAGGGCGCGGTCGGGAACGGGCGAGAAGCGCGCGACGCCAGCGTGAGCGCTAACGGTCGATGGAAAAGCCGGCAAGTCCCTCTGGCTCCTGCCCAGGCGACCGAAACATGGCCTGGCGCGTCCTCACTCAGCTTCCACAGGAAGGCCTCGAGCGATGCATCGTCGCCCTCGGCATCGATGAGCACACCGGCGCGCGAGTTACAGACGGATCCTGCAACTCCGTGGCTGACGGCCAAACGATACACCGGACGGGCGGTATCCGATACCTTGGACGACGCCGTCGACTGTGACCGTGCAGCGCCGCATGCGGGAGGCCAGTCCAGAGCTGAAGCCGCGACCTGCTCATTCGACTCCTTGCTGTCTTTGGTGGCGCCAGTGTAGGAGGTCTGCTACGAGCGGGTCAAACGTCGGGTGGCTGCTCAGTTCGGAAGTGCTTCTGAACGGGCTCACGGTGATACGCCCGATGCGGCTGGACGTGACAGACGATCCCCACCATGCGAGCTGCCGTGCATGAGGTCGAGCGGGCGTTTGGACGGCTCGACGTGCTGGTCGGGAATCGCCTTGACACGCCTGTTGTCCGCGCTGCATCTGGGGCCGCGGGTGGCAAGAGCTACCCGCGGTCGCGGGGGAAATGATGGTCGAGATGGTGGCGCCGGCGTGCATTATCTGAGCCTCGCTCCCGATCTGATCAAAAGTTTCAGTCCGCCGGAAGCCAAGATCAAAATCTGGCACACGGTGAGTGCGACGAAACCTTCGGTCCGCCGCGCGGCCTCCGCGGCGGCCTGGTCCTTCTCCTATTCGCGCCGGCCGCTGCGCAGCAGCCGAGGCGTCCCAGCCGCCGCTGCCGTCCGCGCCCGACTGGGCGCTGATCGCGGGCTGGGACGTGTACGCGAAGAAGGGGTGCGGCCAATGCCACGGGGTTCGGGCGGCAGCGAAGGGCGAGCCGCTCCAGACCTTGCTCGCGTCCAGAGCGGCGCAGGCTTCTACGAGCTGGGCGCGGCGATGTGGAACCATCTACCGCTGATGGGCGCGAAGATGCGCGAGACGGGAATCGAGCGATCGACCCTCACGCCGCTGGAACTGGCGAACGTGCTCGCGTTCATCTTCACCGCGCAGTACTACGACGAGCTCGGGAACGCGAAGACCGGCGAGCGGCTGTTCACGACGAAGAGGTGCGTGCAGTGTCACGCGGTCGGCGGCAAGGGCGGCAACGTCGGGCCGGCGCCTCGACGCGCCTCAAGCGCACGAACTCGCCCGTGCTGGTGGCGGCGCGCATGTGGAGTCACGGGCCCGGCATGGCCGAGGCGATGCAGGCCAAGGGGATCGAGCGTCCGACGCTTCACGCGCAACGAGCTGGTGGATATCATCGCGTACGTCACTGCGACCGCCAAGCGACCCGGGCGGCGAGACCGCGCAAGTCTGTGCCCGGAACGCCGGAGCGCGGCGAGACGCTGTTCCGCGACAAGCAGTGTGCGGTCCTGCCACACGATCGGCGGCAAGGGGGGTAAGGTCGGCTCCCGAGCTCGGCCGGGCGCATCACGTCAGCCTCACGCAGTTCGCCGGGCTCATGTGGAATCACGGGCCCGCCATGTGGGCCCGGATGAAGGAGCGCGGGATCGAGGTGCCGCAGCTCACCGGGCAGGAGATGGCGGACATCGTCGCCTACCTCTACACCTCCCACTACTTCGACCCGGCCGCGGGCAGCAGTGCCCGCGGGCAGCAGCTCGTGCAGACCAAGGGCTGCGTCGCCTGCCACTCGGTCCGCGGCAAGGGCGGCAAGGTCGCGGCCGACTTTGCGACCTCGAACGTCGTCGGATCGCCGGCTGCCCTGATCGCCGCGATGTGGAACCACAGCCGGTCGATGGAGGATCCAGGCCACGAAGGCGGGGCCTCAAGCTTCCGACGCTCAAGGGCCAGGAGCTTGCGGACATGTCGGCGTTACCTCCGAGCGCTGACAAAGGCCAGCGCGACGCGCCAGACGAAATAGCTCTCGACCGCGGCGACAGCCAGGGCTGCAGAGTCGCCTGGGCGGTGCAGCGGACAGCCTCGCCTCAGCGGAGGCGTCCCGGCTAGTGTTGATGCGGTGTCCCAGTTGGGACGGTACCGCCACGGCTTTGGAAGGCGCTCCTTTGTCCATCGAGCGCAAGGCGGGCTTGATATGCTGCGCGAGGATGGACGGGAGGCGCGGATGACGCCGACCAGATGGCTCGGTCCCGTGATTGCGGTGATGCTGGGACTGGCGCCCGCGCCGGCGTGGGCGCAGGGCAATTTCGAGATCCAGGTTTACGGCAGCGAGCTGACCGCGCCGGGTCAGACAATGGTCGAATTACACAGCAACACGGCGGTCAAAGGCACCACACGCACTGAGGACGGCATCCTGCGCACCCAAGGCGCGTTTCACGAGACCCTCGAGATCACGCATGGCTTCACGTCATGGTTTGAGACCGGCTTCTATCTCTTCACGAGTATCCAACCCGAGTCGGGCTGGGAGTGGGTCGGCGATCACATTCGACCGCGCGTCCGGGTGCCGGAATCGTGGCACTGGCCGGTCGGCGTGAGCCTGTCGATGGAGTTCGGCTACCAGCAGCGCGACTTCTCGACGGACACGTGGACGTGGGAGATCAGGCCGATCGTCGACCAGAAGATCGGCCGCTGGTACTGGGCCTTCAATCCCGCCGTCGAGAAGTCGCTGAAGGGCGACAACGCTGGGAAGGGCTTCAGCTTCACGCCGGCCGCGAAAGTCAGTTACGACGTCACGTCTCGCATCGCCGCGGGCCTCGAGTACTACGGCGACCTCGGGAAGATCTCGCACATCGATCCGCCGAGCGAGCAGCAGCACATGATCTTCCCGGTGCTCGACATCGATCTGGGACCGCGCTGGGAACTCAACGTCGGGGTCGGGGTGGGGCTCACGCCCGCCACGGACCGGCTCATCGTCAAGATGATCCTTGGCTATCGGTTCGGCCCGATGGCGACGCCGGAGCCGACCCGGTAGCGACCCTCAGCGCGGTGCCCGATCGATCGGAGCCGCGCAGGTCCCACCACCCTGGGTAACGGGCGCGGCACACGTCCCGGCTGCGATCGGGGCCGCGCACGTTCCACCGTCCGCGCCCCGGCGGTTGTACGGCAGCTTCGCCAGCAGCATCGCCATGCCGCATCGATCGGTGACCCCGGCATAGACGAGGCCGGCGCCGACGAACGCCGGCAACACGCCGAACCACGGGTTGAGTGCGACCGCCAGGACGCCGCCGGCACACGCCATCGCGCCCGCCATGATCCGGACTTGACGCTCGAGGCTCATGTGGGCTTTGCCCTCGACAACGGGGTGTCCCGCCTCTTGCCACGCGGCAAGTCCACCCTCGAGGACTCGCGTGCGAAGCTCGGTCAGCTCCGCGGCCGCCAGTCGGGCGCGGGCGCCGGTCCGACAGACGAGTACCAGCTCGCGGTCGCGCGGCAGCTCGGCGCGCCGCCGGCCGATCTCGTCCAGCGGCAGCGAGACGCTTGGGTCCAGGTGCACGGAGCGGTATTCCGCCGGCATCCGGACGTCCACCACCAGTGGCGCGTGCGGACCGACGAGCGCCCGACCGAGCTCCTCGACCGTGATTCGGGGCGACGGCCTGACGCCATGGACGTTTGCGGCGACGATCGCGTCCATGTTGGCGGGCTTCGCCTGTCGCCCGGCGCGCAGCGCCGAGACGAATCCGTTGCGATCAGAAATCTGGAGCAGGGGATTCGTCTGCCGCTCCTGCGCCAGGGTCGAGTGGGTGCGTCCAGCGTAGTCGTGGCCCGGATAGACGACGAGATCGCCGGACAGGAGGGCGAAGCGTCTGTGCAGCGTCTCGTGGAGAGCTTCGGGACTGCCGTTCTGGAAATCCGGTGCGTCCGGCGCCGCCGATGAGCAGCGCGTCGCCGGTGAGGATCGCACCGTTCACGAGCAGGCTCACGGAATCGTCGGTGTGTCCCGGGCTCGTGATGATCTCGATCGTGTGGCTGCCCAGGGTCATCCGATCGCCGTCCCGAAGCCGTCGGGTCGCGACCTCGGACTTCGCCCGCTCAGACAGAAGGATCTCGGCCCCCGTGCGCGCACGCAGCTCCGCCGCGCCCGACAGGTGGTCGGCATGCGTATGGGTCTCGATCACGAAACGCAGCCGCAGTCCGCGTTCCTCGAGCTCACGCAGGTAAGCGGCCACGCGGTCGGCCCGGGGATCGACCAGCGCGGCCTCGCGCGTGCCGCTATCCTCGATGAGATACGCGAAGCAGCTCTCCGCGCGCATCTGCTGCAAACCGAGAGCGACGGTCGTCGATTCCATCACGTTCGCCTCCTTTGTCGCTGTCAGTCAGGGGAGCAAGCCGCCTGCCATCTGCGGATGCCTACAGGATCACGGGTTTGCACTGTTCAGATTGGGGTATCGCCGCCTTCGGTGAGGCGCCGTCGCCTCGCTGCGCGACCCGGCGAGAAATCCGAAGCATGGACGATCCGCCGAAATGTGCGCATGCGCTATGGCTCCCTTTGGTTAGACATACCGCGTCACCGCTCGCCGAGATACCAGCGCGGTTTGGCCTGCGGGCCGTAGGTGAGGCCGAAGCGGCGCATCGCGGTGTCCGCCACGGACCGAGCGACCTCCACGGGCGAGTCGGTGACGATCAGACGCTCGACGTCCTCCTTGCCGATCGTGCCGGCAGCGAGCGGGCGTGACCGCAGAAACTCGACGAGCGGCTCCCAGAAATCGCGGCCGACGAGGACGATCGGGAACTCCTTGATCTTGCCGGTCTGAACGAGCGTCGCCGTCTCGAAGATCTCGTCGAGCGTGCCGAATCCTCCGGGCAATGCGACGAAGGCGTACGAATACTTGACGAGCATGACCTTGCGCACGAAGAAGTGATGGAAGGTGATGAACCGGTCCAGGTACTGGTTGGGCTTCTGCTCCGCCGGCAGCTCGATATTGCAACCGACCGAGCGTCCTCCTACCTCCTTGGCGCCGCGGTTGGCGGCCTCCATGATCCCGGGGCCGCCGCCCGTCATCACCGTGAAGCCGGCGCGCGCCAGCTCCCGCCCCACCTCACGGCCGAGCGCATAGTACGGGTGGTCTTCCTTGAAGCGCGCCGAGCCGAAGACCGTCACGCACGGACCGACGAAGTGAAGGGCGCGGAAGCCGCGAACAAATTCGACCATGATGCGCAGGGCTCGGACGAGCTCCGTGCCCCGGGGCTGGGGGCCTTGCAGGAAGCGCCGGACCTCGGGCGAGGCCCCGTGTCCCCAAGTGTCTGGGGCGGGCGGCTCTGTCTTCACCGGCACGTCGAGCCTCCGCACGCTGGAGAGTTTACGCGAGTCCGCCCTGGGAACCTCCGCCTCAAGTGGGACAGCCGCGCCCCAGCGATGAGCCGCCGCGCCGGATGGAAACCATCGAAAACTCGCGCAGTCCACCGAGGCGTGCGGATGGCACCCCGGTTGCTCATTCGACGTGGCGACGAGCACGCAGGAGGAGGTGTCACATATAGAGGCGTGACGTCTAGAGCGTGACGTCGACCGATGGCGATCGCGGTGATCGCCCGCGGCTCAGTGACCCAGAGAAGGAAACCGCAGAATCAGGAGGAAGAATCATGCGAGCGCTGACCCGTGGAAGGGAATGGATGTGCTGAAGAACGAGATGGACCGGGTGTTCGACCGATTCTTCGAGCCGCGCTGGGACGAATTCGAGGCCGCGAGCGAGTGGGCGCCCAAGGTCGATATCTGCTGAGACCAAGGACGCTGTCGTCGTGAAGGCCGAGATCCCCGGAGTTGAACAGAAGGACATCAACGTCTCGCTCCATGATCAGGTGCTCACGATCAGGGGCGAGAAACACCACGAGAAGGAGGAGAAGGACGAGAAGTACCACCGGGTCGAGCGCTCCTGGGGGACCTTCACCCGGGCGTTCCGGATGCCGGCCGCGGTCTCCGGCGACAAGGTGACCGCCGCTTTCAAGGACGGGACTCTGACGGTCATGCTGCCGAAGGCCCAGAGGCCAAGGGCACCACGATCCCGATCAAGTCCGCGTAGCGTGCGCGAGCGGTGCGTGAGCGATGATCTCGACGATCTCTTCGCGGCGTGTCGCGCTCACCGCGCCGGCACACGGCGGTCGATCGGGAGTATCAAGGGCTAGCCGATGCACGCGCGGATAACGACCCTGGTGCGAGACGTGATGACCAGGCGGACGCTCACGATCGAACCGGAGGCGTCCCTCGCCGCCGCGATCGCCGTGATGCGGGACAACGAGATCCGTCACCTGCCGGTCGTCGATAACATGGGCCGGCTCGCCGGGATCATCACCGATCGTGACCTCCGATCCGCGGCGCTGGCTCCGGCGCTCAGCGAGTTCCTGCCGGCTGGTCTCAAACGAGCGGTCGAAGCAGCCGCGGATGTGCTCCAGGAGCTCCGCGTGAAGGACGTGATGACGTGGGGGTCGTCACCACTCGGCCCGACGCCACGGTGGCCGAGGCGGGAGCGGTCATGTTCCAGCGCCGCATCGGAAGCCTGCCGGTTCGCGAGGACGGCAAGCTCGTCGGCATCATCACGGAGCGCGACGTCTTCAAGGCGCTCATGATGGCGATCAGGCCCGTCAGAGGCGCCGACCCCGACACGTTCTTCTGGTAGGGGCCAACGCCAGCCGTTCGACGAAGAGCGTTTGCAGAACCCGGCGCTCCCTTCACATGGGACTCAGCTTGGCTCGCCCGGCGCAACCGGAAACGCCAGGACGAATGTGGTCCCGATCCCTGGAACAGACTGCACGTCGACAGTGCCGTGGTGGTCCTGGATGATGCCGTAGCTCACCGAGAGGCCCAGTCCGGTCCCCGCATTCTTGGTCGTGTAAAAGGGATCGAAGACCTTCGAGAGCTCCTCCGGAGAGATGCCGGGCCCCGTGTCGGCAACAGCCAGGCGCACCCAACCCGGGCGCTCCGCAACCGGGCCCGTGTCGATGCGGATCTCACCGCCGCTTGTCATCGCCTCGCGCGCGTTTGTGACCAGATTCAGCAAGACCTGCTGCAAGGTGCTCGCGTCGCCGAGGATCGGGGCCAGCCCTGATCGAGACTCGTCGTGATCCTGATGCCGTCCACCTCGAGGGGCTTCTGCATCATCAGCGAGTCTCTCCGACGACGGCATTCAGGTTGACCGGCGCGTACTCGCGAGGCGCCTGGCGCGCGAAGGAGCGAAGGTTCGTGGCGATTCGCGCGACCCGCTGCGTGGCTCGGTGGAGTACCTGGAGATCCTCCAGCACCTGACTTGGCAGGTTGTGCTCCTCCGCGTCCAGGAGCATGAGCTCGATCCGCGAGGTGATGATCCCCAGGGGATTGTTCATCTCGTGAGCAATGCCCCCGAGAGCGTGCCGAGCGCCGCGAGCTTCTCCGTCCGGTAGAGCGTCTCGCGCTGCCGCTGGAGCTCGGCCTCGACGCGCTTGCGCTCGGTAATGTCCGTGACGAGCGCCATCGCGCTCATGCCCTCGGACGTCTGGACGTAGCTGAGACTGATCTCCACGGGGAATTCGGTGCCGTCCTTGCGGCGCCCGGCCAGATCGAGGCCGATGCCCATCGGCCGGACGCGCGGCCCGGCGAAGTAGCGGGCCCTATGGTCACGATGCACGTCGTGGACGCGATCCGGGAGCAGGACTTCGAGCGCCTGACCCAAGAGCTCGTCGTGGTCGTAACCGGAACATTCGCTCGGCCGCAGCGTTCACGAGGGTGATCCGGCCTCGCACGTCGACTAGGACGATGCCCTCGGAGGCCGATTCGAGGAGAGCCGGGCCGTCGCTTCGCTCTTCTGCAGCGCCGCGCCCGAGACTTGTGCTTCCTTCATGAGCCGCTGCTCGGTCCGCCGCTGCTCGATAGCGGCTGTTTCCAGCGCGGCCACCAGTCGACGTAGCTCGCTCAACTCCGCGAGGAGCTGTTCCTGGGTCTTGCGCGTATCGTCCATGCACGCCTCGGCGGTATCGTCAACGCCGCCGCAGCGTGTTGTCAACACGTTGGGGAGTGATACAGGCAAACGATGAGGTACTGCGCCGTCAGTGTGGAGGCAGGCGGACCCTATAATGGGTGACGATGAGCGGGCGCGCTAAGTCCGGGGATCTCGCGTGACGACGCACCGGGTGCTGGTCGTCGATGACGAACCGGATATGGTTGAGAACTGCGCGCGAATCCTCAAGCGGGCGGGCTACCAGTGCCTCGCTGCGACCGACCCGCATCGGGCGCTCGCATTGGTTGATTCGGAGCGACCGGACCTGCTCTTGACCGACCTCAAGATGCCGGGCATGGACGGGATGGAGCTGCTCCGTCGCGCGCACGAGGTGGATCCGGCGCTTCCGGTCATCCTGATCACTGCGTTTGCCTCCATCGAATCCGCGGTTGCCGCGATCAAGGACGGCGCCTTCGATTACCTCCCGAAGAACTTTTCGGTGGATCAGTTGAGAGTGGCCGTCGAGCGTGGCCTGCGCCAGCGCGAGCTTCGAGCTCGAGAATCGAAACCTCCGCGAGCAGCTTCAGGGGACGCTCGGGTTCGAGAATCTCATCGGGCGCAGCCAGGCGATGACGAAGGTGTTCGAACTCGTGCGCAAGGCGGCGCGCTCGGACGCCAACATCCTGGTGCTCGGCGAGTCCGGCACCGGCAAAGAGCTGATCGCGCGCGCGGTGCACGCCAACAGCCCCGGGCGGCGCAGCCGTTCGTCCCGGTCGACTGCGCGTCCTCCCCGAGCAGCTCCTCGAATCCGAGCTGTTCGGTCACGAGAAGGGCGCGTTCACGGGCGCCGTGAAAGCCAAGCGCGGCCTGATGGAGGTGGCCGATCGGGGCACGCTCTTCCTGGACGAGATCGGCGAGCTTCCGCTGACGCTCCAGGCGAAGCTCCTGCGCGTGCTCCAAGAGCGCCAGCTGCGTCACGTCGGCGGAACGGCCCAAATCGACGTTGATGTACGCGTGGTCTCGGCGACCAACCGAGACCTTCGAGAGGCGGCGGCAAAGGGCCAGTTCCGCGAGGAGCTGTACTACCGGGTCAACGTGATCGCGATCGCACTCCCGCCTCTTCGCGAGCGTGCGGGCGACCTGAAGCTGCTGGCCCATGCATTCCTCAAGCGCTACGGTGGCGAGCGCGTCACCGGCTTCGACGACGCGGCGCTCCAAACGCTCGAGGCCTACGCGTGGCCGGGTAACGTGCGCGAGCTCCAGAACGTCATCGAGCGCGCTTGCGCGCTGGCGGATGGAGATCGAGTCACGCGGAGCGACTTGCCGGACCATCTGATGCAGAGCGGCGGAACACGGAGCCCGGCGGCCGGCATGCCCACGGTCCCGGCCCTGCCGAACGATGACCTGCCGCTGAAGGACGCCAAGGAGAAATGGATGCAGGTGCTCGAGGTCATCCTACTTGCGCGACCTGCTCGGGCGTCACGCCGGCAACGTATCTGCGGCCGCCAAGGCCGCGGGCATCGACCGCAAGACGTTCCACCGGCTGATCAACAAGTACCAGATTCGCGGCTGATCGCCGCCGCGGCGGGACAGCGATGTCCCACCGAGGCTCTCGGTCCCCAGACGTCCCTACGAAGAGTTCGTCTCAACACCCCAATTCCGTTCACCTCCTGCCCTGGCACCGGCGTTGCTCATGTCATGGGCGTCACTCGAAGCAGGCAGTGAACGACGATCGCGGGGAGGGCGTAGATGAAGCTCGGAAAGATCCTGGTTCCGCTGGACGGGTCGATGCTAGCCGAGGGGGCGTTGTCGAACGTCGTGGACCTTGCTGAGAAAAACGGGGCCACGATCAGTCTCCTGCGCGCGGCGGAAGCCTTCACTCGGCCGGGCGCCGATGCCGTCGAGGCCCAGGCCACGGCGGTTCGCGAGGCCGAGGAATATTTGGCGGCCGTCGTCAGGCGGCTCGCGAACAGGAAGTGGGCGCGTCGAAACGCACGTGTGGTGTGGCCCCGCCGCCGCCGCGATCGTCGAGGCTGCAGCCGTCAAAAAGCCGATCTGGTCGTGATGTCAACCCACGGCCGGAGCGGTCTGGGGCGCCTGGTCCTCGGCCGCGTGACCGAGTCGGTGCTTCGCGGCACGACGGTCCCGATCCTCGTCGTTCGCGCCGACCATGCCCCGCTGGACGCTCCTCGCGGTGCGCCGCAGGCAGAAAGGGCTTCCCATGTATAAGCGCGCGCTCGTCCCGCTCGATGGGTCGATGGTGGCCGCGGCGATCGTTCCGTTCATCCTGGAAATCGCCGGGCCGCTAGACATGGAGGTGGCGCTGCTCCGGGTCGTCGTCCCGGCCCCTCCAATGGTGCTCGAGGGTTCAAGCTACGTGGTCGCCGAGGACGTCGAGAAGCTCCGCGCGAACGCCGAAGCATATTTGGCTTCCGTCGCCGCCGAGCTCCGCGACCAAGGTGTGCGCGTCACGATTCAGGTGCGCTTTGGTGAGGCGGTCTCCGAGATCCTCGCTGGCGCGCGCGAAGTCGAAGCGGACCTGATCGCGATGACGACCCACGGGCGAGGCGGGCTGGGTCGCCTCCTCTTTGGCTCGGTTGCCGAGGCGGTGCTGCGTCAGGCCGAGATCCCGGTGTTCATGATGCGCCAGACCAAGGCGCAGGTCGCCGCTCGTGCGGCCTGGGAGGCCGTCCGATGAATCGTCGCATCCTTCACCCGTCTGACTACTCCCGCGCCTCGGGCGCTGCCTTCAAGAAGGCCGTCGAGATGGCGAAGGCTGGGCGCGCCGAGCTCACGGTCATCCACGTTGTCAGCCCCGTCGCGCCCATAGCGGCGGGCGACGGCTATTGTCTCACCGAAGATTTACGAGGACATCGCTGCGTCGGCCAGGGCGTGGGCTCAGAAACAGCTCGACAAGCTGCTCGTGAAGGCGAAGCAGTCCGGCGTCCGCGCGAAGGGATTCGTGCTCGAAGGGTCGGCGCACGAGCAGATCGTCCGCTTCGCCCGGTCCAAGCACGTGGACCTTCTCGTCCTGGGCACGCATGGGCGCTCGGGGCTCGCGAAGCTGTTCCTCGGCAGCGTGGCGGGTCGGGTGGTCGCAGCCGCCCCGTGCCCGGTCCTGACCGTACGCGGGAAATAGGCGGCTCGGTGGCCCGATGGACCCCATCCTCATCGTCGATGACGAGGCGGACCTCGTCACGACTTACGAGCGGTTGTTCCACCGCAGGGCTACCGCGTAGTGTCTGCCGGCTCCTGTCGAGAGGGGCTCCTGATCATCGAGCGCGAGCCGCTGGCGCTCGTGGTCACCGACCTGCGCCTGTCCGACGGCGACGGCCTGAACATCGTCCGAGCCGCGCGCCGAACACCGACCCCGACGCCGTCGCTCGTTGTCACCGGTTTCGCCTCCGAGGCGGAGCCGCGTGGCCGCGCTGGCGGCCGGCGCCGCGGGGTATCTCGCCAAGCCGTTCGCCGCATCCAACCTCGTCTCGCTCGTGCAGCAGCACGCTGATCACTCGACAACAACCCTGAGCGCGAAGTCCTGCCGAGCTCACAAAGAGAAGGAGTAACATCGATCGCCGTGACGGCGCCGCACGGTCCCATCGATGCGCTCCTCGCGGAGCTCCATGCCTCACGGGAGGCTTGACGACCGACGAAGCGCGCCAGCGGCTCGACGCGGTCGGGCCGAACGAGCCTCGCGCGGCGCCGCGCACGGCCGGCCTGGTTCAGATCCTCCTGCTCCTGGCGAATCCGCTGGTCATCATTCTGCTGATCGCCAGCGCCGCCTCCGCGATCCTCGGCGAGCGGGTCAACGCCTCGATCATCGTCCTCATGGTGGCCCTGAGTGTCGTGCTCAACTTCGTGCAGACCTATCGCTCTCATCGCGTCGCCGAGCGACTGCGCGCCGCCGTGGCGCCGACGGCGACCGCCTGTCCGCGACGGAACCTGGACCGAGATTCGACGCCGCGACCTGGTCCCCGGCGACGTGGTCCGACTCGGGGCCGGGGACCGTGTCCCGGCCGACGCGCGCCTCCTCGAGGCGCGAGACCTCCACGTCCAGCAGGCCGCGCCTCACGGGCGAGTCGATGCCGGTCGAGAAGGACGCGGGCGACATCGAGGTCGCCCCGCGTCAGCCGGCGGACGCCCGCAACGTCGTCGTTCCTCGGCACGTCGGTCGTGAGCGGTACGGCGACGGCGCTGGTCGTGGCGACCGGCCCCGCGACCGCGTTCGGCGACATCGCCGCGCGCCTGTCGACGCGTCCTCCCGAGACGGAGTTCGAGCGCGGCACGCGGCAGTTCGCGCTCTTGATCATGCGCACGGTGTTCTTCCTCGTCCTCTTCGTGCTTCTGGCCGGCGCGCTGCTGCACCACGAGTTTCTCGAGTCGCTGCTCTTCGCGGTGGCCCTCGCGGTGGGCCTGACCCCCGAGTTCCTGCCGCATGATCAGCGCCGTCACCCTCTCCCGCGGCGCCGCGCACATGGCGCGCCAGAAGGTGATCGTCAAGCATCTCGAGGCGATCGAGAACTTCGGCAGCATGGACGTCCTCTGCAGCGACAAGACCGGAACGCTGACGAGCGGAGACATGGTGCTCGACCGGCACCTCGACCCGTTCGGCCAGGTATCGGAGCGACCGCTCACCCTCGCCTACATCAACAGCGCGCACCAGACCGGTATCAAGAGTCCGCTGGACGAGGCGATTCTCAAGCGCGGCGGGGTCGCGAGCAACGGGTACCGCAAGATCGACGAGATTCCGTTCGACTTCGAGCGCCGGCGCCTCTCTGTCGTCGTTGAGAACAGCGGCGAGCGTCTGCTGATCACGAAGGGGCTCCGGAGGCGTCGTCGACTGCTGCGTGGCCTACGAGATCGACGGGCGCCGGCTCCCGCTGGACGAGGCGACGCGGGCGCGCTGCACCGCGACGTACCAGCGAGCTGAGCGCTCACGGATCTCGGGTCTTGGCCGTCGCCTACGCGGTGGTGCCGCTCCAGGGCGTGTACGCTGCCCGCGACGAGCGGGAGCTCGTGCTCGCCGGCTTCGTGACATTCTTCGATCCGCCGATGGAAGGCGTCCTCGAGGCCATCCGCGCGCTCCGCCGCGACGGCGTCGTGGTGAAGATCCTCACCGGCGACAACGCGCTCGTCGCGCAGCACGTCTGCGGTCAGGTCGGCCTCGACAGCACCCGCATCGTCGGTGGCGACGAGATCGAGCGCATGACCGACAGCGCGCTCGCCGCGGTGGCCGAGCAGACGACCGTCTTTGCGCGCGTCTCACCCGCGCAGAAGAACCGAATCATCCTCGCGCTCAAGAGTCGCAATCACGTCGTCGGCTTCCTGGGCGACGGCATCAACGACGCGCCCTCCATCCACACGGCGGACGTCGGCGTGTCCGTCGCGACCGCCGTCGACGTCGCCAAGGACGCCGCCGACATCATCCTGCTCGAACGCAACCTGGACGTCCTGCACGCCGGGATTCTCGAGGGCCGCCGGGCCTTCGGCAACGTGATGAAGTACCTGCTGATGGGGACCAGCTCGAATTTCGGCAACATGTTCAGCATGGCGGCCGCCTTCCTCTTCCTGCCCTTCTTGCCGATGCTGCCGACCCAGATCTTGCTCAACAATTTCCTCTACGATCTCGCCCAGATCACGATCCCCACCGACAATGTCGACGATGCATTCATCCGGATCCCCCAGCGGTGGAACATCGGGATCATCCAGCAGTTCATGCTGGTGATCGGGCCCATCAGCTCGATCTACGACTTCCTCACGTTTGGCGTGCTGCTGTGGGTCTTCCGCGCCTCCGAGGCGCTGTTCCAGACGGGTTGGTTCGTCGAGTCGCTCGCGACCCAGACGCTCGTGCTCTTCGTCATCCGGACCGCCGGCAATCCCTTGCGCAGCCGGCCGAGCCTCCCGCTGGCGGTCACCACGGTGCTCGTGGCGCTGATCGGCGTGATCTTGCCCTTCACGCCGCTCGCCGCAACGCTCGGCTTCGTGCCGCTTCCGGGCGCGTACTTCGTGTTCCTCGGCGCAGTCACCACGACGTATCTCGTCCTCGTCGAGCTGGTCAAACGCCGACTGATGCGCAGCTGCTCGGACGGCTCGGCACGCCTGCGACGGAATCAGTCCCATCAGCAGCATAGGTCCCTCGTGCCGCTGGGCACGATCATGGAGGAAATCAAATGGCCACGGACGCCGAGATTCAGAAGTTCGTGCAGCGTCACCACGGCTTCATCCCGAAAACGGGGTGGATCGCTCATGTCAAAGAGGTTCACGGCATACCGACGCTGCGTGAGGCGAACCGCGCCCGTCACGATCGTGACGTCGAGCCGTGCCCGCCGGAAAAGCGCGAGGCGATCGAAGAGGCGCTCCAGCATTTCGGCGTGATTTGAACGACGGACGGGCAATCGGGACGGCGGAGTTCGGTCGTGAGGCCAGGCCGGGCTATCGTCTCGAGGGGCAGGCGAAGCCGCAGGGGAGAGGTGGCGCGCGCAAGCGCCTTGATGACGTCGGCATCGGCTCACGATTCCGACGAGTCGCCCATCGAGCACGACGGGCAGGTCGACGGAAGTTTCGGGTGTCCAGAATCGAAGCCGCCACCTCGATGCCCCATACGCGGGCTGATCGTGACCACCGGCCGGGTCATCACTTCACCGACCGTGGTGCCGACCGCCTTCGATGATTCCCGAGCCATCCGTTCACCTCTGGTGAAGAACAGATGCCACCACGGAGTTTCGTTCTCGCCGCCGCTGGCGAACGATCAGATCGCCGTCGCTGATGATACCGACGAGATGTCCTCCGGCGTCGATGACCGGCAGGCCACTTATTCGGTGCTGCCCACCATCAGGCGCGCGGTCTGTGGATCGGTGTCGCGGGCTCACCGTGATCACGTCGCGCGTCATGACGTCTCGACCGGCACCATTCGCCTCCTCGCGCGCCCCGCCGACGAGCAGGACCCTCGCTCAATACTTCGGTCCCCGCCGCGCGAACACGAGAGCGACGGCGCACGACGCCACGCGCGTCGCCGGACTGTCGGCGCGACTCGTGAGCACGATCGGCACGCGCGCGCCGAGGACGATCCCGGCCGATTGCGCCTCGGCCAGGTATTCGAGCTGCTTGGCGAGCATGTTGCCCGACTCGAGATCGGGCACCACCAGGATCGTCGGCGCGGCCCGCGACGGGCGACTCGATACCCTTGATCTTCGCCGCTTCCTCGGAGATCGCGTTGTCGAAGGCCAGCGGCCCGTCCAGGAGGCCACCGGTGATCATCTTGCGATCGGCCATCTTGCAGAGCGCGGCCGCGTCGATGGTCGATGTGATCTCCGGCGTCGGCGTCTCGACCGCCGAGAGAATCGCGACCCTGCGGGACCGCGACGCCGAGGACCTGGGCGAGGTCGATCGCGTTCTGCACGATGTCGCGCTTGGTGATGAGGTCGGGCGCGATGTTGATCGCGGCGTCGGTGATGAAGAGCGATCGTCGGGCACGTCGGCACGTCCATCACGAACACGTGGGTGATCCGCCGGGCGGTGCGCAGGCCGGTCTCCTTGGCGACGCACCTCGTGCATCAGCTCGTCGGTGTGCAGGCTGCCCTTCATGAGCGCCTCGACCTCGCCAGCCCGCGCCATGGCGACGGACCGCTCGGCGGCCTCGTGGCTGTGGCGCGTCGGCACGAGCCGGTACGGCCCGAGGTCGACGGCCTCCGCGGCGGCGACGGCGCGGATCTTCGCCTCCGGGCCGACGAGCACCGGAACGATGAGCCCGGCCCGCGCCGCGCTCGATCGCCCCGAGGAGCGAGTTCCGGTCCGACCGGATGGACGACGGCGGTTTGCAGCGGCTCGAGACCCTTCGCCAGGGCGAGGAGACTGCGGTACCGCGTCTCGGGGTCGCCGAGGCGAACCGTGCGTAGCGCGCCGCGCCTGACTCTTTCGGACGACGCAATCACCTCCGCGCGGCCGTCGACTACGAGCTCGCCGGCCTGGTTCACGCAGCGACAGTCGAGACTCACCCGGAGCGTCGCGGGGTCTTTGGCTGTCGCCGTCACCGAGACGGTCAGCGCGTCGCCGAGCCTGAGCGGCCGCCGAAAATGAGAGACTCTGCGACAGACAGATCGAGCCAGGGCCGGGAAGCTTCGTCGCGAGCACGGTCGAGATCAGCGCTGGGCCCACATCTCGAGGTGCGTAGGATCGACGTCACCGGACATGGCCACGACGAGCTGAAAATCCTCCCGCGTGAGCGTGCGCGTGAGGTCGCCGAGTCGCCCACCTGGATCTCGTCGAACGTCCGATTCTCGACCAAGTCCACGATCGACGATGATAGGGCAACCGCCGTGCCCGCACGGCCATGAAGCGCGCGCCTCGAGGATCCGCGGAGTTCGGAGACCTCGAACGTCGGCCCGGTGAGGCGCGGATGGTCCGCTTCGAGGGCGACGCCGCCCCACTTCGCCTGCGGCGTGCGCTAACTCGTTGACCTGGTGTCGTTCGACCGTGGCGGTGTTCTTGCAGTCTCGTCGGGCATGACTGCACAGAGCTTCTACCGCAAGGTTCTTCTCGAGGCAGGACGGTCGAGCCTCGACGACGCTCAGCGCGTCACGAGTGTCGTCTTTCACGCCCTTCGCGATCGGCTCACGCCTGCCGAGGCCGACCAGGCAGCGGCGCGAGCTCCCGCGACCATTGAAGCTGGTGTGGTGGCGCGGCGACGTCGAAGGGCGCCGCCCGGCGAAGATGCACCGAAAGGCTTTCTATGCGCGCGTGCGGCGCGAAGCGGGGCTCGCATCCGAGCGCGAGGCCCGTCTGGCTACCAACGTCGTGTTCGGCGCGCTCAAGGGCAGCTCTCGCCGGGCGAGGCCGACGACGTTCTCGCCCAGCTTCCGAAGGACCTGAAGGCCGTGTGGGAGGACGCGTGATGGGACGGAGGAAGCGGTCATGAAGATTCTCCACCCGACGGATTTTTCGGACTGCGCACAACAGGCTGAGGCGGCGCAGCCGACCTCGTCGGAAGCTCGGAGGGAGATCGTGCTGCTCCAGGTACTCGTCGAGACGGCGCTCTACGGCGAAGGGATCCTGAGCGTGCCGAAGGTCCGGGCCGTCTACGACGCCCAGCGCGAAGTGGACGGAGGAGGCGCTCGAGGCGCGGGCCACTTCACTTCGCCAGCGCGGGACAAAGGCGAGCTCGCGGGTGAAAGTCGGTGTGCCGTTCGAGGAGATCGTCAAGAATCGCCGGGGAGGAGCGCGTTGACATGATCGTGATGGGAACGCACGGCCGCAGCGGTCTGGACCGCCTCCTGCTGGGGTCGGTTGCCGAGCGGGTGATCCGTCTCGCGCCGTGCCCCGTGCTGACGGTAAGACAGGCAGAAGTCCGGAGTGACGCCAATGACCCGCTGGGGGTACCGCTCGCTCTGGCGATCGCGGTCGTGGCGCTGGTGGCATCTTCGGGCGCCCAGGAGCCCATCGAAGAGGGCAAGCGGTACTTCATGGACAGTGGCTGTTACGGCTGCCACATCGTCGGAAAGATGGGGACACCGATCGGCACCGAGCTCACCCACGTCGGGGCGAAATACTCGCGCGCCTATCTCGAGCGCTGGCTTCGAGATCCATCGGCCCAGCGTCCGAGCGCTCACATGCCCACCCTGGAGCTGAGCGAGGAGCAGGTCAAGGCGCTGGCGGCCTTCCTGTCGCTCGCTTCGCTGACGCGATGGAGTACGTCAGATGATCTCCATCCCCCTGATCCGGCGCGAGCTCAAGAGCGATCTTCTGGGCCGCCACATCTACCTCTTCGGCCCTGGGTCCGTCGCCGCCGAGATCCTGCGGCGCCTGGCGGAGGCCGGAGCGCAGGATGGCACGGTGGTTCTCTCCGAGGACGAGGGGAGGACGGCTGAGTGCCGCAGCGCTCTTCCGCCCCCATCTGGCCATCGGCGCAGTCTCCGTGTTTTCGACGATCGCGACACTGGCGCTGGCCGAAGCGATCGGTGAAGGGGAACTCCGTGTGACGCCAGTTTGGCCGGATCAGGTGACCGTCGAAGACGAGACGGTGGGCCGGATCGTGGTCGAAACCGCGCCGACCGGAGATCGCACGAGCTACATCGTCCTGGGTGCCGACATCGACGTCCGTGCGCTCCAGGCCAAGCTACGCGGATCGATCGACGGGAATGTCGTGATCGCGGCGTTCCTGAACGCGCTCGACAAGTGGGCGACAGCCTATGCGGCACGCGGTCCGGCGGCAGTACGGGGTGCAATTCGCTTCCTTCCGCGAGGACCGGTGGCGCCGGCGAGAGCTCTGGAGGGACAGAATGCGAATTAGCGTAGTGATGAGGATCGTCGTTTCGTTCCCGTGAGTCGCGCTATGTCTCGGTCGTAGCCTGCTCGGGACGGAGCGTGAAGACGAGCTCCGTCACGCTCTGCTCGGTCTTTCGCGACTCGACCCGGGTGAAGCGCGTGATGAGATCGAGCATTCGCCGGTTGTCGGCGAGCACGTAAGCGCGGAACCGACGATAGGACCGAGCCGCCGCGGCGCGGAGAATCTCGTCGAAGAGAATCGTCCCGAGGCCTCGGTTCTGCCAGGCGTCCTGCACGACGAACGCGATCTCGACCGTGTCCTTCTCGTCGAGCGCATCGTACCGTCCCACGGCGATGAGCTCGGCGCCCCGGGGTCTCCACGACAAGCGCGAGACGCCGCTGGTAGTCCACGGTGGCCAGGATCTGCGCCCAGTCGGAGGTGAGCCGCTTGACGATCGTGAAGAACCGCTGGTACGCGGTCTGCTGACTCAACCGTGTGTGGAGCTCCTGCAGCCTCGGCGCGTCGTCCGGGCGGATGGGCCGAATGTGGACGACGGAGCCGTCCATTAGAGCGAGCTCGTGCTCGAGGTCGGCCGGGTAGCCCTGAGTGAAGCGCCATCGAGTCGTCATTCTAGTCGACTCGGACCTCCACCTCCCTGGGGCTGGAGTGCACCGCTGGAGGCAGCGCAGCCACACGTGGGAGCCCCACCGGCTGGCCGGCTTGTTACCAATTCACTGAAATCATGGCGCTTCCATCCTGGCACTCAGGTTGCGTAGTGCAGTCGGCATGAACCTGGACATCCAGTTTGGAGGAAGCGCCGCCGGGTACGCGAGACCGCGCGCGAGTCCAAACGACGTCCGAAGAAGTACTATGCCGCCCGGCGCGCCGTGGCGGCCGGCTGACTAGGAGGGCCGAGCCGTGCCGAAGCGTATTCTGGTTCCACTCGACGAGGCGGTTCAGGCGGAAGAAATGGTCGCAGCGGTCGGCGCCCTGGCGGGAAGTACCGGTGCGACCGTTCGCCTGCTGCACGTGGCTCCCGTCCCGGAGAGCATCTCGGACGGGCACGGCCACGTGCTCATCTACGCAGACCAGGAGTCGGCGCGGCTCGAGGCTGAGGCCCTGGACTATCTGCACGCGGCGGCGATCGCCCTCGACGGCGTCACCCTGGAGTACGGGGTGCGGTTCGGCGACCCGGTCGAGCAGATCCTGGACGAGGCCGAGGCCTGGAACGCCGACCTCATCGCGATGGCGACGCGGGGACGCAGCTGCGTCGGGCGAGCCATCCTCGGAAGCGTCGCCGAGCAGGTGTTTCGAAAGGCGCCCATGGCCGTCACGCTCTACCGTGCGGAGCAGGCGGCGGGCATGACGATCCATGGGCTGAGCGCTCCGGAGAGGAGGAGGATGATGCTCGTCGAGGACGTGATGCAGGCGGCGGTGATCACGATCACGCCGAAGACGTCATTGCCGGAGGCGATGCAGCTGGTTCGCCAGCGCGGGATTCGCCACCTCCCTGTCGTCGAGAACGATGCGCTGGTCGGCATCGTCTCCGACCGCGATCTCAAGCGTGCCATGGCCTCGCCCGCGACGAGCCTCGAGGCGCACGAGCTTCGCTATCTGCTCCGACGCGCTCACCGTTGACGAGATCATGACCCGCGCGGTCATCACCGTCGGTCGCACGTTCCCGATCGAAGAGGCGGCCAGGCTCATGGTCAGGAGAAGGTGAAGCGCGCTGCCCGTCACTGAGGCTGGGGCGCCTGGTCGGCATCGTCACCGAGACGGATGTCCTGGAGCTCTTCGTGAAGGGCATGGGCGCGGGCGAGCCGTCGAGTCGGATCGACGTCCGACTTGCCGAACGACGGATCCGCGCTGGCCGATTTGGTTCACCGGGTGGAGGACGCCCGGGTCGAGATCTCCAGTATCATGACGCTCAGACGATCGATCAGGGCACAAGGACGTCGTGATCCGCGTGCGGACGATCGATCCGAGGGCGGCCGTCGCGCGCCTCGACGCCCAGGCTACACCGTCCGCGATCCAAGGAGAGGCTAGGTCATGCGGATCATGCTCGCCACGGACAGGCTCGAAGAACGCACAGGCGGCGGCCGCGTTCCTCAAGGAGCTTCCGTTTCCGCCGTCGACAACGCTGCGGATCACCGTCGTCGTGACGCTGCCGGTCTTCGCGCTCGACAGTCCGCCGATCCAGGAGTTCACGCGCACGGTCCTCGACGAGGCGCGAGGCATCGCCGACGAGGCGAAGGCCGTGCTGGCGCCGTCGCGGCTTTGCCGTCGAGACCGACGTCGCCGTGGGTGACCCGAAGGCGGAGATCGTCCGCCTCGCCGAGAGTGGGAAAGCAGATCTGCTCGTGCTCGGAGCCCGCGGGCTTCGGCCTGGTCAAGCGGTTCCTGCTGGGCAGCGTCTCGCTCGCGGTCGCCCGTCATGCCCGGTGTCCCGTGCTGGTGGTCAAGGGTCGGCCGCGGAAGCTCGGCAGCGTGCTCGTCGCGATGGACGGCTCGGAAGACTCGTTCCAGGCTGTCCGGTTCCTCCAGTCGCTCGCCCTGCCGCGGCAGACGAAGGTCCGCCTGCTCAGCGTGGTCGAGCAGCTCCGGTATCCCTCTTCCGCGCCGCAATCGGTGCACGGTCAGATCGTCAGGATGCTCAAGGAGCTCGAGGCCGAGCGTCGCGGCGAGCTCGAGAAGGTGCTCGAGCGCGCGGCCGCCCATCTCGACGACAAGGTCACGCGCGTCACGCGGTCCACGCGCCACCGGCAACCCGGCCGACGAGATCGTGGCGACTGCGCGACGACCACGACGCCGACCTCGTCGTCGTCGGGGCCAGCGGCCTGGGAGGAATGGCGCGGCTCCTGCTCGGTTCCGTGTCCGAGAGGGTGCTACGTCACGCCCGATGCCCGGTCCTGATCGTCAAGGAACGCCCGAAGAAGGGGGACAACCCGTCATGACACCGGGCCTGACCTTCCGTGACGTCCTCTTCGCGACCGATTTCTCGGAGGCATCTCGGCTCGCCGGCCGAACCGCGGCCGACGTCGCGCGTCACTTCAGGGCGCGCCTGCACGTCCTGCACGTCGTGCCGCCGGTCACCGATCCGACGCCGGCCCCGGTGGCGCTTCGGGCGGCCGTCGCGGAGCTCGAAGACGGACTGTCGATCGTGACCGCGGTCACCTCGGGTCGGGTGGCATCCCAGATCGTGGACTATGCCCGTCGTCACGCCATCGATCTCATCGTGCTGGGCACGCGACGGACGGACCGGGCGTCTCGCACGCGCTGCTCGGGAGCGTAGCCGAGGCCGTCACGCGCCGCGCGCGGTGTCGGGTGCTCACGGTTCCGTCCACGCTCGCCGAAACGCCGTCTCCAACCGCAGTCGACGAAGTGCTGGAGACGACCGCCTGCGCGGTGTGCGGCGCCACGACCCAGGACGAGCTCATCTGCGAGACGTGCCGGGCGAGGATCCGCGGAGAGGCGCTCGAGCGCAAGCGGGGCGAGGAGCGCGGCGGCCGCCGCTAGTCTGGACCGCCGCGATTCGTCTCTAGCGCGACCGCGAGAAAGGCGGTCGCGCTCGTGTGTCATGGGGTTTCTCCGAGTTTGCGCGTGCGGCCCGCCCCGAGCGTCCGGCTTGCCCACGCGACCGCGAGGATGATGCCGCAGAGGCGCGAACGCGGCGATGACGCTCGTGACGCCCGCGTGCAGCAAGAGCCACGGTGCAGAGCAGGAAGGCGAGCGACGGGACCAGAACCTCCGCCACGCGGCTGGCGCCGCGCGCCGGCGTGCGCCGCCGGCGCCGCGAGCCAGGGCAGACTCGCGTTCACGAATCAAGAACGACACGAGCACCGCCGCGTCGGTCATCGCCGCGACCTGCCGCAGTGTGCCGACGACGACGAGCACGGCGAGCAGGCGCAGAGCACGAGCAGAGTCGACGGACACCGGGACCGCGTTGCGGCCTACGCTGCGCCAGCCGTTTCGGCAAGTACTCCGGCGGCCGCCATGCCGTAGATCGATCGCGAGGCGGACTGCCAAGCAGCAGCAGCGCGGTATTCGCCGTCGCCGCCAGGGCCAGGATGCTCAGGGCCGCGTCCGCTCGCGCACCAAGGACCCGCCCGGCGACCAACGCGAGCGGCGCGTCCGAGGCGCCCAGGCGGGCCACGTCGACCACCGCGACGGCCGAAAGAGCGACGAGGACGTAGATCGCCGTCGTCGCGGCCATGGAGATGAACAGGGCGCGAGGCAGATCCCGCTCCGGCCGGCGCATCTCTTCCGACGAAGTTGCCCAGCTCGTCGAAGCCAAGGTACGCGAAGAAGATGAGCGCGGCCGCACCCGACACTCCGGTGAGCCCGTGGGGTGTGGAGAGATAGTCGGTGCCGACCCAGGACGGCACGCCCACGACGATCACGAAGGCGAGGCCGAGAGCTCCGAGGCCGGTCAGGACCATCGCGACGGCGACGGACTGCTCCACGCCCGCCCAGAGGATCGCTCCCAGCACGACGATGAGCGCGACGCGCGTTGGCCGTGATGGGAGTGCCGACGAGGTGCGCGAGGTAGCCGCCGAATCCGATCGTGACGGCCGCCGCCGCCAGCACGTCGGCGACCAGCATGAGCGTCGCCGGCGACGAAGCCGAGTCGTCGGTCCGAAGGCCAGCGCCGTGTACTGGAACTCGGGCGAATTCTTCGGCGCCAGGCGCGCGAGCCGCGCGTAGGCGTAGGCGGTCAGTCCCGCCGTCAGGCCAGCCAGGAGGAACGACAACCAGAGTGCGTTCCCGGCCTGCGCGGCGGCCGGTCCGATGAGGGCGTAGACACCGGCGCCGAGGATGACGCCGATGCCGGAGAGCGAAACCTGCCAGAGACTCGAGCGTCCGGCGAAGCGACGCACCGTCAGGGCGACGCGGCGGACGAGCGACGTCTGAACTATGCCGTACGTTCACGCCTAGCGGTCCAGGTCGGTCAATCGAAGCATCCGGCGATCGTAGCGTAGTCACCAACGCAGCCGTATGCCAATTGCGCGTCTCATACCAGGAGAACTCTGATGCCGGGGAGCTCCGTGGCGTCTGTGCCACTCGTCGCCCGGGGCACGCGCGTCCCACCGGGGTAGTGACGCCTCACTGGTCGACTGCGCGATCGACCGCTAAGACCGTGTTTTTGCTCGCGAGCGTCTTTGGCAATCAGGTTGCTCTCTCATCACGGCTGACGCATCGAAGCGCGAAAGACGCGCGAAGGGAGGAGCTACGACGATCGAGAAGATCCTGGTGCCGCTCGACGGTTCGGACCTGGCGGAGACGGCGCTGGAGACCGCGATCAATATCTTGAACGAGCAGCCGGGGACGACGCTCGTGCTGCTGAGAGCGACCGAGTCGCCCCGGCCGCCGGAAGCCGAATCGACGGCTGAGCAAGCTCGCGCCGTGCACGAGGCCGAGAGCTACTTGAACGGGGTCGCCGCCGGCCTCCGCGAATGCGGCATCACCCGCGTGAAGACGACGGTCTGGTCCGGACCGGCGGCGCCGACGATCGTCGAGGCCGCCGAGGTCGAGAAGGTCGACCTCATCGTCCTGAGCAGCCACGGCCGCGGCGGCGTCGGGCCGTTGATCTTCGGCTCGGTCGCCGAGTCCGTGCTGCACGGCACGCGGACGCCCATTCTGGTAGTTCGCGACGTCGGCTCACCCCTGTTGCCGCTGCTGGGTGCGACGAAGGTCCGTTCGACCAGCGAAACGAGCGTGCCGGCGAGCCAGTCGTGAGGCCGGCCGACGCTTCGCGCCCGACTGAAATCGACCGCGCCCAGCTGGCGCGATATCTGACGCGCGTTCTCGGCGCGGGTGTCGAGGTCCTCGACCCTGCGGCCTCTCAAGGCCGCGGCCGGCGAGTCCGACGACCCGAAGGGCTTCGGGTACGGCGTCCCGTTCGAGGTCGAATGTGCTCCGTCGGCGGCGTTCTCGCGGTCGCTCGTGGTGTCCCGCACGCGGCCGGCGCAGGGTTTCGGTCACGATTATCCGGCCGACCGCGCGTGGCAGGCGCTCTACGGCCACGCCGCCTACAATACGTTTCCCGGCATGCGCAGAGCTCTCGACGTCGGCATCGTCCGCGAGTCGGGCGAGCTGGTCTCGGTTGCGGACGCGACGGAGTTCTTCCAACTCGTCGAAAAGGTCGAGGGGACGCCTCTACTGGCTAGACCTCGAGCGCCTGCTCGACGGCTCCGCTTCGGGAGCTCGACATCGCTAGGGCCGAGGCGCTGGCCCGCTTCCCGGCCGCGGTCCACTCTCGCGAAGAAGGACGAGCCCACGCTCTACCACCGGCGCATCCGCGAACTGGTCGGCCATGGCGAATGCCTGATGGGTGTCCTCGACAGCTACCCGCATCCGTATCGCGCTGCTGCCGCCCGAGACTCTGCGAGGAGATCGAGCGGGCCGCGGTGTCGTCGCGCTGGAGGCTGCGGGGCCGGACCCACCGTCTGTCCCGGACCCACGGCGACTTTCACCCGTGGAACGTGCTCTTCCGCGAAGGGACGGACTTCTCGGTGCTCGACCGCAGTCGCGGCGAATGGGGCGAGCCGGCCGACGACGTCGCGGCCCTGGGCGTCAACTTCTCTTCTACGGGCTCCGGAGCCGGAGCCCCGAGCCGTTTCGCTATCTCTTCTGCACGTTCCTGGAGACCTACCTGCGCGAGTCGCACGATCAGGAGATCCTGGATGTCCTGCCCCCATTCCTGGCGTTCCGCGCTCTGGTCATCGCGCATCCGCTCTGGTACCCGGAGCTTTCGAGCCGCTTCGCGTCGCGCTCATCCACTTCGCGCGCCGCATGATGGTCGACTCTCAGTTCGATCCAGGCGACGTCCGCGAGCTTCTGGAGACACCGCGGTGAGCTGGGCCATCTGGATCACAGGCCTGCCGGGCAGCGGAAGTCCGCGCTGGCTCGAACCGCGGCCGAGGAGCTGCGCTCCGGCGGCGATGCCGTTGTGGTCCTCGAGCTCGATCAGATCCGCACGATTGTCACGCCGTCGCCGACCTACAGCGATACGGAGCGTGACGTCGTCTATCGGGCTCTCGTCTACATGGCCAGTGTTCTGGCCGGCTCGGGAACGCCGGTGATCCTCGACGCCACCGCGCACCGGCGCGACTGGCGCGATCTCGCCCGTCGGCGGATCCCGCGCTTCGCCGAAGTTCAGCTCGTCTGTCCGCTCGAGGTGTGCCGCGAGCGCGAACGGCGACGGACGACGGGCAACGCGCCCCGGGGATCTACGCGCGCGCCGGGCAGCCGGGCGCCCTGGTCCCCGGCGTCGACCGACCGTACGAGCCCGCTTCGCAGTCCCGAGCTAACGATCGACACCGGTCTCGAGGCTCCCGACGCGCGGCGCGCGCCGCATCGTCGCGCTGGCGCGCGGGCTGGCGCAGCCTTCGAGGCGTGACTTCCGGCTGTGCCGCCGGCCTGGGCCATCTGGATCACCGGGCTACCCGGCAGCGGCAAGACGACGCTCGCCTGAGCGCCGCGGAAGCGCTGGCCGCGCGCTCCGTACCCGTGCGGGTCCTCGACCTCGCCGAAGTTCGCGCGGCACTTCTCGACGACGGGCCCGAGTCGGACACGACGCGCGAGATCGTCCACCGGACGCTCGCGTACACGGCCAAGCTCCTCACCGACTCGGGGGTCGCCGTCATCGTGGATGCGACGGCGCCGCGCCGGGCGTGGCGGCAGCTGGCGCGCGATCTCATCGCTCACTTCGCTGAGGTGCAGCTCGGTCTGCCCGTACGAGATCTGCATGGAGCGCGAGCGGGCCACGCGCTGGGGTCTTGGCAGCAGAGAAGTCGCGCAGCGCGATCCCCCGCAAAGCGACCGCCGCGCCGGATATCGTCGCTGGACTACGAGCAGGCGCTGTGCCCGGAGCTGATCCTGCATACCGATATGTCCAGGGCTGCAGGGGCGCTGGACGGAGGTGCTGAGGCTCGCGCACCGCCTGCATCGTGCGGTGACCGTCGAGGCCTACGGTCCGTCGAGCTGGACACCGTCAACGCACCCTTCCACTCGATGCCCGGGCGAGATTCGCGTGATCAGTGGCGTACTTCAGACGTGCGGCGGTCGCAGTTGCCGCCACGCACCAGAGATGGCGCTGCGCCTCAACTCACTGATTTCAAAAACTGTCGATTCTGGTACGCGCCCTGCAATTGGGTCTGGTCGTCGGCAGCGCGGGCCGCATCGAAGCGCCGCCGGGCGGGAAAGGCGGCACCCAATGATCAACATCCTGGCTCCTGCTTCGCGTTCGTCCTCGCAGTGGCAACTCCGAACGCGGGGTACGCGGCGGACGCAACACCGCGGGGACACGATCACCTGGCGCAGACGGGAAAACCTCGCACGCCGGCGGCTGCGCCGAGTGCGCCAAAACTCGCCAAGAAGAGTCCGGCGGCGGAGTATACGCCCAACGTCCGATATCCGGCTCCGCACCGAGCTCGCCGAAGGCAAGATGGCGTTCGTCGGCGTCGGCGGCGACATCGAGGGCGTCGTCAACCCGACGCTGCGCGTGAACGACGGTGACGTCGTCCAGGTCAGTCTCGTCAACAACGACGGTATCGAGCACGATGTGGTCTTCCCCGAGTTCAACGCGGCCACCGATCGCGTGAATCGCAAGGGCGCGAGCAGCGTCACGGTGTTCCGCGCCGACAAGTCCGGCGAGTATCGCGTACTTCTGCTCGCTGCCTGGGCACCGGCAGGCGGGCATGGAAGGCAAGATTGTCGTCGGCAGCCGGCAGGGCTCCGGTGGCGGCGCTGCCGCCATCGACCAGCATCGTTCGTGACCCCACCGATCTCGCCGGGCCCGCTGCCTGCAGGGCCGCCGCGTACGCTCGGCCGTCGATCTGGAGGCAGTGGAGCTCGTCGGCAAGCTCGCGAACGAGACGACGTACAACTACTGGACGTTCAACGGCAAGGTGCCGGGGCCGTTTCTCCGCGTGCGCGTAGGCGACACCGTCGAGCTGAACTTCAAGAACCGGGCGGACAGCCGCATGATCCACTCCATTGACCTCCACGCGGCGACCGGTCCCGGCGGCGGCGCGGTGATGACGCAGGCGCCACCCGGCGAGACGAAGTCGTTCCGCTTCAAGGCGCTCAATCCTGGGCTGTACGTCTACCACTGCGCGACGCCGATGGTGGCGAACCACATCTCGAGCGGGATGTACGGGCTGATCCTCGTCGAGCCGCCGGGAGGGATGCCGAAGGTCGATCACGAGTTCTACGTCATGCAGGGCGAGCTCTACACCGATCGGCCTGTACGGGCAGCGCGGCCACGACGAGTTCAGCGTGGAGAAGCTGCTCGCGGAGCGGGCGGAGTACTTCGTCTTCAACGGCGCGGTCGGCGCGCTGACGGCCGAGCACCCGATGAAGGCCAAGGTCGGCGAGACGGTTCGCATCTTCTTCGGCGTGGGCGGCCCGAACGCGACGTCGTCCTTCCACGTCATCGGCGAGATCTTCGATCGCGTGTACAACCAAGGCGGCGATGGGCTCCGCCGGTCATCGACGAACGTCCAGACGACGATGGTGCCCGCCGGCGGCGCCACCATCGTGGAGTTCAAGCTGGAGGTGCCCGGGCCGCTACATCCTCGTCGACCACGCACTGTCCCGGCTCGAGCGGGGCTTGCCGGCTTTCTAGTCGTCGAAGGCGACGACAACCCTGTCGATATTCCAAGGTAGCGGCGCTCCGAGCATGACGGGGCACCAGTTCAGATCCGCCACCGATCGCGGAACGCGAACTCCTCGAGCGGCCGTCGCGTGCGCGGCACCGCCTCCTCTCGCGCGTTCGCTCATCCAGGTCCGCCAGGTCGCCCTCGTAGCCGATGGCCATGACGACGATGAGCTGCTCGTCGTCCGGGATGCCGAGCGCCGCGCGCACCGGTCCTTGCTCCCAGCCTGCCATCTGATGGCAGCGCAGCCCCTATGTGCTCGGCCTGCAGCACCAGGCTCATGGCCGCCTGACCGCAGTCATATAAGTAGTAGGGGATCGCATTGTCGTGGCGGACGTCGTCGGCCTCGACGCGCGAGACGATCACGGCCAGGATGGGCGCGCGCGTGGCCCAGCGCCGGTTACCGGACATCAGCCCCTCGTGCATGGCTTCGCGCACGGCCGGGTCGGTGACGAGCACGATGCGCCAGGGCTGGCGGTTGTAGGACGACGGCGCCCATCGGAACGCCTCGAGCAGCAGGTGGATCCGATCCTCCTCCACCGGCCGGGGTGAAAAGGCGCGAGGGCTCTTGCGGTGGGCGATCTCGGGCAGCAAGTCCACGGGTTCTCTCCTCGGGCGCGATGAGGGATGATGGGGCATGCCGAAAGGATACCGCCGCGCAGCGCCAGATGGTGATGGTCGCCTTCCTGCAAGCGCAGAACTGTTCCAACTACCCGGCGTCGTGGCGCCACGCCGAGACGGCGCAGGATTTCCTCACCGCCGAGTACTACCAGCGCATCGCGCGCACGCTCGAGGCCGGCCGGTTCCACATGGCATTCTTCGACGACCGCCTGGCCATGCCCGACCGGTACGGCGATGACTACGCCGAGGCCGTGCGTCACGGCATCCGCGTGGTCAAGATGGACCTCATCCCCTTGCTCACGGCCATGGGGCTCGCGACCCGTCACCTGGGAGTCGGCGGGACCTACTCGACCACGTACTACGAGCCGTTTCACGTGGCGCGCGTCTTCGCCACTCTCGACCACATGGTGGGCGGGCGCGCTGCGTGGAACGTGGTCACGTCGCTCAACGACTCCGAGGCCGCCAACTTCGGCCGGCTGTCGCACCCTGAGCACGACACGCGCTACGACCGCGCCGACGAGTTCATGGAGGTCGTGCTCGGCCACTGGGACACGTGGGAGGACGATGCCATCGTGCTCGACCGCGAGCGCGGCGTATTCGCCGACCCGGCCAAGGTGCACCGCCTGGCCCACGATGGTCCATGGCTGCGCACGCGCGGGCCGTTCACGGTGCCGCGCACACCGCAGGGACATCCCGTCATCATCCAGGCGGGGCAGAGCGGCCGAGGCCAGCGCTTCGCCGCGCGCTGGGGTGAGCTGATCTTCGCCATCTTCCCCAGCCTCGAGTTCGCCCAGCGCGGCTACCGCAGTCTCAAGGCCGAGGTCGCCGCGCTCGGGCGCGACCCCAACCAGGTGAAGATCACCCCGGCCGTCTACTGCGTGGTGGGCGAGACGAAGACCATGGCCGAGGACAAGCTGGCCTACATCGAGGGCCTCGCGCACCCGCTCGACTCGGTCGTGCTGCTCTCGGAAGTGCTCAACTTCGACTTCGCCTCGCGCGGGATGGACGAGCCGTTCTCGGACGCCGACATGGCCTCGCTGACCGGCCTGCAGGCCTTGCGCGACCAGTGTGGTACGGATGACGGGCAAAGCCAACCCCACCACACGCGACTTCATCGAGTTCAGCCGACGGGGCACCGTGCGTGAGCTGCCGGTGCTGGCGGGCACGCCGAAGGACGTGGCCGACGGCCTGGAGGAATGGTTCGTGGGCGAGGGCTGCGACGGCTTCGTGCTGGCCGCCACGCACATGCCTGGCGCCTACGAGGATTTCACACGCCTCGTCGTGCCCGAGCTCCAGCGGCGCGGCCTCTTCCAGCGCGAGTACGCCGGCACCACCTTACGCGAGAACCTCGGGCTGCCGCGTCCTGCTCGCGGCGCCTGGCGCACGCCCTAGGTCGCCACGGTCACTCGCAGCGCCACCGGCACGTTCAGCGCGCGACTGATGCGACAGTTCTCCGCGGCCTCGCGCAGCTTCGCGATCTGCGCATCGTCGAGCGATCCGGTCACGATGATCTCCGCGTCGATGCCGGTGATCCGTCCCTGCGCTTCGGTGGCGCTCAGGCGCGACTCGAATCGGGTGAGTGGCCATTGCTGTCGTTCGGCGACCCGCCGAACGTTCGACAGCTTTCAGGCCCCGATGGCGCCGAGCAGCATCTCCGCCGGTGACGGCCCTTCATCGCCGCCGCCCGCTTCCGCCGGCGCGTCGAGCACCACGCGATGCGGCCCGATCGTGGCTTCAGCCTTCATCCCTTTGATCCACTGCACGCTGACCGTTCTGGCCATGAGCTCCTCCTCGCTCGACGCGTCCGCCGGCGATCGCCTCGACAAATGAGGCACCAGTGTGCCACACGCTTCACCGGATGCCGGCCGCGCGCTATGATCCAGCCGCCATGAGTCACGCCTTGGCGGCGGTGAGGCCACGACGCAGCGTGCTCTTTATGCCTGGCTCCAACGCGCGAGCGCTCGAGAAAGCGCGCACCCTGGCGGCCGACGCTCTCGTCCTGGACCTGGAAGATGCCGTGGCGCCGGAGATGAAGCTGGAAGCGCGAGCGCAGGTCGCGGCGGCGGTCCGAGCCGGCGGCTACGGCCGCCGCGAGATCGTTGTCCGGGTGAATGCGCTCGGCACGCCGTGGGGCCGCGACGACCTGGCGGCGGCCGGCGACGCCGGCGCCGACGCCGTGCTCCTGCCCAAGGTCGAAGCGGCAGAGACCGTGAGCGCGGCGATCGCCTCGCTGGGCCCGAAGCCGGCGGTGTGGTGCATGCTGGAGACGCCGCGCGGCATTCTGAACGCGCCCGCGATCGCCGCCGCCAGCCCGCGCGTGACCGCGCTGGTCATGGGCACCCGGAGCAATACGTAACTGAACGAAGTACACCGCG